>Ga0208179_1000060_pt1 | contig 115128 bp, 97 predicted proteins | sample Malvired_Geostar_FD_184238 | JGI IMG/M metagenome (GOLD analysis project Ga0208179, IMG submission 184238) | Marine viral communities from the Global Malaspina Expedition - Malaspina viral metaG DeepMed_Geostar (SPAdes) (version 2) | ecosystem: Environmental > Aquatic > Marine > Oceanic... | reverse complement strand
GATAATCAAATACCTGAAGAACTTTATTTTCATCAACGAAAAGAAGCAGCTTAATCACTGATATTATTACTATTGTAGAACTTAAAAACAAGCTAGACCTGTCCTAAGTATTGGGGGACCATCACAGGAGAACATTTCTTCACCACGAAATCATTAATAGGAGGTGGCAGTACCTTATAATCCAGTTTTATCAGGATGTTGCCTTGTATCCCAAACTCTCAATATTTGAATTTCATCAGATTCAATTCGATAAAAAATCTTGTAGTCACGAACCACTTTCGAGTACACGTCCCGATAATTCGTTCGATTCCCAATATTGGGAAAGGTGGAAATTATTTCAGCAGATTTTTCAAACAAGTACTCGAGTTTTTCTGAGTAGATATCCGATTGATTCCGTTCCCGCCAATACTTGTAGATGTTGGCTCGATCAATGACGGATGCAGTGGTCCACCTTATTTTTTTGCCATTCTTTGACGAGTTGGCTCGCTTCTGAATTGGTGTGAAGCCTTCCAGCTTCCGCATCAGTTATCCCTTCATCAATGGCTTTTCTCTCAGGGTCTGTTAATTCTTCAACATGCTCCAGCTCAACAGCCTTCAGAAGTTCATCCAAAAGTTGAGGGTCATTAATCTCGTTGACCCGCTGCTTAATTCTTTCTTTAACATCCATAGGGATAAAGTTAACCAGTTACAGGAATGTTGCCAGTAAGGGAATGAAATCTAACACCCTTCTGTCCCCAGGCTGAGCTGGGTCGGGCTCCCGTTGATGTATGTGTTCTATTCCTGATAAGCTCCGGAAGAATACGTTAACTCATAACTGTGGGTATATATCTCAAACACGATTCCAAATGGGTCCTCTACATAGACCATTTTATAAGGCTTTTCATTGGGGTAGTATTCTCTGATCGGCATTCTTTGCTTTCCGCCAGACTCAACTATCCTTTTGGTCAGATTTTCGATATCAGGATCTTGTACACAAAAGTGAAAAAGCCCTGTATTGAAAGGGTTAAACTCAGGGGCTTCTTTTATCCCGTGGGGAAAAGAAAATAGCTCAATCCCGATTCCGTCAGAGGTAGACAAATGCGCGATTTCAAACTCCTCCCAATTTTCTCCAAAAACGTCAATGCACATCTGGCCAATGGCTGTTTCTCTTTCCTTCTTTACGGTGGATGGTGGCATTATCACATACCATCCCATCACGTTATGATAAAAATCTACCGCTTTCCTAATGTCAGGCACAGTAATCCCAATGTGCGAAAAGGATTTCGGATACTTTATGTCATTCATGATATTAGCTTTTGTTGATTGTATTAATGCCTGATGGCCACCTGGTAGCAAAGCCAGAAGATTTTGAACCCTCAGAACCCCATGGGGTAACGGGAGCGATAAAGAATGGTTTATTTATTTACGGCGAGATTTTAAATTCCTTCAGGAAGTTCCGTAACCTCTCCATTTTTCGTTTGTTCGGGGTGGCTGCAACACGAGATGGTAATTTTGTTCGTCGTTGCTGTTGATTAGATGCCCTCAAGCCGGGCAGGCTGTTACTTTTCCTTGATGAAAAGTAACCAAAAATCATGACAGAATGATCACTTCCGAACCCTATCCGATCATGATCGGGGGCCTCGCACGCCCGGAATTCTGTCGGGCCGTCCCGCCTGGGAGTTGAGGTTTGCGTTGAAAATTGAGAGAAGGAGAATGCAGACAGCACTCTCGATAGTTATCGGGAGACATATGGCCGATCAACTTCCGTTACCATCTGTGTTTTTTTCGTTTAAATAGCCCATAAAGCCTTCGACCGAAACTTCAATCATTTCTTTCTTGTCACCCGAGCTGAAGCCAGGACATTTTTCTGGGTTGGCAAGTAGGTCGTTCCACATTGCTTGTATTTCCAATAGTTCAGTTCGAGTGAATTCGAATGTTTGCTTATCCAGAATTGCATAGGCACTGATCTTTGCTTCATAGGATTCATAAAACAAAATCTTGAACACATCTTTCAATTTGTGTGTACAATCCAGTTGTTCAAGTGCGAAAACAAGAGTTCCGTTATAGTTGTGATTTTCAGATTTGAAAATGGCTGTCAGCAGTGGTTCAAGTGCCGTTTGTGGCTTGAGTTCATAAATCCCCAAAGCAACCGAGTTCCTGACTTGCGAATCAGTCGATTCAAGCAATTCGATAAAGAGTTCAACAGCATCCTTGGTGCTCGTTTCAACCAGTTCATCCACCACCTCCATTTGTTCGAAAGGTGTTCCCGTTAAAATTCGTTGTTTGAGTTTTTCGAGTTCCAATAATCTACGTTCTGAAGTGCATTGATGGTAACGTCTAATAAAATGAGTATGTGATCCAGTAGCTAGAAGCACTGAAGTGTCTGTTTGGCATTGATATTTCATATAGCTCAGTTCGCATATTCATTTTAGTGTTTGTTATCAGCTTTTATAATTCAGATTCTCTTTTAACACTTACCATTTCATCGAAACCATGTTTTATTAGAAGTTTCTTCAAAGTTGTAATGAACCTTCTTAATTCCCTTTCCAGAATTGAATTGTAATCAGGACTTAACTTATTGAAGTCATTCGGAAGAAGATTTGAAATAGCATGGTTAATCCCAGAAATAATTGTCGGGAAGTCGATAAACTCCAAAGTTCCATCTTTCATTTGAGTATCGATGCTAATATTTCTAGGTCTCCCTGCGTACTTAAAGGTTACATTCTCAGTTTGAATGGTCGATTTCAATTTCTCGAACTGAAGGTTCACATCTTCATTTATTCGATCAGGGACAATAACATTGATCTGACATTTCCTGTAGTGATTGTCTCCGACTTTAAATCCGCCATTCTCAATTAAGAATCGGCAAATTGGAACAATCAAATTTTCCAGATATACAGATGCCAGCGTAGATGAAGGAAAGAAATTCAAGTCATCATCTGAACTCGACAGAAATAGATCTTTGATCTGAGTAACGGCTCTTTCAAAACTTGAACTATCTTCAGTATCAAATTGAGCAACAGATAGGCCGCCAAAATCAGAAAGTAATTTGATTTCTTTGTCAATCAAAAACGCACATTTCGAAGTGCCTAAACGACCTGTAAACAATCCCAGTTCGAATAAAACATTATCTCTTGGCTGTAAAACTTCCGTCCCTCGAAACGTCACTTTATCATCTCCTGTTCCAATCAATATTCCAAAATCATACTGCAATGTAGCTTTAAGGAGATCCGACAAAAAGTTCTGATTGATCTTAAATATTGATTTATCCCAAACATTTTCATTCCATATAGAGACATCAAAATCTTTATCGAGAATAGCTTTGGCTGTTTCAGCAAGGTTTAGTTCTTCAGACGATGATCCTATAAACAAGCGTTTCTTTATCATTTTTAAATCCGTATTGTTGATTTAAGATCAATAAATATGCTCTCGACTTCAGATAACAACTTTTTAAGGTTATCTAATTTCAAAGAATCATGTCTAAAAATATATTCTCGTTCATCAACAGATAACAAGTTGTTGGCTTTGTTATTATCTGTACATATTGCCTTCAACTGATAATATATTACTGAAACCAATTCATAGAAACTCAAATTTTGGTATTCTAATACTTTAATATCATAGCAAATTGCATTGATATCGAAACTGCTGAGATCAATCTCATGGTTGGAATTCTCCTTTGAGTTCTTCAAAAATCTTATCATTTTTTTGAGTCGCCCATTCGTTTCAGAACTTCGTTCATTGATTCTCTTGATGCTTAAAAATGGATAGTCCGCATTTCCTTTTGAATGAGTCTCTTTATTGTAGACTTGAATACCTCGATAATCACCCTTGTCGTTGATTATTGACCTAACATCGTCATACCAGTTGGCTATTACAATATCCACATCTCGCCTAAGACTCTTGTTTGTTATTTTTATCGATTTTGGCTTGGTGGTATCGCAGATATCATAGTTGTCAAGCAAAACAATTTCACTATCTCTACGCAGGTTCCTTAAATCATCCAAAGCACTTCCAGAGTATGACGAAGTATTTACTTCATATTCAAGCTTCTGAATAGAGCTTTGATAATATTTGGAGCGCCTTTCTGGTTTAGCCAATATGTCTTTGGCGTTATTAGCATCGTAAGTATAAAATTTGTCAGAGATCGTAAGGAGGTCAATATCACTGTATCCTTTTATATGTGTATCAGTCATAACAGAGCCTTGATATTTAAAAGATACATTATCAAGAGTTCGTTCCAGGTGACCTTTTACTCTTTCACCAGCTTCCTTGCTTTTTCGAGTATATTCAGGTTCTACACCTTTCATAGCAATTCTTATGTATGTTAAAACCTCGCTATAGGAAATTGTTCCTAATTCATCAGAAAAGGATTTTTCGAAAGCAAAATTTTCAGGGTTAATTCTGCCTCTTACGCTTTCAACAAGTTGTCTGTAATTCTTTGCCATAAATTTCTAATAAGTGGAATCCGTTCCGAATAATTGCCCATAACAACCGACCAACAACCCCCTGGCTGTCAACCGTTCTCTACCAAATCTAGCAGATTTTCTATCCTGATCAAACCATTACTGGCCATAGGTGCACTGCACGGCCTTCTTGGATCTCTGCATAGTCCTATTGAAGCGCTGCATGGTCGCCTTGGATCACTGCACGGCTGTCTTGTACCTCTGCACAGCCATCTTGGAACGCTGCACGCTTACCTTCAAGCTCTGCACGGTCGTCTTAAACCTCTGCACGGTTATCTCGGAACACTGCACGACCTTCTTGGATCTCTGCACGGCCGTCTTGGAACGCTGCACGGCCTTCTTCAAACACTGCACGGCTGTCTTGAACCTTTGCAATTCTCAATCAGCTAATCAAAAAAATGAAGTTCCCTCCCGGGTAGTTTGCCCCTTGAAACAAGCTTCCTCTACTTTGATAGGTTGGTTACAGGCTAATTATTCATGGATTTTAGCTCAGCTAAAATGAATCTGAATTAGATTGAATTCACTAAATAGTTATCCATGAAAAATCTAATTATTGCGATTAGCCTGCTTCTACAATTTCTTCCATCGGCCTATAGTCAACAAATTGGTGTCGGCGTAGGAGGTGTACTGCTAGTTGAATATTCGAAGGAATATGATTCTGATACCCGAGGCGGCCAGGTAAACAGTACCTCGAAAAAGCAATTTGACGCGTATAAGATTCCCACAGTCTCCTTTTTTAGTTTTAAAGAGTCGGGTCATTTTTTCCTTTTCGAAACGGGGAAGTTTAGCATTGGAAGTAAAGATACGGAGACAACTCATACGAATGACGTTGGGGATTCTCAGGTAACTGGTGGAGAAAATACTTTCAATTTTACAAGCTCCTTTCGAACTGGGTACAGCTTCAGATTATCTGACAATGAAAAGATCTCAACCTATTTGGGTGTAGGAATCAATCCTCAATTCGACAGAGAAGTAGTGGAGCCAAGAATTTCTGCCTTTAAGACGGCAGAGACTATCCTAGACACTGATTTGGAAATTTTGGCCAATCTCTTCATAAAGGTGAATCCAAACATTGCAATAAACTTGGCTGTTCCTGTCAAAATCTGGAATTACAAATTTGTTGGTCAAAGGACGGACAATCCACAAATGCCCCAGCGTGAGCAATATCAACGTAATGATTCGAATGAATTTTTACCACTTCAATTTGAATTCAAAGCAGGTCTGGTATACAGATTTGAAAAATCCAAGGCTCAATAATACAAATGAGGTTGTCTCTCGGGTAGTTTCCCCCTTGAAACAAGCCTCATCTGTTCTCCCGCTGGTTGGGACCTTGGTATTAAGATAGAACAGTTAGTCCAAAAAATAAAACCATTTTCGACCTAGAACTGAATTCGGTACATGAGATCCGGAAAAAAGCCGATTTGTTTAATGGAATTCACCTCATCGGTCACCTCGTTGTAGCGGCGCACAAATTCATTTTTGCGATTGGTCACATTTTGCAAGTCCACAAAAAACTGGTGGGAAATGTTTCGCCTGGGGCTGTTCATCCGCACCCCAAATTTCACATCCCAGCGGAAGTAGTTGGCATATCGCTCACTGTAGGCTATCTCGTCCATGCGCACCTCGCGTCCGGCATTGGCCCGGGTAGCTTCCAGGTTCACAGGCGTATAGGGCTTGCCGCCAGAGGTCGTAAACTTGGTGTCAAACGTCCAGGCATTTCGCTGGGCTGGCCCAAATTTCCATTCCTTTCCGAAAAGTACATTGTACACAAACTGGTTATTGAAGCTGGTACTCCGCTCAATCCCATCGCTCCCGCTATATTTTGAGTCAAAGAGCGAGGTGGTCATCAGCAGGTAGTAATCGTTCGAAAAGAACTTTTCCAGTGTGAGCTCCAGGCCATAGTTTCTTCCCGTTCCTTCGTTGACCAGCGAGCCTCTTTCGTCAAAGACAAAGTCCGCCCCTTCGTTGATGATAGCATAGCTGCTCGGGGTGCTTTGCACCGGGATGTTGTACAGGTGCTGGTAATAGATCTCCGATTTGAATCGCCAGTCTTTGCCCAGGTTACGGTCGTACCCTGCCACAAAATGATGACTTTTGATAAAATCCAGGTTTTTATTGGTTCGCTCAAATACACCGGGGCTGGTTTCTTCCTGCAGGAAAAGGATGGGCGAAGGGGCCATTTGCGAATGCAGACCATAGGCCAGGCTGATCCGCTGAATGGGGGTAAACTGATAGCTGACGGCCGCCCGTGGTTCTATGGAAAACCTCTCGGACAGACCGAGGTACTGGGTGCTCACCCCAAAGGTGGTGCTCAGGTTGTCAGTGAGCTTATACTCTGCCTGACCAAAAACCCGCGACAGCAGGTAGTATTCGCTCACATTGCGCACCGGAATGAAATAGTCCGGGATGTCGTCGTTGTTTTCATCGGGTATTTCGGCCCGGTTGTCCCGGTCGTTGTAGAGAAAATCGGCATGATACAGCTCGCCCAAATAGCCAGCCCGAAGGTTCCACCGGGCATTAAACTTCTTGTTGACCACCGAGGAGAGGGTGTAGCGACTGTCTGCCGTCTCCACGTTCGTTGCCCTGAATTTCCCAACGGTCTCCCCGCCATTGTCTTTTAGCAAGTTGTCCTGGTAGTAGTTGTTTTGAGTGGTGGATGCACCCACGGTGGTTTTGATGTACGTCGTTTTGTTGGGTCGCATCAGGTGCGACATTCCTATTACCCCGAGGGTATTGTCGATGTAGGCATCCACGGCCGGGTCAGCAAAAAGGTCTCCTTCTTCCACCTCGTCGCCTTTGAAATCAATGCTGCTCAAGCCACCAAGTCCGAACACTTCGAATTTCCCGATTTTGGTTTCCCCCAGGTTCACCTTAAAGGAGAAATCCTGATAATAAGGCACGGCACTCGTACCGGTGGCGGCCAGGCTGGCTATCCCGTAGCGGTAGGTGGCTACAAAGGAAGAATTCTTTTCCCGGTTGATTGGCCCCTCTGCCATCAGCTCCATGCCGGAGTAGGCGCTCATTTGTCCGGTGAATTCGAACTTGTCGGCATTCCCATTTCTGAAATTCACATCAAAAACCGCAGCATTGGCATTGCCATACTCCGCCGGAAAAGCCCCCGTCAGGAAATCAGATGTTCTCAGAATGTTGGTGTTAAGCGCATTCACCGGCCCGCCAGTTACCCCCAGCGTAGCAAAGTGATTGGTGGTAGGCACAGGGATTCCCTCGATCCGCCACTGCAGACCGGTGGGTGAATTTCCCCGCACCACAATGTCATTTCGCGAATCATTGGGTGCACTCACCCCTGCAAAGGAAGCGGCCAATCGAGCCACGTCGTTTCGCCCGCCGGAAAAGCGGGTGGTTTCTTCCAGGCTAAACGTGCGGGCACTCACCTTTGCCATTTCATTGATGGGCAGGTCTTTGCTGGCACTGGCCGTCACCACCACGGCTTCCAGGTTTTCCACCGATTCCTCCAGCTTGATCTGCAGGATCACCTCCTTACCTGCCGTCACCAGCACATTGGGGATGGTCTGGTTTTTATAGCCCACATATTGCACGGCCAGCGTTTGCCTTCCTACAGGTACATTTTCCAGTCGGAAGGTTCCATCTACATCCGTGACGGTGCCCAGCATTGGCTCACTCCCCAGCACGAGGATTGTGGCCCCGATGAGTTCGTATTCTGCCTGTGCGTCGATGATTTTTCCCTTGATCACCTGCGTTTGCCCAAAGGAATTGAAGACCAGAAAAAGGGCCAGGGCGATCCCAATTAAAATCTTTAAAGTCTGATTGCGAATAGTAAGCGTATTCATAAGCGTGTGTTTTGGTTCAGTTGTTCGAATCTACGGGGGTAGAGAAATGCCTGGTAGGCAATTCCGTGTGAGTCCATAAAGCAATCAGGTGAACCGTGTATATGGCCCTATGAAATGGGTTTGCACATCACAACGACAGATCATCGGGATTCGGCCCGTGATTTTCCGGTTTCGAAGCACACAAATACGGCCTCAGAGGCAATTCGTTAACCAGCCTTTCAAATTCTGGTTAGCTTTATATCAGTTTTTAGGATCCTTATGAAAAACTTCAAAATCAGGGAAATACACGTGCGCTGGGTGGGAATCTTCCTCGTCGGGTTTCTGGTGATGTTCACAGAGCAGGAAGGAACACCAGCAGCAGCCCTCCCCTTTTGGTCACATTACTTCGTTTCGGTGGGTTTCACGGCCATCTATTGGAACGGCGCCTATCTCCTCTTCATGTGGTTTCGCAAAGTGTTTCCGGAGATCAGCCAAACGTACAAAAGACTTTTTCTCACTTACATGGCGCTCTTCGTCTGGATGAGCATCGGTGGGATTCCCTTCAAAATGGCACTTGGTCTGGTGGAATATACCCTGAGTGGGGTTTTCCTGGCCTGCTCAGAATACTTCATGCTCAACATCATTCTGGCAATCATCATTGGCACGATCTACGAAACGGTCTTTTTCTTTGAAAAATGGAAGGAATCTATCCAACAAAATGAGGAGTTGAAAAATCAGCAGATTCGTACCCAATTCGAGGTGCTGCAAAACCAGATGAGCCCCCATTTTCTATTCAACAGCCTGAATACCCTCACCACGCTGATCGCCGAAAACCAGCAGGTAGCCATTGATTTCACACAGAAACTCTCTGAAGTATATCGCTACATCCTGCAAAACAAAGAGCGGGACCTGGTACATCTCCATGAGGAGCTGGACTTTGCCAAATCGTATTTGTACCTCTTAAAAATGCGTTTTCCGGATAACCTGACAGCCACCTTCAATGTAGACAAGAAATATGAGCACTTCAGCATTGCGCCGTTGACCATACAGATGCTGGTAGAAAATGCCATCAAACACAATGTGGTGTCCAAAGCCGACCCGCTCCACATCGATGTGTATGTGGAAAACGGTACCTCCATCGTGGTGAAGAACAATCTGCAAAAGCGTCCCGTGATCGAGAAGTCCACAAAAACCGGATTGGCCAATATCCGCAAACGCTATGAATACCTGGGCAACAGGCAAATTGAGATCATCACCACCCCCAAAAACTACATGGTGGCCATCCCGTTGATCGACCTGATAGAAAACCGAAACATCGCCGTATGAAGGTCCTGATCATTGAAGACGAGGCACCGGCCTTTCGTCGGTTGCAAAAGCTGCTCGAAGAAATCAATCCGGATATTGAAATCGTGGAGGTGCTGGACAGTGTGGAGGAAAGTGTAAAATGGTTTAACAACCACCACATTCCAGATCTTATTTTCAGTGACATCCAGCTAAGTGACGGCATTTCATTCGATATTTTTGATCGGATGCCCATCACCAGGCCCGTCATTTTCACCACCGCATTTGACGAATACATGCTGAAGGCTTTTCGGGTCAATAGTATTGATTACCTGCTGAAACCCATCAAAAAAGAAGACCTGGAAAAGAGTCTCCTCAAATACCAGCAGATGAAAAGTGTCTTCGGCGGAGGGGTGGATATGGGCGAGCTCCTGAGAAATGTAAAGCTGGGCGGGCAAGACTACAAAATCCGTTTTCTGGCGAAAGTTGGAGACAAACTGGTCTCAGTGGAGACAGAGGATGTGGCTTATTTTCAAACCCGACATGGCGTGGTACATATGGCGACTACCCAGGGCCGAACCTACCTGCTGGATCAGGCCCTGGATGAGCTCATGGCCCAGCTGGACCCCAATAAATTTTTCCGTGCCAACCGGCAGTTTATTGTACAGTTCAGGTCCATATCGGCAGTACACCGGTACCACAAAGGCAAGCTCCTGATAGAGCTGAATCCCAAACTGGGAGAAGACGTGGTAGTGAGTGCCGAAAAGGCAAGCGATTTCAGAAAATGGCTGGGCGATTGAGGGATGAGAATCGGTATTTCTAACCCTTGGAAACATCACACAAAAATGCCATTCAAAGTATCTTAAGATCGGACTTTTATTCCCTCGCATGAGGCCAAAAAGGCCCTAAATCACACCATTTCAGGGTGTTGAAATTTTATTTTTTACCGACAGGTCAAAAGCACAACATTCCCGATCGTCCATACGTTGAGGATCATCAATTTGGGCAATGACATAGGGAAAATGCTATATACACGGCATATGCCCTGATTCTGAAAGGAAGTCAATCCACCCCAGGGAAGATTCTCTATGAACGTCTATTTTAGAAACAGCACCCATTTGAAAACATCGAACATCAGGTCGAGTGATTTTGGAAATCATTTACCTATCTCTTTATTACCTTTAGAAAAGCAACAGCCGAGGTGATGGAAACCACAAAAAACTCAATTTCATTTGAAGGAAAGAAGCTCTCTGTCCAAAAGAGGCTTCTGGTCGCACTGGGTGTAATTGTCACCATTGGTATTTTCATGCGGTTCATCAACTTCCCCAACAGTTCCCGGTCCTCATCCGCCGAAAACAGGGCTGAGATGCAGCCCGCCGGACTGCCGATCGTGATGAATGACTCACTGATCCGTCCACTCACCACACTCCTGAACAGCTCCCTGCAAAAAGACCTGGATGGCATCATTGCTTCCAATAAAAAGTGGGCGACGCTGGCCAGTCAAAAGAAGATGTGCATCGGACTCGTGGACTTAAGGGACTCCTACAACGTGAAGTTTGCCCGGGTCAATGGCAACGATATGATGTATGCTGCCAGCCTCCCCAAAATAGCCGTACTGCTGACAGCCACAGAGTCCATCGATCAGGGGCTGCTGGAAGAAACCGATGAGATAAAATCCGACATGCGCATGATGATCGCCAAGAGTGACAATGCAGCCACCACCAGGATGATAGACCGGGTAGGTCTGGATAAGATTGCTGAAGTAATGCAGGACCCCAAATACGACTTCTACGACGAAGAAAAAGGGGGTGGCCTCTGGGTAGGCAAGCGCTACGCCAGCACGGGACCCAGAAATGGCGATCCACTGAAAAACATCAGCCATGGTGCCACAGCCACACAGGTGTGCAGGTACTATTACCTGCTGGCCTTTGGGCAGCTCGTGAACTATGAGCGCTCAAAACAAATGCTCGCCTACTTAGGAGATCCCATGCTGCACCATAAATTTGTCAACACCCTGGATCAGGTGGCGCCACGGGCACAGGTTTTCCGAAAATCAGGATCGTGGAGAAATTATCATTCTGACTCAGCGCTCGTTTGGGGTCCTACGTGGAGAAGGTATATATTGGTAGCCCTGGTAGAGGATGAAGACGGTGAAAAGATCATGCGTGAACTCATCATGGAAGTGGATAAAAAATTAAAACCGAAAATTTAAAAATTGTTAGAGCAGTCAAAAGATCTTATAAAAGCATTTTTACTCAGGACTTTTGATGTACGTGAAGGAGAATACCAGCGGGTGCTGCTCATGCAGCTCAATATTTTCCTGCTGATATTCACACTCCTGGTCATAAAACCTGTAGTCAACGCCCAGTTCCTCTCCATGATGGGCGTTGACCAATTGCCCCTCATGTTTCTCATGGTGGCCATCAGCGCCATGGGGGTGTCCATGATTTACTCCAGAGCGCTGGGTAGCCGCTCGCTTCGGCGTATTTCCAACTCCACCCTGCTGATCTCCGTGATCCTGCTGACCTTCTTTGGCATACTGCTCAAACTCAGCATATCACCGGCGCTGGTGCTCTATGTGCTCTATGTCATCGTGGCCATCTTCGCCGTACTAAGCACCTCTCAATTCTGGATCATGGCCAACCTGGCTTTTGATGCGCGAGAGGCCAAGCGTCTCTTTAGCTTTATTGGCGCGGGCCCCATTGCCGGAGGTGTGGCTGGTGGCTACATGACCTCCATCATGGCCAATTACATTGAAGGCACCAACCTGATCTTTTTTGGTGCCGGCCTGTTGTGTATCTGTATCTACCTCAACAATGTGATCTGGACACGACACATACCCAAGCTGACCCGCTTTCAGCGAAAGAAACGGATGAAAGATTTTGGTGATCACCCCATCTGGCTCATCCGCCAGTCGAAGCACCTCACCTACCTGGCGCTGATCATCGGCATTGGCGTGATTGTTTCCAAACTCATCGAGTTTCAGTTTAGCAGTGTTGCTGTCCAGTCCTTTGATGATCCGGATGAGCTCACTTCCTTTTTCGGATTTTGGCTTTCCACCTTCAATGTGGTCTCCCTGCTCATACAGCTCTTTCTCACCCGCCGAATAGTGGGTACCTATGGCGTAGGCACTTCTCTGTTTGCTTTGCCCGGTGGTATTCTATTGGGGTCTTCTCTTTTGCTCTTCGCGCCCGTGCTTTGGGCGGGGATTTTCACCAGGCTGTGGGAAGTATCCGTGAAGCAGTCGGTCAATAAATCCGCCACAGAGCTTCTGGCACTGCCCATTCCGTCAGGCATTAAAAGTCAGACGAAAAGTTTCATAGACGTATTCGTGGACCTGGCTGCCACAGGACTGGCCGGTTTGATGCTCATTTTCCTGATCAATGGCCTTGACCTGTCCGTGAGAGCGGTGAGCATCCTCACCATTTTCATTCTCATCATCTGGATCTGGGTGGCACTCAAAGTGAGGCAGGAATACCTCAACTCTTTCAAATCGAAACTTGCACAGATTGACAAGAAGAATGTGCAGCCGGATTACAGCAATATTTCTGTTTTTAATGGCCTCAAACGTGCACTGGAAACCGGTACTGAGCAGCAAATTCTCTACGTGCTGGATAAGGTACGGGAGATTCCGGATAAGAGGCTTTTCGATAATGTCAGTCAGTTTTTAGTTCATCAATCCCCCATTGTACGTGCCCGTGCATTGCAGTCCATCTATTATCTGGAAAAAACGGTGGATCCGCAGGTTCTGGAGGGACTCCTCTCCGATCCTGATCAGGAAGTGCGGTACAAAGCGTTTGCCCAACTCCTGCGCCAAACCAAAGAACAGCGAATCAACCTCATTCATAACTACCTGACCCATAGCGATCCTACCATCAGCGGCGCGGCGCTGGTAGGGCTGGCTGAGGAAGCACGAAACAACGAAGAGATGAAACGCCTGCTGAAGGTGGAGCAGCGTATTCACGAAAAGATCGATTATATCGGTCTCTCTGAAAATCCGGAGGAGAAATACCTCTATAAAGTAATGATCCTCAGAGCGGCTGGTCATGCCAATATTCCCGCCTTTTATCCCATCATCCGCAGCTTCATGGACGACAAGGAAGTTCGCGTGATCAATGAGGCCATCCTTGCGGCAGGGTTTACCATGAATGTGACCTTCATAGAGCGGCTTGCAGAGTTTCTGGTACCCCGGGAAACCCGAAAAAATGCCCAATTGGCATTGCTCAATTATGGCGTGGGCATCCTCCCGGAACTGGACCGGGTGGTCCTCAATGCTACGACACGTGCGGAAGTCACCCACATGATTCCTGGTGTACTGGAGCGCATAGATGCCTATGCTTCGGTGAAAGTACTCCTCTCCTTCCTCAATACCAATGACGTAATGCTCCGCTTAGAGGCACTAAGGTCGCTCAATGCACTCCAGCGTGATTTTCCTCATCTTCGGATTAACAAAAAGGACATTCTTGGTCACGTCATAGACGAATGCAATGTCTACAAAAACATCCTTGGAGTGTTTTACAAACAGCGCCAGCTGCTACCCGTACATGAGTCGGCACAGATAAAGGAAGCACGCACCCAGCTCACCAGTCTGCTGGAAAGGCGGCTGGACGGCACACTGGAGCGGATTTTCCGGCTTATAGGCCTCAGGTACCCTCCGGATGACATTATCTCGGCCTATGAAGGCATCAGAAGTGTCAATGAGCACGTACGACTCAACTCTGTAGAATACCTGGATAACCTACTGGAGCCCACACTTAAAAAAGCGCTCCTTCCCATCGCAGAGAGTGCCATGCTGGATGTTCTCAGCAAAGACATCATTGACCACCTGAAGGTCACTGTACCCGATGAAAAGAAATGCCTGGTAATGCTACTGGATGGGCGTGATGCCAAATTGAAACTGGCAGTTTTCAAACTCATAGAGGCCGTTGGCTCAGTGGAATACAAAGAGATGGTACGGCCATTCCTCAACAGCCACCACGAAAAGATCAGAGAACAGGCAGCGAAAATCCTCGGGCAGCAAGCGAAAACTTCCTAAAGAGGTCTATTTCAACTTGCAGATCCGGTCAATGCTGGAAGCCAAAGCTGCATGGTCGCTTGCAGAGTTTTTCTTGAGTACGTTGCTCATCAGCACCACCAGATAGGTAGTACCATCGGTATGCTCCACAATGGCTACGGAGTTCATATAATTATTCACGTTGCCAATGTACTTACCACACTGATATCCTTCTTCTTGCTTACAGCTATACAGGCTACCTGATTTAAAGTACACCGCTGCAGTAGCCAGTTGGGGAGCTGCTGCATACCTGATCCTGCGATCGGTCATGTAGAGCATGCGCTTGATTTCGAGGCTGGAGGCAGAATCCACCACCTGGCCACGTTCCATCGCTACCAGGTATTTCATTAGTCCTGAAGGGGTACCTATACTCCCTCCCTTTCCGGGAATAAAAGAACCCGCGCCCTTCGTAAAAAATGCCCCCAAACGCCATTCGTCAGTGGTAATACCCAGGGCCCTCAGCGGATCATTGACTACCGAATTGGCAATCTCACTGAGCTGTGATTTGGGGGTAGTTCTGAAATATTCATCGGCTTGTTCCTCTGTGAGTGTGGGGTAGTCTTTACCAAATACCCGCATCAGCACGGCCTCACGCCAGCATACACTGGCAGCGCCATTGTTACTCACAGAAAGCATGTGATCTAACCATTCGTACAGTGAGAACACGTCCGTCTCTACCACGGTTCGCTTCACCAGCTTTCTGGTTTCCAAATCAAAAATGGGAACCGTATGCTCATCATACATGGCCCACTTTCCGGCCCGTACCGAACGATCTCGCAGCAGTGCTCTTCGTTGATCAAAAGAGTCAGGGTAAATTTTGGACAGTTCGGCGAAGAAGGCAGTGGCCACAGCAATTTTTCCTACACTACCAGGCTGGTACTGTAGATTTTCCTTTCGGGAAGCATAGCGCATCGGCCTACCGGGAGTAATGTCCAGCAGGGCCAACGAGTAGCTTTCGTCCAGATTCGGAAAGAGTGCATTGACGGATTTTTGAAATTTTGCATCCGCAGCAGGCAATGCTTCCAGACTATCGCCTTTGGCACCCAAAAGATTGAGTTTGATGTCGCTGATAGACTTCTGAGCCCCAGAAATGGGTTTGCCTTCCTTGAGCTCACCTGCCATGATCAGCTCCAGGCGCTTCAGTCTGCGAATCCCGGTAAGCTCATATCCATCTATTGGGTAGAGGTTGTCGGCGGAAGTAAGCACCACACATCCTAAAAACCCGGAAAGCACAATCTTTAAAGTCAGTTTCATAAGGCGGTATTTAATGGTATCAATTGATCCCCTGCTAAAACAGGCGTGATCGATCTGAGAAACTCAGACGCTGCTGCCCGTTTGTTTTCCACAAATGGTCTGACCTGAAAAAGCCATATTTTGTCCTTCCTGAATCCCAACTCTACATCATAAGGACTCTTCATCCCTATCTCGCCCAGCTTTTCCTTCAGAGCTCCGGCCATTTCCCCGAGGCTCACCAAATTGGCTTCTGACAGCACCGGCTCCTCAAAAGTAGTATGCTTTTTGAGGGTGCCGCCAGTAGCAGGGATGGAGGTATAGTCCGGCTCGCGTGAGGGCGACAAGAGGATGGTTCTGTCTGCTTCCAGCAGCCAGGTTTCACTTGCCTGCCCTTCCACAGCACCACCCACACCTCTATTGAAAGCCACGGTGTTATCATCTGGCTTTCCAGTGGTCACTCCCTTGGTGATGAGCACGCCTGAGCAGTCTGCATCCACACTGGGGATGATGAGGATGGAAGGAAACACGTTTTCAGGATTAAGGAGATATTTTTGGCGCCACTTATAACTGCGCTCGGTATAGGGCGATGCCCATACATCTTTGATCCCTTGTAGTATTTTTTGCGCATCCAGCACATTAAAAAGTGTGAGGTTGAGGCCCGCCCCGGTGAAATCCTTGAGGTCTTCCATATTGGTATCGCTACGGATGAAAACCGGCACTTTGCCCAGCGATACCCCAAATGCTTCTTTAAACTTCGCATTGAGAGCAGCCTCAAATTCGGGCATCAACTTGATCTGCCTGATAGCCACTTGTAAAGTCTCCAACCTACCCATCACGTACTTTTCCACTTCACCATCTGTGGATCCGGCAGTACTCATTTCACCCGCCACCTCAAATGTGGCTTTCAGGTATTGCCAGTAGCTCATCCCCTGACCGGGCATTATCTGATCAAAATGCTGTTTGAAAATGGCAAAAGGTATGACAATACCATTCACCACATGATCGGGGAAAAGCTGCTTCAGCTGGCCCAAATTGGCCGCTTTGGGGCCGCAGATGATGCCCGACTTGGAGGCATTCACGTCCCGCAGGTTCAGGATCCTGGCGTCATCCAGCTCCATCATTTCCACCGGTACACTTATTTTTTCTTCGTTTCTCACCTTTTTGGCAAAGAGGGCCTTTTCTTCAGGAGTCATCTCTGTGGCCAGTTTCATCAGTACCGTGCCTTTATTCGAAACCGCGTAGAACACCTTCTTTCCATTGTATGGAAGCAAAGCGGTCAGGTTTTCCATGGACAGCACGGCATTCGGAATCCCCAGGTTTCGGGCCAGCAGCTGGACATGCGAGACCATGTTGCCTTCCGTGACCGTGGCAATACCCGCCACCGGTTTCAGGTCGGCAGGAGGCCTGTTGAATACATAGATTTTATCACCAGACACCTCTATCTCCTCTGGAGACTGATTGGTCACCACCAACTCGCCCATGGCATATCCGGGGTTGAGTCCACGGGCAGCACTTTGATTTTTGATTCCCAACAGTTGGTTTGAAAATCCCGCCTGATCGGCAAAGAAATCACCCAAAAGGGATACGCTGCTCCCCAGCTGCAACAGACACGAAGCCCGCACCCGGTCGTCGATGAAGCCATTGGCCAGAGGCTCAAATGAACCATAACGCTTCACCACCTCCTGATAAGTAGCTCTGAACATCCCGGCGCTCCACTCTACCGATCTCCGAAGGTGATCCAGGTCATCTCCAAGAACTTTCAGGGTTATCTCACCATCGGCGGCAATGATTAGATTGGCATCCAGCGTCTCCCATTCCCAGATTTCGAGGTAACCAAAGCCAGTCGCTGCCTGAGCCAGGGTTTTAGATTTGATGAGTAGCTCCGCAAGTGTCTCAGGCCTCCACTGCACTGACTCTCTGATGAGCATGGCCTCCATCTTGATGGAAGCATCCATCAGTGCCAGACGAGCACTTGATTTCATTGGATTAACGATCTGCCGACGTAAGGTAAGGCCCGTCGTGGCGATCAGCTCACAGCGATCCCGGCTGGTCCTGGCTCGGCTGTACTGCTCCATAAAGTCAACCAGGGTGCCATTTGCCGGCAAGCTATTAGGTACCTTTTTAGCCAGGCTTTTGAAATCACTGATGGCCACAGGCTGATAAAAAATCTCCATCTGGGCCAGCAGGCTCGTGAACTTCTCCTTGAGCTCAGCGTTCAGCTTAGCCGAATGTGCGGCCTGAAAGTCCCGTACTTTTTGTATGTCGGATTCTTCCGGTTGACCGTGCAGTTTCACGCGCAGGTCCATGAATGAATTATACACATCGGAAATCTCCTTGGAAATGGCTCTGACACTCTGAGCAGTGTTGTTGTCGCCTGAGTGAGGGATGTCCTTTGCACTTTGGCGGATCAAAAAGAATTGACCAACGAGCCGGCTTTTATCCTCGAGCAACCACTGCAGGTAAGCCAGGCCCCAGGCTTCCTCATCCTCAGCCTGAAAAGCACCACGATAAAACTGCGCTCTTCTGTTGATCCAACCGCCATCATTGGCCCGAAGGTATTGTTCCAGACTATATTGTTTCATCCGAGATCCCTGGTATTCTGAGTCCCAAAAATCCTCGTGCGCCGTGGTAGAAAGGATCTGCCCTAAAAAAATGTGATGACTCACGCCCAAAGCCACCACTTCGTCTTTATACCGCGCCCGCTGCACTCCGGGTTCAGGGCATCGCTCCTGCGGAGCCACTGTGGAGCCGTCTTTGCAAAACCAGCGGATGTCCCTATAAGGGCCTTTGGGATCCGACTTATAAGCGTTAATCATTTTGCTAATCGCAGCATCTGTAACGGTCTGGTTGCTCTGGGCAGTCGTGGCACCTATGAGGCTACCAAATAGCATTAAGAGAATAAAGCCTTTTGTATAATTCATTGAAAATAGGGTCTTGTCTGTAGGATAAAGGTAACCAAAGTCAGCTAGGCACTCCCTAAAGAGCGGGGGGTGCCTTTCACTTTTGATGGATTAAACTTTGCAAAAGCCAACTCACGGTAAAACACACCAAAGCATCAAGCCAGTCTGCTTTACCAACAAACACCCCGGCCCAACTGTTTTCGCTGAGTATTCAAAAGATATTACGGAAGGGACCACACAGGTCCAAAGGCAGCTTATACCTCCTCGTCTTCGGGATCCTGAGTCTTTGTTTTGTTGTGATTGAGCACAAACAACAATACGCCTATTCCAGAAAGAAGCAGGATGAGGTATGTAAAAATTCTTTTCATTATGTCAGTTTTCTCTTTGTAAAAGTTAGGACGAGAAATAACGATTAAGTCACACCTTTCGTGGATTTTTTTTCATCTTTATTTTTCCAAATAAATTACGGCGCTGACCTGCTACTCTGAACACTGCTTTATCAGAGCTTTCGCTCCTCCAAAACCTTACCCAACTGATCCACCATGAGCACATAGCGCTTGAGATTTGCATCCCTGATGATCACTTCGTATAAAAGCTGATTGCCTTCATTGATCAACACTGCGTTCATAATTTCGCCCAGTTGATCCATGTGGGTTTTGATGGCCACCGGCAGCAAATCGGGAGTCAGGTACATGGTGTACTTTTCCAGGAGACCCTGCTGGTCAAACATCGCGATGTATTCGATATCCTCCTGGTAAAATATGGCCTCAAATTTCGCCTCCTTCTCCGACCAGTCGATGTTGATCGCTTTGGGGAAATTTCTGTCAAAAGTGAGTAAGCATGACTCTGGTGGGGTCGCTTCACTCCCGTCAATTACCTTTTTCAAAAAATCATCCATTGCCCTTACATTTCTTATAATGACGGAAATAACCAGGAAAGTAACCCATCATCCGTGTTTTAAATATTTTTGAGTGTACAAAAACACCACCCTGGTACGCGCCCTTTTTAACCGCATTTTAGCCGCATTCTCACTGATTCTCAGCGAAGTACTGATCTCCCTGATAGATAAGTCATGTTGGTACTTCATCAGCAGCAGTGCCTTCTCCTCGGGGTGAATCTCCTCCATGATCAGTAGCAGGTTCTCATAGGTAATTTCTGAGAGTGCCTCGTCGGACTCATCGATGATTTCAGGAATTTCATTTTCCTTGTTCCACTCAGGATAGTGCAGCTTCTTTTTTTCCCGTAGGTAGTCTATGCAGTGGTTGTAAGTAATGGAGTATAGCCAGGAAGAAAATGAAGACTTCTGCTTAAAAGACCCGATTTTCTCAAAAGTCTTGGAAAACACATCCTCTGCCAGCTCACGGGCCGTTTCCCGGTTTTTCACAAAGCTGTAACATTTGTCCAGCACCTTCTTATAATACCGCTCGTACAGCTCCTGAAAAAATCTGGAGGCATTCCCTTCCTTGAGCTTTTCTATCAGCTCTGCATCAGACCACGTTGCCAAATCGGTACTCATTGCCACTTTAAAAAATTTTCAAAAAAATAAATTTCATTTCTCAGTTACCTTATGCAGGTGGTGCGTCTCAATCTAAAATGAAATATAACATTTAATCTTTCACAAGAACAATTAGAAAAAAATGAAAAAGAATCAATATTTAAAAGCGTTTGCTGCATTCGGTCTGGCCGCTGTGTTATTCACTAGTTGTGGGGATGTACCACAGGCGGAAATTGACCAGGCTACTCTGGCTATCAATGAGGCCAAGGCAGCTGGTGCAGAAGTGTATGCAACTGAGAGCTATCTGGCTCTTGAGGACTCTATGAAAGCGGTGATAGAAACCGTAGAAGCTCAAAAGACTAAACTCTTCAAAAACTTCACGGCTTCTAAGGCAAGTCTGGCTTCTGTGGCACAATTGGCAACAATGGTGAAACAGGAAACAGAAACCACCAAAGAGGAACTTAAGAATCAGATTCAAGCGGAAATCGCTGAAGTGAAATCTCTGATAGAGGCTAATAAGCAGCTGATCACAGAGGCTCCAAAAGGTAAAGAAGGCACCACGGCCCTACTGGCCATACAGGGTGAACTCTCTACCATCGAAGGCACTGTTTCAGAATCCGGAAGCCTGTTTGAGAAAGGTGAGTATTTAGCAAGTCTGGACCTGACCAAAGCGGCCAAGGAAAAGGCAGCGGCTATCAACACCGAGTTGCAGGACGTGATCGCCAAATACAAAGCGAACACCAAAGCTAAAAGAGGTTAATAAAGTAAAAATTTGAGGTTTTCTCAACAGCGCTGGATGCTGTTGAGAAACCTCATTTTTCAGCACCTGATGTCAAAACCTCCACTCAAGTGGTCGATCACTGTACTTGTGATGCTTCTTACAGCCACCACCATCATTTTGTACCTCATCAAATCTCCCTCGCCAGAAGACCAACTGGGGCTGGCCAGGCAGCATATTACCACAGCATTGAAGACCAACTCCGGTCTATATACTCAATCATCCCTCGATGAAGCCACCAGGCTCTACGACTCAGCCATGACCCTATGGCAGCAGGAAAATGAAAGAATTTTTCTCTTTAGAAACTACGACCTCACCCGGACATATGCAGAGCGTGCCGCTCTATTGGCCATCACCTCTGTGAAAGAAATCAACGCAACTCAGGCTAAACTCAAATCTGAGGTTTCATTACAAATCAGTCAAATACAGGATCACCTGACCAGCTTCCAGGTGCTCTACCCCCACATCCCCCTGAAGGCGCAGCAAGTTTCAGACCTGGCCCTGGGAAAAATATTGTTTGATCAGGCCAAGAGCGCCTTCCAAAAAGAAAATTACCCCGAATCCAAACGCAAACTGGACAGTGCCAGTCTGCTGATCTATACGGTGACTACCTATGCCGAACAAACCATGGAAAACTACATGAAAGCTTTTCCTGAATGGAACCATTGGGTCAACACCACCATTGAAGAATCCAGAAAACAGAAAAAAACCTGCCTGATTGTAGATAAATATGCCCGCACCTGTCAGGTCTATAAAAATGGGAGGTTGCACAAAACCTACACCTCAGAGCTCAGTTCCAACTGGATCGGGGACAAACACCACCAGGGCGACAAATCCACCCCGGAAGGAATCTACCGGGTAGTCAAAAAGAAAGCCGGCACTGACACCCGATACTACAAGGCTCTCCTGCTGGACTACCCCAATGAAGCGGATAAAATCCGCTTTGCTCAAAATAAAAAAAATGGAGTCCTACAGCCCAGTGCGGCTATAGGAGGCCTGATAGAGGTGCATGGACATGGTGGTAAGGGCACCGACTGGACAGATGGATGTATCGCCCTCCAAAACGACGACATGGATGTTGTATTTGATCAGTGTCCTGTGGGTACCAGCATCGTCATCGTTGGGTCCCTTGTCCCTTTTCAAACTTTAATTTCCTCCAAATGACAGAAGAAATAGTGCCAGAAGTGCCGGTAACAGTAGATCGCCGCAAAAGGGTGCTTACCTGGGCTGGCTATGGTCTGCTCACCTTTATTCTCCTACTCACACTCCCCTGGCTGATAGAGAAAAGTACGCTGGCCATCCTGAGTTCACCCCCGGCTAACGAAATGGAGGAAGCAGCCGTCTCAGACCTGACTCTCCAGCTGCAAAGTGATTTGGAGAATTTGGATAAGAAACTGGCCGGGAAAACCCCAAAAGGTGCCTACATGATCGTAAACACCGCTGCCAATACCTTCGCCCTTTACAGAGGGTCTGAGCTCATTCATGCTGATAAATGCAGTACCGGTAGTTATATTTTGCTGAAAAACGGTGACAATCAGCAGTGGATGTTTAAAACTCCAAAAGGGGAGTTCAAGATCAGATCGAGAACCGTAGCACCTGTGTGGAAAAAACCAGACTGGGCCTTTGTGGAAGATGGTCTGCCTATCCCCTCTATGAACCACTCCTCCAGGTTTGAATATGGTGTACTGGGTGATTATGCCCTGGGCCTCGGCGATGGCTATCTCATTCACGGCACACTTTATCAGCGATTTTTGGGGCTACCCGTCACCCATGGATGTATTCGCCTCAATGACGCCAACCTGAAGCTGGCCTACGAATCACTGAAAACCGGCTCCAAAGTATATATCTACTAAGATGAAAATTACACTAGTGATCATCGGCTTCCTTTTGCTCGTCTTCCTGATCCAGTTGGGTGTAGCCCCTGCGGGTGTGGCGCGCCAATGGCAGGAAAAGCTGGAGGCCAAAGACAGTCTGTACATGCAGAAGTATGATCCGGCCTATGAGCTATCCGAAGTAAGCAGTCTGGCCCGAAAAAAGGCCTTTCTGGAAGCCCAGCTCCAATTGGCCGAGGAGGATTCCATTCACCTGATCGTCAACCTACGGGATAGCTCCATTCACCTGGCCATCCATGGGGTGATCATTCACACGTCCAAATTGCCCTCCATCGAAAATGATGCCCTACTGAAAAGTATACCCAATAGGCTATATCTGGGCCTCTTTTCTGATCCGGTACCCATTATCGGCATCCACTCCACCATCCTGAAGGAGCCGATCGTAGAACGGCAGGCTCCAAAAGACCCTGTGGAGGCAGCCCTCAATGCTTACGAACCAGACACACTCATCCAAAACCCCGCCTACATCAGACTCAGGCTGGTACATGGGATTGATTTGATATTGGAGCAGCATCCTAATCCCACTTTTGCTGAACAATGGGCAAGGTACAGGTTCAGGCAGGAAAACCGCCCTACAGTGACCGGCAGACTACAAAGGATGGTCAGCCTGAAAGGACAGGAATACACGCCCGATATTCGACTGAAGCTGCCTGCCAATGACATCCGGGGGCTCTACAGGGCGCTACCAGCGCAACCTAAGGTAGTACTCTATTTTTGATCAGGTGGGTTATAAATATTCACTACTAAAATCAGTGACCTTGGACGCATACGATCGTCTAAATAAAAAAAGAACAACCTCCTGTTGCTAACAGGAACTCCTCAACCAACAATTCTCAACATTATGGACTCATTTAGCCTGATTATGGGCATCATCTTCGCATTGGCCATGTTTGGCCCGATCGCTTATCTGGTATGGGCCGGTCAAAGCCGAACCAAAAGAATGAAAAACATCTTAAAGAACCTTTCGCAGGACCACGCATTCCAATTTGCCATGCAGGAGGTCTGGGGGGACAAAGCATTGGCGCTGGACAGCATTCATAAGGTTTTTGTCTTCCAAAGCAGACAGACTGGCGCAGAGGTGAATAAAGTAATCGCTCTGGGAAATGCTACCTATTGTAAACTGGATAAGAAAAAAGACAAGGTTCAGATTTTGATCGGCATACATGATACTTTGGGACTGTACACAGAAACCATCTCGATCTTCGACACTCAGTATGATGATCCTTCAGAAGCTGGTTTCCATGCCCTACTGGGAGAAAAATGGAAAGAATCGATCAGGTCGGTGATCATGAGCGAGACCACTCGCCCTTCAAAAGCGGCCTGAGGTCCAAGAGAGCGGGTAACCGGTCTCGAACCGGCGACCTTCAGCTTGGGAAGCTGACGCTCTACCAACTGAGCTACACCCGCATTTTCACAATAAATATAAGGTGAGTGATGGATTCTGAGCAAGTGGTGGAGCTGGATTTATTTTCTCCGTGCGCGGGGTAGTTGTGCAGGCCAGAAATGATTTTCTATCTTTGAAATCCTGAATCTCGTCATGGCCAAAATCATTAAAATTCCCTCAGCGTTTGTTTACGAATCCAAGGTCGTGGGGGTGTCTCATGCAAATGCGGATGGCACTTCCAGACAGGAGATCATCAGGCGCGAAGTAGCCGAGGATGATCCCCTTTTTCTGGAGCTGGAACCCGAAAATGAATTTGACCCTAATGCAGTAAAAGTTTTATCCAGGGAAAGAAATCAGATCGGGTACCTGAAAACCGAACTGGCAGAGCAGGTACGCTCCGCTTTGATCAATCAAACCACTATCTACGCACGGGCACTATGGGTAAATGGAGAAAAAATGCTCGGAGTGGGCATCCGCATAGAGCTGGTAAGCTAGTCTACAAGTCCATCCAGCGTTTGAAATTGGCCACCCGCTCTCTGCTCACAATCACCTCATCGTCTGCATGGGGGTCAAGCTTCAATACCAATCTGCTATTGAAGTAACTGTGGATTTCTTTGATCGCTGTTAATGAAATGATCAATTTCCTGTTGATCCTGAAAAAATCCAGTGGGTTGATCAACTCCTGCAGCTGATCCAGGCTCTGATCCATAGGCCATTTATCACCGCTCCGGGTCACCAGGCAGGTGAGATCATTCTGCGAAACAAAGTAGGCAATATCTTCCACGGTAAAGGGTTGAAACCGATCCCCTAACTTGACCAAAAAACGCTTCTTATAGCTTCCTGAAAGCATGCGGCTTACCTGACCAAACTGATCTTTGACCTCAGGGCTGACTGTTCGCTCACCATACTTTTTGAACTTCTCCAGTGCATTCTCCAGCTCGGCCCTGTCGATGGGTTTCAGGAGGTAATCGATGCTGTTGTATTTAAAAGCCTTCACCGCATATTCATCATAGGCCGTGGTGAAAATCACCGGGCAACTGATCAGGTCATCCGCCAGTAGATCAAAGCCCACGCCATCATTTAACTGAATGTCCAGGAGGATCAGATCCGGAGAAGAATTATCCTGGAGCCACTGCATGGTTGACTCCACCGAATCAAGAAGAGCCACCACGGAGTATTCGGGAGAAAGCTCCTGCACCAATACCTTGAGCCGTTCTGCCGAAAGGCGCTCATCTTCCACTATGGCTATATAAATCATGTAAGTCTAAATCTGGATAGTATGGGCATTTTAACAGTGAAGGTCTGGTCATTTTCGATCACGATGACCGATTGTTCCGATTGCAGATTATACTGACTTCTGATGTTTTCCAAACCAACCTTGGTCGACACCACCTCTGCACCCTTTTTACTCACCTGATTTTGAACCACCAAATAGTCATCTTCGGTGAAGATATGAATGCGCAATGGTTCGCTTTTAGAAAACCGGTTGTGCTTCTCGGCATTTTCTACGAGCATCTGCAGGGAGAGAGTGGGCACAAAAAAGTTGTTTTTTGACGGGTCTACATCAATACTGACCTCTATGCGCTCCTCATGGCGCACCCTCAGCAAAAACAGATAATGATCAAGTATTTCAAGCTCTTTTTCCAGCGTACTCATAGACTCTTCCCTACTTTCCAGAATGTATCGATACATCTTTGACAGCCTGGACAAAAACTCTTCAGCCTGGGCAGGATTGACATGGATAAGTGACTGAAGTACGCTAAAGGAATTAAACAGAAAATGTGGTTTGATCTGATTTTTCAGATTTTGATATTGACTCTGAAGTAGCTCTTTCTGTACGAGCGCCTTGTCTTGTTCCAACTGACGACTTTGCACGGCATTGAGCTGGATAATCCGGGCAGCAATGATGAGCCAGGCAAATATCTGGCCCTGCCCGATTTCCTTATAAATGGCCTCCTCATACACCGGACAGTTGAGACTTGGTTTGATATAAAACTCAGAAATACCGCTCGCCGTGACTACCAATGGAAAAGTAAGAAGGGTGAGTATGAGGATGGCTTTCAATAAGTCTCTGGAGCGTGAATAGTCGTACTTCTTCCTTTCAAAATAGAGAAATACCCGATCCAAAACCTCCCAAAGGAACAGCACTACCCCTACGGTATAGACCAACAGTACCTTATCGATCAGCTCAAAAACAAAAAACTCGCTGAGAATCTCAGAATGACTCAGCCGTAAGAAAAAGAAGATAAGTACTCCGGCCGAAATTCTAAAGCCATACCGTTTAGCCCAGTTCATGGATTGAATTTACAACAAAATTACTGATCCACAGAAGCCAGCGATTCACCATCTGTCATCTTCACAGACAGTGCCTTTGAAGTGAGGTATCTTCTGTTGGGACCTGAACCTTTGATAATCAAAAGGTGCGTACCCTCCATGAGCGTAGTGGGCGTCAGCCTGAGCAAATAAGTATCTGCCTGATCAGTCGCTGAGACGCTTGCGTGCAAGCCCTCCATTTCCTGAACCACCGGTGTCTCAAATTTTGTTTTTCTGTCCGCCTTGGAACGTACAATAGTGAGTGTGGTTTCAAAAGTCTCACCTGGCACCAGTTGCACCTTATCAGCATCCACTCTGATCACAGCACCGGTCTTTGGCAGGTCCTGAGCATCCGAAAAAGTGAAAGCGAATACCGCAATAAGGGCTAGTAAAATGCGTGAATAGTTTTTCATAACGTTGTTGGGATTTGGTTATGATTTAAAACACGCACCTGACCAATCAGAGTTAGTCGTTGACCGGTGAACTGTCGATATTCTTAGGTGAGTCGTCCGATTATCTCTCTCAACTTACCCTTACAAAGGAGGGCCCAATCAATTCACCGCCGGAATGATGAAGTTTTTCATCATATCATCCGACTGAGTCACATACAAAGGCCACTTCAGGTACAGCCCCTGAGTGATCACAACCACCATATCGAGGCTTGGAAATACATTGATGTAATTGCCACCATCGCCATCTGCCGAGAGGTACTCGGTGTCTGCCAGATTTCTGATCCAAAAGTGGTAGCTATAATCTCCGGATGTGGTTTGCTCCTTCACCTGAAAGCATTCGCTCACCCAACTGTCCGGGATGACTTGTTCGTCGTTCCACCGGCCATTGTTGAGATAGGTAATCCCGATCTTTAGCATGTCCCGGGGACGAATGAACATACGAGCGGACCCTTCCGGATACCCATCTGGCTGCGACTGCCACTTATAATCCCGAATGCCTAGTTTTTGATAAAAGTTGGCGTCTGCCCACTCCCGTACGCCACCATCCACCATTTCATCCACGGCTTTCAGCATCAGGTTGGGCAGGGCGCTGTTGTACCTCCACTCCGAGCCCGCACCAGCATTTGAGCGGCTCAGCACAAAATCACCAAAATCATCGGACTTCCACAGCCTGGCCAGGTCAGTATCTCCCCATTCATCCCATTGAAATCCTGCAGTCATCGTGAGGCAGTCTTCGAAATCTAAAGCCGCTTTATTAGGGTCTTCAAAATACGCTGCATACTGGGGTAGAAAATCCGAAATCTTATCCTCTACGGAATGTCCATATTGATTCAGTGCCATGCCCACTAGAGTGGAGGTAAATGTTTTATTGACAGAAGCCACGTAATGTTTGTCTTTTCTTGACCATTGGATGGGTGCCGGACTGCGATCAACAGCTATGTCGTTTTCAAACTGAATGGTGTCATTATTTCCAAAAAGATACTCCTCCAGCACCAGCATGTCCTTGTGGTAAACCAGGACACTATGAATCTCTTTGTAACCATCGCCCTGCACCTTCTCCATAAGGTTCTGAACCAGCTGCCGATCCATATTAGCATCCTTCAGGGTACCAGTGGCAATGCCATCATTCAACTGTACAGGTGGGTAATAGAAGTAGGTAGGAATAGCGAGGGGAGCCATCTCCACCTGGGTCTTTTTTCCACGGCGCACATTCAGTTCCCTCGGTCTGTAATCAGAATGACTCACTGCAATGGCATAGTCGCCTGAGCCGTCACTCACATCTTCCAGTAGCTTCACTTCATCATTGGAAAATTGAAAAGATCCATTTGCTCCCGTGGTGGTCTCAGGGCCATTTTCGAGTACAAATACTCTGGCATTGGCTATCGGCTCATTTGTATAAGCGTCAATCAACTGACCAGAAAGAAGCGTGTCATTGTCGTTTTGATGGCAGCTGACCACTACAATGAGGGTCAAAACGATCAGTAAGGGTGATTTCATCAGGTTGGATTTAAGGTTTCGTCAGTACAAACCCATTTGTGAAAAAATTAAAACACAACAGGCCTAAGCAATGATGAAAAAATATTCGCTGAAGTCGTCCATTCGGTACCTCAACATTAATACATCACACCAACCCTCGCACTACATCATTGATTCATCATAGCGTCCAAAAAACATTCTCAAATTCCTTAAAAGCACTTTTCTGTTTTTCTTTCAATTAGCAACCAATCCTGCACTGGAGGAGCTGATCAGCTTGATTTCCACCCTGCGATTCAGCAGACTCTCTCCTTCTGTATCCTCCAGAGGGTTCTCTTCACCCAGGGCATTGACCTTCAACTGATCCGAGGACACACCCTCCGCAACGAGAAAATCCATCACAGCACTGGCACGTTTGAGGGCCAGCAATTTATTATAATCGTTCGCTCCTACTTTATCTGTGTAGCCTTCCAGTGCAAGCTTCAGACTCGGGCGATCCTTTATTTCATTCGCAAACAGTCGCAAAGTGCTTTTGTACTGTTCTGTAACCACTGACCGGTCAAATTCAAAATGAACGATCGGAATGGGAATTTCAGCGATGGGTTCTTCCTGATTCTCAGGCTTATGTACCCTCATGGTGGCCAGCAAGGGCTTAGCCATATCCCCCGGCACCAGACGTTCAGGATCAACATTGAAGTCATTGAGCATTTCTATTGCTATTTGTTGCTCCTGCACCTCATCTCCATTCACTCCCTCTTTATTCACCCGCAGCTGTACCACATTATCGTTATGATCCTGCAGCAACACTTTTATGACCTGCTGCTGCGTGTACACCAGCTGGCTTTGGTAAGTGACACTTAGCTTGAAAATGGTCTCAATAGGAACCAACATAGCATACCTTCCCATCTCATCGGTAGTGGCGGTGTAGGTACTGTCCGGCCCTTCCACCATCACCTCTGCTCCGGGTAGGGCTTCGTCAGACTCATCATCCACTACCTGGCCAGTAATTCTTACTTTATTAAAAAGGAATACCCGGTAGATGTCCATATTGCCATAGCCTCCGGTACGACCAGATGACAGATAGGCTATTTTACCGAATACATTGAAATAGGTATTATCTGAAGGTGAATTGATGGGGTGTCCCAGATTTTCGGGTTTGCTCCATTTTCCAGCCACCCGATCATACCTGCTCCTGAAAATATCATAACCTCCTGTAGAATTATGCCCTCTGGAACTGAAATAGAGTTCTCCATTGGCGGCCATGTACGGAGAGTCATCATTGTAAATTGTATTGAGCTCCTTTAGCGGGGTAGGTTCGTTCCATGAGCCATCTGCACCTTTCGTTAGTTGATACAGGTCCAGATTTCCGTTTGCAGAGTAGAAGTTGGTAGCATAATAGATGGTATCAAAAGTTTCGTTAATGGAGCAATGAGTCTCAGCGCTACCCAGCCTATTCAACATATTGAGCGACTTGGGCATAGACCACTGACCGTCCCGAAGCTCAGACAACAGGAGGTCTTCATCATGGTAGGTCACCAATTTGGTATCGTGATCAAAAAGCTGCACAGTGGCATCATGATGTTTCTTCGAAGACTGTCTGTCAAATTGTTGAGGGTTTTCCCACAAGCCCCTTTCATCCAGGGTAGCCTTCAGGATTTGCTCATAGGCCAGCCCATCGGTAGCCATATCGTCCATTTCAGCTCTCCTTACGGTATAGACTACCGATTTCTGATCTTTGGTGATCACAGCATTGTATTCATGACCTTCTGAGTTGATCGTTGGGCCCAGATTTTGAACCACCACATCTTTTCTATTCAGATAGATGGATTCATAAGCGTTCATATGGATAGTGAGTAGCTCCAGCTCTTCCTGAGATAATAGAGTAGTATCCACTTGTCCCCAGGCACTTTGAGCGGCTTTCAAAGAGTCATTCTGCAAATAAGCCAGGGTGAGATAGTAAGGATACTTTTCATCCACTGATGGAGAAGATTTCTTGAGGGCTGCCAGGGCCTCCTCCTGACGATAGCTCTGAAGCAAGCTAACGCCTCTGTAATACTGAAGTGCTTCCTGCTCTTCTTCTTTAGGCTGATCTATGGTGTCAATCATGCGCAGCGCCTTAGCATATAAGCCCGCATTTATGGTCTTTTTGATTCGTTTCAGCTTTTGGGCTCCGGCATCCTGTATAACAAGAGTAAGGACGAAAGCAAGAAGTAGGGCGTATCGGCTTTTCATAGGACCTGATTTTTTTTGAAATCAAATATTCCCTCATTAACTCACTAATAGCGTGAATTTTAGGTGAATGAACCTAAAAACCAGTTGGATAGACCGGGAAATTCCTTCGAGCTCCAAAAAAGCCCTTTTGCTCTACTGCTGGTGCCCTTTCTATTTAGGATCTGCCTCTACAAAAAATCCAAGAAGGTAATCTGTTAATCCTGAACCACTACCAGCTCTGGGCTGACCTCTCCCAAAAGAGTTTGCAATCTAAAAAGCATTCTATCCAGAGTATGCTGGCATTGAGGACCGTTCAGAATGAGTGTTTTGGGGATAGGCTGGCCCGCTCTTTTCATTTTGCGAATTAGCTGGAGTCCCTGAATAGGGTGATCACACTGTATTAGGGCATTTCGGGTATTTCTACTGTTTGTTCTCATGACTGAAGATTTATATTTTACTACTCAAACGGGGTGAGTACCAATAACCCTACCAAATGCATCAATCTTATCCGAAAATCTAAATCCAACTAAGAAATGCTCTATTATTGGCTCTATGAAAAGAATCATTATCACTGGGGCCACGGGTATGATCGGGGGGATCGTATTGAGAGAATGCCTCAACTCTAATGAGGTGAAATCCGTCACTTCCCTGGTCAGAAAGTCCTCCGGCTTCAGTCATCCGAAGCTTACGGAAATTGTCCATCAGGATTTTATGGATCTTTCTTCAGTATCCCAATATTTTCGAAATCAGGATGTGGCCTACTACTGTCTGGGCGTATATACCGGTCAGGTGCCCGATGATGAGTTCAAAAAAATCACCGTGGACTATACCAGGATTTTTGCGGACCTTGTCTACCAGAACAACCCAAAAATAACATTTTGCTTCCTCAGTGGAGCCGGTGCAGATCCCAAAGAAGAAAGCAAAATGTCTTTCGCAAGGTATAAGGGCATGGCCGAAAACTACCTGATCAGTAAAGCCTCCGGGCCATTGTATCTATTGAGACCCGCCTACATCTATCCTGTGGAGCCACGCGATGAACCTAACTTTAGTTATCGACTGATGCGCAAGCTTTACCCACTGCTCAAGCTGGTATACCCAAGCGGAGCCATCACTTCTGAAGAGCTTGCTGGGGCTATTTTTAATCTTGGATTTTCCGAAAATGGAAGTGTGGTAACCATATTGGAAAACAAGGAGATCAAACAGCTGACTTAGTTCGAGTAGAGTCTGTCTACCTTCGTCCAACTCCCGCCATTGGCACATTCAATCCCTGCGGATTTTAATATCCCTTTGGCCTGACCACTGCGCATGCCTGAAGCACAGCAGAGAATCACCGGCTTGTTCAGTCTTTTGATTTCCTGGGTTTTGGATCCTATATTTTGTAGCGGATAGTTTTTTGCACCTTTTACATGTCCGTTTTTGAACTCTCCGGGTGTACGTACATCGATCACCACTGCACCATTATCTTTTAAAGCCTGAAGTTCTTTTGACCCTCCGCCAAACAAGCTGCTTAGTATTCCCATTGTTGTATTGTATTTTGAATGAGCAACAAAAGTATAGAGATATAGCCTGGCCAAAAGTGACTTTTGTTACACAGGCTGAGCATCTAATACCCCGGAATATTTAACCCCAAAATGATATCCCTCTGCGCGAGGAGCATTCCGTTTTCCCTTTTCAGTGCTACGATCCCCGATCCGGCCCTTCTCTTATCCTGTGCCCTGAGTGTGGGTGTCAGATTGGGATCATCATCAAAATAGAAATCATCAATAAAATAATCAGTATAGCCTGGTGGCTTCACCGTGGCATGTATATGCTGTGGAATAGTGGTATTGGGATAGGAAGCTGGTCTAAAGGTATAAAAGGTATACTTTCCGTCGCTTCCCGTCTTGATCCAACCCCTGTGCTGGCCGTGCCTTCTCACCCAACCTTGGGCATCTGCGCTGGCCCGATAGATCCCCTGCTCATCTGTCTGATAGATGTAAAGGATCACGTCTTTGGCAGGTGTCACTCCATCATTATGATAAATAACCCCTGTGACTTTCATCTTTGCCGCTGACTGTTCAAAACCGGGTATGGTGTCTACACTATTGAGTGACCGACTGCCATATTCGTAAAGGGCTTCACAGCCTTCACACCTACCGCCCACCTGCTTGTCTTGTGCAGATGTGCAGGAGATTTGAAATAGGACGATCAATAAAATGATGATATTTTTCATATAATATTTATTTGATCCTACTCAATGAACGAAGTTTCCCTCGGTTGGGGTCATTTGATTTGATCGACGACCCTGAATCGTAGGTGAATGGTAAGAAACCCTCGCTGATGGTACTAGCTGTAAAAAGGAGCTTTGACTATCACCTCCACACCATTCTTCTCAGAGGAACTAAAATTGATCTCCCCCTGAATGCTGGCGGTGCGCTCCCGCATATTTCTCATCCCCTGACCATCCTTCAAGAGTTGCTCCGAGTTCATCCCCACCCCATCATCTTTAAAGTACATCGTCAGGAGATTGGAGGTGAAGATGAGCTTCACATGCAAATGAGCCGCCTGCGAATGCTTGATCACATTATTGATCACTTCCTGGGCAATCCGGTATAACACAAATTCTGTTTTGGAATTGAGTTTCTGTACTTCGCCCTGTACCTCCAACTTGGTTTTAAGGGCACCTATCCCTGAGATGGTTTCCATGTCTACTTTCAGAGAGTTGAGGAGTGAGAAGTTGGTGATATTTTCCTCATTCAAGGTGCTGGAGATATCTCGGAGTTTGTCAATGGCCTGACTGAGAAGTTCCATAGAGTTTTTCACCCGCTCTCGCTCATCATCAGGCACCAGATCAAAAGTGGAAAGGTTCAACTTAGCCAGAAAAAGCGTCTGGCCCACATTATCGTGGATCTCCTGAGAGAGCGCATAGAGGGCGGTTTTCTTTTTCTCCTCTGCCAGCAAGATGTTCTTTTGAGCCAGTTTCCGGAGTGCCGTATTTTTCCCGTTTTCAAACACCAGAGCCACCACGAAAATGATAATCACCAGGCCGAAAAATGTATTGGCTATGAAGAAATTTGACCACTCGGCATCATAGTCCACGGGAAATTCATATCCATTTTTGGCCATCAGGGCAAAAACCACCACCATGGCAGCATTAATAAACATCCAGACAAATCCAGATCGCTTACCGGCCATCAACAACGCTACAATAGGCGAAGATGCCAGCCAGACAATGACCGGAGAATAAAAACCACCCGAGTAGTAGGTACACCCCACTACGCCAAACACGCCAAACAGTACATACAGATTGGATACCAGCCACAAAGGCCAGTCCAACCGGATGGCAAATGCCTGTAACAGATGGGCCCCGGCTGTGATCGCCATGATGCGCATCCCCATCTCAAAACCTATGGTAGACGATAGACTGATGTAATTCAGGTCGAACAGAAAGGTGACTATCACAAAATAAGTCACCAGTTTGTATTGTCGGTGCTCCTCAGCATTCTCCTGTCGCTGGCGGGGAATGAAAAAATTGATGAATTTTGAAATCATGGGTTATAGGTATTTGTGTTTTCCGAGCAATCGCAGCAACCAACTGGCGGGAAGGGCATACCATTTTATCCGGGGTTTTCCCCATTTCAAACCTTGTTTGTATCGTTTTTCATCCAGCCACTTATAATACAGTAGCCAGGTGGGCTCTTTGAATTCCCAAAGTGAGCAAAGGGGCACCCGCTCACCGGACTGTGCAATGATCCCATTGACTGCACGGCGGGCAGTCTCGTTAGCGGCCTCCATGGTGGCCAGATTGGTAACACTCCGCACATAGTCAGAGGCTAAAAAAAGATTGGGAATGGCCGTATAAGATTCAGGCCTGAGTGACCAGGAGCCCACTTCATTCACCAAGAGTGGTTCGTCATTTTCTGTCACCAAACTGGAGCCATATTTAGCCGGCTTGTTCAATTTTGGATTGCTGGAGGGGCCCTCCTTAAAAAAGCTTTTATCAAAAATGATGGCCTCATCTATGTACACATAGGCCACATTATCATCCTGCAGCAGTTCCTCCTCCACATTGAAGTTTTGTTTCATTTGAGTCCACACCTCCAGAATCACTTCTTTCACCGTACAGTCCTTTGCCGGTTTCCCGAAAACCACTCCAGGGGCATCCCAGTCTGACACATCGATAGACAGCACTCCGTTCACCTCAGAGTCTCCATACTCCTCCCAGCGATAATCGGCCCAAAACTGAGCTTGTGAAATCACCGTGAGGGCCCAGGGTGAATCTGCGAGAATAATGTGTCCCGCATTGATTTTCACATCTTCTTTCAGAAAATACTGTATCCCATTCATCCAGGCCACCTGACTACTCAGTTTTTTGAGGTTGGCAAGTCTGCCATCCAGGTGGATCAGTTCAGGTGTGGCCAGCACCTTGGCAGCACGCTCCACTGGCAGGGCACAGAGGTAATAATCAGCAGTTTTGGTCTGCAATTCACCATTTTCAAGGATTTCCACACCAGCGATTTCCTTCCCTCGGGTTTTGACTGAGACCACTGTTGTTTTAAAATGATAGTCAACACCCTGCTTTTTGAGGTAATCCAACCATGGGTAGAGCCACTTCTCATTGGTAGGGCCATCCAGTATTCTGTCGCTGATTTCATGCGGTTTTCCAAACCCAAAAATCATTTGCATCAGAATATTTCCATTGGTGAAAGTATTGGCCTTTTTGGCCTTGGCGGCCACAAGCGTTCTGGTAAGTCCGTCTACAAACAACTCACGATATGCGGGGCTATACTTATCCGCTTCGCAATAGTCCCACCAGCCGATCTGCTCATACTCCTCAGACCGCCTCCGTTTGGAGCTGGTCATCAGCTGCCAGATTTTACCCAGAATAACCTTGCTTTCGCCTTCTTCCAGACCGGTATCGGCATGCAGTGCCTCCACAATGAGTCGGAGATCCGCCAGTGAATTGGGGAAACCGCTGGGCATCTGAATGGGCTTTTTGCCAGCGCGCGCCAGCATCATGATGGGGGCCTCTATGAGGTTGTCGGCAGTACTTTTTTGAGTGCCATCACCCGAGGGGGTGCGCTTCATGGTATCAATAAGGTGCCTATAAAATCCGGGAAAGAATCGAAAGCCATGCTCTCCCGAGAGGTCTTTATTGTTTCCCTGTGTGAACTCAGGAAGAGGGATGGATCGAGCCTTCCCCCCTGGCAGGTGATCTTGTCTTTCGTAGACAGTAACTTCAAAACCTTTTTCTATGAGCTCATGTGCGGCACTCATTCCGGCCACACCTCCGCCCAAAATAATTACACTTTTTTTCATCGCTGGTTTGATCAGACAGTGCCTCAGGGGCACTATCTATTCATCCAGTCAATTTAAATAAAATTAGCGTTTGAATTTTATTTCCCTACAGCGGCTTCATCTAAAAACCAGACCAGACTACCCTGCACAGGGCTAATATGGGCTGCGGGATAGGATTCCCATTCACCTGTTTTATTGAAGATTTCAGATACTTTCTCTTTCTTTCCTGCTCCTGTTACCAGAAAGACAACCTCATGCGCCGCGTTGATCACTGGCCCGGTGAGGGTCACTCTCTTCTGACCAGAATCAGGATGAACCGCCACCCGACACACTTCCTCAGAGCTCAAAAGCTCCATCTGATGTGGGAATATGGAAGCCGTGTGACCATCCTCTCCCATGCCCAAAATGATGAGATCAAAAACGGGAAGTCCTTTATGTGTAGGCAGATACTCCAGTAGCTCCTGACCATAGCGTTCAGCTTCTCTCTCCGGATCGTTTTCACCCAACACCCGGTGGACATTTTCCTGCGGGATGGGGATGTAATCGAGCAGGCGCTCTTTGGTCATTTTGAAGTTACTTTCTGCATCTTCAGGCGACACACAGCGCTCATCACCCCAGTAGAAATGAATTCCGTCCCACAACGGTGAGTCCCGGTACTTCGCCGCCAGGTAATCAAACAGCATTTTTGGGGTGGAGCCACCCGAAAGTGCACAATGAAATACTGACTTCTCACCAGCCTCTTTCATCAAGTAATCACCAAACGCCTCTGCTGTTTCTTTAGCCGTGGCAAAAATTTCCTTACGTTCTTTCATCATAGCTCACAAAATATTCCATCATCGGCCAGGTTTTTACAAGGGTATCTCCAGGCCATATTTTCCCCTTCTATCAGGTCATCTACATTCTCAGGCCCCCAGGTACCTGCCGGATATCCGTAAATAGGTATGGTAGGATCCTCTTTCCAGGCTTTCAGTATAGGGTCAATAAACTCCCATGCAGCTTCGACACTGTCGCCTCTTGCGTACAGTGTGGCATCTCCCTGCATACAGTCCAGCAGCAGACGTTCATAGGCATCCGGCACATAGGCATCCGTCAGCTCAGAGTATTGAAAGTCCATATTGACATTTTTCACCTTAAAACCGGCCCCAGGGACCTTCATCCCAAATTTGATCAGAATTCCCTCGTCCGGTTGTATCCTGATCACCAGCATGTTTTGGGCATTCACCTCGGTCTGGTTCATGAAAAGGTGATGATGGTTGGGTTTGAAGTGGATCACCACTTCGGAAACCCGGGTGGGCAATTTTTTACCCGAACGAATGTAAAAAGGTACACCAGCCCAACGCCAGTTGTCAATAAAAAACTTGAGCGCGACGAAGGTCTCAGTTCTCGATTCCGGATTCACCCCTTCCTCCTCTCTGTAACCTTTCACGCTTTCACCCTTGATGGTACTGGCCAGGTACTGGCCACGCACCACGTCGTTGCGAATATCGTCTTTGGTCATTGGGCGCAATGACTGAAAGACCTTGAGTTTCTCGTTTCGGATATTATGTGCATCGGATTTTACTGGTGGCTCCATGGCTACCAGACCAATAAGCTGGAGAAGGTGATTCTGCACCATGTCCCGCATAGCCCCGGATCCATCATAATAGCCACCTCGCTTCTCCACTCCTACAGACTCGGCTGAGGTGATTTCCACCCGGTGGATGTAGTTTCTGTTCCACAGAGGTTCAAAAATACTGTTCGAAAAACGCGTGACCAGCAGGTTTTGTACCGTTTCCTTCCCCAGGTAATGGTCAATCCTGTAGATCTGGTTTTCATGATAGTCCTCTAGCAAACTTTTGTTCAAGGCCCTGGCAGACTCCAGATCATAACCAAATGGCTTCTCGATGATCACCCGCGTCCACCCATTGGTTTCCTTGTTGAGACCTACGCTGGCTAAGTGTTTTGGGATGACGGAATACAGGCTAGGTGGTACCGAAAGGTAAAAAATGGCATTGCAATTGGTCCCATGATATCCATCTATGGAATAGAGACGCTCGGCTAGTTTTTGATAATCCTCAGCGTCTGAAGTATCCATGGAGTGATAGTGTACCAACTGAGCAAACTCATCCAAAGATTCGTCTCCTTTTTTCTTAAGGTGCTCATTTTCGAATACTACCTTTTTCCGAAAAGTGTCATTGTCATAAGCCGAGCGGCCTACCCCCACAATGGCGTACTTTTCCGGTAAATATTTCTTCTTATAGAGATTATAAATTGCCGGGATCAATTTTCTGGCAGTGAGGTCGCCGGATGCGCCGAAAATTACCAGAATCTGATTATCATTATTTACCATTTCTTTCGAATATCTATAGGGAAGTAATTAATTTCAAGTGGTCAAATGACACGCTCATCAGACGCACCTTCAAACACAAACTTCTATCATTTTTGACATGAAAAATTAAAAATGATCAAAGTTTTTACCTTTTTGACTTAAAAAATTTAAAAACACCACCAAATCAATCGTATTTTCGCATGCAGATAGGTTTGATTTTGAAATTTTAGGAAAATAAAAAATAATAATACAATGGCAGATCAATATGACTTTGGGCTAGTAGGTTTAGGCGTAATGGGAAGAAATTTTATTCTGAATGTGGCAGATCATGGGTTTTCTTCCATGGGTCTGGACACGGATGATGAAAAGGTGAATGCGCTAAAGGCAGAAGGAGCTCACGTGAATGTCAATGGTTCTACTGATTCTGTTACGTTTTTGAAAGCACTCAAGACTCCAAGGAAAATCATGCTCCTGGTACCTGCCGGAAAACCGGTGGATTCGGTTATCGAAACATTGCTCCCCAATCTTGAAAAGGGTGACATCATCATCGACGGAGGAAACTCTTACTTTGAAGACACAGAACGAAGGATTACTTACCTGGAAGAGAAAGGTATCCACTTTTTTGGCGCTGGAGTATCCGGTGGAGCCAAAGGAGCCCGCCGCGGGCCTAGTATCATGCCTGGTGGAAACAAAGAAGCCTACGAGCATGTACGCACCATTTTTGAAGCGGCATCTGCCAAGGTGAACGACGAACCTTGTGTAGAGTATATGGGCCGTGGATCAGCGGGCAACTATGTGAAAATGGTTCATAATGGCATAGAATACGGTCTGATGCAGCTGATCTCAGAAATATACGATGTAGCCAAAAAAGGAATTGGTTACTCTAATGAAAAGCTTGCTCATCTTTTTGATGAATGGAATCGTGGGGAGTTGCAGTCATTTCTGGTGGAGATCACCGCTGAAATTTTCAAGAAGAAAGATGACCTTACCGGCAAAGACCTGGTGGACATGATCCTGGATAAAGCCAAACAGAAAGGTACTGGCAAATGGACCTCTCAAAATGCGATGGATCTGGGGATTCCTATCCCAACAGTGGATGCAGCGGTAACTATGCGAGCCATCTCGGCGCTAAAGGATCAGCGCGTAGATGCGGATGCAGTATATCATACCCCCTCGCTTGGCAATGACAAACCAGATGCTCAAACGCTGGAGCATGCGCTGCAATTTGCCTACATCGTGACCTATGCTCAGGGGATGTCTCAGCTGGCTGCCGCCTCCAAAGAGTACAACTACGGCCTCAATCTGGAGACCATTGCCAAGATATGGAGAGGTGGCTGTATCATTAGGGCTACCCTGCTGGAAGATATCAGAAAGGCATTTGATAAAAACCCTAACCTGGCAAATCTGATGCTGGACGACAATTTTGTGAAAACCCTCAAAACGATTGAAGGTGATGCCAGAATCGTGGTGCAATTTGCAGTGGGCAGTGGCATACCGGTGGCCGGGCTGGCATCCGCAGTGAGTTATTTTGATGCTTTCCGCTCAGGAAATCTGCCATTAAACCTCATTCAGGCACAGCGAGACCATTTTGGTTCGCATACCTATGAACGCACAGACCGTGAAGGAATTTTCCATACTGAATGGTAATGTAATCCTTGCGCGACCGGTGTACCGGTCGCGCAAGGACTTTCAGACTTCTATAGTTTATCATAGACCTGTCTGATTCTCCTCATAGGAAATCAGTTCTGCCTTTCGGATCTTATACCCACCAAACACCCTAGGTATGAGCCCTGAAAAAACCACCCCAGCATATCCTTACGAAGCTACAGATCGCTTCGACCATTCAAGGTACAGGCTCTCCCAGGCCACCTACTATCAGATCATGGATCTCATCAAATTTTATCATGAGAGCATGTACCTACTCCCCGACGATGAAGTAGTCATTGTAGAGCGATTGAATGATCAGAATCATACCGAGTACTGCAAGGTCAGTGTTAATCACCTGGTACTTGAGTAACCCACTCCATTATTATAGGTAAATCACGTAAACCACATTCCTGCGTTTTATACCGTAATATCCAATCTATCCTTTAGCTAGCTTTGAGGTCTCAATCATTAGATCATCTGCTCAAGAAAGGTCATCAGAAAAATGGCTTTGAAGTTTTTTATTTTTATATTAGTTAACGCTATTATAATAACTAACTGCTAAAATCATGAACGTACAACTTGTGCAGTGATCCTCTCTATTCAGGTCAACATATAGAGTCGTCATGCCTAAACTCCACCTTGAGAGCATTTGAAACCTGCCTCATTGGGGATAAAAAGAAGCTAAACAGACTCTATTATGAGATTCTCATTTCATTACCCGGTTCAATATTTCACTCTGGTGACCCTGTGCCTAATCCCATTTTTGGGGCTTAGTCAGTCAACTTCCTGGACGGGACTCACAGATACCAAGTGGAGGACATCAACCAATTGGACAAATGGTGTGCCTGACGAAACCACCGACGTTATCATCGGAGACGTGAACTTCATTGGGCTTAATCAACCAACCGTGGCCAAGGGTAAAGGCACAGGAGCTTGTAAGTCCCTCACTGTTGGAAATGGAGCAAAGACGTGCGAACTGACCATTAAGGATGGTTTTGATATTGCTGGAGATCTCATCATCGGCAGCAATGGCACCATCGAAGACGATGGAGGCCGGCTAAGTATTGTTGGCGATTGGACCAACTCTGGGAGCTACACTGCCACCGGATCCAACAGAAGAATTTATTTTGCGGGCACCACACAGACCATCGGTGGTTCTTCAGTGACCAATTTTGAAAAGCTGTATATCAACGCTGGCAGTTCAGTTACACTGGCTCAAAACATAATCAACTCCTCCTTCATTGACCTGAGCGGCACTTTTAACCCAACCGAAAACTATGCAGTGAGCGGAACAGGGTCGATTAAAATCAAGGCCGGGGGAGTACTAAAAGTAATGGCCAGCACATTCGCGACCAACTACACCAACAGTGGGGGTACTAACCCTTCCAAAAGCACATCATTGATTGATTATACCTCTTCGTCCGTCAATCAGACCATTGACAACAGCATCAACTACCGGATTTTACAGATTAGCGGAGGCATGACCAAAACACTTTCCGGAAATACCACTATTCAGAACGATCTCCTTATCAACGGAGGTACATTGGATGTTTCCACATTCAGTGCTGACAGAAACTCCGCAGGGGGGAGCCTGGTCATCGCCGGGGGTGCATCTCTGAAAATAGGTGGTACTAATACTTTTCCTGCAGACTATACCTCACATACGCTGGCAACCACCAGCACCGTAGAATACTATGGAGCCAATCAGACTGTCACAAGCGAAGCCTATGGAAACCTGACCCTTAGTAGCTCCAGTGGCTCTGTGGTCAAAACTCTTCCGGGCACTGCGCTTAACATAGCCGGAAACTTCACTGCTTCTGCATCAGCAGGTACTTTGAGTTTCACAGCATTAAACACTATGGCCATAGCTGGCAATGTAAGCCTGAGTGCCTCCAGCACCTTTGAAGGCTCTACATTTACTCATAGCCTCAGCGGCAACTGGACCAATAATGGCACCTTCAATGGATGTAGCGGCTCGTTGAATTTCAATGGAGCATCGGCAACAATGAGCGGCAGTGGTACCAATAATTTTGGCAACCTGGTCATTAATGGTAGTGGAACCGTCCTTCATCAAAACTCATCTTTATCCCTTTGCGGTAATTTTTCAACTGCCAATGGAGGGAGCTTTGTACATACTGCTGGTGGCACTGGTAATATCACCACCAACGGTACTTCCAAAACCATATCCGGATCCAATATCACTCTCAACAACCTCATCATTAGCACCGGTAGCATATCTACCACGAGTACCCTTACATTAGCCGGAGACCTCACCGTCAATGGTCCTCTTTCCGCATCTGCTGGGAATATTACATTTTCCGGTACAGGAAAAACCATTTCAGGTAGTTCTACTATTCAGCTTGCCGGAGTAGAAGTAACAGGCTCTCTATCCACCGCAAGAGATCTGCTCATTTCATCTAATTTGACTGTTCCTGGTTCATTTACAGCCACAGCTGGCCAGGTCACCTTCAATGGCACATCCACCTTCTCAGGTACTGCCAATATTTATGACCTGCTCATCACCACTACCGGGAGTCTGGAGATGGGAAGTAACTCCGTCCTGGGGATTGCAGGTACCACCACTCTAGATGCTGGCGGCACCTTTGACGCTGCCACCAACGTACCCAACACCATCGAGTACAATGGTTCTATAGCCCAATCCACTGTTTTCCCCACCTTTCACAACCTGATCCTTTCAGGTGGAAACACTAAAACCCCTTCAAGCGCTCTTACTATTAATGGTGATTTTACACTTGGTGGCAGTACCACATTTGAAGCTGGGGCATTTACACATTCCATCGGTGGAAACTGGACCAACAGCGGTACTTTTACGGCCAACACCTCCACCATTACGCTCAATGGAAGCAATGACTCACAGCTTACCGGAGCAACCACCTTTAACGATCTCACTGTCAACAAAACGAACAACAGCGTAATTACTTTAAATAATAGTATCAACGCCGTGAACCTTACCATGACCTCTGGTGATATCCTCACAGGAGCCAATTCGGTCACCCTGACTGGCAACCGTACAGGAGCTGGCCTGGTCACCGGAACAATCACGCGTAACCTTACCTATGCCACGTCCACTGATTATGCGTTTGAAGGGCCTCATAGTTTTATCAACTTCAGCTCCATCACGGGTTCTATCACCTCCATCACCATGACCTCCACCATTGGCCCCAACAGCACCTTTGCTTCAGCAGCCAGCATCAATAGAACCTATGATATCAGCGTAACCGGCAGCACCACATACAACGCTACTTTGAGCCTGCACTATGAACAGGCCGAGCTGAACGGCAATGTGGAAGGAGCGATGACTTTTTGGAATGATGGAGGTACAGCCACTTGGGTGGATGCTACCAATCTGAATACCACTTTTGACAATACCGACAACTGGGTAGCCAAGTCGGGACTCACAGACCTGCTCAACAAATGGACTATTTCTGAGGGATTGGTCATTTACAGCTGGGATGGATCAGTAGACACCTCTTGGTCTACCGCAGACAACTGGACACCATCAGGCATCCCAGGCATTCAGGATGTCGTTCATATTGGAGACCTGATATTTACCAACCAACCCACCATCAGCACGTCAGAAAACATCAAAAAAATTTACTTCAATTCTACCACTCCTGGTACGCTCACCATGGCCGCTGGAGCTACACTCATTGTGCAGGGGAATATAGACGGCATCTGGAGCATAGATGCCAATCACACCATCAATGTAGGTGCGCAAACACTCACCACGCTGAGCGATATCGTACTCAGCAATGGGATCGCCAATAGAGAAATAGACCTGAACATCAGCACCGGAACGGTTAACATTAGTGGTTCTCTCACCCAATCTGAGGCCAATATCACCTTCACGGATGCAGGGAACATCAACATAGACGGAGATTTCAATTACGTAAGTGGCACATTCACCCCAGGCACTTCTACAGTCACTTTCAGTGGATCAGGCTTTCAGGAAATAGGTGGAGTGACCTACAATGACCTTGTCATTGATAAACCGTCCGGAACTGCCACCATAAGTACGGCTGTAACTGTCAACAATAACCTCACACTAACGGACGCAAGCCATTTAGACCTGGAAGGCACTCTAAGTGTTTTAGGGAATATTGATATCGGGGTAGGCACCATCCTCAACGTGCCGGCATCCAGTACCATCAACCTGGGAGGAAACTGGGTGCTTTCCGGCTCTTTTGTCCCTGGATCCGGCACGGTAAATTTCAATGGCTCCGGAGCTCAGTCTGTGGTCGCCACTACTTTCAATGACTTGAGTGTAAATAAAGCGAGTGGAACACTCACCTTGCTTGACGACCTCATCATCAATGGAGACGTAAGCATTCAAAATGGTACGGTGGAGGTATCTACCTACGATGTAAGCCGAAGCACAGAAGGCGGCACCGTATCTCTGGGAGCTGGAGCATCAGCCAGATTTGGAGGAACCAGCCTCCAGATCAATGATTTTTCCAATCTGATCACGGACCCCACGAGCACTATAGAGTTTTATACAACTTCCAGTCGCATTATTCCACCAGTATCCTACGGTAACCTCACCATCACCGGCGGAGGCAGCAACGCCAAAATAATGGTAGGCCCCACGAGTGTGTCAGGCACTCTGACTGTGAGCAGTGGAAGTACGCTAACCGCCCCCTCAACTACCCTCACGCTGGGTGGCGATTTTGTAATGGATGGAACCTTCAATGCTTCCGGAGGTACCTTGATTCTCAACGGAACCGGGAATACCATTGATGGGGACATTACCTATGATGACATAGTGGTAAACGGCAGCTATGATCTGGCAAGTGGCAGCGCCACTATTAATGGTAACCTGGAGGTTTCCTCCACCGGAGATTTTGACGCTGGGGTTATTCCAATTGTTTCGTATGGTGATTTTACCAATTCGGGTATTGTGGTATCTGACGGAACTGTCACTTTTGCGGGTACACAAACACAAACCCTTCGCTTATTAAGTGCTATAACCTCTTCATCTACAGGGATTATCAATTTTAATGGTTCATTCCCTCAGGTTTTTAATTCTACCTCCTCTCCGCAATTTGCTACAGTCAATATTAATAATACCGCTCCAATTGTGGCCTCACAACCCTGGACTGTTGTGGTGGAGATGAACGTGGCAGCAGCAGCTAGCTGGGATGGGGGGCCATTAGACCATACTTTTTATGGAAATTTCACTAACAATGGTACCGTGTCAAGCGATGGAAAACTCACCTTTAACCCGTCCAGCCCGGTGAACATAAACCTTGGGACAAATTTCACTACCACCAAGGAGGTGGAGTTTGGGGGTACAGGTCTCATCACCCTTACAGACAGTAATCCGATGTTTGAGTCGGTAACGGTCTCCAATAGTCATGCAGCGGGCCTTTCTCCACTAACCAACTGGACCATCGCTCAGGATTTGCTCATTAAGTCGGGTGCGCAACTCAATGGTGGAGCACTCAGCCATGCAGTATCCGGCTCATGGACAAATAATGGTACTTTCAATGGAGAAACCTCTACAGTCACATTTGATAGCTCCGGTGGCACAGATGCCATCAATGGATCAGGGGCCAATAACTTCAACAACCTAATCTTCGCCACGGGAACCACCATGGATGTGCTAGCTGATGTTAACATTACAGCCGATTTTACCAACAACGGCACTTTAGTAAGCCTTATTGACCAGCTTGTGAAATTTGAAGGCTCGGGAGCATCCATACTAGGAGGTACAGCCACTACCATTTTTGATGGGTTGGAAATAGACAAATCAGCGAATGATGTACAAATGACGGTGGATGCAGAAATAGCAGGAGACCTCATTCTGACCAATGGCCCATTGGACCTTAACGGAAATACACTATCTGTCTCCAATACACTATCCACCGCAGTATCTCGCACCAATGGCTATGTACTGAGCGAAAACACCTCATTCAACAGTGTAATGGCCTGGACGATCGGCAACAACGTGGCAACGTACAATTTTCCCTTCGGAAATGCATCTGGTGATTACATTCCGTTTGTCTTTGACCTTAATAGTGGAGATGCCGGAGTAGTTTCGCTGGCTACCTATCCCACCAGCAGCAGCAACCTGCCCCTGCCTCCCGGAGTAGATCATGTGAATACTGACGGAGGTACTGATAACAGTGAAAACACGGTAGATCGCTTTTACCTGATCAACCTAACGGGCGAAACCAGCCCGGATGCAGACATCACTTTCAATGCATCAGCAGCTGAAGTGGGAACCATCTCTGACCTGTTGGCCCAGCGCTGGAATGGCGACTGGGAAGCTCCAAAAGCTGGTCAAACCTCGGGTGCCACTTCCGTGACCGTGCCCGGTGTGACAGAATTTTCTCCGTGGGCTATCTCAGGCAATAGTGTCCCCCTACCTGTTGAGCTCATCAGCTTTAAAGGACAACAACAAGGATCAAATGCCATTTTGCAATGGGCAACAGCCACTGAGCGGGATAACGACTATTTCGAAGTACTTAAATCCAGTGATGGTCAAAGCTTTACACCTATTGCAAAAGTACAGGGCACAGGAAATTCATCCACCCTTCAGGAATATTCCCTTGTGGATCAGTCACCCGCTCCCGGGGTGAGCTACTATCAGCTGCGTCAGGTGGACTATGATGGAGCCTTCTCAATGAGCAAAGTCGTCTCCGTTCGTATGATCGATCCGGATTGGGACATTAGCGTATACCCTAACCCTGCTTCTGATTTTATTCATTTGGTCTCTAATGACGATTACTCCAATGAGGTCTCATTGGTACTCTACGACCAACAGGGCAGGGTGAAGATGGAAAAAGTTCTTTCGGAAGTCCATGCCAATCAGGTCTTTGAAATGGACATACAAGCCCTATCATCAGGTCTTTACATCATGAAAGTTTACGGTCCTACCTTCACCAAAATTCTAAAGGTGTACATTCAGTAGGCACTTATGACTCACGTCATCCGTTGGTGAATTTTGACACCCCTCAGGAAAAAGGTGCAAGCAATTTTATGATTGACTGCTTTGAAACTGCTTTCAATAAAGGAATTGTATAACACTCAGATGTAATTCTATAAATCCCTTTTGGCCTAATTCCGTATATTTGAAGTGTTGAAAAAGCTTATTTCCATATCACTTACCCTTATTTTGCTCCTGAGCAATGTAGGATTCACATACGGCACCCATTTTTGTATGGGAATGGCCGTGAAGAGTGAGGTGATGCTCGGCCAGGAGCACCTCGACTGTGGCATGGGCATGATGGATGTGGATAAGCACTCTGATGGTGTGCATTTTTCGGAACCCGAATGCTGCGAAAATCAATATGTAACTGCAGAAACCGACCATCAATATACCTCTGATGTATCAGTAACCCTGGCTGATATGATGGGGACCCCGGCGATGGCTTTTGTCCTGTACCATGTGGTGGTGGTACCAACAGCTGAACAAACCTTCATTTTAGACACCTCTCCCCCATTACCTGATCAGGAGATCATCCTGCTCACGCAATCCTTTCTTTTATAGTCTGATCTGTTTTACAGAATGCCCGACGCATTGCGTCTGCTGTTTATTGTACACTCAAATCAAGACTATGAAATCATTATTAATTTTATCCATCTCACTTTTATGCGTTGCTTTTGGCGCACATTCTCAAACCATCACCGGAAAGGTAGTAGACGAAAACCATGAGCCATTAATTGGTGCCACCGTACTGGAAGAAGGCACCCAAAATGGAGTGATTACCGATGTAGAAGGACAATTCACACTCACACTTCAATCCCCCAAATCTCAAATCCATATTTCATACACCGGATATAAGTCTCAGGTAGTCGCTGCTCAGTCAGGTGATCCTATTCATGTCATACTGGCCACATCTGAAGAATCTCTGGACGAAGTAGTGGTCACTGGCTCCAGCACATTCATGGACAAACTGGAGCCCCGTCATGTAGAAGTAATTACGAGTGCGGAGCTCACAAAAGCCGCATGTTGTAACCTATCCGAAAGCTTCGATACCAATGCCTCAGTGGATGTATCCTACACTGATGGCGTAAGTGGTGCCAAATCTATCAGGATGTTGGGACTGGATGGACGCTACGTGCAGATCAACCGTGAAAACATCCCCCATGTACGTGGGCTCATCGGCAGATATGGAATGGGCTATGTACCTGGTACATGGGTACAATCCATTGATGTGGGAAAAGGAGCTGGCACGGTGGTCAATGGCTATGAATCGATGTCCGGCCAGATCAATGTGGAGCTGCAAAAACCAGAGAACAGCGAAAAGCTCTACCTCAATGGGTACGTCAACTCTATGGGAAGAGTGGAGTTGAATGCCAACCATGCGGCTGACCTTACCGACAAATGGAGTACCGCCGTTCTACTGCACGCTGACTACCTGGGCAATGAAGTGGACGGAAATGAAGATGGGTTTATGGACCTTCCCAAATCAAGGCAACTCAACCTGATGAACCGGTATAAATATGTGGGCGAGAGGGTGAGATCTCAGATAGGTATACAGGTCATGAGAGATGAAAAAGCCGGCGGTCAGGTGGGTTTTGGATTTGGAGATGATTTCCAGACCTCACCGGAATATGGTTTTTCCAACAACACGACTCGTGTTGAAGTTTTCGGCAAAACGGGGATTCTCTATCCACATAAACCTTACCAGGGCTGGGGACTTATATACTCCGGTGCGTACACCGACATTGATGCGGGATTTGGAAGAGACGCTTATCAGGGTACCGAGAAAACCCTCTATGGGAATGCAATCTATCAAAACGTGATTGGCAACACCTTTCATCAGTACAAAACGGGGGTGAGTATCCTTTATGATGATTTCGATGAAAGCTATGCAGACTCAGCATTTTCCAGACAAGAAATCGTGCCCGGAACCTTTTTTGAGTACTCCTACCTTCCTGGTGACGATTTTACCTTAGTTGCCGGTGTGAGAACCGACTTTCACAACCTCTACGGCACTTTCTTCACACCCAGACTTCACACCCGCTATCAGATCACCGATCAGACAGCCCTACGCCTGGCTATTGGTAGAGGATACAGGGTAGGAAATCCTTTGGTTGAAAACACCAACGCCCTGGTCTCCAATCGCCAGCTGGTGGTGATGGAAAACCTGAACCCGGAAGTTTCCTGGAATATGGGTGGGAGCCTTTCTTCGCAACTCTCGATGGGTGGTAAAAAGATCGACCTGATTGCCGACTATTTCTATACGACCTTTGAAAACCAGCTGATCTATGACATGGACCAGAATTCTCAGCGCGTGCTGATTTACAACCTGGATGGTAGCTCGTATGCCCACAGCTTTCAGCTGGAGGCCAAATATCAGGTGAACGAGTTTCTGGGAGTCAAAGGAGCCTACAAGTACTATGACGTCAGGTCTACCATTGATGGCCAATTGAGAAAACTCCCATTTATCTCCAGAGATCGCTTTTTCCTAAACGCCTCTTATGCCACCAAATACGACAAGTGGGAGGCCGATGCCACCATCCAGTGGTTTGGCACCAAAAGATTACCCAATACCACAGACAAACCCGGTGAATTTCAACGATCCTCTGAAACGCCCGACTTCTTTTTGGTCAATGCTCAGATAAGCCGTGGGTACAGGTGGGGAAATATATACCTGGGCTCTGAGAACCTACTCAACTTCAAACAGGATGATCCAATCATTGATCCTGAAAACCCATTTGGCAGCAACTTTGATGCTTCTTTGGTATGGGCACCCATCGTGGGCAGAATGGTTTATGCTGGCTTTCGTTACAAGATTAAAAGATAAAAATTCAATTAACACACTATCGAAATCATGAAAACTCTTGCAATTACAATCACTTTAAGTCTATTTTTTGGGGTCACCGCATGGGCACAATTAGAACCGATCAAGGTATCAGACGGCTATCAGGTCGAGATTAAAACCTCTGCGGTTTGTGAAATGTGTAAAGAAGCCCTGGAGCAGGATCTTACTTTTGAGAAAGGTGTAAAAAGTGTCAACCTTGATGTTGACACCAAAGTGCTTACCATCGTCTATAATAACAAAAAAACAGACCCTACGACTTTGAGAAAGCGTGTCACTCTGGTGGGCTACCACGCTGACACGCTGCAAAGAGATTCTGAAGCTTACGAAAATCTACCCTTATGTTGCAAGGATGGTGCTCATCAGGATGACAATGACTAGGCCATCATTGGGGAATCAATGACCCCATGCGAACGAGCACAAGTTATCATTCGGGAACATCATTAAGGATCAGCTAATGCCCATGAGGGTCACTATGATCATCATGCGCATGTGATCTCCTATTTCAAGAAACGATTTCACCTTAATACCGCCTTATCTGTCCCGGCCCTATTATTCAGGGCATTATGATCAGCCGCGCAGTGGGGCAGCCCTTATGAGCGCAGATCATCATCTGTGCCACCAATGCTCAGCTCTTAAGGTTTAGGCTGAAGTTAGGAGAGACCTGGCGCTCAGTTTTTTAATCAAACTAGGAACATTTCCATCGAAAAAAATGTAACAACGCACCTTTTGAGTGTTATAATTTCTATTTTGAGAGCAAGAGTTATTAAAAGTTGAACGGAGGCTGACTTTTACCGAGAGTCTCATCACTAACTTATACGACTATCAAATCTCATCATTCCAAGTATTATTTCCTCCTGGCCCTCCTCATCATTATTCTTCTGGGGAGTCAGGTCTACCTTCAGCAAATCATTCAGGAAAGTAAGTCTGCCAGAATGATCAACCTATCAGGTAGGCAGAGAATGCTGAGCCAAAAAATCACCAGACTGAGTCTGGCCATAAGCATCACCAACGATAGTCTCCAATCTGATACCTATGCGGTGGAGCTAGAAGATGCCTGGGAAACCTGGAAACAGTCGCATGACGAGTTGGAAGGCGCCTATCGAAATAATGATTACCCTGCGCTCAAACTCCTTTTTGATGAGCTGGAAGTATCGTTCAATGAAATTGACCTGGCAGTTGGCCAGCTACTGAAGCAAAACCTATCGAAGGATTCCACAGCCATCGCTTTGAACCTGGAGACCATAAGTGAAAATGAACCTCTCTTTCTGAGTTATATGGACCAGATCACTTTCAAACTGGATGAGCTGGTCAATGACAAAATTGACAAACTATCCAGAATCCAACTGACCCTACTGATTATTACCCTGGTATTCATTGCCCTGGAGATCTTTCTCGTTTTGCGCCCCAAACTAGCGGAGGCTGATACCAATAAATCCATGCATGATAACATGCTCAAAATGATCAATCAGATCAGTGATTATGCCATTATTTTTCTTGACAAAGAGGGTAAAATCCAAAACTGGAACAGCGGTGCTCAACGAATACATGGATACATAGCTGCGGAAATGATCGGGTATCACGTTGAGGTCTTTAGCAGTGCTGAAGATCAAGCTTCCAAAAAAGCTGACAAACAGCTTCAGGTGGCCAAAGAAAACGGCATAGCTACTAATGAGGAATGGATTGTGCGAAAGGACAAATCGGGCTTTTGGGCGAAAACGACCATTACAGCCATTTACAATATAGAAGGCAATCACATTGGGTTTGGTAGGGTCACCCAGGATCTTACAGAGGCCAAAAAAACCGAACAGGCGAAGGTTCTGCATGCTAAAAACAAAGAACTTGAAGAATTCACGTACATAGTATCGCACGACCTCAAAGTACCTGTACGCACCATATCCAACTACATTGAGATCATTAGGGAAGATCATGAGTCTGAGCTGAGCAAAGAATTGCTCAGATACATCAACTCTATTGACAAAGCAGCAGCAAGAATGCAGGCACTAATTCATGGGCTATTGGACTATTCCCTCCTGGGTAAAAGCCCCACTCTTGAGCCCCTCAATCTTAATCAAACTCTCAAAGACGTTCTGGAAGATCTCAATTCCCTGATTCAGGTGCATGATGCCCGGATATCTGTAGGTGAGCTACCCAATCTCAATGTCTATCCTGTGGAAATGCGCCAACTCTTCCAAAACCTCATAACCAATGCCATAAAATTTAGAAAAGATGATGTGGCGCCGGCCATCCGCATTGAAGGCCATCTGGTGGAAGGTTTTTGGAAGTTCTCTGTAAAGGATAATGGGATCGGTATTGAAGAAAAGCAATTCCAAAAGATATTTATCATATTCCAGCGTGCCGCCACCGAATCAAAATTCGAGGGGCAGGGTATCGGTCTGGCCAATTGCAAAAAGATCACAGCGATGCATGGAGGCAAGCTTTGGGTTGAGTCTGAGCCCGGAATCGGCAGCACCTTCTATTTCACCATCTCTTCCAATCTCTCCTAAAACAAAGAGGAGCCGGGCTGTGCCCGGCTCCTCTTTGTTTACTTGTCTTTATCCTTATCCTTCGATTTGGTTTTAGCCTTACTTTTCTCCTTCACTTTCGGCGTTTCCTCTACCTTCGGCTTTGCCGCTGCCTCAGGTTGTTCAACCGCCCGTTGAATGGCTTCTGCCTGAGCCCGCAGGACTTCCGCCAGCTCTTGCTCCTGCATAGCTGCCCTCTGGACTTCTTCAGCCTCTCTTTGATTCACTTCCGCGACTTTCTGCTGCTCCTCAGCTTCCTGTCGCTTGAGCTCCGCTACTCTCTGCTTCTCCTCAGCTTCCTGTCTCTTGAGCTCGGCTATTCTCTGTTGCTCTTCAGCCTGCTGCTGCTTTTGTATGGCAAACTGATAGTCAGAAATATAATTTACAGGATTCACGGCTTTCCCATCTTTATACACTTCATAATGCAGATGTGGAGCAGTAGACCTTCCCGAGCTCCCTACTCTCCCGATCAGCTGGCCCCTCTTTACGGTCTCTCCCTCCTTCACTTCCATAGAAGATAGCTGGGCATACTTGGTCTGATAAACTTCATCGTGCGCTATGACAATATGTTTACCATAGCCGTCGGGTTGGTCGTCTACCAGAGTAACCTTTCCATCAGCCGTAGCAATGACCGGGGTTCCTTCTGCGGCAGAGATATCCATTCCCTGATGAAACTTCTTTGCCTCATCAAATGGGTCCGTTCTGTAACCAAAGTTGGAGGTGACCCTCACCTTCTCATCCTTTACCCCCAATGGGAAAATGGAAGGTGTCTCAACCCATGCGCCCTCTACCGGAAGAACCAACTCCTCTAATGTCGGGCTAGGATTATCCTGTATAAAAACCATCTCCGACGTTTTCATTTCAAATGAAAACAGCATCACCATTCCTCCAATCACCGGGGCAAGTAATGCCAGGCTCATCAGGGAGATCTTATTCGATTTATTTCGATTCATCATTTGTATTCTTTTTTTAATGGTTGAAAAATTGAAGAAGCTCACCGGACCAGAGAAGCCACCACCAGCCAGACTCACCAGCGACATTTGATAGGGAATCTTCGCTCCACTATCTGCCGTCACAGCTGCATCCACCTGATACTCGTGCACCTCTATCAGGGACTTTCTCAATAAATAAATGAAAGGGTTGAACCAAAAAAGAACAACAATGAAATCCGCCAGCATGCGGTCATAAGAATGGCCAAAATTGACATGCTGTAATTCATGGGCCATCACCAGATTCAGCTCCTGAGTGTGCTCTACCTTTTCGGGAATAAACACGGACCTGAAAAAGGAAAATGGCTGGGCAAAGGGTGTTCTGAACACCTCAATTGCTCCAATCTTAGCAATTAATTGATATCCATATTTGAATCTTCTGATCTTATAAAAGTTTAAGAAATAGCGTTGAAAAAGAAGCAACACACCTAGGGCATAGAGCGAAGAAAGCAGCCAGATCCAGCTTACCTGAAACCCGGGCACAATCACCCCTTCTGTCATGGCTGCAGATGATTGACTGATGCGCGTACCGATCATAGTGACCAACTCCTGATTGGCCTGCACGACAGGGGCACTCTCTACCTGCACAAATGGCAGCGCAAACCCTAGCACCAGGATTCCCAATAAGAATATTCTATTGAACTGATAAAAGGTCAAACGCCTCAGAAACAGCAGGTAGAACAACACCAGCACCGTCTGAAAAGCACTCACTTTCAATATATAAAACAGCCAATCAGCCATTGTTTTCCTGTTTTTTGATTTCTGCCGCAATCATATCCTGCAGTTCCTTCAGCTCCTCGATGCTCAGCTCGCTCTCCTGTGTAAAGAAAGAAGCAAACTGTTTTGGGCTATCATTGAAGAAGGTGTGCATCATCCCCTGCATCGATTCCTTGGCATAATCTGCCTTGGAGATCAAAGGATAATACTCCTTAGACTTCCCATGGGTTTCAAATCCGATAAACTCCTTTTTCACCAGCACATTCACCACAGTGGACACTGTGGTGTAAGCCGGAGCAGGGTCACTATACTGAGCCACTATGTCCTTCAAGTAGCCCCCACCCAGCTTCCACAGGTATTTCATTACTTGTTCTTCTGCCTTGGTCAACGCTTTCATAAAACAAATTTATAACTATATTTATAGTAATACAACTATTTATATAGTAATCCTAAGATTTTAACTGCACCACTCATCAAAAAGTCACATCAACTCATCCAATAAAGCCCCCTAAAACAGCCAATAATCATTACTTTACAGCTCATTAAATCAAAAAACCTTATGAAAATAATATTGCGCAACACCCCATTGCTCCTACTCCTTGTGACCATGTGGGCTTGTTCTCCTCAGGCTGAAAAAATCTACACATCGGAAGAGATTGCCGCTGAATCAGAAAAAGCCCTCACTTTTTTCGATCAAGCCTTCGATGAAATGGTAGATCGCTATCCCGTGTATCAATCCTACCTGGGTATCAAAAAAGATTATGGTAAGTGGGATGACATCTCCGACGAGATGGAGCAAAAAGAATTAGAATTCACCAAAGCTAACCTCCAATACCTCCTTGATAGCATCAACTATGACGCCCTGGACTATCAGTCCAAACTCAGTTATGATCTTTTCAAAATGGACGCCGAAAACTCCATTGCTGATTTCAAATACCGTCAGTATAATTATCCCGTGCATCAAATGCGTGGCACACACACGATGGTGGCCTCCATGCTCATCAACATCCACAGCATAGCAGACTCCAGTGATGCCGCAGCCTATGTGGCTCGTCTCAATGGCGTGGATCAGCTTTTTGATCAGCTCATCGTCAACCTTAAAACCAGGGAAGATTTGGGCATCATACCTCCCAAATTTGTCTACCCACGAGTACTGGAAGCATGCGCCAATATCATCAGTGGCGCACCGATAGATAAAAGTGCAGAACAGAATGCCATCTATGCCGACTTCTCTGGTAAAGTGGAGTCCATCGAGTTGGATGCTGAGGCTAAGAAAGCACTTTTGGCTGGCGCTGAGGATGCACTGATCAACACAGTAAAACCTGCCTACGAAAAACTTATTGCTTTCCTTCAGGAGCAGGAGACCCGTGCTACCACTGATGACGGTGCTTGGAAATTTCCGAATGGCGAAGCTTTTTATAACAACGCCCTCCAAAGAACCACCACAACCGAATTGACCTCCGCTGAGATTCATGAAATAGGCCTGAAGGAAGTGGCGCGGATCCATGGCGAGATGCGTGAGATCATGAAGCAGGTGAATTTTGAAGGAGAGCTACAGGACTTCTTCGAATTTCTAAAAACTGACGCTCAGTTTTACTACCCGGATACCGACGAAGGTAAAGTGGCCTACATAGACAGTGCCACCACCATCATTGACAACATGCGTCAGCAACTGGATAATCTTTTCCTGACCAAACCCAAAGCCGACATTACTGTGAAACGTGTCGAAGCTTTCCGCGAAGAATCAGCGGGCAAAGCCTTCTACCAGGCTCCGGCACCTGATGGCTCACGTCCGGGTACATATTATGCCAACCTCTCCAGCACTAAGAATATGCCTAAGTATGAGATGGAAGCCCTGGCTTACCATGAGGGAATCCCCGGTCATCATATGGACAGGAGTATTTCTCAGGAGCTCACCGGCATTCCCAAGTTTAGAAAATATGGTGGCTACACTGCCTATGTAGAAGGCTGGGGTCTGTACTGTGAGTATATACCCAAAGAAATGGGCATGTATGCCAATCCTTACTCTGACTATGGCAGACTGGCCATGGAACTTTGGAGAGCCTGCCGACTGGTGGTGGACACTGGTATCCACTCCAAAAAATGGACTCGCGATGAAGGAATAGCCTACTATCAGACCAATACCTCCGGCAGTGAGCGGGAATGTGTGCGTATGGTAGAGCGACACATCGTGATGCCTTCACAGGCTACGGCTTACAAAATAGGAATGCTGAAAATTCTTGAGCTTAGGGAAAAAGCACAAACAGAGATGGGCGATGCTTTTGATCTGGGCGAATTTCACGATGTGGTACTGACCAGCGGTGCAGTACCCCTCAATGTACTGGAAGACCTGGTAGACCGGTACATCGCCAGCAAAGCGATATAAATCAAATCCAAAGAAAATGAAAAACACCCCCGCGCTGATCTGCGATCAGCGCGGGGGTGTTTTTTTTTTGAGAGACCACTCCGACGCACTTCAAATTATTGATTGGAAACCTTTGATTTTGATTGAATGTTATAACTTACACATAATACGTGTGCCATGAAAAACATAACGCTCTCCATACCCGATGAGCTACTCCAAAAAAGCCGTGAGTACGCCAAAAAAAATGGAACTACCATTAACAACATGGTAAGGACATTGCTTAAAAACACCATAGAAGGAAACAGTGACTTCCCGGCAATTGAAAATTCTATTACCACACTTGGTGTAAAGACAAAGTCTTATTCGTTCAACCGAGATGACCTCTATGAAAGGTAAAGTGTTCATAGACACCAATGTGCTCATCTACCTATTCAGCACTGATGAACCAGAAAAAAGAATTCACTGTAACAAACTACTCAGTTCACTGGAAAAAGATCACGTAATGGTTTGGAGCACTCAGGTAGTTCAGGAATTCTACAATACGCTCACCCGAAACTTGGTGTATCCCCGCTAAAACTAAAAAGTTACTTCAGTTATTTCGGCAGCTTCGAACTTGTGGTGAATAATATGACCACAATAAATACCGCCATTGACATACAGATCAATAATCAACTCACCTTTTGGGACTCCCTGATCGTAAGTGCAGCTCATCAAGCCAACTGTTCTACTCTGTTATCTGAGGATCTTACCCACAGCCAAAAAATCGACACCCTCACGATTCAAAATCCTTTTGAGTTGGGTTACTGATAGCCTACACCTCCATCGTCATATACTTCAGTCGCTTCATAGCATTCACCTCCAGACTTATCGCATCAAACTCCTCCATCACCTTTCCCCGCATGAGGTAGATGCCTTTGCCCGTAAAGGGAAACTTTTTAGCCACAGGCGGAAAATGCACTGTATCAATAAACTCCCCGTCCTCATCCAAAAACGTCCCAAAGTACATTCGATCACCTTTAGATGTACTGGTATGCTTGGTGGCTACCAAGTAGCCCATCACCAGCACCACCTTATTGATATGCAGCGGGAGTTTGCTGGCAGGCACACAATCATTTCGTTTTTCACTCAGCAGGTTAAAGGGACTCTCCAGCGGAAAGCCCAACAACTCCACCTCGTCGTAGACGTCCTCTATTGCTTCATGCTCGATTTCAGGAAGCTTATATTTCTTCACTGGCGGATCGAAAAGTGAAGGTTTATTCTGACTCTTACCTGTATTACCCAGCAGAAAATACGCATGCCACAGCAGCGCCTTCTTATCCTTGCCCGTAAACCGAAACGCACCAATGCGGATCAGCAAACTCAGCTGATCCAGCGAGATACTTACTCGTTTCACAAAATCATCCACCGACAAAAATGCCCCCTTCTTCTGCCGGTCCATGAGCACCTCATGTACCGTATGATATTCCAGCTCTTTGATGAAGTTCAGACCCAAATAAATCGTCTTCCCCCTGATAATCGTCTCGTTTTCACTCGTATTAATACACGGCAACTGGATATCAGCTCCATGCATACGGGCCTCATGGATATACAGTTCCCGGCTATAAAAACCACCACCATTGTTGATCACAGCCACCATAAACTCCAGCGGATAGTGCGACTTCAGAAACATACTCTGGTAGCTCTCAATGGCATAGGACGCTGAGTGCCCTTTGGCAAAAGCATAGCCCGCAAAACTTTCGATCTGCCGCCACACATCCGCACTCACAGCGGGCTCATACCCCCTGGCCTCACAGTTGGCAAAAAACTTATCCCGTACCTGCTGAAATTCTTCACGAGACCGGTACTTGCCAGACATCCCTCTGCGCAACACATCAGCCTCTGCCAGTGTGAGTCCCGCAAAATAGTGTGCCACTTTGATCACATCCTCCTGATACACCATGATCCCATAGGTATCGGGCATGATCTTCCAAAGCACCGGGTGAGCCTCTTTCCTCCTTTCGGGAATCCGAAATCGCAAGATATACTCCCGCATCATCCCTGACTTGGCCACTCCCGGCCGGATAATAGAACTGGCCGCCACCAGGGTGAGGTAATCTTCTGCCCGCAACTTGGTCAGCAGCATACGCATAGCCGGAGACTCTACATAAAAACACCCAATCGCCTTGGCCTCCCGCAGATTGATCTTTACCAATTCATCTTCCTTGAATAATTTGATGTCATGGATATCTATGGGCAGCCTGTCAGGCTGATTTTCACGAATGATCTCCAGGGCATCCTTGATTTTCCCCAGGCCCCGCTGCCCCAGCACATCAAATTTGTACAATCCCACATCTTCAGCTATGTGCATATCAAAATGGGTAAGTGGAAAGCCCTTGGGCGGCAACGAAGTAGCCGTATAGTAGTGGATAGGCCGCTCAGAGATGATGATGCCGCCAGCGTGCACACTCAGGTGGCTGGGGAAACCCGATAGCCGGTCACCGTAGGTGAGAATGAGCCGCGCATGATGGTCCAGATTCTGCTCAGGTGTCTTTTGGAGCCGCTCTATCTCATAAGGAGGTACCCCAAAGACCTTTCCCACCTCCCTGATCACCGCCCGCCACTGAAAGGTGCTGTGTGTAGCCAAAAGCACCACATTTTCGTACCTTTCAAAAATATAACGGGTCACATCCTCCCTGTCCCACGAGGAAAAATCCATATCAAAGTCTGGTGGGCTCTTCCTGAAAAGATTAATAAATCGCTCAAAATACAGGTCAAGTTCAATGGGGTCCACATCTGTAATGCGCAGCAGGTAAGCCACCACACTATTGGCTCCACTCCCACGACCTACATAAAAATACCCTTGATCCCGGGCATATTTTACAATATCCCAACTGATGAGAAAATAAGACAAATAACCCATCTGCCGGATCACCCTCAGCTCTGTGATGACACGCCTCCTGATGGTAAAAGAGGGTGAATCTCCATAACGGTAGGATAACCCGGCAAGACTCAGTTCCCGTACTTTCTGATAATCAGAGTCCTGACTACCTGTCCATGTTTTCAAATTCTGAGAAGTGGCTTCAGCCCCCAAAGTGAAGTCTATACAGCTCGATTGGATGACCGTTTTCAGGTTTTCAAAAGCCTCTGGCAGCTCCTGATAATAGTCCGTAAGCTGTTTTTTAGTTAAAAAAACGTCCTCTTTATGCGCCGTATCAGTGTCAGCCAACTTACTCACCAGTGTATTGAGGTCTATGGCACGCAACACACAGTGCAGCTCAAAGTCCCCCTCCTCCGGCAAAGTATACACTGGGCAGGCAATCAATTTTTCGCGGGGCAACTTACTCAGAAACCTGATCCGGGTCACCTCACGAGGTTTTATCGCCAGGTATTCGTACGGCTGCAGTTCACGAGTGGGGATATTGGTCTGAGGATAGATCACAAAACAATCCTGTAACTCGTCGGTGAAAGCAGGAATGGGTGCACCTGTATGCAGGTGCTTAGACAAAAAAGTATTGATCGACTGAAACCCGGCATTATTTCTGGCTATGGCCACAAACTGCTGCTCAGCACCATTTCTGAAATCTACCCCCAGGAGAGGCCGGATACCCTGCTTCTGCGCCTGACGGACAAACTCCAGACTACCGGCAGTGCTATTAATATCAGTAAGCGCCAGCGTGCGTACATGATTACGCATAGCCCACTCCATCAGTTTGTCAATTGATAGTAGACCGTATTTGAAACTGAAATATGAATGGACATTAAGCACATGTAAATCTAATAATTTTAGTAATAAACTATTGTTATTAGCATTTACATCCTAGCTCACCTCTTCAAACACATCCTCCAGATTGAGCACAAGCCCCTTCAGCACATTTGATCGCACCTGATCCTCCCGCACAAACTTGCCACGAGAGATGTATTTCCCATCTATGAGCTCATAGATCTCCAGTACGTTTTCACCAGGATATACTACCCAGTACTCCTTCACACCATGCTCTTCATAGAGGCGATACTTTTCATTGAGATCTTTGGACGCTGTGGTCGGAGAAAGAATCTCTACTATCAAGTCTGGTGCGCCTTTGCATCCGGCATCATCTAGCTTGGCTGGATCACAAACCACACATATATCTGGCTGAACTACTGTAAAGGTTTGATCATCGCTATCTCCCTGATTACTGGGAAAGCGAACATCAAACGGAGCATGATAAACCTTACACAATTTCCCTTTCAGGTAATTGTAGATTTCACTTCCCATGACTACTCCTATCTCCTGATGAGTCCTCCGTGGTGCAGGAGACATCTTAAAAAGCCTCCCCTTGATCAGCTCCACGCGCTCCTCAAAAGTCCACTTCAGATAATCAGCATAGGAGTAAGTGGCCTCCGGCTCGAGAAGCGAAATATCATCAATTCGGGATTCCTTTACTTTGTATGGAGTGGCCATGCTAGTTTAAAGATAAAACGTTTTAAAATTATTTTTACACATCTCTCATCCCCATGAGAGAACATTCTACCTCCTCCTATTAGCGAGCAGAGGCGGTGGTTCCCCGGTAAAAGGGTTCCACCTACCAATGGTTTTCGCCAGCATACCCGAGGCCCGCATCACAGACCGATCCCCATACCTGTCACGGATGGCATCCATGGCATGGTAGAGGTTGAGCTGCTCCTCACTGTCATCAAATAAATCGATCTGATAAAAACCATTGACCAAGTCGCTCATGCGAATCCCAATGAGTCGCACCAGCAGCCGCTTATTGTACAGCCGATCAAACAAATCCAATGCTTTGGGGATTAGCGCATGATCAGCTGCTGTATAAGGGATTTTCGCCTGCAGCGTATAGGTATTAAAATCCGAATAGCGCACCTTCACGGTGATGCAGGAAGTAAGCTTCTCTCCCCGCCTCAGTTGAAACCCGAGGTTCTCCGTCATCGCCACCAGTATTCCTTTGAGTTTTACCACATCGATGGTATCCCGATCAAAGGTGCGCTCCGTGGAGATCGATTTTCGCTCAGAGTAAGGCACTACCTTGGAGTAATCAATTCCGTTGGCTTTGCGCCAAATGGTCACCCCATTGGCCCCAAAAGCCCGCTCCATCAGATCTACCGACATCTGCTGTAGCGTGTAGATCTTCCGCACCCCCAGACTCATCAGTTTGCTGTAAGTCTTATCTCCCACCATTGGAATTTTTTTCACAGACAGAGGGGCCAAAAAAGGCTTTTCCTGACCGTAATCTATCCTCAGATGGTTATTGGGCTTGGCCTCATTGGTCGCTACCTTAGAGACAGTTTTGTTTTCCGACAGGCCAAAGGAGATGGGCAACCCTGACTCCTTCACGATGCGGGTACGTAGCTCAGTGGCCATTTTCCAGGCCCCAAAGAACTTATCCATACCAGTAAGATCCACATAAAACTCATCGATCGAACTCTTCTCCAGCACTGGCACAGCCTCCTGAATAATATCAGTTACCATTTTGGAGTGCTTGGTGTAATCAGCCGAATTTCCCCGCACAATAATGGCCTCCGGACACAGTGCTCGTGCCAGCTTCATGGGCATCGCCGAGTGCACTCCAAACCGCCTGGCTTCATAACTACAGGCCGCTACTACGCCCCGATCGCTCGTGCCCCCGATCAACACAGGCTTCCCCACAAGCGCACTATTCTTTAGTCGCTCCACAGAGACAAAGAACGTATCAAGATCCAGATGCAGAATAGAATTCATAGTTCACAAATCTAATATTTTTAGCATTAAAACTAATAATATTAGTCTTTAAAAAGAGAAATAATTCCCTCACCCCCAGGCTCCTTTCCCTCTAACCTCATCGCATCCGATTAGATATCCAATAAAAAATTAAAATAACCTGCTTTATTATTTTTTTAGACAAGTCTAAATTTATAATATTGTAATTCTAAATACTTTAAAAATGAAGTACTCTCAACTCCTTATCACCATCTGCTGCATGCTCCTACTGGGAAGCTGTGAAAGCCTCATCCCACCAGCCCCTGAAGAAAGTGAACTACTGGATGGCCCGATGACTGAGCTCACCCCCGCCCAAAACCGGCAATTCCTTGCGGGTGATATCGCTTTTAATGATGAAGTCTTCACTGCCCTAAATGGCCTGGGCCCACTCTTTGTCGCCACTTCCTGTGGTAGCTGCCATGCAGGTGATGGCAAAGGTCATCCCTTCACCACTCTCACCAGGTTTGGGCAAACCGCACCCGACACCCCTCATCAGTCACCCGGTGCTCCGCAACTACAACACCGGGCACTCCCTGGTTTCGAACCTGAACGAATTCCAGAAGGCACACCTTATATGAATTTCACACCACCGGCCGTCACCGGACTGGGACTGCTCTCGGCTATCACGGATGCGCAAATACTGGACAATGCTGATCCCGATGACCTGGACAATGACGGCATCTCCGGAGTGCCCAATTACGTTAGTCCACCCCCCTATTTTGAACAGCAGTGGTTTCACTCTCCACTCAATGGAAAAATCATAGGCCGATTTGGAAAGAAAGCAGCAGCAGTGGACCTCCTTCACCAGACCGTGAGCGCTTACAATCAGGACATGGGGATCACCTCTACCTTCAAGCCCACAGATACCTACACCGGCCTCACGCTGGATCCGGAGGTAAGCGACAAGACGGTGCGAGATGTGGTTTTTTACCTGCGAACACTCAAGGCGCCTATCCCCAGAAACGCTCAGGAATCGATCATCACATCCGGACGAAAAATCTTCGAAAACATCAATTGTTCAGGCTGCCATATCCCCGAATGGAAGACACCCTCCTCAGATATCGAAGCCCTATCCAATAAGCTTTTTTACCCCTATACAGACCTACTCCTACACGACATGGGCCCTGAGCTGGATGATGGCGTCACCGAGGGCAGCGCCGAGACTTATGAGTGGCGAACTCCTCCGCTTTGGGGCCTGGGTCTATCGCCCAACTCGCAGGGAGGTCAATACTTCCTGATGCATGATGGCAGGGCCAAAAGCATTGCTGAAGCCATCAATATGCACGGTGGTGAAGCAGAGCAAAGTAAGCTGGCGTTTCAGGCCCTTGCGGAAAGTGATCAAGAGGCACTTCTAAAATTTCTGGAATCTCTATAGGTATGAAACGAAAAGAATTTATCAAAACCTGCGGGATCGGGTGCCTGAGCCTCATGAGCGGCGCTAGTCTTCTGGCTGGCTGTGTAGGCACGCGGCACATCAATGTTCCCATTTCCGACTCCTTTCTCCTCATTCCTTTAAGTGAGTTTTTCAATGAAAAAAAGGAGGATTACAGGAAATACATCATCGTTCAGAATGAAGAGCTGAGCTACCCCATCTGTGTTTACAGGTTTTCAGAAAACGAATATACCGCCATCTGGATGAGATGTACCCATCAGGGCACGGAGCTCCAGGCCTATGGCGACCGACTACAGTGCCCCGCCCACGGCAGTGAATTTTCCAATACCGGTGCATTACAAAACGGACCTGCGGATCAGCCACTGAGAACCTTTCCCGTCACCGCAGACCTCAACCAAATCAAAATAGACCTACGATGAGACATTTATACAGCATCACTTTACTCTTTTGTACATTATCCACCTGGGCCCAGGTGGATGGCTCATTGCTAAAAAAAGCACCAAAAGACTCCAGCATCACCGGTATGAATATGGATGCTGTCTACAACAGGCCCTTTTTGCAGGTGGGAAAAACCCCTGTGGCGGTAGGCGGGTACATAGAAGCGGATTATCAGTATATGGGTGAGGATGGCCTCACAGAAGGACATTCATTTAGAATACCACGACTGACGATCTTCATGTCTTCCGCCGTACATCAGAAAATCAAGTTTCTAACCGAACTGGAACTGGAAGAGGGTGGCAAAGAGATCGCCATAGAGTTTGCGGCGCTCGATTTCAATTTTCACCCACTGTTTAACCTCCGTGGTGGTGTGATCATGAACCCCATTGGCGCTTTCAATCAAAATCACGATGGCCCTAAGTGGGAGTTTGTAGACAGGCCACTCAGTGCGGAACAAATGCTACCTGCCACCTGGAGCAACGTGGGATTTGGTGTTTATGGCAAGCACTACCAAAACGATTGGGCATTCGGCTATGAAGGATACCTTACCAATGGTTTTAACAACTCGATCATTGAAAATGATCAAAACCGAACCTTTCTGCCTGCCTCCAAAACGAATGCGGACCGGTTTGAGGAAACCAACAATGGCGAGCCTCTGATCACCTTAAAAACAGCATTGAGATACAAGAATAATGAGATTGGTTTCTCCTACATGGGGGGTATCTACAATACGCACACGGAGGATGGCCTTATCCTGGAAAATAAACGGCGGCTTGATGTATGGGCGGTGGACTTCAATGCCACATTACCACTTACGAAAACCTATCTGGTAGGCGAATATGCATGGATATGGGTGGACGTGCCTTCATCATACAGTCAGCAATTTGGCAACAGTCAACACGGAGGATTCATAGACATTGTGCAGCCTGTTTTTACCAGAACCATTTTGGGGTTCAACAATGCAACACTCAATATCGCCTGCCGTCTGGAATATGTAGACTGGAATGTTGGCAGTTTTCGGGAAACAGGTGAAAACATCTCCGATGACATTTGGGCCATTGTACCCGCAGTGAGCTTCAGGCCTACAGCCCAGACGGTCATCCGACTCAATTATCGCATGATGAAGCAGCAGGACATATTGGGCAATCCACCAGCGGCCATTGCGGGGATACAGTTTGGAGTTTCCTCTTACTTTTAAGACCTTATCGGACGTATCCAGCCAACTATAGGGTGATACGGGTCATTATGAGATCAACAATCAAAATGTCCGTAAACATATTTCAAATTCATTTAAATGCTTAAATTATTGAAATATGCGTCCCAACTCCCTTCACTACCTGATTTCATTGGCACTATTGAGCCAATTTAGCGCAGCTGATGCACAGCAGAAAAAGACCTACAATGTTGCCATCGTGGTTCACGAAGGTGTAGAGCTTTTTGACTTTGCCGGCCCTGGCGAAGTGTTTGCAGCTGCAGCCCGATCCAACGATGTGGCCAATATTAATGTATTCACCGTGGCACCCTCCAAAGAACCGGTGGTCAGCCAAACCTTTCTGAGCATCAATCCCAATTACTCCATTGATGACGCACCACCGATCGACATCCTGGTGATTCCGGGAGGAAGAACCGGTGTGCTCCTCAACGATGCAAAATTCATGGCCTGGGTGAAAGAGCTGGAACCAAAAACCGACAACCTGCTGACAGTATGTACCGGTGCTTTTGTGCCGGCCAGATTAGGCCTACTGGATGGACTCAAAGCCACCACCCACCACGGATCCATCGCATCGCTGAAAAGCGGATACCCCAACATTACGGTCATAGAAGAAGAGAAATTTGTGGACAATGGGCACATTATTACGTCAGGTGGGGTGTCTTCTGGCACCGAAGGGGCATTGCACATGATCCAACGCATAGCCGGACTCAAAGCCGCCAAAGGGGTAGCGAGGTATATGGAGTATGACCACTGGTCGCCCGACAAGGGGCTCATGGCCTACGAAAATGAAGCCATCAAAAAACTCAAAAGCATGTCAGTCACCACCAAAAGTCGCGACGGAATGAAGTCGGATTTTTCAGGCTTTGAAAGAGAACTTAGCAACGTGACCGCAGAGATGGTAGATTTTGGTGAGCTGGAAGCCTATGGTGACGAGTTGCTGGAAAACAACCAGTCAGAGCTCAGCCTAATGGTATTCAGGCGGCTTAGCGAGCTGTATCCATGGTCAATTATCCCTTTTGATCGCATGACGGAAGTAGCTCGAAAGACCGGTAAAAATGACACCCCTCCTACCGAGGAAGAGTTTATCAATCTCATCAAAGAAAATGGTATTGCTGCAGCCAGCGAATCCTTCGAAACCTGGCAGAAAAAGTACCCCGGATGGAAAATTTTCGGTGAAGGCTCACTCAATATACTGGGATATAAGTACCTGTACGGCTCAGAGATAGATACAGCCCTTGGTATTTTTCAGCTCATTGTAAAGGCCTACCCAGAGTCATGGAATGCGTGGGACAGCCTGGCAGAAGGGTATCTGAAATCTGAAGATTACCCAATGGCCCGAAAGTACTACGACAAATCACTGAAGCTCAACCCCGAAAACACCAATGCCACCAAGATGTTGGAGCAAATGAAAACTCAATATGCTGGTCAATGAGTAAAAAGAAAATTGTCTTCCTCATATTACCAAAGGTGCACCTTCAGGATATGGCAGGTCCGGCTCAGGTCTTTTATGAGGCTGATCAGTTACATAAAAACATCTTTGAACTCAGGTATGCCGGTTTAAAAACCGACACGATAAGTGAGCAAGGGCTTCAATTGGGTGGCCTGGAAGATTTTACCCATCTGGAACTCACCCGGGAGGATTATATTTTTCTCCCAGGCATTGATTTCGCGAGCTATAGGGAGCAGCCCGTATCTGAAGCCGAAACCAGGCTCTTTTCCTGGTTAAAAGATCGTCACCACGAGGGGGTTTCCATCGCCTCTGTATGCTCGGGTGCGCTGGTCCTGGCAAAGGCAGGTCTGCTGGACCATATTCGCTGTACCACCCACTGGAAATGTATCGATTATATACAGCAGGCCTATCCCAAAACCAGGGTGCAGGCCAACAAGATTTTCGAAGAAGACAGACGGATCTATACCAGCGCGGGAATGACCTCCGGGATAGACATGGCCCTGTCCATCATTGAAGCAATTTGTGGCCCACTCACAGCAGCTCATGTGGCTCGAGAAATGGTGGTATACGTTCGCAGAAGTGGCACAGAAAGTCAAAAGAGTTATTATCTGGACTACCGCACACATTTCAATCCCACCATACACCAGGTGCAGAACTATCTGATCAACCACATCAATGAAAACCCAACACTCTCGGAACTGGCGGAGGAGTTCTGTGTGAGTGAGCGAAACCTTACCAGGCTCTTCAAGAAACACGCAGGACTGACCATCCAGGATTATAAGGATGTGATGAGACTAGAGCTGGCAGCCCACCTCCTGCACAATCCCAACTATACTCAGAAGTATATCGCGGGAGAGTGCGGATTTCACGACGAGCGACAGTTTAGGAGGCTATGGAAACGAAAATACCACTACCCACCTTCAAGGCATCCGGAAAAAGTTGCTCACTGAGGAAATCATCAAAATCCGGCCCTAATTGCCCGCCAGAAACCGATGCTGCTTACGTGAACCTATCTTCCACCTTATCCCTAAACTATTCACTTTTTGATCTGTATAGCTGAGTGATTGGCTGGAAATCATCAACTTCTCTCCGGCTTTGCCTATTTGACCATGGCTGGCGATCATTACCACTGCTCCGCATAAAGCCATCAAGGAGCCAGCGATGACCATAGGTTCATTGGGCTGATTGCCAGATAGAGCAAGGGTCGTGAATAAATAGCCTCCCCCCACCAAAGCCGTACCTGCAAAATATTGCTTTGAAAACTTTTGGAGCAGCAATCCCGCTTCATATTGAGCGCTTTTGGTTGGTTCCTGATATTGGCCATAGAGGCTGGTGATGGTAAGCAAAGAGATCATTACAAATAAGGCTGTGTTATTCTTCATTAGTTAGTCATTTAGTGCAATTCAAACATAACTCAATAGATAATCTCGCACAAAAAAACCTCATCTGAGACCAGATGAGGCTTGATTACGCTTAATATTTCTGATGACTATACGATCTCCACAAGTTCGATCTCGAAGATCAAATCCTGACCAGCCAACGGGTGATTGGCGTCAATGGTGATGGCTTCCTCAGTCACTTCCTGCACGATCACGTGAGTCTGCTGACCATTGTCATTGGTAGCTACCAATGTCTGACCAGCCTCGGGCTTCATATCAGCAGGTAGCTCAGTGCGGGGCACTGTCTGGATCAACTCATCATTTCTATCACCATAAGCCTCCGCTGAAGGGATCGTTACGGTTTTTTTCTCGCTGATGGCCATTCCATTTACAGCCTCGTCAAAGCCTTTGATCATCTGGCCTCCACCTACGGTAAACTGAAGTGGATCACGCTCCAACGAAGAATCAAATACTTGTCCGCTAGTAAGCTTTCCGGTGTAATGTACCTTCACGGTATCATTCGCTTTTGCAATACTCATAATTGTTGTTATTGGTTTTTCTGAAATTTTTATCTGGCCAGACAAAGACACTAGGCACTCCGGAATGGATCAATAGCAGCTGCAACCTGACATTATACCGACTTTATCAACCGGTTTGAGTGCGCAAAGTTAACAAATGAGGGAGGGTTTAAAACCAAAATCGCATTTTTATGCATTGAATTTCAATACTTTAACCTCTCCGATCAGACTACTTGGTGCGGTCTATGGTAAACTGCACCAGCTGCTCCAGAGAGGTCCGGTAGGTCGATTCGGGCAATTCAGCCAATAATTTATTGGCTTTCTGATGATAATCAGTCATCACATCCGTGGCATACTTGATTCCTCCGGAGGCTTTCACAAAGTCAATTACTTCGTTGACAAGCTTAGGCTCATCTGCACTTCTTTTGATCATCCTACGGATTCGCTTCTTCTCGGACCTACCCACCTGATTAAGGGCGTAGATCAGCGGCAGGGTCATTTTCTTTTCTTTAATGTCTATGCCCGTGGGCTTCCCTATTTCGAAGGTGCCGTAATCAAACAGATCATCTTTGATCTGAAAGGCCATCCCCACATTTTCTCCAAACTGGGTCATGCGCTCGATCACCTCCGGATCTGCTCCGGCAGAAGAGGCCCCCACCCTGCAGCAAGCGGTGATCAGACTGGCTGTTTTCTGGCGAATGATGTCATAATATACTTCTTCGGTGATGTCCAGCTTTCGGGCCTTCTCCATTTGCAGCAGCTCACCTTCACTCATCTCTTTCACCGCATTGGAGACGATCTTGAGCAAATCAAAATCGTCGTTATTGAGCGAAAGCAACAATCCTCTGGAGAGCAAAAAGTCACCTACCAATACGGCAATCTTATTTTTCCAAAGGGCATTGACTGAAAAGAAGCCACGGCGATAGTGGGAATCATCCACCACATCGTCGTGCACCAGGGTGGCGGTGTGCAGCAGTTCGATCAGCGAAGCTCCCCTATAAGTGGACTCATTGATACCGCCAGCCGCTCCGGCACTCAGAAACACAAACAATGGGCGCATCTGCTTACCCTTGCGACGCACGATGTAACTGGTGATTTTATCAAGCAGCATCACATTGCTACGCATGCTCTTTCGAAACTTCTGTTCGAATTCTGACATTTCCGCAGCTACCGGCTCTTGTATATCTTTGAGTTGTATGGGCATGTGAATTATCCAGCTGCAATATTAACATCTCACAACTGCATTACAAATCTGTTTATTTGTGATCTAACCTTTTGTTATACTCAAAGGGTTTTTTAGTTTACTTCGTTTTTTATCAAATCCCTCTATGAGCATCAAACAAGCTGAGTATTATCTTTTGGACGTCTTTACAGACGAAAAATATGGTGGAAACCCGCTGGCGATTTTTCCGGATGCCAGTGCAATCAATGAGCACCTGTTTCAGAAGATAGCCAGAGAAATGAACCTGTCCGAAACGGTTTTTCTTTTTCCCCCTAAGGAGAACAGCAACTACTCAATGCGAATTTTCACTCCCGAAAAAGAATTGCCTACTGCCGGACATCCCACAGTAGGTACGGCATATTACATGGCCAGGATGCATAATCTTGCGAAAGAAGGATCATTAAAAATCACGCTGAACCAACCCATAGGCTCAGTGGATGTGTTTGTAGAGTTTGAAGACCATCACCCGGCCATGGTCACGATGCATCATCCGCTACCCGTTTTCGGGCCAACGCACAACGAAAAAGCCTGGCAAGTGGCTGAGCTGCTTTCTCTGGATATCGAGGACCTGGATGATCTGCCCATCGAGGAGGTTTCCTGTGGAAACAACACGCTCATTGTACCCCTAAAGTCGGTGGAAGCGCTGGGGAAAATCAGATTCAGACCGCATCTGTGGGACAACCTTCGCTCAGAATTCAATAAATCAATTGTTTACACCTTCACCAAAACCGGAGTGAAAGATGGCGATGTGCAAGGCCGGATGTTTGGCCCTGAGGTAGGCATACTGGAAGACCCGGCTACCGGCTCTGCCAACGGCCCGCTCATCAGCTACCTGACCAAACACCAGCTGGTGTCCGGACCTATACTGAGCCTACAGGGATGTGAGATGGGACGACGCAGCAAGCTTCATCTGGATGCGGATGTGGACAGCCAGGGGAACATCACAGCAGTGAAAGTGGGCGGAAAATGCGTCTTTGTGGGTAAAGGCTTCCACTTTTTAGAACTGATGTAGCATTTATCCCTAACTTGCATCCATAAAAAACAGCACCCGTAGATTAAGTTGATTACAATCTCCTGTGAATGAGAAGACAGAAAGCCAGATATTCTGAAATTATACCCCGGACAAAGCAGTGGCCAATCGTGCAGCTGGCCAAGGACCGAAAACAATTTATAGAGGAAGTAACCACCGAGTCTTTCAATAACCTGAAGCACATCACCCGTGGCAGATCGCTGCGGGAAGAGCTGGAAATGACCGTATACAGGGAAAAACTCCGCATCAAAGCCAACCCTTGGAGGGTAGACCCTAAGGATGAGAAATCATTCTGGAAAAGTGTGCAGGACAGGCTCAGTGACAGCAGCGCACTGCCACCGGAAGAAGCCAAAGCCGTAGAGGAGGGCTTGCTCACCGAGATCATTCGCCGGTACGCTGAAGAAATCTCCGGCAATTTCAAAAAGAATTCATACCGCTTCGCACGCGGGTTTATCACCTTTGGCTTTGCACGGCTGCTCAATGCCACCCGGGTCAAAGGCTTTGCGTCACTCTTCAGCAGACAGCTGGACCTGGATGACAAAATCAACATAGTAGGTGAGCCCGAGCACATTCGCGAGCTGGCCAAAAGGGGCACCGTGGTGATGGTGCCTACACACTTCAGCAACCTGGATTCTATCCTCATAGGCTGGGTGATTCAGTTTCTGGGGTTACCGGCATTCATCTACGGAGCAGGTCTCAACCTCTTCAACCTGAAAATATTTGCCTACTTCATGAATAGCCTGGGGGCCTATAAGGTAGACCGCAGAAAGAAAAACCCTGTGTATCTGGAAACCCTCAAAACGTACTCCAGTCAGGCGCTCAGAAGGGGCTGTCACAGTCTGTTTTTCCCTGGGGGCACCCGCTCACGCTCCGGTCAGATAGAAAAAGCACTAAAACTTGGTCTGATGAGCACCGCCATAGAGGCGCAGCGGATCATGTATCAGGAGGAAACGCCGGAAAAGCCGGCGCGAAAGATCTTTTTGGTGCCAGTAGTGATCAACTATCACTTCACACTGGAGGCACCAGCACTCATCAATGAGCACCTGAAGCGCACTGGGCAAGAGCGATATTACAAGGAGGCTGATGAGTTTACCACATCCTATAAGATTGCTACGTTTCTGCTCAAGTTTTTCACCAAGGGCTCCAATATCTCAGTGAGTATAGGACGTGGAATGGACATCCTGGGCAACTATGTAGACAATGAAGGTAACAGTGTGGATGCCGCCAATCAGCCGATTGATCCAAAGGACTATTTTATTTCGCAAGGCAAGATCACTGTAGATCTACAGCGCGAGCAGGAATATGTGCGTATCCTGGCCAAGCGGGTGGTAGAAGAATACCATAAATACAACCGGGTTTTTGCCAGTCACCTGGTGGCATATACTGCCTTCAAAATGCTGGAGCGGAAAAATCCCAAACTTGATCTGTATAACCTGCTGAGGCTACCGGATGAAGACCTCATTCTGGACTATGAGGAATTTAAGAAAGCCTGGAAAAAACTGCGCAAGCGCATACTGAAGCTGGAAAGAAAAGGAAAAGTGGGTGCGGCACAGCACCTGAAGGAAAAAGCCGATGAGGCCATCGTACACGGTTTGGCCAATGTGGGGATGTACCATGCTCAGCGTCCATTGATCAAAAAGGGCGATAAGATCATCATTCAGGATATGAATACTTTGTATTACTACCACAACAGAATGGAAGGCTATGGGCTCGAAAAACACATCTGAAAAGCCAATAGGCGTCATAGGGGCGGGTAGCTTTGGCACCGCCGTATCTAACATCCTGGCCGAAAAAAACCAGCGCGTGATTCTCTACGCACGCACTGCTGAAAAGGCAGCGCTGCTCAACTCCACGCGAGAGAGCTCCGGTCACAAGCTCCATGACCACATAGAAGTCACCAATGATCTGGAGTACATAGGCACCTCCTGCGACGTGATTTTCCCGGTGGTCCCTTCTGCCAATTTCCGGGCCATGATGAAAGAACTGGCGCCTTTTCTTAGGCCCTATCACATCCTCATTCATGGCACCAAAGGCTTCGATCTGAATGTGGACCTTAAAAAAATTGATGCGCAAAATCCACTCTCCCGTGAGCATGTGCGTACGATGAGTGAGGTGATCAAGGAAGAAAGCTCTGTGGTGCGCATCGGGTGTCTGGCGGGCCCCAACCTGGCCCGTGAGATCAGTGAGAAAAAACCCGCAGCTACTGTGGTGGCCAGTCACTTCGATGAAGTGATCCGGGTAGGTCAAAACCTACTCAAAAATGATCGATTTCTGATCTATGGTAGCAATGACCTCATTGGGATAGAGCTCTGCGGCATCTTGAAAAACATCATTGCAGTGGGCGCTGGCACCATTGCAGGACTGGAATTGGGTGAAAATGCCAAGGCCCTTTTTATCAGCCGCGGACTGGTGGAAATGGTACACATCGGTAAGGCCCTGGGTGGCAATGCCGAGGCCTTTCTGGGACTGGCAGGTGTGGGTGACCTGGTGGCTACCAGCTCCAGCCATCTGAGTAGGAATTTTACGGTAGGCAATCGCCTGGCCAAAGGAGAAACCATCGATCAGATCATAGAATCTATGGAAGAGGTGGCCGAGGGGGTGAAGACCATCCGGATCATCAACGAGCTCTCACAGACCTATAAGGTGAGGTGCCCCATTACCGAAACACTCTACCGCATCATCAATCAGGAAATGACCGTGGGTGATGCCCACAAATACCTAATGAAGTTTCCCTTCCGGGCAGAGATAGATTTTATGTAAACCCCTACTCCTTTCGGGTTCGGGTGAGCTTCTCCATCAGCAGGGTCAGCAATTCGAACCGGATCAATTCATTATACTCCAGGTGATCATTATGGTCCGTCAGGCCCTTGATCAGTTGATCACGCTCTCTGTAAAATGCCTTTTCTTCAAATCGCTCCTTCACCAGGCGCACAAAACACTGATAGAAGGCCCTGGTGCGTGGCAGCGCATCCCCCTTGATATACCGCTGATAGTACACCTTGAGGTTATTGGCTTCATTATCATATTCCAGTGTATTTTTCAGCCGCAGGAGAATGACCCGCACCACCACAAACTGCAGGTTGTAACCCGTCTTATCCTTAGAGACCGGCGCACAGTCGTGGTAAAATTTATGTAGTTTTTTGAAATCGAAACCCGGTACTTTCATGGGCTCGCCCATCATGTGGCTGATCACAAAGAGATAAGCCGACCTGATGGCCCAGGCTGCACGGTCCATTTTGTCCAACTCCTGAAACCTGGGCTCCTCGTGCACCGTCTCCAGTAGCTTCAATGCTTCGCGATAAGCACCCTGGTGCATCAGCAGCTGAAACTCCTCCACCAGTACCTCAAACCGATTGAAGGCTTCAAAGGAAGTACTCTTAAGCAGTTTTTTCAGTACCGGCCTGGCCTGAGTGAGTCGGGCAGTGGCAATGAAGTATTTGAGGGTGGAGACATTAACCTCCAGCATCACATGCTCCGTTTCCAGGTGTGCATACTCTCTGAGGTGTGCTTTGAGCAATTCGAGCACTCTCCCCCACTCCTCAAAATCATTTCGCTGATGCGCTGCCACCAGAGCGATCCGCAGAAAATACAACCGCAAAAAAGGAGACTCATATTGCTGATGGTAAGCACTGAGTGCTTCCATGTGCTTTTCGCATTTGGTCACCAACTCATGTCGCTGTGATCGGATAAATTTGGTCTCGGAGAGCACCACCTGCACCAGCCCTTTGGAGACATCCAACACCCTGACCTGCCCTATCAGTTCGGAGACGGCCTGCTGGTGCTTTTCCACCTCACCGGTGAAGCCTTTCAGGTAATTGACCTTTCGCAAAGTCAGAAAACACTCCAGCTCTACTTCTACCAGGTGGTATTTACGAGCCTTCTTCAGCACCCGCCTGGCGATCCGCTCTGCATTGTGGTATACATTCACATACAGCAGCTTCCTGGCAATGGTCATCTGGCGCTCACATTGGAATTTGATGCGGGTGTAGTTTCGGCGGTTGAGTTCGGAATGGTTGGTGGCCAGGATAAGCTCCGAAAGCTTATTGATCAGGCTGCCTTTGAGCATGATGAAGCGCTTATCTCCGGGATCACTCTGGTACAATTGGCGTGCAGCAGAGACATCATCCAAAAATCCACCAGCAGCCACAAGCTTATAGAGTTTCTTGAGCTTGGAGTCTCTCGGTATGAGCAGGTTAAAAGTTTTCGGGCGGTCCTGTTCTATGACATTGACCATTTCTCGAATCAAATCCATTATCCGCTGGTTGAATCCGACTTTACTAATCCATGGATGCTGTACCTGCAATGCCGTACCCAGCCCCACAGTTGGCAACCCTAAATAAGAGCTTTTTTAGCACATATGGCCCATCTATTCCGAAATCTTAACATTCACACAACATCCACTTTCTTATCTATCTCTTTCCAAAGGGCACTTTTACAGCTTACTACTGCCCGGATATTGTAATCGCAAAAGGTGCTGGTTCAGGGTATATTAGAGGAACCTAATTCAAAACGTATCATGAAAAAAACCTACTCACTCTTATTGCTACTGCTCATTGTATTCACCGCGGGGGCGCAAGCTCCGGCCGGATATTACAACTCAGCAAACGGACTGTCCGGGGAAGCTTTGAAAGCTGCCCTGAACGACATCATCGATGGTCATACGGAATATAGCTATGCCAATGTATGGGACCTGCTGAAGGTCACTGATGTGGACCCCAACAATCCTAACAATGTAATGGGCATCTACTCACGCTTCTCCATGGACGCTGCCGCTGAATATGCCGGTGGAGCCGGATGGAACCGCGAGCACGTCTGGGCCAAATCACGGGGAGATTTTGGCACCACCATGGGGCCGGGTACCGACATCCACCACATCCGTGCGGAAGATGTCTCCACCAACTCCGCCAGAAACAACAGGGCCTTTGACGAGGGCGGCACACAGTACATAGACGGATCAGGCAACTACTCCGGCCCTACCCCTGCCAAATCGGGAACTGACTACACCTGGTATCCTGGTGATGATGTGAAAGGCGATGTGGCCAGAATGATCTTCTACATGGCCACCCGCTACGAGGGAGAAAACGGTGAGCCCGACCTGGAGCTCACCGAAGAGATTCTCTCCAACACCGACAAGACGCCCTTTCACGGAAAGCTTTCGGTGCTGCTGCTGTGGCACGAGCAAGATCCTGTGACCACTCTGGAAATGGACAGAAATGACGCCATTTTCAGCTATCAGGGAAACAGAAACCCATTCATAGACCACCCGGAATACGTGGCTTCTATCTGGGGTTCCGGAGGTGGTGGTGGCGGTGGAGGCGGCGGGAGCTGTGCCGACACTGAAGTGACCTTCACCCTCGTGACCGACAACTACCCGGCGGAAACCTCCTGGACACTGACCAAAGACGGCAGCACCGTGGCCTCAGGAAGTGGCTACACAGCTGCTAACACTGCTCATGTGGAAAGCCTCTGCCTCGCTGATGGTACTTATGACTTCACCATCAACGATCAGTATGGCGATGGCATCTGCTGCAGCTACGGATCAGGATCTTATGAATGGACCTCATCAGCGGGCACACTCGCCAGCGGCGGACAGTTTACTTCCTCAGAGACCAAGTCCTTCACCATAGGGAGTGGTGGCGGCGGAGGCGGTGGGGGTGGCTCCACTGGCACGGTGATCATCTCCGAGTATGTGGAAGGCTCTTCTAACAACAAAGCCATTGAGATCGCCAACATAGGCTCTACGTCTGTAGATCTGTCTGCCTACACCCTGAAGAAGCAAACCAACGGAGCAGGCTCCTGGTCTTCTCCCCTCAGCCTGAGTGGTACGCTCCCCGCTCAGAGTGTGTATGTGATCGTCTACAGCAGTGCGAGCAGCACCCTGCTGGCCAAGGCAGACCTCACCACCTCGAGCTCTGTGATGACTTTCAACGGCAACGACCCTGTGGGGCTGTTTGAGAATGATGTGCTCACGGATATTGTCGGCACATTCAGTGGCGGTTCGGGCAACTTTGCGCAGAATGTCACGCTGCAAAGAAAAGCCACTGTGGCTGGCCCTTCGTCCACCTACAGCACCGCCGAATGGACCACTTTGGCACAGGACGATTTTAACAATGTGGGGTTGCTCACCGGCGGTAGCTCCGGCGGAGGAGGTGGCGGCACAGGTGGCACCATGCCCACAGGCTACTGCGCCTCTCAGGGCAACAACTCATCCTATGAGTACATTTCCAGCTTTAGCCTGGGGGCTATCAGCAACTCCAGCGGCAACGACGGTGGTTATGGCAACTACACCAGCCTCTCTACCACGGTGGCCAAGGGTCAGTCCTATTCCTTCAGCCTGACACCTGCTTTCCCATCCGGAGTGTATGATGAGTACATCAAAATATGGGTGGACCTGAACCGCGATGGGGACTTTGCAGATGCCGGAGAAGAGCTCTTCAGCACCGGACCGATACAATCTACCACCACAGGCAGCATCACCATCCCCGCCTCGGCCTCTGAGGGGATCACCACCATGCGGGTGAGCATGAAATACAATGGCGCACCCACCTCGTGTGAGGCCTTCAGCTATGGAGAAGTGGAAGACTATGCCGTGACCATCGCTGCCAGTGGCAGCAGGATTGCTGAGGTACAGGAAACGACCACCTTCACCACGGAGCTCTACCCCAACCCTGCGGCGGACTTTGTGAACCTCCACCTGAAAGTGAAGACCGAAGACTACCTGCAGATACAGATCAGCGACCTGAATGGCAGGATTGTCTTTACCGACACGCGCCAAGCCGCCAATGGCTTCCTGACCACACAGATCAAGACTGGCACATTCGGTAGCGGGTTTTACTTTATCACCGTCACAGGCGGTGGGGAGACCTTCAAAGGCAAGCTGATCGTGGAGTAAGGAGATCATTATACCAACAAGGCGCTCAATTTCGGTTGAGCGCCTTGTTTTTTTATTCGATTTTACCTTGCGAAATAGTATACTTACTATTTGCCTTTTCAATCTCTTCAACTAGTTTATCGAGCTTTTCATTAAGGCCCCATAGATCATATTTGTATTCCGTATTTCCTTCTTCGTAAATCCTAACAACCTCATTAGCAATTTTCACTTTATTGAACTTACTTTTACCATTTTTGGGGTTGATCGTTGTATCAAATTGCCCCCTTCTGAACTCAAATTCAATTTCAGGATGGACGTTATTGGTAGCAAGTTCAAGTACTTCTGGATGGATGTAATTCTCTATTTCTCTTCCTCCTGTAATCCATGCAAATTTCTGTTTATCCTTAAAGATATCCCGAACCCTTCGGGCATTCCCTTTGAGTTCTACATCTCCACTATCTCGATCCCTATCGATTACAATTATGGAATTCGGATTCAAGTTGCATAAAGAAATCAGTTGATCCACATCAACCTGATCAAAATCAAATGAAATGTGTTTTATGAGACTACCACCATAAATCATGAATGAATAGCTTTCGCTTGAAATGCCCCTGATCTTCAACCAGTGTTTTATATAAATAACATCAGAGGGACCTTCTACCCATATCACAGTCTTAGCCAATAGAATATCTCCTGGACTACTTCCCAACTCATCAAATACTAACTCTTGAAGTTTGGATTTGTCCAAAGTAACATTGGTGACTTTTGTGTGAGTATCTCTTCTAAAATGAAATATATACCCACCACATCCAAGGGCTTCATCAATCAATAAAGAAGAATGAGTTGTAAGAAAAAACTGTGTGTCCTTTTGATCAATCAAATATTTTATCAGGTTCCGCAGTAATTGAGGATGCATGTGAAGTTCTGGCTCCTCAAACAAAAAGCATTTCACTCCTTTCTTTGAATGGACTTTTGATTCTATCATGTAATACAATGCAGATGCAATACCAGAGCCAGCTTGATAGAGTATTTGTCCGTTTTCATCAAGCAAATCTGAGAAAAGAAAGCGGGAAGTTGTGTTGGGTACTTCCGTAGGAAGTATGATGTTAAAATATTCCTTGGCTTCATCAACCAATTCGCACCATACTTCTTGAAAAATAATTGAATTATCTATTTGGCTTACAGTAGTTAACCCATAAAGCACTTTTGTTTCTCCAATTGGAAATAAAATATTGGGATTTTCATGATTAAATGTCGAGCCAATATCAGATGGATAAATAATAAGATTGTGTTCATTACCGGATGTGCTTATCTCAATTTCAATTGGGTACTTGATATCATTAAAATAATTTTCAGTAATCAAGTCTTTTGCTTCCATTTTAGGATCCCATGTTGGATGAGGACCTTTACCGCAAACTAACCTTAAGGCGTTTGCCATATTCGATTTACCGGACGAATTAGGTCCAATAAATATGTTCAGATGATCACTAAATAATATTGGATCTGGAGCTTCCGAGAATGGGAAAGATCGCCAATTTGATATTTTCAGCTCATTTATCTTCATCTACATATTCAAAAAATTATAATAGCTAAATTGTTGCGAACCATCTTACAATATCCAACATTATATCTGTCGATTGCTACGAGCTACCTACATCACCATTTCGAGTCAAAGCATTATTTTGCCGCCAACTGTGATTATTCTGGATCAGGTAAGAACTCAGAGGGTATCCCACGCTCCGCTTTCGGATTGCAAAAATTCGAAAAAGTCTATTTTCCCTTCCTTAGTCGATCACCCGCACCTAGATCCAACGTTATGCCAATGGTCATAAGCCCAAGCCCGGTGGCTGGAATAAAGGGAGGCACATACTTGGGTTCAGGTAAACTTCCTGATGAGTTTTGGATAAACCTATCTAAATCCTCTTCATACTGCCTATTATAAATAGCCTGCAAAAAAACACTTCCACCGATGGCAAGTATTCCTATAAGCTGAACCGCTTTGGCAGTTGTTCTATCTTTTCGGAAAGACTCAAGTCGCAAATCCAAGCTCATCAAATTCTTTTCATTGGAAACTGGATTTATCAGCATCATTGGGAGTTCAGCTTCCAGCTTCTCATCCACACTTACCCCTTCTCCAAACACAACTATAACACCGGATTTTCGCAAGGCCTTATAAAGTCGTTCACTATTTGCTAAGCTATCCATAAAGTATGCTTTGCTTATTTCAGAATACTCGATCTGACCATCCTCTACAAATAAGTCGGTAGAACTGTGCGCAACAATTTGAACCTCCTTAACATCACCATTCTTCAATTCCAATTTGGATGATTGACTATAGGAAGTCGCCATCGAAAACATGATGAATATGATAGCTGTGAATTGTTTCATGGTATATGGTTAAAGGAAGAGTGACTAGTTAAGGCGGCGTATCCTAAGATCATTGCTTCACCAAGCTAGCCATATAACCATTACGAGTCAAGCATTATTTTCCGCTATGTGTGGAATCCTTGCTGAATCCTCCAGGGTTTTGAAAACCCTGGAGGATTTGCCAGATGTAAACCTTGGTGCGCTGGCACGCTGCGCCTACCCGGGGTTTCCTGCAGGGTTTGGAGCCCGTCCTGCGCCGTTGATAATGAGTCCTGCGAAATAATATTTCGTCCTGCGGGAGACGGAAACCTCTCCCTGCGGAATTTTATTTCGTCCCTCAGCATCTTTTACCCTTCCTGCAACACTTATACCCCTCCCCACGGCGTGGGAAGGGTGATTTCCACGAGGGAGTTTATGCACTATCTTCCCATCTACGAAGGTGAGTCTATCGAACCATCAGGTAGATGGATGGCATTGTCTTACTCTTCGACGGAGCTCAGCGTGACAATGCCGAGCTCGAAATAACAATGCCGAGATCAGATAACAATGCCGGGCTCAGCGTGATAATGCCCAGCGCCAAGTCGATTGAAAATGTCCTCCGTCGAAGCATCAGACATTTTCACCCCTGAAATAAGTAGATTTAGTTTAGTCAGTCCTCTATCCTCAGCCCATCATCCAACTCGTTGGTGTCGGTAGACTTTCGGACAAAACCATTTTTGAGTAGCAATTCCTTACAAATACCGATGGCTTTCACCAACCCTTCCCCAATTTGGTTGGCCTTCACGCCCATGACCACCTCGTCCACCACTGTCTGCCAGTCGGCGGTCTGTACTTTTCGGCTGATGCCCTCATCACCCAGTACCAGCACCATGTGCTCCTGGCGGCTCACGAATATCAGTATCCCCACGCGCTCCTCTGTTTCAAACACTTTTTCATTCAAAAATGCCTCCAGCGCCCTTTGGCGTACCCGCTGAGCCTGTCGCTCCTTAGGTATGATCCAGCGCTTGGCCTGGGGAAAGAGGAGGGGAAACAAAAAGCCAATCACCAAAGCCACAAAAGCCACGATGGCCACCTCCATGGGGGTGATGCGAAACGGCAGCATCCATGTGTAGGAAAGTACGCCTACCAGCACCAGGGTGAACCCGGACAGCAAAGTACTCACGTACCACGAAGCTTCGGCATAGTCATCACTTGATCCCACAAAATAGGGCACTATCTCCCCACAGGAGACGGTTTCCAGGTCTTTCACGGCCTGCTCTACCTGCTGCTTTTCTGATTCTGTAAAAGTATATTTCTTAGCCATTGTTCTGTTTTAAAATTACCACCCACCAGAAGCACCACCGCCACCGAAACCGCCGCCTCCACCGGAAAACCCGCCAAAGCCGCCGCCACCAGAGTAGCCGCCACCGCCACCGAAGCCTCCGCCCCAGTACATACCTCCGCCACCACGACCCCCTCTACCACCATTGGACGGTACACTCATGAAGATAGCCACGATGATGGCGATGAATATCCCTGCCGCCAGCCCGATGAGGAGCCAGCCAAGAATAAACACAATCACCGCGCTCAGGCCAGTGGCTTTGCCTTTACCCAGTTTTTTGGTCAGTACAGCTTTGAGTATTCCGGTGAAAATGAAGCCTAAGACCAGCACGGGAAGCACCCAGCTTTTGGACGAGGTGCTATTGGTGGATCGCTGCTTCACTGCCGGAGGCAGTTCCTCACCCATGATGGCACTGATCACTACATCCACACCACTGTCGATCCCTTTATAAAAATGCCCGGACCGAAACTCCGGTGTAATGACGTTGGTAATGATGCGCTTGGAAAGTGCATCCGTAAGCGCTCCCTCCAGACCATAGCCCACCTCTATCCGCATTTTTCTGTCAGTCATGGCAAAGAGCATGATCACGCCATCATCTGCGCCCTGTCTTCCTATTTTCCACGCCTCTCCCAGGCGAATGCTGTATTGCTCGATGGTCTCCTCACCTGTGGTGGGGATCAGCACCACCACTACCTGGCTGCCTTTGGTGTTTTCATAGTTCAAGAGCTTCTGCTCCAGGCTATTCTGCTCAGCCGGGGTAAGCGTGCCCGTAAGGTCCGTCACTCGCCGGGTCAGGTCAGGCAGGGCTACATCCTGTGACCATGCACCCAATGAAAGAAAAATAAATAGAGGTATCAGTATCCGAATTTTCACAATGTCGTTTGTTCTCTTATCCTTGTAACTTAGTCAACACAATTCAAAAATTAAATTGAAACACCATGAATAAAAAATGGATAACCATTATCGTCATCATTGTGGCGGTTTTCCTCGTCTACAACTTCTTTTCCGGTAAGTACAACTCCATGGTCACCAAAGAAGAGGCTGTCAATACTGAGTGGTCCAATGTGGAAACCCAATATCAGCGTCGAAGTGATCTCATCCCCAACCTGGTCAATACTGTAAAGGGATTTGCTCAACAGGAGCAGGATGTGCTCATAGGTGTGACGGAAGCCCGATCAAAAGCCTCCAGCATTAACCTGGATGCCAACAATCTTACTGCGGAAAACATGCAACAGTTTCAGGCAGCTCAGGGTCAGCTAAATTCTGCACTCTCCAGACTGCTGGTCACCGTGGAGAAATACCCCGACCTGAAGTCTAATCAGAACTTTCTGGAGCTGCAAGCACAGCTGGAAGGTACAGAAAACCGTATAGCCGTAGCCAGAAAAAGGTTTAATGAAACCGCTCAGGACTACAACACATTTATCCGGGTGTTTCCCAATAATTTCATTTCAGGCTGGGCAGGCTTTGAGCGCAAGGCACTGTTTGCCGCCGATGAAGGTGCCGAAAAAGCGCCTGAGGTACAGTTTTAAGGTCTATTGCATTGAGCTCGGGTGGTTTCATGATCAGCCGGGCTCTTCTTTTGACCAAATCAAATATCTATCTTTGAATCCATGAGAGTCTCAAATTCGGATATTACTCACATCAAAAAAACCGCCAAATCCATTTTTGGCAATTCCTGCGAGGTATACCTCTTTGGATCCAGGGTCTCCAATGATACGAAAGGTGGTGATCTGGATTTACTAATCCGAACGAACGATCCCAGACAGCTCCTCACACAAAAACTCACCTTTAAAGCCAGGGTCAAACAATTAATAGGAGATCAGAAAATTGACGTAATCGTGAGATCGGCGAGTGCACCCGATGAGCAAGACCTCATTTATCAGGAAGCGTTAAAAGGACAACTGCTATGAAAGACTGGCAAATGAGATTCAACGCTGCAAGAAAAGAGTCTGAGTTGCACTTTCATCATCTTGAACATGCGCTTCAACGAACCTCCAGCATTTATCCTCTGAGTGAGAAAAGGTGAGCGTTAAAAAAAGAAGCAACCTAACCTGTCGTCAGACTGCTCCTCCCCTTCCTCATATTTACTTCACCGTCTCCACCACCAGGTTGTGGTTGGTGTAAATGCAGATATCTGCGGCAATGCCCAGGCTCTCACGCACCATTTCCTCGGCCGTCATATCAGGAGCATGACGCTTCAGTGCGATGGCCGCAGCACGGGCATACATACTGCCTGAGCCAATAGAAGCTATGTCGTCATCAGGCTCCAGCACATCGCCAGTGCCGGAGATCACCAGTATCTCCCCTTTGTCCACCACGATCATCATGGCCTCCAACCTCCTAAGGTAGCGGTCGGTGCGCCAGTCTTTGGCCAACTCCACCGCGGCACGTTTCATATTGCCGGTATAGGTAGCCAGTTTCTCTTCCAGGCGCTCCAGTAGGGTGAAGGCATCGGCCGTAGACCCTGCAAAACCAGTAATGATCTTACCATCCTGCAGTTTGCGAATCTTCTTCACGTTGCTCTTAGCCACTGTGTTGCCCATTGTGGCCTGGCCATCTGCCCCTATGGCCACCTGACCATTGTGCTTGATGGCCACCACCGTGGTAGATCTTATTTTTACTTTTCCCATGTTATATCGCTTATTCTATAATAAAAATGTCCCGTCATTGCATAACGGGACATCTCTTTATATGGTTTGTCTGATTCCTTAAATCAAAATTCTCACAGGGTCTTCCAGCAGTCCTTTGAGTGTTTTGAGGAAGGCCGCACCTACGGCTCCATCCACAGCTCTGTGGTCGCACGAAAGGGTCACTTTCATCACGTTGCCAGGCTTCATCTCGCCATTCTTCACTATCACGGTCTCCTTGATACCTCCCACAGCCAGGATACAAGCATCTGGTGGGTTGACAATCGCAGTAAAGTCCTCTACACCGAACATTCCAAGATTGGAAATAGTAAATGTATTGCCCGTGTAGTCGTCTGGAGTCAGTTGTTTGTTTTTTGCCTTCTGGCTAAAGTCTTTCACTTCTGCAGAAATGTGCGAAAGAGACTTGTTATCCGCAAAGCGAATCACCGGCACGATCAATCCCTCTGGCAGGGCCATGGCCACACCTATATGGATGTGAGAATGCTTCTTCATCACATCTCCGTTCCAGCTCACATTCACATCAGGATGCTGACGCAATGCCGCAGCAGTGGCCTTCACCACCATATCGTTGAAGGAGAGCTTCACCGGGGACATCTCGTTCATGCTGGCTCGTGCCGCAATCGCCTTGTCCATGTTGATCTCCATGGTGATGTAGAAGTGTGGCGCCGTGAATTTGCTTTCAGACAATCGCTTCGCGATGGTCTTGCGCATCTGAGTCACTTTCACATCTACCGAGTGTTCTTCACCCACTACAGATGGAATACTGAATGCCGGGGCTTCTGCTGCCTTTACTTCCGCCTTGGGAGCTGCCTGCGAAGGCTTAAAGTCCTCCACATCCTTCTTCACAATCCTGCCACCGTCACCTGATCCGGCAATCTGGCCAAGATCATATCCTTTTTCCTGGGCTATTTTCTTTGCCAAAGGAGATGCTTTCAGTCTTCCATTGCTGGAGCTGGATGGCGTATCTGCCACAGCTTTGGCCTCAGGCGCAGCGCTGGCGGCTGATACACTTTCTTCCTTTGGTTTATCTTCTGTTTTGGCTGGAGCGGCTCCACCAGCTGCTTCAGCTTTCAATAGTGTTTTCCAGTCGGCACCTGCCTCTCCTATGATGGCAATCACACCATCGATCGGCACAGATCCGCCATCTTCTATTGCTATATGAAGGAGAGTTCCGTCCTCATAAGCCTCCAGTTCCATGGTGGCTTTGTCGGTTTCCACCTCAGCCAGCACATCACCTGCCTCTACTTGATCACCTTCTTTCTTGATCCATGCAGAGATTACACCCTCTTCCATGGTATCACTCATCTTGGGCATGCGGATCACTGTAGCCTTAATCCCAGAAGTATCCACTGCCTCCGCCTTTGCCGGGGCTGGTGCGTCTACAGCTTCCTCCTTCTTTTCAGAAGCTCCATTGGATCCACCACTTTCAATGTCCTTGAGCAACCCGGAGATATCTTCACCTTTCTCGCCGATGATGGCAATCACACCATCAACAGCCACAGATTCCTGCTCCTTTATGCCTATATATAAAAGCACTCCATCCTGATAGGACTCCAACTCCATAGTGGCCTTATCGGTCTCCACTTCTGCCAGCACATCCCCAGAAGACACTTCATCACCCTCTTTTTTTATCCATGATGCGATGACGCCCTCTTCCATGGTGTCACTCATCTTTGGCATTCTGATTACTTCAGCCATTTTATCCGCATTATTTATATCTTATCAAACAATTCCAAAGTTAATCCATGTCGGTTTTTCTCCAACATCTTTAATCCTTTAATTTGGATATTATAACAAATTGAAAAAATAGGGACTTCTTTTTTTGAAAATTTCAAATGCCAGCGAAAGACAACTTTGACTATACCCGGCCCAAACGATTCTTCTCTTCGCACCTGGAAACCATCTATCCGGCGCTTTTCAGAAAAGTAAAAAAAGTGGCTCCAGCGACGCATCAAAGAGTGGATACTCCCGATGGTGACTTTCTGGACCTGGACTGGCGAAAGCAGGGTTGTTCCCGACTGGTTATTATCCAGCATGGACTGGAAGGCAGCTCCGACAGGCCCTATATGCTGGGGATGGCCAAGTGCTTCTTTGAAAACGGCTATGATGTGCTCACCTGGAACTTCCGGGGATGTAGTGGTGAAATGAACCGAACTGCCCGCTTTTACCACAGCGGAGCCACAGAAGACCTGGATAGCGTGGTACAAGCCGCCCTACCCGATTATGAGGACATTAGTCTGGTGGGCTTTAGCCTGGGTGGCAACCTGACCCTCAAATACCTCGGTGAGGCCTCTCGATATCCACAGGTCAGGCGTGGTGTAGCCATCTCTGCTCCCCTGGACCTGGATGCGGGGGTTGACAAACTGCATACTGCCAATGGGCTCATTTATGAAAAGCGCTTTCTCCGAAACCTCAAAAAGAAAATACGCGAAAAGGCCTTTCTGATGCCCGATCAAATCGATGTGAACAAACTAAGACAAGTAAAAACCCTCAGAGACTTTGACGATCACTATACTGCTCCGCTTCATGGCTTTCAGGATGCCACGGACTATTACCGTCAGTGCAGTGCCAAATATTTCCTCAAGGGAATCAAAGTACCAACGCTCATTCTCAACTCCATCAATGACCCCCTACTCAGCCAGGAAAGCGTGGATCATGAGCTGACCGCCGACCTCCCACTGGTACATCTGGAAACCACCAAACATGGCGGTCATGTCGGCTTCTATCAAAAAAGCAGTCAACCCTACTTCTGGTCAGAGTGGCGTGCACTTGAATTTTGTCAGCAAAATTAGATTTGCGTCCAAAGCATGCTATCTTTCCATCTGTGTACGATCGCTATACCATTTTCTGCCCCATAGAGGAGCTTGAGCAAAAGTTTTCCGTGAAAAGCCAGAGTCCCTACCAGGAAAGCTACAATGTCGCTCCGGCACAGAGGCTCCCGGTAATCACCAACAAAAAACCGGGACAGATTCAATATTTTCATTGGGGCATCACGGATACAATGGCCAACAATAAATCCATCAGCCCGCGACTGTTCAATCTCTCCAGTGACAATGCTCTGCAAAGGCCTGCGTACAAAAAAATACTGCAAGCCGATCGATGCCTTATTTTAGCCAACGGATTTTACGTTTGGAAGCAGCTCAGCAAAAAGCAACGAGTTCCTTATTTCTGCTACTATAAGTACCAGCTTCCTTTTGCAATAGCGGGAGTATGGGAGGAATTTGATGACCTGCAGGGCAATGTGAATAGTACCTTCAATATGCTGGTAGTTCCTTCCTCAGGGCCATTACAAGACTATCAGGAAGACATGCCTGCCATCCTGACTACTGAACAGGCCGCAAGCTGGATGCATGATGACACCAATCTGAGCCAGCTCGGGGAAATACTCGACAACATAGCACCTGGTAGCCTGAAAATGCACGCTGTAAGCCCGCGGCTGACTGACTTAAAGAATAACGACGAGGGCCTGGTAAAGCCAGCACCTCCCGCAGATCAGTTTGGAAATTATACCTTGTTCAGTTAAGTTTCTGCAATAATTACCTCCCAAAACCAGCACAGGAGTATTTTTTATTTGGTTAGTAAAATATGAGAATATCACTTAAAAAGGGAGTCCCATTATGCCTGTTTGCCACTTTCTTGACCCTTTCTTGTGTCCACGCACAGAAGGAAAAAAAACTCTACAACAAAGGGCTCTATGCCTTCTATGATGAAGATTTTCCGGCTGCAGCCTACTTTTTTCAGGAAATTGCCACCTCGGGGAAGTCTTACAAAGACTCAGACTACCGACTAGAGCTCTGCCTGCTCACGCAAAAAGCATACCGCGAACGATCACTGAATGCCATTATCAAATACAGTGAGATCAAGCAAAAAACTGACAAGTTCTACCATTACTGGATGGGACGTGTCTTTGCCAACCGATACATGTTCCCGGAAGCCGTAGAATCATGGCAAAAATTCCTGAATAAAAAAGTCTATAAGAGTGAGGAAATCGTGATGGAAACGAAGGATTTTATCGCTCAAACGGAAAGGCTGATTGCTTTTTTTGATAACCCTGATAACTATGAGATACACCAGCTCGGCAAACCCATCAACACTGAACATGCCGAACTGAGCCCGGTCTATTTTGAAGAAAAAAACGAGCTGCTTTTTGCCTCCAACAGATTGAACCCTGACCGGGACGATTTTATCATTTACCAGGCCACAAGTGGCGATATGGGGTGGAATGCTCCCACAGAAATCTCTGTGTTAGGCTCTTTCAAAAGGGAAATGACGAATGTGGAAGTCGTGAACAACGATGGTAAACTCTTTCATTTCAACGCCAAAAAAGGTGATCTTTTTTATAGTGAGCTGACGGCCAATGGTTGGACCAATCCCGTGGAATTCGATAGTAAAATCACCTCCACCAAGCTGGGATCACATTTCTACATCAATGAGCACGAGGACAGAATCATTTTCGCCTCCAAAAACAAGAAGAATGGCCTGGACCTGATGGAGTCCTTCAAGGATGCCGAAACGGGCAAGTGGGAAAAACCGCACCCTTTTGCTACCAACCTCAACTCCACAGCCAACGAAGACAGTCCCTTTCTATCAGAAGATGAAACCAAATTCTATTTCTCATCAGACCGACCCAATGGTGTGGGAGGGTATGATGTGTATGTCTCTGAGTTGGATCCGGAAACCCGGCAATGGTCGGATCCTGAGAACATGGGCTGGCCCATCAACTCCCCTGATGATGAGGTCAATTTTAAAATTAACCCCGACCTCAATTCCGGTTATTTTTCTTCCAATAGAATACACTCTATTGGTGACTATGATATCTACTTTTTCTGGAAAATACAGAAGACTACCATAGAAGGACGCGTGATAGACGGCATCTCCCAGGAGCCTGTCACTCATGGCGAAATCCGCTTTCACCCTGCTCAGTATCTGGACGAATACTTCCGATCGAAGCTTGACTCCTCCGGGAGGTACAAAACCAACATCATTGCCAATGAGAGCTTTAGGGTAGAAGTACTTCAGGGTTTTGATACCCTCATGAATCAAATTTTTACCGTCGATGGCGCCGAAGGTGACAATGTGATCCACTTCAAAGATTTTTATCTGCTTCCACCCGAGCTCGAAGCTGAACAAAGAGCAGCACTGGAGGCTCGGTTTAACCAGTCACCCGAAGAAAATCAGGATACTGAACAAGCACAGGAGATCACCAGTGAAAACACCAGTGACCATCAAAACACGACCCTGAGAAATGTTTATTTTGAGTTTGGCACCAGTCAGCTCCGTAAGGAATCTGATCCCAAATTGAATCAGTTGTTGACATTCTTAACAACTAATCCGAATATCCGGATTGAGGTCTCTGGGCATACCGATAACATAGGCTCCAAACAGGCAAATCTTATCGTTTCCCAAAGAAGGGCCGAATCTGTAAAAACCTGGTTGGTAGAAAAGGGCATAGATCCATCGCGAATTGCCACAACAGGGTATGGTGAAAGCCGGCCCATGGCGTCCAATGATGATGAGGTGGATGGCAGGGCATTGAACCGGCGCATAGAATTCCGAGTGCTACAGTAAGCGTAAAAATTTCGCCACAGCTGCATCCCGATACGTCAATTTTTTAAATAACTTGAGGTGCAAAGTTAATTTTCATTCAAAATGGCGCCAAAAACAACTTTGACAAGAACACTCCTATTTGGAGTCGGAGTCTTCTTGTCCCTTTTCTCATTTGCTCAAAAGGAAGCAAAAAGCTACGAAAAAGGGCTGGAAAGCCTGGGGGAACACCGGTATCCGCTAGCTCTCGGGTACTTTAAAGAAACTGCAGCAATCGATCCGAAATATCAGGACCTGGAGTATAAAATGGAGATTGCTACACTCCTCAGCCCTGAGGGTGATGACAAGTCGCTAACCAAAATATTGAGTTTTGAAAGCTCCTATGGTAGCTCCGACGATCACTATTACTACTGGCTGGGTCAGATCTATACCAGACGATACCAAATCAGTGAAGCCGTTTCAGCTTTTGAGAAATTTCACCAGAAAATAGCCTACGCTGGAAATGCCGAGGAAGAATCACTGGAAATGGTGGAGCATAGCACCCAACTAAAAGAATTCTTCAACAATCCTGACAACTACGAAATTCATCAGCTGGAAAGCCCAGTGAACTCGTCTTCTTCAGAACTGACCCCCGTGTACTTTGAGGGTGAAAATGAATTACTTTTTGCTTCTGACAGGAAGGGCAGTGGCGAAATGCCATTCGCCATCTACTACACCAAAAGTGGCCCCAACGGTTGGGAGCCGATACAGGAGGTTAAAAACCTGGGCACCTTCACCCGTAAAAATGCCAACATAGAGGTGGTGAATGACGATGGAAAACTCTTCCTTTTCCGCGAAGAAAATGGCGGGGACCTTTTCTACAGCCAACCCTCCGGCAGCAGCTGGACTACACCGGTAGAGTTTGACGCCCGCATCTCCAATAACCACCTGGCATCGCACTTTTTCATCAACGAACACGAAGATCGCATCATCTTCGCCTCAGACGAAGACACCGATGGCCTGGATATTTATGAGTCCTTCAGGGATCCGGCCAATGGCAAGTGGAGCAAACCTGCCCCCTTCTCTACCAGTATCAACTCAGATTACAATGAAGACAGTCCTTACCTGTCTCCCGACGAAAAAACCTTATACTTTAGCTCCAACAGGCCTGGTGGAATAGGAGGATATGACATCTACGTGAGCTACTACGACCCGTCCTCCTTCTCATGGTCAGAGCCCGAGAACATGGGCTGGCCCATCAATTCTCCAAATGATGAGCTTCACTTCAAAATGAATGACAATCAGACCTCTGGATATTTTGTCTCCGACCGACTGCATTCAAAAGGTGGGTTTGACATATATTTCTTCTGGGAGGTGCAAAAAGTAAAAATAGAGGGTCGGATTTATGACGAGACCAGGGGTACGGCCCTGACCAACGCCGAAATTCGCTTTCGCCCCTATCAATACCTCGACGAATATTTCAGTTCTCCCATAGACCAAACAGGAAGGTACAGCACGAGGATTATCGGAGACGAAACATTCAAAGTGGAAATTATCCAGAATGGAAAAATTCTCATGGAAGAAAAGTTTGAAATTCACGACACCTCCGGCGAGCCTACCACACATGTCAAGGATTTTTCAGTGAAATAAGGAGCAAACAATACCGCATTTAGGTTGGGATATCTAGGGGAAATATGTCCTTTTAGCTCTATTTTTGAAAACAGTTGAAATCATTAACCCCATAAAAACCCTACGGCATGTACACCTCAAAAATCTCCGGCATAGGCCACTACGTACCAGACAATGTAGTTACTAACAAAGACCTGGAACAATATATGGAAACCTCTGACGAGTGGATAGAGGAAAGAACCGGGATCAAAGAACGGCGATGGATAGACCCCACAACGGACGACATGCCCTCTACCATGGGGACCAAAGCCGCCAAAATAGCCATTGAAAATGCGGGGCTTACTCCTGATGACATAGACTTCATTGTATTTGCTACCCTGAGCCCAGACTACTATTTCCCGGGGCCGGGTGTACAGGTGCAGGAGCTCCTGGGTATCAGGGAAATCGGGGCGCTGGATGTGCGAAACCAGTGTAGCGGATTCATCTATGGACTTTCAGTGGCAGATCAGTTTGTGAAAACAGGCATGTACAAAAATGTGCTCGTGATCGGAAGTGAATATCATTCAGGTGGGCTTGAGAAATCAACCCGGGGACGGGGAGTAACCGTGATCTTTGGTGATGGAGCAGGTGCTGTGGTACTGTCCAGGTCAGAAGATACCACCAAAGGCATCCTCTCCACCCACCTCCACTCGGAAGGGAAACACGCCAAAGAACTGGCACTGATCGGGCCCGCCACCAACCGTTGGGTAGATAAAATCATGACTGAAAATGACCCTGAAGACACCAGCTACTACCCTTATATGAATGGCAATTTTGTCTTTAAACATGCGGTGACCCGTTTCAGCGAAGTAATCCAAGAGGCGCTGATGACCAATGGTTTTCAGGCTTCCGATATAGACATGCTCATTCCTCATCAGGCCAACCTGCGCATCAGCCAGTTCATCCAGAAAAAGATGGGCCTGGGAGATGACAATGTCTATAACAACATCATGCGCTATGGCAACACCACAGCGGCCTCCATTCCCATAGCCTTAAGTGAAGCGCATTTGGAAGGAAAGATCAAGCCCGGAGACCTGGTGTGTCTGGCAGCATTTGGAAGTGGATTTACCTGGGCTTCTGCTTTGATTCGCTGGTGATGAAACCTACACCCGAGGAGTTGGACATATTGAATGATCAGAATTTTTTGAAGCTGAAAAACAGCTTGTCTGAAAAAATCATCCAATACCTGGCCAAAATAGAACGGGCGCTGGCTGACGAGATCAAAGAAATGCCCTTCCAGTTTCCGGCGGGCACTTTTCTGAAAGCTGGAAAAATCTCAAAAGGAGAACAATACCAGGGCCTTCCTTATTTCATATTGGATTATCCGAGGCTTTTCACCCAAAAAGAGGTGTTCGCTTTTCGAGCCATGCTCTGGTGGGGTCACCACTTCAGTTGCACCATTCACCTACAGGGTGACTTCCTCCAACAAAACAAATCCAGAATTATTGACAACATTTTGGCGCAAAATGCTTTATACTTTTGTGTGAATGATCAACCCTGGGACTATCATTACCAGGAAAATAATTATCAACAAATCTCAACACTTACCAGAGCAACCGTGAGTCAGCATATCGAGGAAAAAGGGTTTATAAAAATCAGTGATTATCTGCCTGTGACGGCCTGGTCTGAGTATGAATCATTCGCATTAAATAGTTTTGCCCGATTTTTGAACTACCTCCAGTAATATGCGAATACTCCTTCTGGCTTTTTCTATACTCACACTGCGGCCTCTGCTGGCCCAGGATGCAGAACTGGACCCCAACCAGAGGGTTTTCCAGACCGATACCCTACCCGATGGCGTGTATCGCTCCAAGTATGAAGATGGTACCCGGGCCTTTGTGGGTGCTGTGCAAAACGGTCAGAAAACCGGAGTATGGAAATACTATAATCAAAACGGCACCCTCAAGGAAATCATAGAATACGAAAACGGAGTAAAACATGGCCTCAACAGGAAGCTGGACGCCTACGGAGTGCTGATCAATGAAAGTACGTATGAGAAAAATGTCCTCAACGGCCCTTACAAAGAATACTATGACAATGGAAAACTGGCCCTGACCGGATACTACCACAATGGTCAGCAGGATAGTACCTGGATCGAATACTTCCCTGAGGGAAATGTGAACTTTGTGAAGAAATACAAAAATGGCCAGCTCAACGGAAAGAGCTTATTCTACTACTCGTTTGGTCGCCTGAAAGCGGAAGAATACTATACCAACGGCATTGAGTCTGGTACCTGGAAGATCTACTACCCCAATAAGCAACTCCGCAAAGAATTTCGCTTCAAAAATGGTCTCCTCAGTGGTGTTTACAAAGAATTTCACGAAAGTGGAGCCAAGAGTGTGGAAGGACAATATGCACTGGGCCTGAAAACCGGCAAATGGCTGAGCTTTTATGAGGATGGCACGCTGTTCTCTATAGGTGACTATGAGCGCGACCAGAAAACCGGACTTTGGAAGTACTTCAAAGCCAATGGAGCCCTGGACTATGAAGGCCAGTATCAGAATGACCTCATGGAAAATCAGTGGATTTACTACTACGACTCAGGCATTCCCCGAATGATCGGGAGTTTTGTCCACGGGGATGAGGATGGACTGTGGGGACTTTTCTACGAAAATGAACAACTCAAACAAGAGCAGGTCTGGAAACTGGGACGTCTGATGGAAGTAAGTCCGTTTTTTACCATCCAGGGTGAAGAACTAACTCCGGGTACGCTCAAAAATGGCACCGGGACCCTTCTTTCTTACCATCAGGATGGCACCATCGCCTCAGAGGAAGAATTGATCAACGGAAAAAAAGCCGGTGTAGCCAGGTACTACTACGAAGACGGCACCTTGAAAGAAACCGGACGATACCTCACTGGACTACAGACTGGTGAATGGAGACAATTTCACCCCAATGGAAAAATCGCTGCGGAGGGCCAATACACCAAAGGCCTGATGACGGGGATATGGTCCTTTTTCAATACGCGCGGACGCCTGATCGATACGGTGGACTACTCCGAGGTACAAGCGGAATAACCCTATCGGGCCAGCGCTTCGAGCGCCTCTACGATTTTATGGGGATGACTCCACGGGATGAAATGGTTCACTCCCTCCAGATATCGGATATCAGCCAGCGAGTCTCCCATCATTCTCCGCACAAATTCTGCGTTCTCCTTGGGAACCAGCATATCCTTAGTCCCCTGAATAACTACAGCCGGAATGTGTACCGCCTTCCAAAGGGGCAGCATACTGTCCAACTCCGCTTTAAGGGGCAAAATCTCCTCATTGCTCACCCAAAAGTCAGTGGGAGTTACCCAACCTCCCACTCTTGTTTCTATCCAGGTCCTGTACCACTCATAGCGCTCCATGGCGGGGTCCACAGAAGGAGCCACCAGCACCATGGCCTGCGCGAGACTCGGGTAGTCCATGGCGATCCGGGCGGCCACCGGGCCGCCCAGGGAGTGCCCAACCATCACTTTGTTGGGCTGATCAAATCGACTGATCACCTGCTGCAGGTAGTAGGCTTGTTTTTGCAATGAAGGCTCTGGCCGGCCATAGTCCGAATCGCCAAAGCCGGGACGATCGATGGAGAGCACATCGTAGGTTTGAAGGAGGGAATCGTTTTTGAAAAAATCCAGAAAAGCACTCCACGAACCGGGAGATCCATGAATAAACACTGCCAGATTGGGCTTACCCCGATCTATGTAGACATAATGCACGTGATTACTGTCCACTTCAATGGTTTCCGAAACCGGCTGAATGGGGCGGTCTTTGAATATCTCCTGAAACGCCTCTTGCTCCAACCTGAACTGCATACAACCACACAGGAAAACCGCAATCAACCATATTGGAGCTTGTCTCATGGTAGGCAAAACGCCAGATTCCCGATTTTGGTTATATATTTCAGTATTAAACCAATATCAGATGATCATCAACCTCATTTCTTCGCCCCGAAACATCTCCACTGCGCTCATGTATTCTTTTGCGCACAGATCCGACACCAAAGTGATGGATGAGCCATTTTATGGCTATTACCTCAACCTCACCGGGGCGGATCATCCAGGAAAGGAGGAAATCATAGCCAGTCAACCCAAAACAGTGAGCGAAGTACGCAACTGGATCCAGCATACCGCCAGCCAGCATGAGGTGGTCTTTGTGAAAAACATGGCCCATCACCTCATCAACATGAACATCGATTTTCTGGAGGATTATCGAAATGTCTTTCTGATCCGTGATCCCCGCCAGTTGATCACCTCTTTCTCAAAAGTCATCCCCAACCCACAGATGACTGATATTGGGGTAGCCAGGCAATATGAACTATTTGAAAAACTGAGGGAAACTCAAAGCTGCCCCGTGATCGACTCCAATGAAGTATTAAAAAATCCTGACAAAGTACTCCGACAACTGTGCGAATCTCTCGACCTCACCTTTGAGGCCTCCATGCTCCGATGGAAGGCTGGTGCCCTGCCAGAGGATGGCGTGTGGGCTAAATACTGGTACAAGAATGTGCATGCCTCCACGGGTTTCCAAAAGAAGAATCCGGACCCTGTGCAGTTGCCCCCTGAATGTGAAGCATTGTATAGCGCTGCTTTACCCCTTTATGAGAAAATGGCCCAAGATGCCCTAAAAGCGTAGGCTTTATCAAAAGTAACATATTGTTAGTTATTCCTTAACAGGCCTGTTGAGTGCGATAGCAGGTTCGTACTCTAGCTTCGTGTTTTCATTTACAACCATGAAGACAATCCATTACGCATCTATTATTGCGCTGCTCACCATAGCGGCTTGCAGCCAGCCAGAGATCAACCACTATCAACTCCGCATCAAGGGTAGTGAATCCATGTATGAAACTTTTCTGGAGCTCAAAAATGATTTTGAAAAACGCCAGGACAGCATCACCATCAGCATAGAGGGAGGTGGTAGCCGCACAGGGCTGATGGCCATCAAAAATCATGAAGCAGAGATCGGGCTCTCTTCGTTTCCTTTTGACCTGGAAAAAACCCTGGGATCCGATCACCATGTGAGTGAGGCGGTGGTTGCTTATGATGCCATTGTGGTCATCACCAACCAAAATAACCCCATTGACTCTCTGAGTGATGAAAGTTTACAAAAAATCTACTCAGGCACCGTCTATGACTGGAATCAATTGGGTGGAAAACCGGGCCTCATCTTACCCATCATCCGGGATGAAAACTCGGGTACCCAACAATTTTTTGTAGAGCATTTCGGGGTAAAGCAGCTGGCCCCTACTGCCAAAGTAGCACATGATAATGCAGAAATTGTGGCCAAAGTAAGCAGTAATCCCAACGGCATTGGCTTCATTGGTTTTGCGTACTTTACAGAAAGTGTTCACAACATGAAGCTACCCTCTGACAGCACACAGACCCAATTTGAAGCACCCACCCATCGCAACCTGGAAAACGGGAAATATCCACTGAAACGCGGACTGAGAATCTACTACCGCGATACGGACAACCCCGCGATCAGCGGTTTTTTACAATACCTGAAAAGCAAACACGCAGAAGGGGTGATTGAGTCGTTTGGGCTCATCCCGGTACAGGATAAATCTACAGAAATCTCAGCGGGTCAGCCTCCGCAGACAGGCCCCTGAGCACATCAACAGCACGCTGTGCGTCCCCTGTATCTACAAAAATATGGTCGTGATAATAGCCGGCCATCACATTGCAGCTGATGTTGCTTTTGGCCAGGGCTGTGGCAAAGACCGCTGTGAGGCCTACAGCAGCCAATGAGGAATGCACTTTGAGCGTGATCCAGGAAGCCACAAAGTCGTAAGAAATCCCCAGAGCGTCTGCCCGTTTTCTTTCCAGCACCACGGTGGTACCTTCAGCCTCTCTGAACTCACAAATCGTATCTTCCCGGCTGATGCCTGAGAGGCTGGTCACCGAAGCAAACACATACTCCCCTGGCTGCAGTTCCGGCATCATGTTTCTGATCAGGGTTGTCAGGTTGGTTTCCCCAGTCATCCGAATCAGTTAAATAATCCATCTCGTTCCGGTGCCACCGCCACGGCTATTTTAGAATCGGCGGTACCGTAGTACACAAACCACTGACCTTTGTACAAACTCAGTCCCTCGAGGAAGCAAACGTTGTTAACCTGGCCGGTGATCTCATAGTCCTTGTCCGGGGTGAAAAAGTAATCCTCCGCACGCGCAAGAATCTGCTCTGGATGCTCAGGATCAAACAGCACCTGGCCCGCAGAGTAGGTACCATGAGCCAAAGTGGGATCATATCGATCATCCAGGGCATTTCGGCTGTTGTAGATAAGCAAAATCCCATTTTTCGTCAGCATGGCTGGCGGACCGGGTTCCACCAGGTCACTGTCAAACTTTCCCTCACGGGGACTTAGCACCTTGATCCATTCCCCATCGGCATCTTTCACTGGCGTCCATTTAGTCAGGTCGTCAGAGGTTGCCAAAAACAAGTCCGTATCTCCAAAGTACATCCAATATTGACCATTGATTTTCTTTGCCATGAGTCGCCCGTCGCTCATTTCAGATACAATGGACCCCGACTTAGACCAGTGGTCTATGTCTTCCTGCCTGGCAAAAGCAGACCCATATTTTGTCCAATTGATCAGATCATTGGAGGTGGCTAACAGCAACCGGGCCAGGTCTCCATCATACCCCGTGTAGGTCATGATGTAGCGGCCATTTTCATCCTCCACAATGCGGGGATCTTCAGCGCCACCCTCCCATTCATATATTTTAGCTTCATCCTCCTGAGGGAAAAACACCGGCTGAGGGTATCGGATGAAGTGAAGCCCATCCAGTGAATAAGCCAGCCCGATACGTGAGGTTCCGTTGTATCTTCCAACAAAATCCTCCGCACGGTAGAGCAAAAACAGGGTATCATTCCTGACTACAGAGGCCGGATTAAAGACATCCTTCCCCTCCCATTTGACGGTATCCCCTTTGATGGGATCCACAAATAAAGTAGTGGTGTCCGGAGTGAGCACAGGGTTGTTGGCGTCCATCTTGATGAAGCCAGTCAGTTGCCAGTCCGTTGGGACCTTCTGCTCCGGGTTGCACGCAGTGATAAACAGTAAAAGCAGGGTGATTAATGGAAAAATTCGCATAATTTTCAAGTGTCAAACCCCAATTTAACAAAACGAATGCTACAAAAATATAATCCCAAAAACGAAGACATCAAGATCTGGGTGGGTGACCGCCTGATGGATCGCTCAGAAGCCAAAGTTTCCGTATTTGACTCCTCTGTACAGGGCGGAGACGCCATCTGGGAAGGTCTGCGGGTATATAAGGAAGGTGTCTTTTGCCTGGATCATCACCTGCGCAGGATGCGCGAATCAGCCAAAGCACTGGCTTTTGAAAGTGTCCCTTCAGACCCAACCATCAAATCGGCCATCAAAGCTACCCTGCAGGCCAATGGAATGACAGAAGACACCCACATCAGGCTAACCCTTACACGGGGTGAAAAAGTCACCTCAGGAATGGATCCTCGTCTGAATCAAAAAGGGCCATGTCTGATTGTGCTGGCAGAGTGGAAACCGCTTGTTTACGACAATGAAAAGGGTATAAAAGTGATCACCAGCACTCAGCGCAGAAACAACCCGCAATACCTGGATAGCAAGATTCACCATGCCAATCTGCTCAATAACATTCTGGCCAAGGTGCAGGCCAACTTTGCGAACGTGGATGCGGCCATCATGCTGGATCATCAGGGATTTGTGGCAGAGCTGAATGATACCAACCTTTTCATGGCCAAGGAGGGCGTGCTGTATACCCCCTATGCCGATGCCTGCCTGCATGGAATCACGCGTGGATTGGTAATGGATCTGGCTCGGAAACTTGATCTTCCGGTTTTTGAAAAAAACCTGTCGCTGGTGGAGTTTTACAATGCCGATGAGGTCTTTGCCACCGGAACCATGGGTGAGCTCACCCCGATTCATGAAATCGACGGACGAAAGATCGAAAACAAGTCGGGACAACTCCTCAGAGAGCGGCTTCAAAAGGCTTTTGCGGAATTGATCCCAGCTCTGTGCGAGAAATTGTGATTAGTTCGTATCCACCCAATAATCGGGTCTTTCTAAGGAAGCATTGGGCAGGAGCGTGCAGTTCTTACATATATTGGGGTAATCATACTCAAAGGTGCCGCTGAGATAGGCACAGTCGTCCGAGACCTGGGTGTTGAGGAAATTGGGAAATACTGCTATGCGGGTGGTATCCATCAGCACAGCCTGAAAAAAGCCCTGAACATTTTCGTCTTCCTGATCAGGAATCACATTGCCGTAAGCCACTCCGGGTGGAGTATCGAAGAGAGAGCCTGAGTTTTCCGTCAGAGCCTCTATGCTCCGCATGTATTGAAAATTTCGCTCTGACATGGAGTACTGATACAGCGTGAAGATGTGCTTGATCTGAAAGGATTTGTCGATGGCCCTGGTGATGATCGCTGGCACCTCAAATTCGCTTTTGGTATATCCCACGTTGGTAAACAGGTTGAGGTCTTCGGCACCAATAGGCCGGATGATGTAGCACGGAGGTGGTGTATTGTTGAACGGATCCGGAAAATCTGTTTGGAAAAAGGCATAGGTTTCTTCACCCAACCACGTGAGAAAAATGGGCTCATCATGCTGCTGAAAACGGGTGGTCAGGTGGCATTTCACCGCAGGCACCGACACATCCAGCCCTAAAGTGGAGGTAGTGATCAGTTCCGTCTCCTCCCAGCTGATTTCGTCCTGGCCCTGGTAGAAAGGCATCCGATCCGGCTCGGTTTCATATCTCCTGCCATCTGCCAGTACCACCTCTATGTGATAAGATCGGCCAGGATATCCCTTCACTATATTGGCCGGGCATCGGTAATTCACTTTGGATTTATTATCCTGAATGAAGGTTTGGGCTACAAAATCCTCTCTATTCCCTCCCTCATCCACGAGGGTCACCTGCGCATTGAATACATCTGTGGGTGCTTCACCGGTGAAGGAAGTCTGCTGAATCTTCACATGATAGGGCCCCGGCCCTTGATTGATATATCCCGAAATGACAATCTGCCGGGCCACATCCTTGTCCTCATCCAGAAGATATAGCGTTTCACAAGCCGAAACCAGAACCAAACAGACAATCAAGTGCGTAAAATATTTCATTTCAATACACTTTGGTCCAGTACTCGGGTCGCTCATATGTACTCCCGGGATAGTTGAGGCAATTGAGACAATGGGCATCATACTCACTAAAAGGCTTGCCTATAGTGTACTCACAATCGTCAATGATGAAGCTTATCAGTTCATTGGGAAAAACGGCCATTCGGGTAGTGTCTACAACGGAAGCATGAAAATATCCCTGCACCAGGGCATCGCCCTCTAAAGGATAGATATTACCAACAGCCCTGCCCGGAGGCGAATCAAACAATGACCCGTTGTTCTCCACCAGTACCTTCACACTTTGCAGGTAACTATAATACCCCTTGGAGATTCCATATTGATAGACCGTGAAGATGTGTTTGGTCAGAAATGAATCGTCAATGTCCCTGATCCAAAATCCTTCGAAAGTATAGGAAGGTGCCTTATTTTGGAGGTTGCTGAAAAGATTGATTTTCTCAGACCCAAAATACCGGGTAACATAGCAGGGTGGCGGTATGGACCCAAATGGATCCGGAAAATCCGTGGGGATAATGGAAAAACTTTCGGCACCCACCCAGTTGAAATACAGAGGCTCACTGGTCTGGGGGATGCTGGTGGTCATATCAATACTCACCACCGGCACCTTAAAATCCAGTCCTGTACTGGCCGTGCGCACATCGAGGGTTTCCTTCCAGTTCAGAGAATCAGATGCCTGTAGTGCTGGCATGGTTTCAGGGACAGACCGAAAAACGTGACCTGAGGATAATTTCACTTCGATATAATAACTACCTCCCGGCTCCCCATGGACGGTGTTTCCCGGACACCTGTAGACACCGTCACCCACCTCTTCAAATTCCTCCGAAGCTCCGGTTTCATCGTACAAGATGACACATGCTGCCAGCACATTGGCAGGCAGTGAACCCGTGGCACTGGCCTGGCTTACTTTCACAAAATAGGGCCCACTGGACTGATCGATATATCCGGTGATAATAATGGGCCTTTCAATGTCCTTATCCTCTTCAAAATCATAGGGCTCTTCACATCCCCAAAGGATCAGTACCCCCATCAGCCAACGACTCATTAACTTCATAAAACAGGTAATTCTCATTTGAAACTGACGGTATAGGTAATAGATGGAAATGCCTGACCGAGTACAGTCAGTTTATAGCTGAACGGGATAATGGCCGTGCTGGTCGGCTTTCTGTAGTAAATAGAATAAGCATTGGCCCGGCCAAAGAGGTTGTATACTGAAAAGTTCAGCTGATCCTCCCATTTTTTGAAAACCGAATTAAATCCCAAACCAACATCAAAACGGACATAATCAGGAATCCTGTATTTATTTCTGGAACTATAGAGTGGCACCACGGCATTGTTGAAGTAATAACTGGATTCCACGCCTGTGAAAGGACGACCACTGTTATAAACCATGTTCACAGAGAAAAAAGCCTTGTCGCCTCCCAGGTCACGTTTGGCCACCACAGAGAGGTTATGCCGCTGGTCATAGTTGGACGGGTACCACTTTCCGTCGTTGATTCGCTCTGTCTCAGAAGGTCCATTGACCAGGTTTTCAGATTTGGAAAGTGTGTAAGCCAGCCAACCGGTCCACTTTCCCTTTTGCTTTTCGAAGAGAAACTCCAGCCCATAAGACCTGCCTTGCCCCTGCAGCAATTCCGTTTCGAGGTGATTGTTGAGCAGGAGATCAGCAAAGTCGCGGTAATCGTAAATGTTACTGATATCTCTGTAAAATACGTCCACGGAGTTTTGCCACCTCCGACGGTCATTGGTGAAGCTCATGCCCAGGCTGTAATTAGACGACTGCTGGGGTTCTATATGAAAGGTGCTGACCTGCCACAAATCTATCGGTGTGGCAGAGGTGGTATTGGAAATCAGGTGAAGGTACTGATACACCCGGTTATAACTGGCTTTCAGCGAGATGTTGGGGGTCATCAGAAAATTGAGCCCCACCCTGGGTTCCAGATTGGCATAGTTCACATCTCCGGGTGACACGTGGGCCGTGTCTACGATATTAGTCAGTGATTTTGGTTGATCTAATTTGTAGAGCAAAAATTCATTTCGGGCCAACATAACATAGTAGTTGTACCTGAGCCCACCAGAAAGCGTCAGCTTCCCAAGGGCCCACTCATCGTCTACATATATGCTGCCCAGCACCCCCCTATCCTTTTCTACATGGGCAGGTACCACACCAGATCGGGCTCCCGCCAGACGCTCCTCCGGTTTCTGATGATAGTCTTTGATTTCCAATCCCATGTTGATCTGATGGTTGGTAAAGCCCTCATAGAGAAAATTATCCTTCAGTGAGGTGCTGGCGATTCCATTCTGGATCTCATAGTCCTCTGCCACATCATACTGCCGGTTGTGATAGTCCACATGATTGATCTTCAGTTCATGGAGAAACACATCCGAAATTACATTTTGCATGGTCAGGCTACCCATTACATGGCCCCAGTTGAATTCAAAATCGTCGCTAAAGCGAAAGCGGTCAAAGCTTCTGTAGAACGATAGATTTACTTTATTCCGATCATTAATTCGGTAGCCCAAAATCAGGTTCTGATCATCGAAAACGGCCTTACTGCGCTTCACATCATAATCTTTCATTTGGCCGATCACCCAGTTGGGGTAAGCAAACCTGGCCGCGGCCAGCACAGAAAGCTTGTTTTGAATGATCGGGGTTTCGAAAGACAGCTTGCTGGTGACGGGGCCTACCGTCACAGACCCCTCCATTTGCTCATAGCTGCCTTCGCGCGTATTCACATCCAGCACCGACGATAGTCGTCCACCAAAAGTAGCTGGCATATGACCCTTGTACAAGGTGAAATCCTTGATGACATCAGAGTTGAAAATGGAGAAGAATCCCAGCAAATGTGAGGAGTTGAACACCTCTGATCCATCCAGGGTGATAAGGTTTTGATCCACCTTTCCGCCACGTACATTGAACCCCGTGGAACCTTCCCCGGCATTGGACACCCCCGGCAATAAGAGTATGGAGTTCACAATATCAAGCTCGCCCATCAGCAAGGGCACGTCCTCTACGTCTTTGATGGTGAGGCGCTCCACTCCGGGGATGGATTTGATCCGATAATCCTCTGCCCTTGCGGTTTTCACTACTTCCTGTAGCTGGGTGAAGGTGCTCTCCATCCGCACGGTCAGGTCAATGTGACGATTGAGGTAAATGGTGTTTCTGTATTCCTTGTACCCCAGATACTGCACGATCAGTGTATAATTTCTCTTGGGAGCAAAGAGTTTGAACTTCCCGTTCAGGTCTGTAGAAGTACCCAACCCGAGCTCTTCCAACAGCACCCCTGCTCCGATAATTTCCTCTCCCCTCTCATCTACTACTGTTCCCGAAAGGTTGAAATCCTGACCAGTAACTGCCAGCTGGCCGATGAGCATGAGCCCGGCGATTAAGAAAAAACACCTCATAGCCTTGAATATAGCCCAGAAATGCAAAAAAGCCACCCCAAATGGGTGGCCTTTTTGAAGAAGTATTAATACAAACGATTGTATATTCTAAATATTTGGAGACCACACACTGTAGCTCTTCGGAGGACACTGAATCTCTACCCAGCCACCACTCTGTGTGGTAGGGTACCAGCCGGAGTGACCTGTAAAATCCTTGATCTGAGTATTGTTCCAGTTGGTAGGTACCCAACGTGTCAGCCAGCTATTGGAATTATTGATATAAACGATCAAACCGGGATTGCCGCCATAGCCATTTCTGCGGGCCACATACTCATCAGTATCGGTGTATAGAATGCTGGTATTACCAGTAGCCTTTTGGTTATGTATCCAGATCAGATTGTTGAGCTTGTTTTTATCCAACCATGTTTCATAATCCCGATAGAAAATACAGGGGTACCCTTCATGGGTAAGGATGTAGGCATAGGCCAGCATCTTGTTGTAGATTTCATCCGTGTCATGATTGGTCACAAAGGTCACCGCTTTGTAAGCATTTCGCTTCCACATCATGTCATCGTTCAGCTTATTCAGGTTGTTACCATCAAAAGCATCATTCATTTTGTAGTAAGCGGCGAAATCGAATACCGAACTATTCGCATTATTTGCCCACCAGTTGAGGTAATTTACATCCGAATCCCACAGCTCTCCTACTGAGAATCCGCCAACTGCATTGTTCCAAGAATTAACTACCCAGGGCTCAAATCCCTTCACATAGTCAAATCTCCAACCATCAAATTTCATGGTGTTTTTGTAGTACTTAGCCACAGCATCTGAGCGGCCCCATAGCCAATCCTGCACATAAGGCACATCATGACACAGATCAGGGAAGCCACCAAAACTGCCGCCATCATTGCTATGCACCCAGTTGGGATGGAAATCATGCTGAGTTCTCTTGAACTTACCAGAAGCCACTCCATTGAAGTTGGTCCAGGTGTTTCCACCGGTGTACTGGTTAGCTTCAGACTGTCCTCCACTGTTGTGGTTGATAACAATATCAGCATATACTTCCATGCTCTGACCGTGTGCTGCAGTGATCAATGCCTGAAGCTCTGTTTTTGAACCAAACCGTGTTTCAACAGTACCGTTCTGGTTGTAATTTCCAAAATCGTAGTAGTCTGTAGGATCATAGCCCATCGAGTAAGGACCATTCTGTGCCTTAGAGACAGGCGGCAGCCAGATAGCTTTGATCCCGGCATTGGCCCAGGCAGTAGTCTTGTTCTTCACGGTGTTCCACCATGTACCACCGGCTGGCACATCCCAGTAGAAACCCTGCATCATCACACCTCCGCCGGGTCCGCCTACATACTTGGCGTTGGACTGAGGCTCTACTCCGGTAGAAAACGGACGGCCATCATGGGTGGTCACATCCACCACATTGATTTCATTTTGGGCATCAAGTAGTGCGTTTTCCGCACCATCATCCTCTTCGCAGGACAGCAAAAAACCACCTGCCAAAACGGCAAGCAGCAGACTTAAATGTTTGGTTTTCATCATTCTAAAGGTAGTTTTCATAGTTGGAAATAGATTAGTAGTTTTTGAATTAGGTCGTTATTAAATCTGGTTTACGTTCAAGTAACATTAGTCATAGGAAGCCAGGGCTGTCCGCGACTCAATGGGGTTCATATCATTATCAAAAGCAAGCTCGAGCTCTCCATATTCCTTGGCCTTCACCACTAGCGTGTATCGCATGATTTCATTCGAGAGGTCTTTGGTGCTTTTAAACTCCACCACCCTGAATTTGCCAAATCTGTCCTCGACATAGTAACTCATCATAAGGGGTAAATCACCCTCATGTATGGTGGATTCAAACAGTGGTCTTCCACTCTTGTTGTAAATGGTCTCACGCCGTATCTTATCTTCGGCATAGGTGGCCATGTATCTGTTGGCTCCCTCCATCTCTATTTGCTGCCAGCCCACTGCGAGACTTCCTTGATGATCAGCATAGTGCCTGGCCACAATATGAGGGGGCACCTCATCCTCAGAAAGTGCCACTCCCTGGGAGAACACTATGATTCCGGAACAGGTAAAGAACAGGGTGAAAAAAATACTTTTGAAGCTCATAGGTAATTGGTTGGTGGATGGGACTTACGTCCCTATATTTCGCTTAATGTGAAAACCAATCTCCTTTAATAAAACGATCCGTTCGCTTCATTTTATAAATTGACACTTTTAAAATAAAGGTTCGTTGTTTTTGAAAAATCAATAGATTGTAGTTTCGAAAATCTTATATTATTGCGAAATCATAATTTCCTTGTCAGCGGTGAACAGAAAGGTAATTTTATGGGGGTTGCTCTGCTGTGTGTGGAGCCTTACTGGTTTTGGTGCGGATGAAGCTCCAAAGTACCACACCTCTTTTATTGTAGACGCAGTACCAGCCAACACGCCACATGATGCTTCTATCTACCTGGTCACCGATATAGATGGTTGGGTCACCGATAAGGCAGAGCGAAAATTTCAAAGATCACCGGATGGCACACTTGTGCTACACCTGCTCCACAGCAGTGATACGCTCCAATATAAAATCACCAGAGGCACATGGAGTTCTGTAGAGGCTCGCAAAAACGGACGTGCCCGACCAAACAGATTACTCATCAGCACGGCATCTGAGCAAACGGTCCACATGACTGTAGAGTCGTGGGAGGACATCTCATCTCACTCCTACACCATCTACATGTATTTTCTCATTATTGCGGCCATTCAGGGCCTGCTGCTGGTAGTGGCGATCAATACCATTCGCAACCAAAACAAAACAGCCAATTCAATATTGAGCGTCCTGCTGGTCCTCATCACCATTTCGGTGTTGGGCAGGGCCTCCACTTTTGATCCTGATGTATTCAATTGGGAGCCAAAATTGCTTTTTGTCCCAGAGCTGATCCTATTTACCTATGGCCCCATCTTCTATCTGTACATTCACAAGCTGCTGGTCATAGAAGTCAAATGGTCCCGAATTTGGCCCCAGTTCATTCCGTTTCTCGTTCAGTTTGCCCTTTACCTGCCTTACCTGGCGCTGGAGCGGCAGACTTTTATCTACAAAGTACTGGACAAAGAGCTCTTCCCCTATTTCGCCATTACCGGGGTACTGGCATTGCTTTTCAATAGTGCCTACTGGATCATCTGTAAGCGAATCCTCGCGGGTTACAGCACACAGGAGCACCTCAACGAGAAACAAAAAAAGTACCTGCGATTTTTGGACTATGTCTTAAACATCAAAGCCATCTATCTCGGCCTGTGGCTCATCGTGGTGGTGATCTACGTTTCGGGGCGGGTTTTGAACACGGATCTCCTTTACATTTCCGAAAACCTCATAGACGTACTCTGGCTGCTCTTTTCACTCATCATCTTTGCTCTGGCTTACTATGCCGTGAAGCACCCGGAAGTGCTCCGGGAGAAAAAGAAATATCAGGATCAAAAAATCAATCAGGATGAGATCTCCAACATCAAAAACAAACTGATCAAACTACTGGAAACCGATCAGATCTATCTAAAACCGGAACTCACCCTGGAAAGTATGGCCCATATGATCCCTACCGCCTCACATACGCTCTCCCGGGTGATCAATGAGCAATTTGACCAGCACTTTACCGAACTGATCAATACTTACCGGGTAGATGAATTTATCCGAAAAGTAGAAGCTTCAGGTGACTCGGCGTCCTTTTTGGAGATTGCCTTCAGCGTGGGGTTCAACTCCAAGCCCACATTCAACAGGGCCTTTAAGAAAATCAAAGGGTGCACCCCGCGCCAATATTTCAAAGAAGTCCATTCCTCTGACGATCGGCATTAAGTACTTAGGATTTCCTAATTTAGCCATTCCAAAAACAGTTTGATGCTCTATTTCTTTCAGCCCAAAACATCAGAAGGGGTATTCCATCTCACAGATGATGAGTACCAGCATTGTGTAAAAGTGCTCCGCAAAAAAGCAGGGGATGAAATAGGCATCTTCGATGGCAAGGGAATGGCTTATCATGCAGTGATTACATCCATTACAGGAAAACTCTGTGAATTTGAAATCACCCAAAAAACGCAATTGGAGCCGCGCCCCTTTTACAATCACATCGCCATTGCTCCTACTAAGAATACTGACCGGATAGAATGGTTTGTGGAGAAAGCGTGCGAGCTGGGTGTAGACGAGATCAGTTTTGTCCTTACTGACAACTGCGAAAGGAATAAGATGCGGACTGAACGCCTGGAAAAAAAAGCCGTGAGTGCTCTCAAACAATCCAAAAGTGGATTTCTGACGAGGATCAATCCCATGGTCAAACTGAAGGATTTCCTAAAAGCCGATCACAACGGACTAAAATTCATCGCAGTGGTGGAGTCGGATTTGCCTTATCTCTCCAACGAACTAAAATCCAGTCAGAAGGTCATCACCCTTATCGGGCCTGAGGGTGACTTTTCGAAAGTGGAAGTAACTGCAGCATTGAATGAGGGATTTCGAAAAGTAAGTCTCGGAAAGAGTACACTTCGCACAGAAACTGCCGGCCTCATGGCCGCCCATATGGTGAATGTGGTGAATGAATATTAAAAACTAGCGGGCCACCCACTGATAGGTGGATTTCACACCACCAATGTACCGGTCAAATTTTAGTCTGAGGGAGGTCACCTCTTTCACGATTACATAATTCACTTCTCCGTTCTCAAAAAGAAGCGAGTCTGTGAACACATTCGTATTTGAGGCAGATGAGCCCGCTTCTGAAGCAGTCATTTCACCATAATATAAAGTATCCGGCACCTCACAGGTAGTGATCTGATATACGTCGATGGCTGTAGTCCCCTGGTAAACATGTAGCTCCACCGCATTGGCACAGCCTTCAATGCTCTGAGTCTGACCATCTACCTCAAAACCAGCGAGCTCCCAAACCTTGTCTTCTCCTCCGGATATCAGACGCTCCACCTGGTAGCCATATAAGCCGGGTGGATAATAGGTCTCATCTTCGCAACCCATCAGGGCTATGAAAAATGTCATCCAAAGGAGTAGCGATCTTTTCATATTTATTTACCGAATTTACCCTTGAGCATCGCCAGTTTGGCTTGCAAGTCTCCTTCCGGTTCTTTTTCTTCTCTCTTTTTACGGTCCTGCTTAGGAGCCGACTTACCATAAGGGTCCGACTTCATGGAAAGCGAAATCCGCTTTCTGGGTACATCTACCTCCAGTACCGTCACCATCACCTTTTGCTGCAGTTTCACCGCCTTGGTAGGATCAGACACAAAGCTATCCGAAAGATGACTCACATGTACCAGACCATCCTGGTGCACCCCTACATCCACAAACGCCCCAAATTTGGTGATATTGGTAATGATACCTGGAAGCTTCATGCCCACAGACAAATCTTTGATTTCGTGCACATGATCTGCAAATGCGAAAGTCTCGAACTGCTCACGAGGATCACGCCCCGGCTTGGCCAGCTCCGCCAGAATATCCTTCAAGGTAGGCAAACCAAGATCGTCAGACACGTACTTTTTCAAATCGATCCTACTCCTCAGGTTTTGATCTTTCACAAGATCCTCCACCGTACAGCCCAGGTCTTTGGCCATGGTGTACACCGTATTGTATCGTTCCGGATGCACGGCACTTTCATCCAGTATGTTTTTAGCCCCCTTGATCCTTAGGAAACCTGCCGCCTGTTCAAATGCTTTATCTCCCAGTCGGGGAATGCTTTTCAGATCCTCCCGACTTTTGAATGCCCCATTTTCGTTTCTGTGCTTAACAATGTTTTCGGCCAGCTGAGGCCCCAGACCAGATACATAGGTCAAAAGTTGCTTACTGGCAGTATTGAGCTCCACACCCACACCATTCACACAGCTCATCACCGTATCATCCAGCGAGTGTTTCAGCGCATTCTGATCAACATCGTGCTGATACTGGCCTACACCGATGGATTTGGCATCTATCTTCACCAGCTCCGCCAATGGATCCATCATTCGGCGACCGATACTCACAGCTCCACGTACGGTAAGGTCATAATCTTTGAACTCTTCACGAGCCACCTCCGAAGCGGAGTAAATAGAGGCTCCACTTTCGTTGACCATGGCCACGATGATACTGGCGGGTAAGCCTATGCCCTTCACAAACTGCTCTGTCTCCCGACTGGCAGTTCCATTGCCTATGGCGATGGCTTCTATGTTATGCTTCTGACACAGGGCACCGATAATGGCCGCAGAAGTATGAATGTCTTTTTGGGGCTCATTGGGATAAATAGCCGTATGTTCCAAAAGCTTCCCCTGACGATCCAAACACACCACTTTACACCCTGTCCTGAAGCCCGGGTCTAATGCCAATACTGCTTTTTGTCCCAGTGGAGCGGCCATCAGGAGCTGCTTGATGTTATCTACAAATACCGAAATAGCCTCGGTATCGGCAGCTTTCTTACTCTCCATCCGTGCCTCGGTCTCTATACTAGGCTTGATGAGTCTTTTGTAAGAATCTGTCAGGGCCGTAGCTACATGTTCAGCCGCGGCATTGGAGCCCTGCACAAACTGTCGGCTTAACCGATCAATGGCTGACTCTTCAGGCACAAATGTGTCCATGATCAGGATTCCCTCCCGCTCACCACGACGGATGGCCAGTAGTCTGTGAGATGGGATGGTCTTCAATGATTCCTCCCATTCGAAGTAATCTTTATACTTCTGACCTTCTACCTCTTTTCCCTTGAGTACCCTGGAGCTAATCATCCCCTCGGCCTTAAACAGGTCTCTGATCTTCTGTCTGGCTTCCGCATCCTCACTGATCCACTCAGCCATAATATCCCTGGCACCCTGTAGCGCGGCATTCACATCTTCCACACCTTTCTCCTCACTGATGTATTGCTCCGCTTCCTGCTCAGGTGATACATTTCCCTGCTGCCACAATACTTTGGCGAGGGGCTCCAGTCCCTTTTCTTTGGCTACGGAAGCTTTGGTCTTGCGCTTAGGTTTGTAAGGAAGATAAAGGTCTTCCAGGGCAGCCATCGTTTCAGCAGCTTCTATTTTCTTCTTTAGTTCGGGAGTCAACTTTTCCTGCTCTTCTATGGACTTAAGAATCGCCTCCCTGCGTTTATCCAAATCCCTTAGCTGGGCCAGTCGATCCCTTACCGCCGCCACTTCTACTTCATCCATGGTGCCCGTGAGTTCCTTCCGGTATCGGGAAATAAAAGGCACAGTGGCACCCCCATCCAATAGGGTGGTGGTGGCTTCTACAAAGCGGGGTTGTAATGAGAGTTCCTGGGCTATCTTAGCAGCGTAATTGATCATGTTGTTGTTTTATAATTGATGTTTTCAAAAGGAGAAAACATCCGGTAATTTTTGTTCTAACGTAATTCGTTTAGGCGTGGTCCCGACAATCGGGCGCCAAAAATATCATTTCTCTGATTTTATCAGAAAGATTGCGTTAGATAAATGAGAATATTTTCAGAAGCAGAAAAATGAGCAAGAAATCTTACAGAAAAGAACTGATTGAATGGACCATTATTGTGGTAGTGGGTCTGACACTTTATGTCACCGGACTGCATACCGAGGTGATCGGACAAATTCAGCGGGTGGTCCTGGCCACAGGAATCATGCAGCCCGAGGCGACTGATGAGAAGACAACAGCCAGCTACGATCTCAGGCTTTCTAATATCGCCGGGAAACCAGTCAGTTTTTCAACCTTTCGGGGCCAAACGATCTTCCTTAATTTCTGGGCGACCTGGTGTCCACCATGTATTGCTGAGATGCCAGACATAGAAGACCTCTACCAGAAAGTGGGGAAGGACGTGACCTTTGTGATGATCTCACTGGATGAAGATCGGGACAAGGCCCGGAGGTTCGTCGACAGAAAAGGCTTTGAGCTCCCGATATACTTCCTGGAGTCTGCACTGCCCTCACCGTACAACCCCAGCTCCATCCCCACCACCTATGTCATCTCTCCGGATGGTCAGGTAGTGCTGACCCGCCACGGCATGGCTAAATATGACACGGAAGAGTTTAGGGCATTTCTCTCCACACTCACACCGAAGTAGTTAGATGGTTTTCTTAAAGCCCACCCCTTTGGAGATCTCTGACCAGGCCAGGTCTTCAAACTCAATCCTGACCAGCTCCCCGGGAGTCATGTCTCCAAAGTTGGCACTTGTGAGGTAATCATAGAGGTAGGAAATGCCAGGGTTATGACCAATGATCAAAATCACGCTATCTGCTTCATCCTGTTTGGTGATCAGTTCGAAGAGCGTGCGTACGGAGGCTTCATATATTTCCTCCATGTAATGCACCGGCAATGTGTAATCCAGTTCTTCAGTGAATATCTCGGCTGTTTGCTGGGTTCTGTTCGCGGTACTGCAGTACACTTTGTCAGGATAAAAAGACTTCAACTTCATGGCCTGACCCAAAGACCGAAGCTGAATCACACCATTCACAGTCAATGATCGGTCAAAATCAGATCCCTGGAAACCATACTCGGCCTGTCCGTGCCGCAATAAATAAAGATTCTTAACCATTTCGATTTTTTTTGGTTAACTCACCAGCTAAAGCTAAAGAAACCTTTAAACCCAGAAGGTGCTATTCTTTAGGTAATTAATAAAATTTCAAGATATTTACCACCTTAAAAAATCTGAGCATGGCAAAAAACCTGGTAATAGTAGAGTCTCCGGCAAAAGCAAAAACGATAGAAGGGTATTTGGGTAGCGATTACCAAGTGAAGTCATCTTACGGTCATGTAAGAGATCTCCCCAAAGGAGATAAGGCCATAGACATTGCCAACGGCTTCAAACCCACCTATGAGGTTTCAGCAGACAAAAAGGAGGTCATCAGAGAACTCAAGAAATTGGCGAAGGCAGCTGAGACCATCTACCTCGCGAGTGATGATGACCGTGAAGGAGAGGCCATCTCCTGGCATTTGAAAGAAGCACTGAACCTCAATGACTCCAATACAAGAAGAATTGTTTTCCGTGAGATCACCAAAAATGCGATTCAAAACGCCATACAGAATCCTCGGGGAATTGATATAGACCTGGTCAATGCACAGCAAGCCAGGCGAATTCTGGACAGATTGGTAGGTTTTGAATTATCCCCTGTCCTTTGGAAAAAAGTACGCCGGGGATTATCTGCCGGTCGGGTACAGTCTGTGGCCGTCCGCATGGTGGTAGAAAGAGAGCGTGAGATAGATCAATTTGAAGCTCAGTCTAGTTTCAAGATCTCGGCCTTATTTGACCTGGATCAGGGAAAAGTGCTTCAGGCAGAATTGGGCAAACGCTTCAAAACTGAAGCAGAAGCACAGGCTTTTCTCAATCTTTGTACGGGTGCCGATTTTGAAATCAGTAACCTGGAGACCAAGCCGGCCAAGAAAAGTCCGGCTCCTCCTTTTACCACTTCTACACTCCAGCAGGAGGCCAGTAGGAAACTGGGCTACTCAGTATCCTATACCATGTCACTGGCCCAAAAGCTCTACGAGGCGGGTAAGATCTCTTATATGAGAACTGACTCTGTAAACCTGTCACAAGAGGCCATCGCCAGTGCGAATTCGGAAATATCCGGCTCCTATGGCAAAGACTTTATTCAAAACCGATCTTACAAAACCAAATCACAATCTGCACAGGAAGCTCACGAAGCAATTCGTCCTACAGATTTCCATGTACAGTCGGTGAGTGCGGGCTCGGCAGAAGGCCGACTTTATGAGCTCATCTGGAAGCGGGCTATCGCCTCGCAGATGGCTGATGCTCAGCTGGAAAAAACAACCGCCACCATCAGTATCTCCACCACAGACGAAGTGCTTGTGGCACGTGGTGAAGTGATCAAGTTTGAAGGATTCCTAAAAGTGTATCTGGAGTCCACGGATGATGACGAAGACGAAGAACAAAAATCGATGCTCCCTCCCCTGGCCATAGGGCAGAAACTGGACCTACAGCAAATGCTAGGAAAGGAAGGTTTTACCAGACCTCCGGCCAGATATACTGAAGCCAGTCTGGTGAAGCAGTTGGAAGAAAAAGGGATCGGCCGACCGTCTACCTATGCCCCTACCATCTCTACCATACAGAAGCGTGAGTATGTGATCAAAGAATCACGGGATGGCAAGGAGCGACAGTATGTGGAGCTGGTACTGGCCAAAGGGCAGATCAATAAAACCACAAAAACCGAAATGACCGGGGCAGAGAAAAATAAACTCTTCCCTACCAATATTGCCATGATCGTCAACGATTTTCTGGTAGAACATTTCGAAAATGTAGTGGATTACTCTTTCACCGCAGATGTGGAGAAGGAGTTTGACGACATAGCCAATGGCACCAAAGCCTGGGAGCAAATGATCCAGTCATTTTACGGCAAGTTTCACACGAAAGTGGAAAACACCGATAGCCTGGAACGTGCGGATATCTCTGCGGCGCGGGAGCTGGGTACAGACCCTAAAACTGGTAAAAACATCTACGCACGGATGGGCAAATACGGCGCCTACGTGCAGTTGGGGGAATCACCCGAAAAGGAAGATGACGAAAAACCACAGTACGCCAGCCTGAAGAAAGGTCAGTTTCTTGAAAATGTCACCATAGAGGAAGCCCTTGAACTTTTCAAGCTACCTCGTAACCTGGGTGAGTTTGAAGGCAAGGTGATGACTGCTGCCATTGGGCGCTTTGGTCCATACATTCGCCACGATGGCAAGTTTGTTTCCCTTCCAAAAGAGATGGATCCCCTCACGGTGACAGAAGAAGAAGCCATAGAGCTGATCCTGGCTAAGCGGGAAGCAGATGCCAACAAGTTTATCAAAACCTTTGATGAAGATCCTGAAGTGCAGGTACTCAATGGTAGGTATGGCGCTTATATCAAGTTTGGGAAGAAGAATGTGAAAATCCCGAAAGACAAGGTACCCGAGGAGCTTACCTATGCCGAGTGTAAAGAGCTGGCAGACAAAACGCCCGAGAAAAAAGGCCGGGGTGGCGGAGCCAGGAAGAAAAAATAATCACTTAAATGAAGCAATAGCTTTTTAGCGTTATTTGTATAGCTGGCCGACTATTTAGCTCCTCTTTTTGGTAAATCCACTTTTCGGATTTATTTTCAAACCGCTTTATACCAGCTTCTCACTATTCTAAATGAAGGGATTGCGCCTTATATGTGCCCAGACATTAGGCAGACCATGGATGCGGTACATTTTTGTGCTGATTTATTGGGTGCTGACCTATGGCGCACATGCCCAGATCTACCCCGTACAGGTCACCACCACGCTCATTCCCCCATACAGCCCCGTGCTGTCCTACTACACAGCCGCAGATGCCAACAACCTGCAGGTGATCATCCACGTGAAGGAGCTCGACCGCCGCGACCTGCGGGCCAAACTGCGCGTGACCATAGAAGGAGCCGGCGTGCGGCTCTACACCAGCCCCGCCTATGTGCCTCCGGCCCTCGTGCTGCAGGGTGGCGTACCCGAGATGCTCTCAGGCTTCGACATCCGAGGCTACCTCAACCCCAACAACCTTATTTTCGAAGGCATCACCCGCGCAGAGTTTATCAAAAGCGGCAAACTGCCCGAAGGCTTCTACACCTTCACCATCGAAGTACTGGAGTACAACCGCAGCG
>Ga0208179_1000058_pt1 | contig 115630 bp, 119 predicted proteins | sample Malvired_Geostar_FD_184238 | JGI IMG/M metagenome (GOLD analysis project Ga0208179, IMG submission 184238) | Marine viral communities from the Global Malaspina Expedition - Malaspina viral metaG DeepMed_Geostar (SPAdes) (version 2) | ecosystem: Environmental > Aquatic > Marine > Oceanic... | reverse complement strand
GGGCGGCGGAGGGGGCGGCGGTGCGTTGATGATGGTGACATGGCTAACGGCCGCCACCCCGCATTTGCATCGTGCAGCATCGCCCTTCGCGCCGCAGTGGCACGACGATCGTTCGGCGGAGGGCGCCGCGGGCGCGGGACTGGAAGCCGGGGCAGACGATCCTGCCGAGGGTCGACCGGCCAGCGCGGCTTCCAGAGCACCGAACGGGGCCGCAACCCCCTTGCCCAGCACCATCACCGGACCCAGCAGGGCGTCAATGCGATCCCGCAGGGCCTCGGCCCTGGCGTACAGGTCGCGGCTGCTGGCCGACAGCGCCGCCTCGGTCGCCTTCAGTATGGCCTCATGGATCGCTTCGGCGGCCTCTTCGCTGCGCCGGTCCGGGGCATACTGCCGGCCCAGATACCAGCCGAGAACGGCCGCCATGGCCACAAAGGCCACCAGCAGGGCCAGCAACAGGGGCTCGATGCCGAGGAACACCGGCGGATCCACGGGCTCGAACGCCGCGGTTCCCTGAAAGTCAGACGAATAGACAGCCACGATTGTCTCCCTCAACCGCCGCCATGATGGCAGGGTCCGCCCGCTTGGCAACGGGAAAGGTTAACGGCCGCCCGTCAGCGTGACGGTTCGATCACGGCGCGGGCCTCGGCCCCCTGCCTTGTGCCCGGCAGGCGGACCTCGACCTCGATGGCGATACTACCCTCGGGCTGATGGGCCCAGATATAGCGGCGCTCCACCTCGACCTCCAGCCCGCCGGCGGTCAGGCCCCCGTAGGTGTCACCCCAGGGGGTGATGCGCTTCATCTCGGCCCAGCTGAGCGCGCAGGCAGCATCCAGCTCCTCGATGGCCAGGGCGGACAGGTCGTCGGGGTGTTCCGTGCTCACAGCCAGCGCCTCACCCGGTTGCGATAGGTCTCGTATTCGGCTCCGAAGGTGCGGGCCAGATAGGCCTCTTCCTTGCGGATCACGGCCCAGTCGATGACCACCAGACAGGGGACCAGCATCAGCAGGGCGATGGGCGAATCCATGGCAATGGCCAGCCCGGCATAGGTGAGGGCGAACCCGACATAGATCGGATTGCGGCTGAACCGGTAGGGTCCGTCGGTCGCCAGCGCCGTCGAGGGCTTCCACGGCTCGACCGCCGTGCCCAGCCGCCGGAACAGCCCCGCCGCCATCCCGTCCAGCAACAGCCCGCCGAGGATCAGGGCCAGGGCCAGTCCACGCCGCAGCTCGGTCCCGAGGCCGAGGCTGATGTCCTCGCCCGCCGGCAGGCCAATCTGCACGCCATAACGATCCAGCGCCCAGCCGAGGCCGAGAAAGGCGAAATAGATCAGCGGCGGCGGTACCGCCACATTGGGATGGTCGCGCTTTGCCATCAGATCCTTGCTCCCGCGGGGGCGGTGAATTCGGAGATCGGGGCATCGCCCGTATTGATGACCTCGGAAGGCTCAAAGATCATGACCTCGGCCTCCTCATCGGCGGCGGTGCGGTGTTCGATGCCGCGCGGCACCACGATGAACTGACCGGGGGATAGCGTGACGACACGGTCGCGGAACTCGACCCGGAAGCGGCCCTTCCAGACGAGAAACATTTCGTCGGCGTCGGCATGGCTGTGCCAAGGGAAGGTGCCCTGGACCTTGACCAGCCGCACATCCTGTCCGTTCAACTGCGCCGCCACACGCGGCCGCCAGTGGTCGTCGAAGGCCGCGAATTTGTCGGCGAGATCGATGGCCTGCATGGCTCAGTCTTCCTCGTCGGCGTATTCGGGGTCGTCGGCATAGATCGCCACCCAGGCCGGTTCGGTTGAGGAGACGGCGCCGCGATACATGCCCGAGGTGTTCATTTCGAACCAGGCTTCGCCCGAGCGGGTCATCACGATGACGCCGCCCTCCCCGCCGAGCTCACCGACTTCCCGAATCTCGGCGCTTGCCGCGATATAGACCGGGCGTCGCATGTGGGCCGAGCAGATCATTTCCGGAGGGCATGAGTCCAGGATGGCTGTGACCCGGTTCTCCTCGATTTCAGGGTAGGTGGTCTCCCACGCGTACCGCGCGCAAATGTCCCGCGCTACGGTCGCGCGGATGAAATATTCGCCCGAGCCGGTGGCGGACACCGCACAGCCGTCGGCGTTCGAGGCATAGGTGCCGGCGCCGATCACCGGCACATCGCCGACCCGGCCCCAGCGCTTGCCTGACATGCCGCCGGTCGAGGTGCCGGCCGCCAGCCGCCCCTCACGGTCCAGCGCAACCACGCCGACCGTGCCGAACTTGCGCTCGTCCAGCGGCGGGGTAACCGCAGCCATGGCCCCTTCCGGCGGAGCGCCCTCGGGACGGGCGGGCACGGGCAGGCCGTCACGCTCCAGCTGGCGCACCAGTCCACGCCAGCGCCGCTCAGTGAAGAAGAAGGCCGGCTCGACCTCCTCCAGCCCTTGCGACCGGGCAAAGGTCTCGGCCCCCTGCCCGATCAGGAAGACATGCGGCGAGTCTTCCATCACCGCGCGGGCGGCGCTGATCGGATGGCGGGTGCGGGTCAGGCCCGCGACCGCCCCGGCGTCCCGCGTCGTGCCGTCCATGATGGCGGCGTCATGCTCGATCCGGCCGTCGGCAGTGAAGACCGCCCCGCGCCCGGCGTTGAACAGGGGATCGTCCTCCAGCACCTGGATGACGGCCTCGACCGCATCCAGCGCCGAGCCGCCATTGTCCAGCACCCCGGCCCCGACCTGAAGCGCGCTGTCCAGCGCCGCGCGATAGGCGGCGTCCTGCTCCGGCGTCAGACTGCCCCGCTCGATCACCCCGGCCCCGCCGTGGATGGCCAGCGACCAGCCGCCGCCGTCCTGCGCAAGGACGGGCGAGGTCAGGGTTACAGTCAGGGCGGTCGCAACCGCCGCAAGCCAGGTCTTCATGGTGTCCCTCCCCCTCCGGGCGTCATCGTTCGTGATGGGCCCGCTTCCACAACTGATACCCGACCACCGGCACCAGCCCCATCAGGGTGGCGGCGATCACCAGCGGCCAGAAGCCGAGGTGCGGCGCGGCCAGTCCCGCCGTCACCCCTGCCGCGACCGGTCCCGTAAACGGGATCCAGGCCGGAGGTCTAGGCATCCACCTTGATCACGCCGCGCCGGATCTGATCCAGCTCGATGGAGTCGAACAGCGCCTGGAAATTGCCCTCGCCGAACGCCTGGTTGCCCTTGCGCTGGATGATCTCGAAGAAGATCGGGCCGAAGGTGTCCTGGGTGAAGATCTGAAGCAGGATGCCGTCCTCGTCCGACCCGTCGATCAGGATGCGGTTCAGCCGCATGCGGGCCACGTCCTCGCCGTGGTTGGGCAGGCGTTTGTCGATCAGGTCGAAATAGGTCTCGATCGTGTCCTGGAAGGGGATGCCGCGACGCTTCATCTCCTCGACGGTCTCGAAGATGTTGTCGGTAGCCAAGGCGATGTGCTGGATGCCCTCGCCGTTGTAGCGCTTCAGGAACTCCTCGATCTGGGAGTTGTCGTCCTGACTTTCGTTCAGGGGAATGCGGATGGCGCGGTCCGGCGCGATCATCGCCTGCGACAGCAGGCCGGTCGCCTTGCCCTTGATGTTGAAATACTTCTGCTCCTCGAAGGCGAAGACATCGCCGTAGAAGCCCGACCAGGTGCGCATCTGGCCGCGGCGCACATTGTGGGTCAGGTGGTCGAGGCTGAACAGACCGACGCTGTTCTTTCGCTCGGCCTCTTCCCAGCCCTCGATCTCGTCCCAGCCGTCATACAGCGAGCCGGCCTCGCCGTATTTGTCGACGATGTAGAGCAGCGAGCCGCCAATCCCTTGCAGGACATAGGGATAGCCGCCGGCCAGGGCACCGCCATCGTGACGCTCGGCCGGCTTGGCCCCGCGCGAGACCGCGCCTTCGAAGGCTGCCTTGGCATCATTGACGCGGAAGGCCATGCCATTGGCCGACGGGCCGTGGTCGGTGGCGAACTCGCCCGCCTGCCCCTTGGGGCTGCGATTGACCAGCAGGGTGATGTCGCCCTGCTTCAGCCGGACCACGTCGTTTTCCGGGTTCACATGGGTCTGGGTGAAGCCCATCAGCTCCAGCCGCGCGATCATGGCCTTGGGCTCGGGACCCGTGAACTCGACGAACTCAAAGCCGTCGACACCCAGCGGGTTTGCGGCATTGATCTGGTGGGCGGTGGGGGTTTGGGTCGCGTCGTCCATGGTCGCGTCTCCTGATCCTGAAGGGTTCACGGCGGCACGCACGGCCGCCTTTGAGGCCGGAACCTAGTCATCCGGACCGCTCAAGCCAAGCGACGCGGCTTCACCTTGTGGCGAGCGGCCTCAACCCAGTCCCGGAATATGGTCCGTCACCAGTCGCATCGCCCAGTCTGCGCCCAGCAGGAAGGCGACCGCGAGCGTGGTCAGCAGGCCGATCCAGGCGGTGGCGACGACGGCTCCGCCAATGACGAACAGGCCGTCCCGCTGGATCAGGCCCACGGCCAGCAGGGACAGCGCCACCGAGGGGATGGTGTTGGTCATGGGCAGGACGATGGTCAGGGTCGCGAGGATCATGAACAGGGCCGCCAGCTTCTCGCCCGGACCGCAGGCAAAGGCCGACAGCCTCGGCCGCGAAAACCGGTCGATCCAGCCCAGCCGTTGCTCGGCGAAATCGGCCATGGCCTTCAGCCAGCTGGCCCGCGCCCGCAATCTCAGCACCCACTGCGGCAGCCAGGGTTCCTCGCGTCCGACCAGCAGCTGGGCGGCCAGGATCACGATCACAATGCCGACCACCTGCGGCACGCCGTACAGGCCCGGCACCAGACAGGGGATCGCCAGGATCAGGATCAGCAGGCCGTAGGCTCGCTCGTCCAGCCGGTCGCGGATCTCATGCAGGGTCAGGCCGTTCTCCGCCCCATCGTCGGCCAGCCGCCGCAGCAGGCGCACAAGGTTGTGGCGGACGTCGTCCTGCTGCGAGGACGGCGGGAGCGGCGGAAGGTCGGTCGTCATGCCGCCCCTCTAGCATCCCGGTGTGTCAGGTCCAGCCACCGACGATGATGGATCGACGTTCCCGCAGGACCGCGCTAAGCATCACAGCATGATGTCGGCCTATCGTGTCCTGACCCGCTGGTGGACGGTGTTCGCCCTTGCGGCGTCCCTGAGCCTCCTTGCTGCCGCGCACGCCTTTGAACGGTTCGGCGGTCTGGCCCCGTGCAATCTGTGCCTCAAGCAGCGCGAGGTCTATTGGGTGGCGGTCGCCATCGCCCTGACCGCCAGCCTTTGGGCCCTCGTCAGCCGCGCCAGCCGGGGCACGCCGCGCGTCGCCGCCTTCCTGCTGTTCATCGTCTTCCTGACCGGGGCGATCACCGCCGGCTTCCATGCCGGGGGTGAGATCGGCTGGTGGGAGCTGCCGGCCGTCTGTTCGGGCGGGGCGGGCGAGATCAATCTGGAGCGGCTGGCCGCCCTGGCCATGGGCACGGCCGAGGTCGAGCCGATCGTGGCGTGCGACGCCGTGACATGGCGCTTCCTGGGCCTGTCCATGGCAGGCTGGAACACCCTGATTGCTGCGGCCCTCGCGATCTTCAGCCTGCTGGCCGCGAAACGCCCCAAGGATGCCCGTGCCCCCAGAGGTTGATCCCTCCGCTGACCCGCTGAACGACCCGGAGATCACCGGACGCAAGGGGTCGCGCGCCATTCCCCTGCCCCGGCCGGGCGCGGGCATGAACCGGGCGCGGATGGCCGAGATCCTGCGGGTCGACCATGCCGGCGAATATGCCGCCGTTCAGATCTACCGCGCCCAGCGCGCCGTCTTTGAGGGTCGCAAGGGCAAGGATGCCATTACCGGGGACCTGACCGAGATGCAGGGCCATGAGGCCGTGCACCTGTCGCGGTTCGAGGCCCTGCTGAACCAGAACCGCGTCGCGCCCACCGCCGCCCTGCCCCTGTGGCACCTGGCGGCCCAGGCGCTGGGGGCCGGCACCGCCCTGATGGGCGAGAAGGCGGCCCATGCCTGCACCGAAGCCGTGGAATCGGTGATCGAGCAGCACTATGCCGACCAGATCGCCGAACTGGCGGATCGCGACCCCGAACTGGCCCGCGAGCTGGCGCAGTTCCGGGCCGAGGAGATGGCCCACCACGACCACGCCGTCGAGCACGGCAGCCGCGAGGCGCCCGGCTATCGCCTGCTGTCCTCGGTGATCAAGGCCGGCTGCCGCGCCGCCATCAAGGTCAGCGAGCGAGTCTAGACGGCCCGTCTGAGCCGCCGGCTTGCGCGCTCTGTCTTCGGTTTGGCGTCGAACAGTTCGGCCAGCTTCTCGATCATGGCGCCGGCCAGCTGGTCGACGTCGGTGATCATCAGGGCGCGGCGGTAGAAGCGGGTCACGTCGTGGCCGATGCCGATGGCCAGCAGCTCGACGTCGGACCGATCCTCGATCTGGCCGATCACCTGCCGCAGGTGTCGCTCCAGATAGTGGACCGGATTGGCGGTCTGGGTCGTGTCATCGACGGGGGCACCGTCCGAGATCACCATCAGGATGCGCCGCGCCTCGGTGCGGGCCAGCATGCGCTCGTGCGCCCACGCCAGCGCCTCGCCGTCGATGTTTTCCTTGAGCAGGCCCTCGCGCATCATCAGGCCCAGATTGCGCTTGGACCGGCGCCAGGGGGCGTCGGCGGTCTTGTAGATGATGTGGCGCAGCTCGTTCAGGCGGCCGGGATTGGCGGGGCGACCGGCGGTGATCCAGGCCTCGCGTGGCTGGCCGCCCTTCCACGCCCGGGTCGTGAAGCCCAGGATCTCGACCTTGACGCCGCAGCGCTCCAGCGTGCGGGCCAGAATGTCGGCACAGACGGCGGCCACCATGATCGGCCGCCCGCGCATGGAGCCAGAGTTGTCGAGCAGCAGGGTGACGACCGTGTCGCGGAACGGGCTTTCGCTCTCGGCCTTGAACGACAGGGGCGCGGTCGGGTCGGTGATCACCCGGGTCAGGCGGGCGGTGTCCAGCACACCTTCTTCCAGATCGAACATCCAGCTGCGGTTCTGTTGCGCCAGAAGGCGGCGCTGCAGCTTGTTGGCCAGCCGCGCGACCACGCTGGACAGCTGGGTCAGCTGCTGGTCCAGCAGGGCGCGCAGGCGGTCCAGCTCGACCGGGTCGCACAGTTCCTCGGCGGCGATGACCTCGTCAAAGGCAGTGGTGAAGGCGCGATAGACCGACGGGTCATTGCCGCCCTCGCCCTCGGTGCGGCCGGGGCGCATGCCTTCCTGCGATTCCGCCGCCTGATCTGAGTCCTCACCGTCGGCCTCGGCGGGGGAACCGTCGGGGCGGCTGTCGCGCTCGCCTTCCGAGCCGGAGTCCTCGCTGCGGCCCTCGGGCGAGTTGTCCTCGCTGTCGCCAGTGTCGGGGTCTTCGCTGTCGTCCTCGGTCTCAGAGGGGGCGTCGTCGGCGGCTTCGTCCTCGCCCTCGGTATCGTCGGCCTCGTCGGCCTGACCGTTGCCGGGATCGAGGTCGAGGGCCTTCAGCACTGCCTGCATCTCGCGGCCATAGGCCTGCTGGTCGTCGAGGGCGGCGACCAGCCGGTCGAGCGCCGGACCGGCCCGCTCGATCAGGTCGTCGCGAACCAGATCGAGGGTGGTAGCGGCCGCCTTGGGCAGGGGGCGCTCACTCAGCCGCTCGGCCAGCAAAAGGGCCACGGCCTGGTCCAGCGGCACCTGATCGGCCTGGGTCACGCGGGTCAGGCCGCTGCGCTCCATGCGGGTGACGAGGGCTGCGTCCAGATTGGCGCGAACCCCGGCCATGGCGCGGCCGCCCACGGCCTCGACCCGGGCCTGTTCGGCGGCTTCGAACACCTCGGCGGCGCGGCTGTCCAGCGGGGTCAGGGTCCGGTGCAGGCTGTCGTCATGATTGGCCAGCCGCAGGGCCAGCCGGTCGGCCTGTCCGCGCAGGGAGGCGCTTTCGGGCCCCGACGGGTCGCGCGGCGGGTGCGGCAGCGTCAGGACACCGTCCGACATGCGCGGCCCATCCGAGGCGAACACCACCTCGAGTTCGTCCTGCTCGGCCAGGGCCCGCGCCGCATGGGCGAGGGCGCGCTTGAAGGTCTCGGTGGGTGTGTCCGGCGGCATGGTCCTGACCTAGCCCCGACGACGCGCCGGGGAAAGGGGCGGGCCGGGGAAATGAGACGGTGAAAAAGGACCGTCTGAACCGTCTGAATGGTCTGAAATAAGGGTCCTCATCTCCTCCCCGCAGGCGGGGAGGTGGATCGCGGGCGTAGCCTGCGAGACGGAGGGGGCGGCGGGACCGGGGACGTTGTGCGCGCTCTGCATGGCAGACGGCGGCGCTGCCCCCTCCACCGCTCCGCGGTCCCCCTCCCCATCGATGATGGGGAGGTGATGAGAATTGACCGTCTGAACCGTCTGAATTCGCACCTCCGCTGTCCGGGGGAATGGCAACCCGACAGTATGCGTCAGGCGCCGGGCCGGTCGGGAAGAACGGTGCCAGAAAGGGCTGGGGTGCTGAAAAGGCCGAGGAATCTGGCCTGAGCCATCGCAGTACCCGTCTCCTCCCTATCGAAGATGGGGAGGTGGCACGGCGCGTCAGCGCCGTGACGGAGGGGATCTTGGGGGAATGCGTGCGGTGAAGAACCCCTCCACCGCTACGCGGTCCCCCTCCCCATCACGGATGGGGAGGAGACTGCTAGACCTTCTTGTCGGCTTTCAGCTTGTCCTGGTGGGCCCGGATGCCGATGGCGATCAGTTCGGCGGCCTCGCCGGCGTCGCCCCAGCGCTTGACGGCGGTTTCCTTGTTCTTCTCCAGGTCCTTGTAGCGGGTGAAGAAGTGCTGGATCTGGTCGATCATGATGGCCGGCAGCTGACGGTAGCTGGCGACGTCGGTGTAATAGGGGTGCAGGGCGTCGACCGGCACGGCCAGGATCTTTTCGTCCATGCCTTTTTCGTCTTCCATGATCAGCACGCCGATCGGGCGCGAGCGGATGACGCAGCCCGGAACCACCGGGGTCGGGTTCAGCACCAGCACGTCGCAGGGGTCGCCGTCGGCCGACAGGGTGTGGGGCACAAAGCCGTAATTGGCCGGATAATACATGGCCGTATGCAGGAAGCGGTCGACGAACAGGGCGCCCGAGGCCTTGTCCATCTCATATTTGACCGGCAGGCCCCCTTGCGGGATTTCGATGATGACGTTCAGGTCCCAGGGGGGATTGGGGCCGACGGGGATGGCATCGATGTTCATGACGGGTCTATTGTGCACTTGCGAAACGGGGAGGCGCGCGTGATAGGCAAACCCGGCACCAGTAGCAAGCGTTCCGCGCAGGGCCCGACGGATCGGGCGACGAGGCATTCTTCATGAGGCGTTGTGAATGACCCCCCTCGACTGGGCCGCCGTGGTGCTCTTCATCCTGTGCTGGCTGGGCTATGAGCCGGTCCTGCGGCTGCTGTCACGGTCGGTCGGCACCCTGAATCAGGACATGCAGCTGATCCGGCATGTGTGGATGTCGGCCATGACCCGGCGCGAGATCCGGCTGGTCGACAGCCAGCTGATGGGTCATTCGATCAATACGGCCTCGTTCTTCGCCTCGACCAATCTGCTGCTGATTGCGGCGGTGGCGGGGATTTTGTTCGGGGGTGAGGCGGCGCTGCGGGGCTTTGCCGCCGTGGGGGCCGAGGCCGTGCCCCTGCCCTTGCTGGAGGCCAAGCTGGCGCTGATTCTGGTCTGTCTGGTGCGGGGCCTGCTGGATTTCATCTGGTCGATTCGCCAGCTCAACTACACCCTGGCGGTGATCGGCTCGGTGCCCGAGCAGGACGAGGCGCTGGACCGGGACGCGTTGGGCCGGGCGGCCGGGGATCTGATCAATCCGGCGCTGGCCTCGTTCAGCCAGGGGGTGCGGGCCTATTATTTCGCCCTGGCAGCGGCGGCCTGGCTGATGGGACCGCTGTGGCTGGGGGCCGGGGTGATCGCGGCCTTCGCCCTGCTGATCTGGCGGCAGGAAGGGTCACCCGCTGCCCGCGCCATCCGCAAGGTACGGGCGGTTCTGGAATCGGATTCCGGCAAGGCCCCACCCGCGCCCTGATACTGAGCAGTTGCAGGCGTTAACGGGACATTTTTTGGCATCTAAACGGTTACATCGGCGAAAATTGCCGTTCGGATGTTACAATCCGTGACAGCGGGTGAAAAATAGCTGCTTGACGGATTGTGCACTGCAACCTAACTTCACTTTGACGCCTTCGGGCGTCTTGCCCTTCCTGGGCGTTTCCTCCCTATAGACTTTCATGCCGCGCCTCCGGGCGCGGCATTTTTTCTGTCCGAAGGGTCAGGAGACGAGGTCGCGCGCCTCTCGCGCCAGGCTGTCGATCAGGCGACCCATGATGCCCTGGCAGCGTCCCCAGCCCGGGCCGGGCTCCATTCGAGCCTCATCCAGATAAAGCGCCCGCGACATTTCGATCTGCAGGGCGTGAAAGCCCGCGTCCGGACGGCCCCAACGCTCGGTCGTCCAGCCTCCGGCATAGGGCTGATTGAGCGCCACCCTGAGGCCTTCGCCGCGCAGCAGGGCTGCAACCCGCCGCGTCAGGGCTGTGGCACAGGCCACACCGTGGCGGTCGCCCAGAACGATCTGGGGGAAGGCCGCCACCGGGCGTTTGGCCGGCGGACTGGCGCGCGGGCCGGGCATGGAGTGCCAGTCGACCAGCACGGCCACCCCGTGGCGGGCGCGCGCCTCCTGCATCAGGGCGTCCAGCGCCGCATGATAGGGAGCATGGGCCGTCTCGATGCGGCGGTTGACCTCGGCCAGGCCGATCCGGTCACGGTAGAGAGGGCGCCCGTCCCCCGTCAGCCGCGGCACCACGCCATAACCGGACCGGGCCCGCGGCCCGCCCTCCGAATCTGGCGGCAGGTCGTCGATCAGGGTGGGGTCGAGGTCCGTGGGCGCCCGGTTCAGATCCAGCCAGGCCCGGCCATGGGTGGCCAGCAGCACCGGTATGCCGTGATCGGGCGCCGACTCGATCAGCCGATCCACCAGAGCATCCTCGGCGCTGCGCAGCGACAGGTCGGCCAGGTCCGGGTCAAAGCCCGCCGACTTCGGATAGAGGCGGCCCGAGTGGGGCGAGGCGAACACCAGCGGGCTGGTGGCCTCCCCGACGGGGGACAGCAGGCGAAACGGGGCCTCGGCCTCAGGGTCCCCCTCTTCACCCGTCATACGCCCTCCCCTTTGGCCCGTCCGTTGAATCCCTGTGGACACGGATCAATGATTTTCATGGCCGGTTTACGCTTGTCGCCTTAACCTTTTCCGCAAGTGAGTAAAACGGCCGTTCGGGCTGACGGCTTTGGGGACCATTCGATGGCACGCATTCTTCTGGCAGAAGACGATGGATCGCTGCGGGGCTTTCTGACCCGGGCGCTGGAGCGGGCCGGTCATGAGGTGGTCGATTGCGAGAATGGCGATGACGCCATCGATGCGCTGGAACACGGCCCCTATGACCTGTTGCTGACCGACATCGTCATGCCGGGCGCCGACGGCATCGAGGTGGCCCGCGTCGCCGCCGCCCGCCAGCCGGGCCTGCGCATCATGTTCATCACCGGCTTTGCCGCCGTGGCCCTGACCGCCGCCCAGAGCACGCCCCAGGCCAAGGTGCTGTCCAAGCCCGTGCACCTGCGCGACCTGGTCGGCGAAGTCGAGAAAATGATCGCCGCCTGATAAGCGTTCTGACAAGGCCGTGAGGGGCTTGCAGTCTCGCGCGGAGACGGGTTATACCCCGCGCCTTCCCGGACCGGCACTGCCGGCCCCGCCCCGGCGGACGCGTAGCTCAGCGGGAGAGCACCTCGTTGACATCGAGGGGGTCACAGGTTCAATCCCTGTCGCGTCCACCATTTCCTTCCCATAGCTTCAGGTTGTCGTCGGCTTGCCCTTGGGGCGCCGCGCTGACATCGTGGCCGAGAGGGAGGATCGCCCATGAAGGTTTCTCATCGGCTGGCTGCAGGCCTGTTGGCGCTGGCGATCGCGACAGCGGCGCCCGGTCTGTCACTGGCGCAGGATGCCGAAGACGACTGGGACCTGGTGCAGGCCCCGGAGCGGAACCTGACCATGGCTGTGCTGGCATTTGATGGCGGCCCCGCCGTCGTCGTCCGGTGCCTCGGCGGAGCGTTCGAGGTTCTGTTGTCCGGACTGACCCGTATTGATGGCCAGACCACCTTGCTGGATATGGGGTTTGATGACGAGCCACTGCGGATGACCCACTGGTGGCCCACGGAGTCCGCAGGCCTGTTCAAGGCCGCACACGCTCAGTATCTGGCCCGGCGACTTCGCGCCGGCGGCGCCCTCACAATAACCGAACGGGTGGAAGAGGACGAAGCCGGGGTTCGCTATGTCATTCCGCTTGTCCCGTCTCCCGCTGCGGTCGACGCGGTCTTTTCGGCCTGCAATCTTCCGAAGGACGACCCTCGCATCAGCGGGGATGCCTGGGCCAGTGCCATCAGTGGAGAGCAGATGTCCTGGCTGGAGCGGCCGACACCAACCTATCCGGAGGTGGCCCTGCAGGCCGGGATCATGGCCGGGCGGGTCTATATCAGCTGTGTGGCCATGCCGTCAGGCGAGATCCGCAACTGCCAGGCCGACAGCCAGAGCCCTGCAAACGTGGGCTTTGACCGTGCAGCGCTCCGAAGCCTGCGAGAGGCCCGCCTGAATCCCTATGAGCCCTCCGATGCAAGGGAGGCAGAGGAAGGCCGTCTGATAGTCAATTCAATCGCCTTCCGCCTGCAATAGCCCCCTCACTCCTCCGGGTCGGGCAGGGACTCGCCGATGTCGCCCTCGTCGAACAGGTGAAACTCGTGCCAGAGGCCGTTGAGGACGCCGAAGGCGACGGCGAGGCCGAGGCCGAGGATCCAGGCAAAATACCACATCGTTCAGGCCCTTCGGTTCAGTAGAGGTCGGGGTTGGTCTTGAGCGCGGCGGTGGTCGAACGCCCCCACAGCACCTTGTAGACCCAGGCGGTGTAAATCAGGATCAGCGGCAGGAAGACCACCGTCACCCCCAGCATGATGAACAGCGTCAGGTGGCTGGACGAGGCATTCCACACCGTCAGGCTGGAGCCCGGATCGATCGAGCTGGGCAGGATGAAGGGGAACATCGCCAGGCCGACGGTCGAGATGATGCCGACCGTGGCGGCCGAGGAGCCGATGAAGGCCACGGGCTCGGACTTGCGCCACAGACCCAGCAGGGCGGCGGCGGTGCCGAGAAAGCCGAGGGCCGGGGCGATCAGCATCCACGGATAGGTCGTATAGTTGTCCATCCAGGCGCCGTCGGCGGCCTCGACCGTCGAACGCAGCGGGTTGGAGAAGGCGTTGGGGTCGACCTCGCTGACGATGCGGAAGCCGAGGTCACCGAAGGCCACCCAGGCGCCACCCGCCGCGAACAGGACCAGACCCAGCAGGCCCGCGACGGTCCCGATGGCAAAGGCGCGCTTCTGGATCGGGCCGCGCTCGGCCTTGAGCCCCAGCCAGGTGGCGCCGTGCAGGACCAGCATGGTCACGGACAGGAGGCCGCAGAGCAGGGCGAACGGCGTGAACAGACCCAGCAGGGTCCCCTCGTAGAAGGAGCGCAGGTCGCTATCGAGGCGGAAGGGGGCACCGATCAGGACGTTGCCGACGGCCACGCCGAACACCAGGGCGGGCACGAAGCCGCCGATGAACAGGCACCAGTCCCAGAAACTGCGCCATTTCGGCGACGTCCGCTTGGACCGGTATTTGAAGGCCACCGGCCGGAGGATCAGGGCCGACAGCACCAGGAACATGGCCAGGTAGAAGCCCGAGAAGCTGACCGCATAGACGAACGGCCAGGCGGCGAAGATGGCGCCGCCGCCGAGGATGAACCAAACTTGGTTGCCCTCCCAGGTGGCGCCGATGGTGTTGATCACCATGCGGCGTTCCTCGTCGGTCTTTGCGACGAAGGGCAGCAGGGCGCCGACGCCGAGGTCAAAGCCGTCAGTGAGGGCAAAGGCGATCAGCAGCACGCCCAGCAGGCCCCACCAGATGACACGGAGGGTGGCGAAATCGAGAGGCAGTTCCATGACGGATCTCCGGGTCTGTCGGGTCAGGCGGTGGCGGGTTCGGTCTCGCCCGAGGGCGATCCCGGTTCGGAGTCTGAATCGCCATGTCCGGCGAAGGGCCCCTTCTTGATGGTGTGCAGGATCAGACCGACCTCGACCACGGCCAGGGCGCCGTACAGCAGGGTGAAGCCGATGATGGTGCCCCACAGCTGCGGCACGGTCAGGCTGGAGGCGCCGAGGAAGGTCGGCAGAACCCCTTCGACGGCCCAGGGCTGACGGCCCACCTCGGCCACGATCCAGCCCAGCTCGGCGGCGATCCACGGCAGGGGGATGGCCAGAACGGCGAGACGCAGGAACCACTTCGTCTCATGCTTGCGCAGGGTGCACAGGAGGAAGGCCGTGGCGAACAGGCCGATCATCAGGAAGCCGATGCCGGCCATGATGCGGAACGACCAGAACATGACCGGCACATTGGGCACCGTCGCCCAGGCGGCGGCACGGACCTGTTCGGGGGTGGCCTCGCGCGGGTCCGCCACGAAGCGGCGCAGCATCAGACCATAGCCCAGGTCGTTGCGGTGCTCCTCGAAGTCCCCGCGGGCCGTGACGTCCCCGGGATCGGCCTTGATCCGCTCAAGCGCGTCATAGGCCAGCATGCCGGATTCGATGCGGGTCTCGGCCACGGCGACGAGGGGCAGGATGCCCTCGACCTGACCGTCCAGGCTGCGGGTCGAGATCAGGCCCAGCACCCAGGGAATCTTGATCTCATAGTCGGTGCGGTGGTCGATCATGTTCGGCAGGCCGACGGCGGTCAGGCCGGCGGGGGCAGGCTCGGTCTCCCACATGGCCTCGATGGCAGCCAGCTTCATTTTCTGGTTGTCGGTCAGGGCATAGCCGCTCTCATCGCCCAGCACGACAACCGACAGGGAGGAGGCGAGGCCGAAGGCGGCCGCCACGGTCATCGACCGTTTGGCAAAGCCCTTGTGACGGCCCTTGAGCAGATAGAAGGCCGAGATTCCCAGCACGAAGACGGCGGCGATCACATAGCCGGCCGAGACCGTGTGCACGAACTTGGCCTGGGCCACCGGGTTGAACAGCACGGCCATGAAGTCCGTGACCTCCATCCGCATGGTGTCCGGATTGAAGTTGGAGCCGACCGGGTTCTGCATCCAGCCATTGGCGATCAGGATCCACAGGGCCGACAGATTGGTGCCGAGCGCCACGAGGAAGGTCACAAACAGGTGGGCGTGGGGCTTGAGCTTGTCCCAGCCGAAGAACATCAGCCCGACGAAGGTCGCCTCGAGGAAGAAGGCCATCAGCCCCTCGATCGCCAGCGGCGCCCCGAAGATGTCGCCGACATAGTGGCTGTAATAGCTCCAGTTCATGCCGAACTGGAACTCCATGGTCAGGCCGGTGGCGACTCCGAGGACGAAGTTGATGCCGAACAGCGTGCCCCAGAATTTGGTGATGGTCCGCCAGATGGGCCGGCGGGTCATCACATAGATCGACTCCATGATGACCAGCATGAAGCTGAGGCCCAGCGTCAGGGGCACAAACAGGAAGTGGTAGAGGGCCGTCAGCGCAAACTGAAGGCGGGACAGGTCAACGACCGCCAGATCGATCATGGAACCGAACACTCCCTTGGTCATGGCCGGATTGGCCGGATGTGATGCCGCCCTAAAACCATGAGGCGAGTCGCGCCTTGATCTGGATCAAGGGCTCAAAGGATGGAAATCCATTATAAGACCGGGGTGACACCTGTGCCCCCCTCCCCCCTGACCCTGCGACACTGGTTGCGTGAGACCGGCCGCCCGCAGCGACGCGGGCTGGGACTGGCGGCCCTGCTGACCACCGCCGACGTCCTGCCCGCCGTGGGTTTCGCGGCGGGACTGGCCCTGACCCTGACGGCGTGGCCCGACCGGCCGGGCGCGATCGTGACCGGAATTCTGCTGATGATGGCGGCGTTCGCGGTGCGTGGCCTGATGTCGCAGCGGGCGGCTGACGTCGGTGCGCGGGCCGCCGCCGGGATCAAGGGACAGGTGCGTCGCGGCGTCGTGGCCGATCTGTTTGCCGGGCTGCGGCCGTCCGGGGGCGGGCTGATCGCTGCGGTTGAGGGCGTGGACCGGCTGGAGGGCCACTATGCCCGGTTCGAGCCGGCACGGATGGCAGCGGTCGCGGCCCCGGTTCTGATGCTGATCGCCATCGCCACGGCCAGCCCGGTCTCGGCCCTGATCCTGGCCCTGACCCTGATCCCGTTTGCCCTGAGCCTTTGGCTGGCGGGCACGGCGGCGGCGGCCGAAAGTCGCAACCAGTTCCAGGCGCTGGAACGGCTGTCGGGACTGTTTCTGGATCGCATCCGCGCCCTGCCCGCCGTCGCCGCCTTTCAGGCGTCGGACGCGGTGGCCTCGGACGTCGAGCGGGCCTCGGATGCCCTGGCCCGGCGCACCGCCCGGGTGCTGAGGATCGCCTTTCTGTCGTCGGGCATACTGGAATTTTTCTCGGCGCTCGCGGTGGCGCTGGTCGCGGTCTATTGCGGCTTTCAGCTGCTGGACCTGATGCCGGTGCCGATCCCGGAGCCGCTGGATCTGGGGCGGGCGGTGTTCGCGCTGGTGCTGGCACCCGAAGTCTATGCGCCGCTGCGCCGGATGGCCGCCGCCTATCACGACCGTCAGGCCGCCGAGGCCGTCGTGCCGACGCTGGCGCGGCGCGACGCCCCCACCCGTGTTCCAGCTCCCCGTCTGGAAAAGGCGCCCGCCGTGACCTTCCGGAAGGTCGGCATTGCCTATGGCGACGCGCCGCCCGTGATTTCGGACTTCGACCTTGAGGTGCGGCCCGGTCAGGTGATTGCGCTGACCGGCGCCAGCGGGACGGGCAAGAGCAGCCTGTTGCATCTGTTTCTCGGCCTGTCGCCCCTGACGGCCGGCGAGGTCGAGGTTGACGGTCACCGCCTGTCGCAACACGGGGACTGGTGCGGACAGATCGGCTGGATGGGACAGACGACCGTGGTGGTGCCGGGCACACTGGCCGACACTATCGCCCTGTCCCGGCCGGATGCCTCACGCGACCTGATCCGGGCGACCGCCGAACAGGCGGGTCTGGCGCTGGATCTGGACCGCCGGATCGACGAACGCGGCGGGGGACTGTCGGGGGGCGAGCGGCGTCGGCTGGCACTGGCCCGGGCCATGCTGAAACAGGCACCCCTGCTGCTGCTGGATGAGCCAACCGCCCATCTGGATTCCGGGGCCGAGGCGGCGCTGATCCCGGCACTGGCCGCCGCCATCAAGGGCCGCACCTGCCTGATCGCGACCCATTCCCGCGCCGTGATGGCGCTGGCCGACCGGGTGGTGGCGCTATGAGCGGGGCCATGTCTCCTCTTGAACAACTGATCCGGGCCGAGGTGCGGGCGCAGCGTCCGCGCCTGATGATCGCCACCGTCGCGGCCATCGGCGTGACCTGCGGGGCGGCGCTGCTGCTGGGCCTGTCGGGCTGGTTCATCACGGCGGCGGCGCTGGCGGGGCTGGCCGGACCGGTGGTCGCCCATGCCTTCAACTATATGATCCCGAGCGCCCTGATCCGGCTGCTGGCGATTGTACGGACCGGCTCGCGCTACGTCGAACGGGTCGCGGGGCACGAGGCCGCCCTGCAGGGTCTGGGGCGGCTGAGACCGCGCCTCTATGCCCGGATGGCCGAGGGACGGGGGGCTATCAAGACATTGGCGGCGGGCGAGGCTTCGTCGCGCCTGATCGAGGATGTGGATGCCATCCAGACGCGCTTTATCCGTCTGTCGGCGCCCTGGGCGCTGGGCGCGGGACTTCTGGTCTCGGCAGCCATGGCGGCGCTGGCACACGTCGCTTCGGCGGTCGCGCTTGTCGTCGGCGCGGCCGTGCTGGTGCTGGGCAGCCGCTGGATCGCCGGGCGGTGGGTGCAGCCCGCCGCCGCGGACCGTCAGGCGGCACAGGGGCAGCTGAAGGCCCGTCTGGCCGAGCTGGAGGCGGCGGTGCCCGAACTGAAGGCCTGGTCGCTGGAAGGCTGGGCCAAGGCCGAGGTCGGGCGGGTGGCCGATGCGGCCGACGCTGCCGCTGTGACGCTGGCCCGGCGGGCTGGCTCCCTGATGAGCTGGGCGGGCGCGGTGACGGGATTGACGCTGGCCGGGGTCGTGGGTCTGCCCCTGATCCTGTCGCCGGTGCCGCCCGCGACGCCCCTGATCGCCGTGGCGGCGCTGGCGACTGCGGCGGGTATGGAAGCGGCGCTGGCCCTGGTGGTCGCCCTGCGCGATGCCGGAGCCGCCCGGGCGGCCAGCGCGCGTCTGGAGCCCCTGATGGGTGAGGTCGAGGCAGCCCGCATGCTGACCCCCGCCGCGACCGCGCTGGGCCTGTTCCCGGATCGACCGGAGATCCCGGGCGGGGCCCGGGTGCGGCTGAACGGGCCATCCGGGATCGGCAAGACGACCCTGATCGAACGGCTGATGGGACTGAGGACCGGCATCGAAGGCCGGATGTCGGCCGGCGGGCTGGACCCGGCCCGCAGTGACGTCGATGTCCGGGGCCTGTTCACCTATGCCGCGCAGGAGGTGTCGCTGCTGGACGGCACCGTGGCCCAGAACCTGCGGCTGGCCGACCCGAAGGCGCCCGAGGCCCGGCTGTGGGAGGTTCTGGAAGAGGCGGCGCTGGCCGAGCGGGTCGCAACTTCGCCGAAGGGACTGGACATGCCGGTCGGACCGGGCGGGGCCCTCCTGTCCGGCGGCGAGCGACGGCGTCTGACGCTGGCACGCGCCTATCTGCGGACCGCACCGTGGCTGGTGCTGGATGAGCCGACCGAAGGGCTGGATGCCCGCACCGAGCAGCAGGTCCTGCACAGGCTGAAGGCGCGGCTGGAGCGCACGGGTCAGGGGCTGGTTCTGATCACCCACCGGCCCGCAGGCGTCGCGCTGTGCGATTGGGTTCTGGACGTTGTCGAGCGGCCGGGTGAGGCCCGCTCACCCCTCGCTGTCTGCGAGCTGGGTCAGGCGTTCAGGGCGCAGGATGCGCAACTCCGAGACTGACACGAGTTGCACGATCCCGGCCGTCTTGAAGCGCCCGAGAATCCGGCTGACCGTCTCGATGGTCAGGCCAAGATAGTCGGCGATCTCGGTGCGGCTCATGGGCAGGCGTAGCTGGCCTTCGGCGTGCGGGCGCATCGGGTCACGGTCCGCCAGGCTGAGCAGGAAGGAGGCCAGCTTCTCCTCGGCTGTCTTGCGGCCCAGCAGCAGGATCTGGGCCCGGGCCTCGGTCAGCTCATGGCCGGCGCGTTCCAGCAGCACAGCCTCCAGCGCCGGGGTCTGGCGCACCAGAGAGCGGTAATCCGCCATGGCGAAGCGGCAGGCGGTGACCGGCTCGATGGCCTCGACCGAGCCGGCGTGGCGGGCCGCGGCCTCCAGCCCGACGAAGTCACCGGCGAACAGGAAACCGGTGATCTGTCGCCGCCCATCGGCCATCAGGGTTTGCACCCTGGCCGAGCCCGAAGTGATGTTGAACAGGTAGTCGGCGCGCTCCCCCTGGCGGGTCAGGGCCTGTCCGGGCGCGAATCGCACCGGCTCGGCCAGGGCCGACAGGCGGGCCAGATCATCGCCTTCAAGGCTGGCACAGACGCTGAAGGCCCGCGCACCGCAGGCCCCGCAGTCCGACGCGACCGGGCGTGTGGGACAGACAGGCGGCTTCAATCTAACCTGGAGCATGCAACGTTCCGGTGGGAGGAACCCCTGTGATAGGCCCTGCCGGGCACCGATACAATTGCGACGCGCCGTCGCCTCGGCCATAGAGGCCCCATGTCCAACTCGCCCTTTGCCACCCCCTCCCCCGTCGACTGGCGCGCGCGCGCAGAAGCCGCGCTCAAGGACCGCGATCTGGCCAGTCTGGTGCATCTGGATGCCGACGGTCTGGATGTGCGGCCGCTGTATGCCGCCGCGAATGCGGGAGAGGCCGTCACCGCCCCCCGCCCCGCCGATGCGGATGGCCGGGCGTGGGACCTGCGGGTTCTCGTAGAGGGCGACGATGCGGTCGCGCTGAACGGCGTGGCACTGGCGCAGCTGGAGGGCGGCGCGGCCTCGCTGCTGGTGCGCGGCGGCGTGACAAGAGACTCGGATACCCTGGTCCAGACGCTGGCGGGCGTTCAGCTGGAGCTGGCCGAGGTGGCACTGGACGCCGGTCTGGACGGGGCGACCGCCGCCGATGCGCTGGCGGTGGCGGCCAAGGGCTCTCCGCGCGCGCGGCTGGCCTTCCACATGGATCCCGTCTCGGCCTTTGTCGCCCAGGGCGGCGGGGGGCGACCGCTGGCGGACTATCTGGAGCTGGCGGGCAATACGGCGGCGCGCCATGCCGAGGCCTATCCGGACGCCCGCGCCTTCCTTGCGTCGGGGCGGGTGGTGCACGAGGCCGGCGGCACAGCCGCGCAGGAACTGGGCTATCTGCTGGCCAACGCCGTGGCCCTGACCGATGCGGCGGGCCGGGCGGGCCTGTCTCCGGTGCAGACGTTCCGGCGGATGGTGCTGGGGGTTTCGCTGGACCAGAGCTATTTCGACGGCCTGGCCAAGGTGCGGGCGCTGCGCCTGATGTGGCGGACCTTCACCAAGGCCTGGGGTGCAGAAGCCGAGGCGGTGATAGAGGCGCGGTCGTCGCGGCGCATGCTGGCCGCGCGCGACGCCTGGCCCAATCTGTTGCGGCTGACGGCGGCCGGGTTTGCGGGGGCCGTGGGCGGGGCTGATGTGATCGTGCTGGACGCCTTCAGCCGCGCGGCGGGGTTGCCGGATGCCTTTGCCCTGCGGCAGGCGCGCAATACGCAGCTGATCCTGATGGAGGAGGCGCATCTGGGGCGGGTCGACGACCCGGCGGCGGGGTCGTGGTTCCTGGACACCCGCACCCGCGATCTGGCCGAGGCGGGCTGGACGGCCTTCCAGCAGATCGAGCGCGAAGGCGGACTGGTAGCCTCGGTCGAGGGCGGCGGCCTGCAGGATCGGGTGGCGAAGGCGCGGGAGGCTCTGGTCGCCAGCTATGCGCGCGGCGAGGCCCAGCTGATCGGCGTGACCCGGTTTGTCGACGAGAGCCCGCGCCCGGCCCATGTGACGGTCGAGCCAGCGGTGCCACCCGCACCACCGGAGCATGCCTGCCAGCCGCTGCCCCCCCCGCGCCTCGCCGCAGACCTCGAGACCGGGGAGACCACCCGATGAGCCGGCCCGATTTCACCACCCTGACGCTGGACATCGGCGCGACCGGCACCGGTCCGGACCGCAAGGCCTGGCAGACGCCCGAGGGCATTGCGGTCGCGCCCCGCTATGACGCAGGCGCTCTGGACGGACTGGACTTCATCCACGGCCTGCCCGGGATCGCGCCCTATCATCGCGGGCCCTATCCGACGATGTACGCCCAGAACCCGTGGACCATCCGCCAGTATGCGGGGTTCTCGACGGCTGAGGAGTCGAACGCCTTTTACCGGCGCAATCTGGCCGCGGGTCAGAAGGGGCTGTCGGTCGCCTTCGATCTGGCGACGCACCGGGGCTATGATTCCGACCATCCGCGCGTGGCCGGCGACGTCGGCATGGCGGGCGTGGCGATCGACTCCATCCTGGACATGCGGACCCTGTTCGACGGCATTCCGCTGGACCAGATGAGCGTGTCGATGACGATGAACGGGGCGGTCCTGCCGATCCTGGCCCTCTATGTCGTCGCTGCCGAGGAACAGGGGGTCGCCCCCGCCCAGCTGACCGGGACCATCCAGAACGACATCCTCAAGGAGTTCATGGTCCGCAATACCTACATCTATCCGCCCCTGCCCTCGATGCGGATCATCTCGGACATCTTCGCCTGGACGGCCGAGCACGCGCCGAAGTTCAACTCGATCTCGATCTCGGGCTACCACATGCAGGAGGCCGGGGCCTCGGCCGACCTTGAGCTGGCCTATACGCTGGCAGACGGGATCGAATACCTGAAGGCGGGCGTGGACGCGGGCATGGACGTCGACCGCTTCGCCCCGCGCCTGAGCTTCTTCTGGGCCATCGGCATGAACTATTTCATGGAGGTGGCCAAGATGCGGGCCGGGCGGCTGCTGTGGGCCGAGGCCGTTTCGAAATTCGGCGCCAAGAACCCCAAGTCGCTGAGCCTGCGCGCCCACTGCCAGACGTCAGGCTGGTCGCTGGCGGCGCAGGATGTGTTCAACAATGTCAGCCGGACCATGGTTGAGGCCATGGCCGCGGCGGGCGGCCAGACCCAGAGCCTGCACACCAATGCGCTGGACGAAGCGCTGGCCCTGCCGACCGACTTTTCGGCCCGGATCGCCCGCAACACCCAGATCCTGTTGCAGCAGGAGACCGGCCTGACCCGCGTGATCGACCCGTGGGGCGGCAGCCACTATGTCGAGCGGCTGACCCACGAACTAGCCGAGCGGGCCCGCGCCCATATGGCCGAGGTCGAAGAGCTGGGCGGCATGGCCAAGGCCATTGAGGCCGGGATTCCCAAGCTGCGCATCGAGGAATCGGCGGCCCGCACCCAGGCACGGATCGATACCGGCCAGCAGACGGTCGTCGGGGTGAACCGCTACCTGTCCGATCAGGTCGACGACATCCCGGTGCTGAAGGTCGACAATGCGGCGGTTCTGACTGCCCAGATCGACAAGCTGAAGCGGCTGCGCGCCGAGCGGGACGAGGCCGCCACCACCGCCGCTCTGGATGCCCTGACGGCCGGCGCGAAAGGCGACGGCAATCTGCTGGCCCTGTCGATCGGCGCGGCCCGCGCCAAGGCGACCGTCGGCGAGATCTCAGACGCGCTGGAGGCCGCCTTTGGCCGCCACGTCGCGTCGGTGAAGACGGTCTCGGGGGTCTATGCGAAGGAAGCGGGCAAGGACCCGAAGATCAGCCGGGCGCGCGACATGGTGGCAGCCTTTGTCGATAACGACGGCGGGCCGCCGCGCATCCTGATCGCCAAGCTGGGTCAGGACGGCCACGACCGGGGTCAGAAGGTGATTGCCACGGCCTATGGCGACCTGGGCTTTGAGGCCACTGCCGGATCGCTGTTCCAGACGCCCGCCGAGGCCGCGCAGGAAGCGGTCGAGAAAGGCGTTCACGCCGTGGGCGCCAGCTCGCTGGCCGCCGGGCACCTGACATTGGCGCCGCAGCTGATCGCCGAGCTGAAGAAGCTGGGCCGCGAGGACATCATGGTGGTGGTCGGCGGGGTCATTCCGCCCTCCGATGTGCAGCCGCTGCTCGATCAGGGGGTGGCGGCCGTCTATCCCCCCGGGTCCGTCATCGCGGATACGGCCGTTGACCTGATCGACAAGCTGAACCAGCGGCTGGGCTATGCCCAGAAGCCCAAGGCCTGAGGCCCGGCCCTACGGCCGGTAGCGCGACGGCAGGGCGGCGACCTCTTCCTCGGTCAGCTTTTTCACCACGCGGGCGCGACAGCGATTGGCGGCGACCCCTGCGGCGGCGACCTGAAGGTCGATGCCGTCTCCAACACAGGTCCGGTAGGACTCTCCGGCCAGCGGCGACAGTCCGATCGTGTAGGCGGAGTCGATATCGCGGCACGGGCCGAAGGTCTGCAGTTCGAAGACGTCGCCGCCGATTGCCTTCACATAGACCGAGGGCGTCGCGCCGGCGCGGAAATTGATCACGCGATCCGAGGTGAAGCAGACGCCGCCAGCGCCAGCGCCGGCGCCGGGAGCCATGTCGGGTCCGGGGGCGCAGGCCGAGGCCAGCATCAGGACGGGGAGGGAAAACGCGAGGGCACGGATCATGGGTTGTCTCCGGGGCGAAGGATCAGTCGGGGGTTCGGCGGCCTTCGATGCGAGGGCCAACGCGGGCGCTGCAGTATTCCACGGGGCTGACGCTACCGCGCACGGCAATGCGGGTCGAGTCCCCGGGGCAGAGGCGGGTTATCCCGATGGCGTCGGGCTCGAGGGCAAAGCCAAGCGAGCTGTCGAGGCCCGTGCAGGCCCCGTAAACTGTCAGCGGATAGGAGTCGCGCCCAACGTTCAGATAGACCACCTGGCCTGGACCGTCGGTGAAGCCCCGCACCTGGGACGGCGAGAAGCAGGTCTGGTCATTGAAGGCTATGGTATCGCCGGTAGGGCTCGTGGGAGCGCAGGCCCCCAAGGCCAGAAGAGTTCCGGCGAATGCGAGCGAAACGGGGGTTCGGATCGAGTGGGTCATGCCGCCATAACGTCCAACCGTAACGAGAGTTTCGCAAGTCAGGAATCGGACATTCGTCCTTTGAAGCGGCCCGGGTCGAACCGTCGGGCCACGGAGCCCGGGACCGGCGACGGACGGTCCAGACACAGGGCCGCGATATGCTCGGCCAGCAGCGGGGCGAGACAGAATCCGCGTGAGCCCAGCCCTCCCAACACATACAGCCCCTCTTCCAGCTGACCGGCATAGGGCAACCGGTCGGGCGTGGTGGCCCGGGTGGCGGCGCGGGACCTGAGGGACCCCGAACCGAGACGCTGCTCAAGCTTGGGGAACCGGGCCGAGAGGGCTGCGCGATTGCGCTCCGTATCGGAGGCGCGGACATCCGTGCCGGTGTCATCGCGGCCATGGGTCGCCCCGAACAGCAGGCCTTCGCCCGTTGCAATGGCATAGCCCCCCCAGGCCACGGGCGGCGGCACTGCGACGCCCTGCGCCACCTCGACCTGACCGCGCACCGGCTGCAGGGGAAGGTCGGGCAGCAGGGCCGCCGTGCCCGCGCCTCCGGCGAGGATCAGACAGGCGGTGCGGCGGATGACGGTGCCTTGCGCATCGTAGAGGGACCAGCCCTCAGGATCGCGCCCGATCCGGGCCACCGTGGCGCGGGTGATCTTCTTCGGCAGCCATGCCGAAAGTATGACTTGCGGTCGCACGGCGCGCGCGTCGGCCATGAACAGACCCGACGCATCGACGCTCTCGCCGAGGTGGTCCGACACCTCCCGGGCGGACAGGACGCTCATGTGCCCGTCCTGCCAGATCGGCTGTTCCGCGACCTTGGCGTGGCGATCGGCGTCGCGGTCTCGCCCGGGCAGTTGCAGCACCCCACGCGCCAGCACGGCGCCATCGATGGCATCATAAAGCTGTCCGGCCCGCTCCAGCGCCTGGGCGAAACCGGCCGCAAGGCCGGCATCGCCGACATCCAGCCGCGGCGTGACCAGGGCGGCGGCAAAACCGGACGCCCCGGCGCCGGGAGCCTCGGCCTCGATCACCGCGACCGTCTGCCTCTGAACGGCGAAGGCACGGGCCAGAGCAGCCCCCGCGATCCCGGCGCCGAGGATGACAATGTCCTCCGAGGCGGGCGGCGGGACGAACGCCCCTTCCCACACGGCCTCCAGCCGCTCACGTTTGCGGCCATGGCCCGGGCGCTTGTCGACCGTGAAGCCCGCCTCGCTCAGGCCGCGCCGGACGGACCCGGCGACGGTGAAGGTTGCCAGCCGGGCGCCCGGACGGCTGAGGGCGGCGACCCGCGCCATGATGGCGGGAGACCACATGTCGGGATTGGTGGCCGGCGAAAATCCGTCGAGGAACCAGGCATCGGCCGACCCGGTCCAGTTCGACAGCCCCTGCTCGACCGGACCGACGGCCAGATCGAGCGTCGCGTTGAAGGCGGGCAGGTCCAGCCGGTGCAGACCGGGTGTGGCGGGGGGCCAGACGTCCAGCAGCGCCCGGGTGGCCGGCTCCAGTTCGGGCCAGGCGGACAGGGCGCGGGCGGCCTCGTCCCGGGACAGGGGAAAGCCCTCGACCGAAAACAGACTGAGGCGGGCACCGGGCTCGGCATGATCCCGCCAAAGCGTCAGCACGGCGGCGATATTCAGGCCCGTGCCGAACCCCAGCTCTGCGATACAGAAGTGATCGCGACCGCCGAACGCCCGCGGCAGGTCGCACCCCTCAAGGAAGACGGCGCGTGTTTCGGCCAGGCCATCTTCAGGCGAGAAATAGATGTCGCCGAAGCGGGCCGAGCGCGGCGTGCCGTCGTCGTCCCAGATCAGATTCGCTGCGGTGTCGGAGGCGGAGATCATACCGTCTGCCTAGCGCGCGACGCGAGATGTGTCGCGGGCGGCATTGCAGCCTTGGCCCTGCGTGGAAGGGATGCCGGAGCATCTTCGCGCAAAAGAAAAGGGCCGCCCGTTGGGGCGACCCTTTCCCGCTCCGGTCCCGAAGGACCGAAAATCGAACTGCTTAGTGAGCAGCTTCTTCCGTGGCAGCCGGAGCTTCCGTGGCCATGGCTTCGCCAGCGGCGGCAGTGGCTTCGTCGGCGGCAGCGCCAGCTTCCATGGCCGAGGCTTCGGCGTCGACAGCGGCTTCTTGAGCCACTTCGGCTTCGGCAGCAGCTTCTTCGGCCGGAGCGGCTTCGTCAGCGGCGGGGGTGCAGGCGGTGATGGCCAGAGCGGCGGCCGAGGCGGCGATCAGAGCGACGATACGCATGTTTTTCATCCTTCAGGAGGTTCAACGGGGTCATGAATCCCCGCAAAGGGGTGATAACGGAAATGTGAGCCGAGTCGCAAGCGATTTCTCACGGGTTCGTGATCTTCCGTGAGCGGCACGTGTAGATGACCTTTGCCGTCAGCCCGCGTCCATCGGCGCGTTGGCCAGGCTTTCTTCCATTTCGAGGAAGGAGGGCTGGGCCGAAGAGGGAATGTCGCCGCGGCCGATCTCCACCGAAATCTGGGCGGCGTTGCCGTGCAGGTGGGCGACCAGCACCGACTGGATGATCTTGTAGTAGGAACTGTCGCTGTCGATCACCTCCTTGAGGCGGGCCGCCAGCGGTCCGACCAGGCCATAGGCCAGAAAGACGCCGAGGAAGGTGCCGACCAGGGCGCCGCCGATCATGCCGCCCAGAATCTCCGGCGGTTCGGTGATGGCCGCCATGGTCTTGATCACGCCCAGCACGGCCGCGACGATGCCGAGCGCCGGCAGGGCGTCAGCCATGTTCTGAAGCGCATGGGCGGGCCCGAGGGCCTCGTGGTGGTGCTTTTCCAGCTGCTTTTCCATGACATCCTCGATCTGGTGAGGATCCTCGAGGTTCATGGTCATCATCCGCAGGGTGTCGCAGATGAAGTCGGTGGCGAAATGGTCCTTCAGCACCTTGGGATATTTCTGGAAGATGGCGCTCTCGGCGGGCTTTTCGATGTGGCTTTCGAGGGCAATGACGCCCTTGGACTTCATCGTCTTGGTCAACTGGAACAGCAGGCTGAGCAGGTCCTTGTAGTCCTGCTTCTTCCATTTGTTGCCGCCGAACATCCGGCCGAAACTACCGACCAGACCCTTCAGGGTCGCGGCGGAGTTGGACATGACCAGTGCCGCGATCGCCGCGCCGCCGATCATCATCATCTCATAGGGCAGCGAGTGCAGGATGACGCCCATCTTGCCGCCGGCGATGGTGTATCCGCCGAACACCATGCCGAACAGAAGGACGATGCCGATGATCTGGAACATGGACGGGGGCGACACCTGTAGCGAACGAGAGGCGTGCACCCTGCCCGTTAATGCTTAAGGCCCCGTTGCCAAGGGCGACTAGAGCCGCGTCTCGCCGTCGAGGATGGCCTGGCGGGCGGCGGGGGTCAGTTTGGTGTAGCCGGACTTGCCGCCGCGCACGAACAGGGGGCCGTCGACCTTGTCCGGGTCGAAGCCGTCGGTGACCAGATCGACCTTGCGGTATTTGAAGGTGCCGGTGGTATCGACGGCCTTCATGATCCGGACGAACTGGGGCTGGGCGTAGGACGGCAGGTTGGCCTCGACATATTCGGCAAAGGCGGTGGCGCCGAACCGGCCGTCCATCACCAGGGCGACCATGCCGGCCTTGCCCTCCTGGCCCGGGACGGGGACGCCGTAGGCGATGACTTCCTTGACGCCGGGGGCCTCGGCCAGCCGCTGTTCGACCTCGGCGGTCGAGACATTTTCGCCCTTCCAGCGGAAGGTGTCGCCGATCCGGTCGATGAAGTAGAAATAGCCCTCGCGGTCCTGACGCATCAGGTCGCCGGTGCGGAACCAGCGGTCGCCGGGCTTGAAGACGTCGGTCAGGATTTTCTTCTGCGAGGCGGACTTGTCGGCATAGCCCGAGAAGTCGTGCCGGGTGTCGTCGCCGATCATGCCGATGGCCTCGCCGACCTCACCGAACTCGGCCAGACGGCAGCGCCCGTCAGAGCCGCGCACCGGGGTTTCAGTGTCGAAGTCGAACTGCACCAGACGGATGTTGACCTTGCCCTTGACGAACCAGGGCACGCGGCCGATCGCGCCGGCCTTGCCGTCGAAATTGAAGACCGAGACATTGCCCTCGGTCGAGCCGTAGAATTCCAAGATTTCGGGGATGGCGAAACGGGTCTTGAAGTCGTCCCAGACATCAGGGCGCAGGCCATTGCCATAGGCGAGGCGCAGCTTGTGGGCGCGCTCGTCCTCATGCTCGGGGCAGTTGACCAGATAGCGGCACAGCTCGCCGATATAGACAAAGATCGTGGCGCCCGACTTTTTCACATCGGGCCAGAAGGCGGTGGCCGAAAAGCGCTTGCGCAGCACCAGCTTGCCGCCGTTCAGCAGGGCCGGGCCGATGCCCACCAGACCGCCGGTCGAGTGATAGAGCGGCAGGACGTTGTAGGTGACGTCCTTCTCCGTTGCCGCGGTGCAGCCAGCGAAGGCGCGCATATAGGTGCGGGCACGGGAGTGCGGCACACGTGCGGCCTTGGGCAGGCCGGTGGTGCCGGACGTATAGATGTAGAGGGCGGTCGAGCGATTGGTCAGGCCCGCGCGCGCGCTGGGGGCGGGCCGCACGGACGAGGCACTGCGCAACGGGGTGTCCAGGTCGCGACGGTCGCTGACCTCGTCCTCGTCGGCCAGACCCAGCACCCAGAGCATCAGGTTTCGGTCGGTATGGGGGCGGGCGTCCTCGAGCGCGCGCCAGCAGTCGGTATCGGTGATGATCTGCGAGGCGCCGGAAATCTCGATGCAGTGGCCCAGCGCCGGGCCGGTCAGATTGGTGTTGATCAGGGCGGTAGCGACGCCGACCTTGGACAGGCCGAACCAGGCGGCGAGGTATTCGGCGCGGTTCATCATGACCAGGGCGACCGTATCGCTGCGCTTGAGGTTGCGGCCGCGCGCCCAGTGGGCAAAGCGGTTCGCCATACTGTCGAACTCGCGATAGGTCAGGCTGCGATGTTCGTCCTCGATGGCGATGCGGTCGGGGAAGCGGTCGACGGCCTCCTCGAGGTCGTCACAGACCAGCACCGGGCTGTCGAGGTCGATCGGCTTGATGCGCGAAAGCAGGCGACGCAGTCCGGCGGCAAACTTCAGGTCGCGTCGGATATTGGCCAGCAAGCCCATGATCGCCCGATCCTCCCTGTGCGGCTGTTTCACCGGTGATGACGGGCCGGAGGCGTCAGGTCAACCGCGAGGGGAATCGTGGAGCGCGCGTTAACGCACTTTAGTGCAGGGCGTGGCCCCCCTGCCCCGGTGACGCAAGGTCAAGGGCGGGTGCGGCCTACTCTGCCGGAGGGAATTCCAGCTTCGACACGTCATAGCCCAGTTCGGCCGAGCGCCGGACCAGGGCCTGCAGCTCGGCATCGGTCGGAATCTCGCGCGTGTAGATGAACAGCTTCTCGAAGGTGGGGTCGGCGGAGATGAACCAGCTGTAGTCGTCGGCCCGGTCGAGGATCCAGTAGTCCCAGGTGACGAAGCCGGCCACATAGCGCACGCGCAGCCGGGTGTTGGTGCCGGGGTCAAGGATTTCGCCGCGCCCGCCGATGGCCTTTTCGCGTCCGTCGGGGGTCCCGACCTGGCAGGTGTCCAGCACATCGACGCGGGTCTCGTTGACCAGGGTGTAGTTGGAGGCCCCGGCCACACAGCCGTCGGTGATCGACATGGGCAAACGGGCAACCTCGAGCCAGCGACCGGAGTAGAGGCGTTCGGCATCAACGGACTTGAGCGGTTGGGGCGCGCGGTACTCGGACGGCGACGGGGCGGTGACGCAGGCGCTGACCATCAGGGCCAGGGCAGCGAGGGCGGACAGGCGAACAGGCGTCATGGTCAGGGCTCCGGGCTGGCGAGTACCGCAGATACGCCGGGGGATCGCCTCCGGACGCCGACCCTCAGGTGATTTCGAGGTCGCGCGGTGGGCGGATGCGGCGGAAGCGTCCCTCAACGAAGGCATAGGCGCCGAACGCCATCAGGCCCAGAGCCGCGGCGCTGAGCAGCCAGGGCCCGGCGGGCAGGGTCTCGACGGACTCGAGTGCGCCGCCGAAACTGGTGATCTCGCTGGCCCGGTCGCGGAACCCGGCGAGCATGACCAGCCCTGCCAGCGGGAAGTAGGCCAGACCGCGGGCGACATAGCCGATGTGACCGAGCGGCACGACGCGTTTGCAGATCGTTTCCGAACAGCGCAGATCACGGCCGAAGTCGGAGCGGATGCCGCGCACCACATTGCCGATGCCGACGCCGAGGATCACCAGACCGACGCCGATCAGCATGGCCTGGCCGAACGGAAGTTCCATCAGGGCACGGGCCTTTTCCTGATTTTCGGAAACATCACTGGCCGTTGGATTGGAGTTCACCTCGTCCAGAAGCTCGAAGACGGTGGAGGCGAGAAGGCCATAGACCAGGCCGCTGATGGCCTGCCCTGCCCGCTTTCCGATGGCGGACAGGTCATGGCCCTCATTGTCGGCATCGAAGACCGACTGCAGGATCCGCCACAACACAAAGGCCCACAGACCGGTGCCCAGCGCCGTCAGCCACAGTCGTCCGAAGGGCTGGCGTGCCAGGGTTTCGACGACACCGGTCGATCCGGCCGTCTGGCTGGTCAGGTCGTGGGCCGTCAGCATCAGGATGACGCCGATCGACACATAGACGAACCCGCGGGCGCCATAGCCGAACCGGGCCAGGCCCTCGAGCACGGCCCGGGTTTCCGGGCGCCGGTGCCAGAGCCTGCGCGCCGCCTTGACCAGTTTTTCTGTACGGTGTTCTGCCCAGCTCATATCCATCGGCAGCATCAACTCTCGAAGGCGCGGGAAGCTCCGCCTTGTGAGGCGGATATCGAGGCCCTATCTGGCAAGGCCGGACACGAGGGGGACGGAATGCAGCCGGTCATTTCTATCGACGGCCTGACAAAGACCTATGCCAGCGGGCATCAGGCGCTGAAACAGGTCGATCTGGAGATTTCAAAAGGTGAGATTTTCGCCCTGCTGGGCCCCAATGGGGCCGGCAAGACGACGCTGATCAGCACCATCTGCGGGATCGTCACCCCCAGCACCGGCACGGTGCTGGTCGACGGGCACAATATCCAGTCCGACTATCGCAAGGCGCGCGAGCGCATCGGTCTGGTGCCGCAGGAACTGACCACCGACGCCTTTGAGACCGTCTGGGCGACCGTCACCTTCAGCCGCGGCCTGTTCGGCCGGGCGCCGAACCCGGCGTTTATCGAGCAGACGTTGCGCGACCTGAGCCTGTGGGACAAGAAGGACGCCAAGCTGATGACCCTGTCGGGGGGCATGAAGCGCCGGGTGATGATCGCCAAGGCGCTCAGCCACGAGCCCGACATCCTGTTCCTCGACGAGCCCACCGCCGGTGTCGATGTCGAATTGCGTCGCGATATGTGGGCCCTGGTGCGGGGCCTGCGCGAGCGGGGCGTGACCATCATCCTGACCACCCACTATATCGAGGAGGCCGAGGAGATGGCCGACCGGGTGGGCGTGATCCTGAACGGCGAGCTGATCCTGGTCGAGGACAAGACCAAATTGATGAAAAAACTCGGCAAGAAGACGCTGACGCTGAACCTTCAGGACCCGATGCAGACCGTCCCGCCCGAATTGGCGGAATGGAAGGTCACGCTGAAGGCCGACGGCAATGAGCTGGAATATGTGTTCGATGCCAATGCCGAGCGCACCGGCGTGCCCTCGCTGCTGCGCGCGGTCAGTGATCTGGGCATCGGCTTCAAGGATCTGAACACCGCCCAGAGCTCGCTGGAAGACATCTTCGTCAGCCTGGTCCATCGCGACAAGCCGGCCCGGCAGACCACCGGTGAAGGAGCCGCATCATGAGCTTCAACGCATACGGAGTCTGGGCCATCTATCGCTTCGAGATGGCGCGGGCGCTGCGCACATTCTGGCAGTCGATCGTCACCCCGGTCATCACCACCGCTCTCTATTTCGTGGTCTTCGGCTCGGCCATCGGCAGCCGCATGACCGAGATCGACGGCGTAGCCTATGGCGCCTTCATCGTGCCCGGCCTGATCATGCTCAGCCTGTTCACCCAGTCGATCTTCAACGCCAGCTTCGGCATCTATTTCCCGAAATTCACCGGCACCATCTATGAGATCCTGTCGGCGCCCATTTCGCCGTTCGAGATCGTTCTGGCCTATGTCGGAGCGGCGGCGACCAAGTCTATGGTGCTGGGGCTGATCATCCTGGCGACGGCCGCGCTGTTCGTGCCTCTGCGGATCGAGCATCCGCTGATGATGATCGCCTTCCTGGTGCTGATTGCGACGACCTTCTCGCTGTTCGGCTTCATCATCGGCATCTGGGCCCAGGGGTTCGAGCAGCTGCAGATGATCCCCATGCTGGTCGTGACGCCGCTGACCTTCCTGGGCGGATCCTTCTATTCGATCGACATGCTGCCGGGCATCTGGCGGACCATCTCGCTGTTCAACCCGGTCGTCTATCTGATCTCGGGCTTCCGCTGGGCCTTCTACGGGGTCGGTGACGTGAGCGTGGGAATCAGTCTGACGGCCACGCTGGGCTTCTTCTTCACCTGTCTCGCGATCGTCGGCTGGATGTTCAGGACGGGCTATCGGCTGAAGGCCTGAGCCAGATCGCCATCGTCATCCTCCGACTTGATCGGAGGATCGGTGCGGGCAGGCCATCACACGTCGAGGGCGACACCGATCCTCGGGTCGAGCCCGAGGATGACGTGATTTGTGGCTCAGCCCGGCGACTTCATCGGCACGTAGCCGCGGTCGACCATGCGACGCAGGCCCTCATAGGCCTCGGACAGTTCCTCGAAGGCCGTGCGCGCCGCCGTCAGGCGGGCGATCTGGTCGGGCGTGGACGGCGCGCCGGATTCGGACTGACGCACGGCCTCGGCGACCCATTTGGCCCGGGCCGTGGCGACGGTCACCGCCAGCCGCTGGAAATGTCCGGCCTCGACCGAGGCCAGCATCTGGCCCACCACTTCGCGATTCGCGACATAGGCGGTGTAATCGATGTGCTCCATCAGGCCGCGCAGGCGGCGCTGCTCGTGAGGATCGATGTCCTGGGGCTCGAAATGATCCCGGGTCCGCCGGTAGCTGGAAGTCTGGATCGTCGACATGGCGCACCTCTGAGGGCGTGAGGCCTCAGGGTGCGCTTGTCCGGTTAACGGGGGGTTTCAGGCTCACCCTTGCGGTGCAGGGCCTGACGGACGGCCTCGAAGGTCGACTGGATGTCTTCGGCGGGCGGCTTGCCTGCCATGCTGACCAGCCAGATGGCCAGCCAGCTGAGGATGAAGCCGGGCACGATTTCATAGACACCGCTGCCCTGCGACAGGGTCTGGCCATCCGCCAGCACCGGGGCATAGATCCAGATCAGAACCGTGACGGCCCCGACGATCATGCCGGCCAGCGCGCCGTTGCGGGTCATGCGCTTCCACGTCAGCGACAGGATCACCAGCGGCCCGAAGGCGGCGCCGAACCCGGCCCAGGCGTTGGACACCAGCCCCAGCACATTGTTCGAGGGGTCATAGGCCAGGAAGATGGCCGCCAGCGACACGGCCAGCACGGCCAGTCGGCCGATCATGACCAGCTCCTTCTGGGGCGCATTCTTGCGCAGGAAGATCGAATAGAAATCCTCGGTCAGCGAGCTGGACGACACCAGCAGCTGGGACGAGATGGTGCTCATGATCGCCGCGAGGATGGCCGCCAGCAGGAAGCCGGTGATCAGCGGGTCAAACAGCACATCAGACAGCAGGATGAAGATGGTCTCGGCATCCGCGACCTCCAGCCCCGTGCGCGTGGCATAGGCCAGGCCCACCAGTCCGGTCGACAGGGCGCCGATCAGGGTGACCAGCATCCAGCTCATGCCGATGTTGCGCATGGTCGGCACATCCTTGAGCGAGCGGACGGCCATGAACCGGACGATGATGTGCGGCTGGCCGAAATAGCCCAGCCCCCATGCCATGGCCGAGATAACGCTGATGATCGTGGCCCCTTCGAACAGATTCAGAAGACCCGGGTCGATGCCGCGCACGGTCTCGGTCATGCCGTCCACGCCGCCGATCTGGGTCAGGGCGACGACAGGTACCAGGATCAGGGCGACGAACATGATGCAGCCCTGGACGAAGTCCGTCAGGCTGACGGCCATGAAGCCGCCCACCATGGTGTAGGCCAGAACCACGCCCGCCGTGATCCACAGGCCCCAGGAATAGTCGAGACCGAAGGCGCTCTCGAACAGCTTGCCCCCGGCCACCAGACCGGAGGAGGTGTAGAGCGTAAAGAAGATGACGATGACCAGCGAAGAGATCACGCGCAGCAGGCGCGACCGGTCCATGAACCGCTTGTCGAAATAGTCCGGGATGGTGATCGCGTCATTGGCCATCACCGTATAGGTGCGCAGGCGCGGGGCCACGATCAGATAGTTGGCCAGCGCGCCGAGGAAGAGGCCGATGGCGATCCAGGCCGACGACAGCCCCGACAGGAACATGGCGCCCGGCAGGCCCAGCAGCATCCAGCCACTCATGTCCGAGGCCCCTGCCGACAGTGAGGCGACCGCCGGTCCCAGCTTTCGCCCGCCCAGCATATAGCCCGACACATCCGAGGTGGACTCGCGATACGAATACAGCCCGATACCCAGCATCAGGGCGAAATACAGGCCGAGGGTGATCCAGGTTCCGGTTTCCATAAGCGAAGGGGTAGCAGCGTTGCCGCAATCGGGTCCACCCCCTGCCACAATCGCTCACGGAACAGCCCCCGCTGCCACGGGTTAGCCATAGTCAGGGGCAAGCTGTGTCCCACACCCTGTGATGGAGAATCCGATGACTGACCGTTTGAAAAGACCCGCAATCCTGTCGGCCGCTGCGGTCGGCGCGCTCGGCCTGTCGCTGGCCGCCTGCGCCGGCATGGGCCCGCGCGAGGGCACCTACACCCAGCAGCTGGATGCGCTGCGGGCCGACTGTGATGCGCGTGGAGGCATTCTGACCCCGACGGGCGCGCAGAGCGCCTCGCCGGAGCGTGACTATGCCTGCGAAATCCGGGGACTGCCGTCCAGCCGGACGCGCTAGGCCTGGGACCGGAGGCGCCAGCTGGCGCCCTCGGGGCCGTCCATGACCTCGATGTTGAGCTCGGCCAGCCGGGCGCGGATGCGGTCCGCCTCGGGCCAGTCCTTTGCGGCCCGGGCGGTGGCGCGCTGCTCGATCAACGCCTCGACCTCGGCCGCCAGATCGTCGGAGGCATCGCCCTTCAGCCAGTCGGCCGGGTCGGACTGAAGGACCCCCAAAACATCCGCCGAGGCGATCAACTGTCCTTTGGCCCGGGCGACGGCGGCCGCATCGCCGGCCGTCAGTCCGCGTTCGACCTCGCCGGACAGGGCGAACAGCACCGCGATGGCCCCCGGGGTATTGAGATCGTCCTCAATGGCCTTGAGAAACTCTGCGGGCGGCTCAGCCGTCGAAGCGGCCACGTCGGCTGCGCGGGCCAGCGCCCCATACAGTCGATCCAGCGACTTGCGGCTCTGATCCAGGAGGCTCTGGGTCCAGTCCAGCGGCTGGCGGTAGTGGGCAGACAGCAAGGCCCAGCGCACCACCTCGCCCGGAATGGCCTGCACCAGATCGTGGAGCAGCAGCACATTGCCCAGCGACTTGGACATCTTTTCCGCATCGAGCGTCAGAAAGCCGTTGTGCATCCAGTAGCGGGCATAGTGGTCGTGCGGCCGCTCGCCATGCGCATGGCCGTGGGCGCAGACGCCCTGGGCGATCTCGTTTTCGTGGTGAGGGAAGGCCAGGTCGATGCCGCCGCCGTGGATGTCGATCGGCAGGCCCAGCACCTGTTCGATCATGGCCGAGCATTCGATGTGCCAGCCGGGCCGACCCGCCCCCCAGGGCGAGGGCCATTCCGGCTCACCCGGCTTTGACGGCTTCCACAGGACGAAGTCGTGCGGGTTCTTCTTGTACGGCGCCACCTCGACCCGGGCGCCGGCGATCATGTCATCCAGGTTGCGGCCCGAGAGCGCGCCATAGGCCTCGTACGAGGACACATCGAACAGCACATGGCCCTCGGCCGCATAGGCGCAACCGTGGTCCAGAATCGCCCCGATCTGGGCGACGATGGCGTCCATGTGGTCGGTGACATGGGGGGCGATATCGGGCGGTGTGACGTTCAGCCGCGCCATGTCCTCAAGGTAGGCCGCCTCATAGCGGGCGGTGATCTCGCCGATCGGCACGCCCTCTTTCGCCGCCTTGGCGTTGATCTTGTCATCCACGTCGGTGACGTTGCGGGCATAGACGACGTGTCCGGTCCCGTAACGACGGCGCAGCAACCGCACCAGCACGTCGAACACCACCGGCGGGCGGGCGTTGCCGATATGGGCAAAGTCATAGACCGTCGGTCCGCAGACATAGAGGGTCACGCGCTTCTGATCACGGGGCTCGAAGACCCGTTTGGAGCGGGTCAGGGTGTCGTGGAGCACGAGAGGCATGGCGGGCGGACGGTCCGGCTTGCTTGCGGGGAAAGGGGATCATCCCATATAGCCGGGACGGGGCGGGTCCAACCACACAGTTCGTCCCCGCAGAAAAAAGGGAGAGCGGCGCGCGTCATTTCCGGAACCCTCGTTCCGGCGCAACTTCGTCGCCTACATCGATATGGATGCCATCGTGCAAAAGCCCAGCCTGGTCACCGACACCAACGCCCTGATCCGTCCGTCGCGGGAAGAGGCCATGCAGGCCGTGCGGACCCTTCTGGCCTGGGCGGGTGACAATCCGGACCGCGAGGGCCTGATCGATACGCCCAAGCGCGTGGTCGACGCCTATGGCGAATGGTTCGAGGGCTATGGCGCCGATCCGGCCAAGGAACTGTCGCGGACCTTTGAGGATGTGCAGGGCTACGACGACATGGTGCTGCTGCGCGACATCGAGGTCGAGAGCCACTGCGAGCACCACATGGCCCCGTTCCTGGGCAAGGCCTATGTCGCCTATGTACCGACCGAAAAGGTCGTGGGAATCTCCAAGATCGCCCGCGTAGTCGAGATCTTCTCCAAGCGGCTGCAGACCCAGGAAGTGCTGACCAACCAGATCGCCGGGGCCATCGAATCGCACCTGAAGCCGGCCGGCGTGGCCGTGCTCATCGACGCCGAACACCAGTGTATGACGACCCGCGGCGTGCACCACCGCCATGTTTCCACCATCACCACCCGTTTCACTGGCGTTTTCAAGAGCGATCCGGCGCAGATGGAGCGGTTTTTGAAGCTGGCGAGGGGCTGAGACAGGCCTGCGGGTTCGCCCGTCAGGCGTAATCCTCAGAATCGGAACCCTTCAGGGCCTCTGACCGCTTTACAAGCGCCGTCAGGATCGCCAAGAGACGGTTGAAGCTGATCCACACGCGCGCCCCGAGCGGCGGCATGACACGGAGACGACCCCCATGGGCGCCAAACTTTCGGGACCGAGCGGTGGCAAGACCATCAGCCAGAACGCGGACATCAACGTCACGCCGTTCGTCGACATCATGCTGGTGCTGCTGATCATCTTCATGGTCGCCGCGCCGCTGGCCACCGTTTCGATCCGTCTGGACCTGCCGCCGGCTACGCCGCCCGAGCCGGGCCAGGAAATCGTTGAGCCCGTCGTCATCAACATCCAGCAGTCCGGCCAGATCTATGTCGGCGTCGGTGACGTGCTGACAGAAACCGACATCTCGCGTCTGCCGGTCGACGCCTGCGCGGCCCTGGGCGGCGGTGCCTGTCAGGAAGAGCGCGTGTTTATCCGCGCCGATGCCGAGGTCACCTACAACGACTTCATGACCGTCATGAACACCCTGCAGCAGAACGGCTTCCTGAAAGTCGGCCTGATGAACGAAGACATCATGTAGGCATCGGGCCAACCGCCTGATACCGAAAGGGCCGCTCCCGTCCGGGGCGGCCCTTTTCAATTCGGAGCGCGCGCAATGACGGGAGACGAGGTCGAGGCCCTGATCATGGCCCTGCCCGGGGCGGAGCACGCCACGGCCTATGGCCACCCCTGCTGGCGGATCGCGGGCAAGTTCCTCACTCGGCTGCGGGCCGAGGATGACAGCCTGGCGCTCGACGTCGGCTCGGTCGAACGCCGCGACATGCTGGTCGAGGTCGACCCCGAGGTGTTCCACATCACCGACCACTATCGCGCCTATGCCTATGCGCTGATCCGCATCGAGCGGGTCGACCCGGACTGGCTGAGGGCCGAACTGGTCAGCCGCTGGCGCAAGGTCGCCCCGGCCAAGCTGAGGAAGGCGCACCCGGAGATACTCGAGGCCACGCCCCCCTCTTGACCTGACCTTGCGGCAATCTGCCAGGTTCGTTGCAAATAAGGACGAACCACATGACCGAGCCGGTTATCGAGGACCTGATCGTCAACGCCGCCGACGGATATCCGCTGTCGATGCGGCTGTACCGGCCTGTCACCCCGCGCATGGCCGTGCTTGTCAGTTCGGGGACCGGCTTTCCCAAGGGGTTCTATGACCGGGTCGCCCGCCGTCTGGCCGGACGGGGGGCCGTGGTGCTGACCTATGATTTTCGCGGCGTCGCCGGGTCACGGCCCGACGACCTGGCGGCGCTGGAGATGGACTATCCCGACTGGGGACGTCTCGACATGCCGGCCGCTCTGGAGGCCCTGGCGACGGCCGCCCCGGGCCTGCCGCTGACCCACCTCGGCCACAGCGTCGGGGGGCATTTCCTCGGCTTCGTGGCCAATCATGACCGGTTCGTGCGCCATGCCTTTGTATCAGTCGGCACCGGCTACTGGGGACGGCACCACCGTCGTTACAATCCGCTGGAGCTGTTCTTCTGGTTCGGCTTCGGCCCGCTGAGCCTGAGGCGCCACGGCTATGTGAAGGGGGGTGGCCTGTGGGGCGGGACCGACCTGCCCCGCGGCGTGTTCGAGACATGGAAGCGCTGGTGCCTGAAGCCCGCCTACTTCTCCGACGAGCTGGCCACCACCCTGAAACCGCATCATTTCGCGGCGGTGACCGCACCCATCCGATCGTGGATATTCACCGACGATCCGATCGCGACCCCGCGGACGGGCGCGGACCTGCTGGAGGTCTATCCGCAGGCCCCCCGCGACATGGTAATCCGCTCGCCCGGTGACTATGGCGTCCGGCGCATCGGCCATGAGGGTGCCTTCCGACGCCGGATGGAGCCCCTCTGGGACGAGATCGCCGACTGGCTGGACAACGGCGGGCGCCCTTGATCCTTCGGCGATCAGCCCCAGCTAAGGCCCCCTCCCCCTGCTGAAGGATCTCCCCATGGCCAAGGCCGACACCCTGACCGTTGACGGACACGACATCCCCCTGCTGGGCTTCGGCACCTGGCAGCTGGAGCCCGACGACGCGCGGCGGATGGTCGGTCACGCCCTGACCCACGGCTATCGCCACATCGACACGGCCTGGATCTACAAGAACGAAAAGGGCGTCGGAGAGGGCATCCGCGATGCCGGACTGGCCCGCGACGCCTTCTGGCTGACGACCAAGATCTGGGTCGATCATTTCAGCCATGACGCCCTGTTGAAGCAGGCCGAGGAATCGGCGGAAAGCCTCGGTACCGCGCCCGACCTTCTGCTGCTGCACTGGCCCAAGGCGACGCCGCCGCTGGCCGAGACCATCGGGGCGCTGAACGCGGCGAAGGCCCGCGGCCTGACCGCTGCCATCGGCCTGTCGAACTTCCCGTCGGCGGAGTGGAAGAAGGCACAGGCCCTGTCCGAGGCCCGGCTGATCACCAACCAGGTCGAATACCACCCCTATCTGTCGCAGAAGACGCTGATCGACACGGCCCGGGACCTCGGGTCGTCGATCACCGCCTGGTCGCCGCTGGCCCAGGGCAAGATCGTCGAGGACGCCACGATCCGCGCCATCGCCGAGGCGCACGGCAAGTCGGCGGGGCAGGTGACCCTGCGCTGGATCGTGCAGCAGGGCGTGATCGCCATCCCCAAGACCTCGAAGGAGAGCCGGGCGGCCGAGAACCTCGACATCTTCGACTTCGCCCTGACCGACGACGAGATGGCCCGCATCCATGCGCTGGCGCGGCCGGACGGGCGGCTGGGCGACTGGCTGGACGCCGCCTTTGAATGGGATCAGGATACCTCCCAACAATAAGAACCCCAGGGAGGTTCGCAGATGGGCAGTGTCCTGCGGTTTCCGGGGGCAGACCCGGCTGACGCGGCGATCGGACGCCGGCTGAAGCACTGGCGCGGACAGCGCGGCGTTGATGTCGACACCTTGGCCGGCGCGCTGAAACTGACGCCCGAAGCGATACGCAGGCTCGAAAGCGGGCAGGCCCACATGACTTTGACCCAGCTGGCCGTGGCAACGCGCCATCTGCGCCTGCCGGTCTGGGCGCTGGTGTCGGACACCCGGGCGTACTGAGCGACATCCTGGCCGCGTGACAGACGCCGCAGGCCCGCCTAAGCGTTTGCGCATGGCCTACAAGTCCCTGCGCGAATTCATCGATCTGCTGGAAGCCGAAGGCGAGCTGGTGCGCGTTCGCGAGCCGGTCTCGACGCAACTCGAGATGACCGAGATCCAGACCCGGCTGCTGCGCAACGGCGGCCCTGCGGTCCTGTTCGAAAAGCCGGTCATGCCGGACGGCTCGATCAGTCCCATCCCCTGTCTCGCCAATCTGTTCGGCACGGTGAAGCGCGTCGCCATGGGGGTGACGCTGGAAGGCAGGAGCCGCACGACCGCCGCCGAACTGCGCGAGGTCGGCGAGTTGCTGGCCTTCCTGAAGAATCCGACCCCGCCGCGCGGTCTGGCCGACGCCATGGAGATGCTGCCGCTGGCCAAGACCGTCATGGCGATGCGGCCCAGGGTGGTGAAGAAGGCCCCGGTGCAGGAGGTGGTGCTGAAGGGCGACCAGATCGACCTGACCGCCTTGCCGATTCAAGGCTGCTGGCCCGGCGAGCCCGCGCCGCTGATCACCTGGGGTCTGGTGGTGACCAAGGGGCCATCCGACGATCGCGAGGATGACTTCAACCTCGGCATCTATCGCATGCAGGTGCTGGGCAGGGACAAGGCTATCATGCGCTGGCTGGCCCACCGGGGCGGGGCGCAACACTATGCCCGGCACAAGAAGGCCGGAAAGCGCGAGCCCCTGCCCTGCGCCGTCGTGCTGGGCACCGATCCGGGCACCATTCTGGCGGCCGTGACCCCGGTGCCGGACACTTTGTCGGAATACCAGTTCGCCGGACTGATGCGCGGGGCCAAGGCCGAGCTGGTGCCCTGCAAGACCGTGCCGCTGATGGTGCCGGCCACCGCCGAGATCGTGCTGGAGGGCCATGTCCTGCTGGACGAGCACGCGCCCGAAGGCCCCTATGGCGACCACACGGGCTACTACAATTCGGTCGAGACCTTCCCGGTGTTCCAGGTGACGGCCATCACCATGCGCCGCGACCCGGTCTATCTGACCACCTTCACCGGGCGCCCGCCGGATGAGCCGAGCGTGCTGGGCGAGGCCCTGAACGAGGTCTTCATCCCCCTGCTGCGCCAGCAGTTCCCCGAGATCGTCGATTTCTGGCTGCCGCCCGAGGGCTGCAGCTATCGCATCGCCGTGGTGTCGATGAAGAAGGCCTACCCGGGCCACGCCAAGCGCGTGATGATGGGCTGCTGGAGCTATCTGCGGCAGTTCATGTACACCAAATGGATCATCGTGGTGGACCACGACATCAACGCCCGCGACTGGAAGGACGTCATGTGGGCCATCTCGACCAAGATGGACCCGGCCCGCGACATCACCGTCATCGAGAACACCCCGATCGACTATCTGGACTTTGCCAGCCCCGAGAGCGGCCTCGGCTCCAAGATCGGCCTCGACGCCACCGACAAACTGCCGCCCGAGACCAAGCGCGAATGGGGCGAGGAAATCCGCATGGACGAGGCCGTGGTCGAGCGGGTCAACGACCTGTGGGACCGGCTGGGATTACCCGGTGACGGAACACCGATCTGGAAGTGAGGGCTTGGCCGTGTTATAACTTCGTTGCAACGGAGTTCGGCTATGGCCACCTCAATCCGGAAAATCGGCAATTCGCAAGGTGTCATCCTGCCAAAGCCCGCGCTTCAGGCGCTGGGCGTAGCGGAAGGCGGCGCGGTGGAGTTTGTCTATGAGCCTGGCAAGATCAGCATTGTCCCCGCGCAGAGACCCGTCCGCGAAGGATGGGAGGAAGACGCCAAAGCGATCGCAGCCGCAGGGCTGACCGATGAGGAGCGCGTGTGGGTGGACGCCGATCTGACGGACGATATCCCTGACGCCTGGGATGCCCATACCGAGGCAGACATGGATCGCGTCGAAGCTGAACTGCTCGCTGACGGCGTGGTGAAGCCATAGTGCCGAAGCGCGGCGAGGTGTGGTGGGTGAAGCTGGACCCCACCGTCGGGCACGAAATCCGCAAGACCCGTCCATGCATGATCGTCTCGCCCGACGAGATCAATCGGCATGGCACCTGCATCGTCGTGCCTCTGACCAGCAGCCAAGGTCGGCGCTACCGCGTCGCCACGTCCATTTCGGAAAAGCCGGGGGCGGCGGCCGTGGATCAGGTTCGGATGATTGATCACGCACGGCTGGGCCGTCGCATCGGCGAGGCCGAGGCCGGTATCCTGAGCGCCACCCTGGCGGTGCTTCGCGAAATGTTCGAGGAATAGTGCGACGACAGGGGTCGCACTTCAGGGGGCCGCATGAGCGCGTTCGAGTTCTTTTTCAGCTTCTATGGCCTGCTGCTGGGGCTGTCGGTGGCCGAGCTGGTGGGCGGGTTTTCGCGGGTCCTGCATGAGCGGGAGCGGATCCGGTTCGGCTGGCTGACTCCGCTGCTCGCTGTGTTCGTGGCCATCGACATCGCCACCTTCTGGAACCAGGCCTGGGTGATCTTTCGCGGGGCGCCGTTCAACTTTGCCCTGCTGGTGCTGGGGCTGGTGGTGGCCGGGACCTTCTATGTGGCGGCCAGCGTGACCTTTCCGCGTGTCGCGACCGAGGGGAAGCGGCTGGATCTGGACGACCATTTCTGGGCGCACCGGCGGATCGTGTTCGCCTGTGTGCTGGCGGCCAATCTGATCGTGGCGGCGACCTTCTTCCTCGTCACGGGGCTGAGCGGCGAGATCGCCCGGATTCCGCTGGGGCCGATCTTCTGGATTGGGATGGCGATCTTCATCGGGGGCACTTCGATCGGGGCTTTTGCGCCGAGCCGCAAGTGGGTGGTCGGGGCGCTGTGCGTGCTGGTCGCCTATCACGTTTTCACCACGGGGCGGGCGCTGACGGCCCTGGTTCAGGCCGGGGGCTGGTCGCTGCTGGGAAGCTAGACCAGACGTTGCGGCCCTCTGCCCGGCATGGTCAAAGGGAGCCCATGATGCGTCGCCTTATCCTGATCAGTCTGCTTGCGGCGTCGGCCCAGCTTTTTACGGGAGCCCTCGCCATGGCCCAGACCCCCTCGCCCGCCCTGCCCAATCAGGCCCTGTATGACCCGCAGGGGTTCCTGCCGCCGGCCCCGGCGTGGGATGGCGCCAGCCGGTCGCTGCTGCGCCCGGCCTCGGATCCGTGGGCGACGGATTTCGAGCGCGATCCCGAGCTGGACTTCAGCCCGAACTATGAGGACACGCGCGCCTGGTTCGACCGGCTGGATGCCGCATCGGACTGGATCCGCATCGAGCAGTTCGGCACCTCGCCCGAGGGACGGCCGATCTATGCGGTGATCGCCTCCAAGGACGGGGCGACCTTCGATCCGTCCAAGCCGGTGATCGTGGCGCAGGCGGGCATCCACCCCGGCGAGATCGACGGCAAGGACGCGGGCATGATGCTGCTGCGCGACATTGCCTTTTACGGACGCGATGACCTGCTGGACGGGGCCAATCTGATCCTGATCCCGATCCTGTCGGTCGACGGCCATGAGCGGGCCTCGGCCTACTCGCGGCCCAACCAGCGCGGGCCGCGCATTCAGGGCTGGCGCAATACCGCCACCAACCAGAACCTGAACCGGGACTATATGAAGCTGGACCAGCCCGAGATGCAGGCGGTGCGCGGGCTGATCCTGAAGTATCAGCCAGACCTGTATGTCGACATCCACGTCACCGATGGTCTCGATTATCAATATGACGTCACCTATGGCTACAACGGCGAGAACGGGATCTGGAGCCGCAGCCCGGAGACGGCGCTGTGGCTGGACCGTGCCTTCAAGCCGGCAATGAATGCGGCGCTCGAGGCCCAGGGCCACATCCCCGGCGAGCTGGTGTTCGGCATCGACGACCAGAACCCCCGTGCGGGCCTGTCGGACGGCGGGCTGGGCGAGCGCTTCTCGAACGGCTGGGGCTCGGCCGCCCATGTGCCGACCATCCTGATCGAGAACCACAGCCTGAAGCCCTATGACCAGCGGGTGCTGGGCACCTATGTCTTCCTTGAGACGGCGCTGACGCTGCTGGCCGAGGATGGCGGCGATCTGCGCGCAGCGGTCGAGTCCGACCGGGCCCTGCGCCCCGCGACGGTTCCGACCAACTTCGTGCCGAGCGAAGAGCCCGTCTCGATCCGCCCGTTCAAGGGTATCCGCTATGAGACCTATGTCAGCCCTGCCTCGGGCCGCGAGGAGGTGCGCTGGCTGGGCGTGGCCGATCCGGAGCTGTGGCAGATGCCCTTCTACGGCTCGGTGCCGTCGCTGGAGCTGGCAAGGCCCGATGCCTATTGGGTGCCCGCGCACCGGGCCGACATCATCGAACGCCTGAAGATGCACGGCATCGAGATGGAGACCCTGAGCGAGGCGCGCACGGTACCGGTCGAGATGCTGCGGCTGGAGGACATCCGCCTGTCGCCGCGCACCAATGAGGGCCATGTGCCGGTGCGTGTGGGCGGGGTGACGCCCGAGGCCCGCGACTGGACCTTCCCGGCCGGATCGGTGCGGGTGTCGACCGACCAGCCGCTGGGCGATGTGGTCGTGCTGCTGCTGGAGCCGCAGTCGACCGAGAGCTTCTTTGCCTGGGGCATGTTCCTCGAGGTGTTGAACCGCGTCGAATATATCGAGGGCTATGCCATCGCCCCGCTGGCCGAGGCGATGCTGGCAGCCGACCCGGCGCTGAAGGCCGAGTTTGAGGCGAAACTGGCCGCCGATCCGGAGTTTGCCGCGAACGGCGATGCGCGTCTGGCCTGGTTCTATGAGCGGACGCCCTTCTATGACGACCGCTTCAACCTGTATCCGGTTGCGCGGGAGACACGCTGATGACCCTCGCGGATTTCATCGGGCCCGAGGCCGCAGCAGGCGCGCTGGACGCCCTGTCGCTGTGGGTGGGCCTGCTGGTGCTGTGGCTGGTGGTGCTGTCGTGGGGCGTGGTCGGGCAGAGGCGACGGCTGAGGGTGGCCTTTGGCGACGGCGGCCATGTGTCGCTGACCGCCGCCGGACGCGCATTCGGCAATGCCGCCGAATATGTGCCGGCCGGGCTGATCGCCCTGTTGCTGCTGGCCCTGACAGGGGCGACGCCGCTGTTGATCCACATCCTGGGGGCGACCCTGCTGGTCGGGCGGGTGATCCATGCCAGCGGCCTGCTGTTCCAGAAGGGGCCGTCATTGGGCCGGATTCTGGGCATGGCCCTGACCTATGCGGTGCTGCTGTTCGCCGCCGGTCTGCTGATCGGACAGGCCGTCGGCTGAGGGTGGGGTGCCGGGGGCGGTTGCCCCTGAGAGCCGCTGTCGCCATACCGGGGCATGGCCGATTCCCCTGCTCCCTCCGCTGATCTGATCCACGATGTTCTGGCCGCCGCGCTCAGAGCCGGTGCCGATGCCGCCGAGGCGGTGACCGCCGAGCGGACCTCGCTGTCGGTCGGGGTGCGCGACGGGGCGCTGGAGGATGTCGAGCGCGAGGAATCGCACGATCTGGGCCTCCGGGTCTTCATCGGCCGGAAGCAGGCGACAGTCTCGACCTCGGACCTGTCGGCGCCCACGCGGGCGCGGTTGATCGAGCGGGCCGTGGCGATGGCGCGGCTGGCCCCCGAAGACCCCTATGCGACGCTTGCCCCCGAAGACCGGCTGGCCCGGGCGCCGTTCCGCGAGCTGGACCTGTACGACGACGGTTTCCCTGAGCCCAAGGCGCTGGAGGCGGCGGCGCGCGACTGCGAAGCGGCAGCGCTCGGGGTCGAGGGTGTGGCGCGGTCGGAGGGCGGCCATGCCTCGGCCTCGCGCAGCGCCTGGCGGCTGGTGACCTCGCACGGGTTCGACGGCCAGTATCGCGGCACGGCCTTTTCTCTGGGCGCGGGCGTGATCGCCGAAAAGGACGGAGCCATGGAGCGGGGCGGCGAGCACCGCACCCTGCGCCATCTGTCCGATATGCCTTCCGCCGAAAGTCTGGGGCTTGAGGCCGGGCGCCGCGCCGTGGCTCGGGTCGGGGCGCGCAAGATCGCCTCGCAGACCCTGCCGGTGATCTTCGAGAACCGGGTGGCGACCCAGGTGCTGTCGCCCCTGCTGGGCGCCATCTCCGGCCCGTCGATCGCACGCGGGACCTCCTTCCTGAAGGACGCCATGGGCGAGGCGGTGCTGCCCGCCCACCTGTCGCTGATCGATGACCCCTTCCGCATGCGGGGTCTGGGCTCGACCCCGTTCGACGACGAGGGGGTCGAGGTGGTCGAGCGGGCGCTGGTCGACCGGGGCGTGATCACCACCTGGCTGATGAATACGGCGGCGGCGGCCCAGCTGGGTCTGGCCAGCACCGGTCATGCGTCGCGCGGGCTGGCGGGGCCGTCGGGCGTCTCGACCCACAATCTGCACCTGACGCCGGGCGAGGCCGATCTGGCTGGCCTGATAGGACAAGCCGGGACGGGCCTGCTGGTGACCTCGATGTTCGGGCCGTCGCTTAACCCCAACACCGGCGACTGGTCGGCGGGGGTGTCGGGCTTCTTCTTCGAGGGCGGCCAGATCACCCATCCGGTCAGCGAGGTGACCGTGGCCGGGAACCTGCGCCAGCTGTGGATGCGGATGGTGGCGGGCCGCGACCTGGAGTTCCGGTCGTCGTTCAACAGCCCGTCGCTGCTGATCGACGGCGTGGCGGTGGCCGGCAAGTGACCGATCTGGCCGCCGATCTGGCCCTGATCGTCGAAGCCGCACGCGAGGGTGCCATCCTGGCCGAGGCCGAGCGGGTCAAGGGGCTGGAGATCGAGCACAAGCCGGGCGGCTCTCCGGTCACCAGCGCCGACTACGCCGTCGATGCCTTTCTGAAGGACCGGCTGCGCTCCGCCCGCCCCGACTATGGCTGGCTGTCGGAGGAGACACCGGACAGCCCGGAGCGGCTGAAGCACCGGCGCATCTTTGTGGTCGATCCGATCGACGGCACCCGGGCCTTTATCGCCAACCGGCCATGGTGGTGCATTCCGATCGCCGTGGTCGAGGACGGCCACCCGGTGGCCGCCGTCATCCATGTGCCGGAACTGTCGGAGACCTTTGAGGCCACGGTGGGCACCGGCGCGCGCATGAACGGTCGCGCCATTCAGGCCAGCGACACGGATGCGCTGGAGGATGCCTCCCTGCTGGCCAGCGCCCAGATGCTGCAAGGGCCACAGTGGGTCACGCCCTGGCCACCCATGCGGTTCGAAAAGCGCAATGCCCTGGCTTACCGGATGGCGCTGGTGGCGGGGGGCGCGTTCGACGCCACGGTCGCCCTGACCCCCAAATGGGACTGGGATGTCGCGGCCGGGGCCCTGATCGCGCGCGAGGCCGGGGCCATCGTCACCGATCATCTGGGCGGGGACTGGCGCTTCAACCGGCCTGATCCGCGTCAGGCCAGCCTGATCTGCTCGGCGCCGGCCCTGCACCCGTTGATCCTGGAGCGAACCGGGGCTATCCCCCGGGCCAGTTGATCCCCTCCCCTTCATCAGGAGGCCTGCCCGCAGGCCAGCCGCCCATGACCGACACGCCCAAGACCCCCGGACAAGAGCCCGAGCAGCTGCTGCATCTGGTGATCGGCGGAGAGCTGCGCCACCTGGACGCCCCGGTGTTCCGCGACCTGTCGAAGATCGACTTCGTCGGCGCCTTCCCCAGCTACGCCGAAGCCAAGAAGGCGTGGAAGGCCAGGGCCCAGGCCACGGTCGACAACGCCCATATGCGCTATTTCATCCTGCATGCGCACCGCATGATCGACCCGCGCGGCGACGCCCACTGAGCCGATGACCCTGTTCGGCCAGACCTTCGATACGCAGCAGGTGTTCGCCCTGGTCCTGCTGTGCGCCAGCCTGATCTACTGGGTGTTCGTCATGCGCGGCGAGCGCAGCTACCACCGCTGGTTCAAGCGCTGGGAAGCCGACCGCAAGGCAAGTCGCGAGGCCGAGCGGCGCGCCGAGGGCGGTGGCGGATCGGGCGGTCCGTGGGGGTAAGCGCCGTTCGCTTGTCATCCCGGCCGTAGCGAAGCGGAGAGCCGGGACGGCAGGTGCAATAAGTCAGTCCACCCGGAAATCACGCCCGTGATTATCCGGGTGACGTGGCGAACCGGCCTCTCCCTTCTCCCGGATAGACGCTGCTCGTCTTCCGGGAGGGTTCGAGGGATCAGCTCCCGTCCCGGATATTCGCGTTCGCGAATTCCGGGATGACAAGGCCGAGGTTCCAGAGTCATTCCCGCTTGAGCAGGCGTTCGGTCAGCAATGTGCCCCACCAGCCGGCCTTGAACTCGGCGCGGATGGCCTTGGGGTCATAGCCGGGGCTGTCGACCCATTCGAGGAAGCCGATGCCCTTCGGCTCGATCTCATGGACGTATTTCTCGAGGTAGAAGTCCAGCACGCCGGTCAGGCCTTCGCGGCTGTGCAGATACTTCTTGGACAGTTGGCTCATGGCCTCGGAGATCGGCTCGCCCAGATGGAAGTGGCGGTAGAAGACGGCCATCAGCCCGGCCCGGTCGGCGCCCGACTTGCAGTGGATCAGCACGGGGTATTCGATGGTCTGGAACAGGGCTTTGGCCCGGTGCACCCGGTCGGGGCCCGGCACGTCGCGCGAATCCAGCGGCGCATCGATCAGGGTCAGGCCCAGCCGTTCGCAGGCGTCCTTTTCCAGCCAGTAATAGGCCTCATCCCGCGCGCCGCGCAGGTTGATGACGGTCTTGATGCCCTTCGCCTTCCAACCCGCCAGCTGGCGCGGTGAGGGCTGATTGGTGCGCACCAGATCGGGGCCCAGCCAGTGGGCGTTCGAAAAGGCCACGCGCAGGAAGGCATGGTCCTCGAGCCAATAGGACAGGTGGGTCTTGAAGCGGCCCCAAGCCGTGGACAGATCATGGCGCGACATGGGGGGCAGATAGCCTTTCGCCGGGAAAGGCATCAATGCAATTCCGCCAGACGCTTGACTTGCGGGGGGCATCAGACGACCGAGAGGACATGTCCGCGCACGACGCATCCTCCAGACCTGCCCGCCCGCTGCTGGGCCGGATCTGGCGTGACTATCTGTCCCGGCACAAGGCGGCGCTGGGCCTGTCGATGCTGTGTGCGGCGGTGGTCGGGATCATGGCGGCGACCGTGCTGCAGCTGCTGGAGCCGGCCATCGACGGCCTGTTCCTGGGCGAGGCGGTGACCATCTGGGGCGTGATCACCGTGCCGCCCGGGCGGGCGCTGGTGTGGATCCCCCTGATCATCATCGGCGCGGGGCTGATCTGGACAGTGGCAGCGCTGGGACAGGCGGCGCTGGTCAACCGGCTGGGCCACGGCATCGTCGGCGACATCCAGATCAAGCTGTTCGGGGCGATGATCCGGGCCGATCTGGCGCGGCTGCGGGCGCAGCATTCGGGCGGCTTTGTCTCGTCGGTGCTGTTCGACGCCAATCTGGTGCGGGAAGCCTTCACCAACGGCATGGTCAACTATACCCAGCATGCGCTGACCCTGATTGCGGTGATCGCCTATATGGCGTGGAGCGACTGGCGGCTGACGCTGATCGTGCTGCTGGGGGCGCCGCTGATCGCCCTGGTGATCCGCCGCTTCGGCAAGCGGATGAAGAAGGCGACGACCGGGGCCATGGTCGAGACCGGCAATCTGTCGACCGCCCTGATGGAGAATCTGGACGGCGTCCGCCTGATCAAGATCGAGAACCGCGAGGATGCCGAACAGGCTCGCGTGGGCGAGGTCGTCGGGCGGCGTCAGCGCCACGTGATCAAGAGCGCCGATGCCCGGGCGTTTGCCGGGCCAATGTCGAATCTGGTGGCGATGATCGTGGTGGCCGCCGTCATGGCCTATGCGGGCTGGCAGGCGCGCGACGGGGCGATGACGGTCGGGGCCTTTGCCGCCTATATCGGCCTGCTGATGGCGGCGGGGCAGTCGCTGCGTCAGGTGACCAATCTGCAGACCGTCATGTCCGAGGGCCTGACCGCCGCCGACCGGCTGTTCAGCGCGCTGGATATCCAGCCCGAGATCCGCGAGGCCCCCGATGCTGCCCCCCTGCCCCACGGGCCGGTGACGGTGGCGCTCGAGGGGGTATCGTTCGCCTATGGCCCGCTGAGCGAGGGCGGCGCCCCGACCCTGTCCGATGTCGATCTGGTGGTGCGCCCCGGCGAGACAGTGGCACTGGTCGGACCGTCCGGTGGCGGCAAGAGCACGATCCTGAGCCTGCTGCCGCGCTTCTACGATGTCACGGCGGGCAGTGTGACGATCAATGGCCGCGACATCCGCGAGATCCGGCTGGCGGACCTGCGCGACCGGATCGCTCTGGTGACGCAGGAGCCCTTCCTGTTCGACGACACCCTGGCGGCCAATATCGCCTATGGCCGGCCCGGCGCGACGCAGGACCAGATCGAGGACGCGGCCCGGGCGGCGGCGGCGCATGAGTTCATCAGCGCCCTGCCGGATGGCTATCAGACCCGGGCGGGGGAAGCGGGGCTGCGCCTGTCCGGCGGCCAGCGCCAGCGGGTGGCGATCGCGCGGGCGTTCCTGAAGGATGCGCCGATCCTGCTGCTGGACGAGGCGACCAGCGCGCTGGACACCGAGAGCGAGGCGCTGGTCCAGGCGGCTCTGGAGCGGTTGATGGAAGGCCGCGCCACCCTGATGATCGCCCACCGCCTGTCGACCGTTCAGAACGCCGACCGCATCTATGTGATCTCGGCCGGGCGGGTGGTGGAACAGGGCGGCCACGCCGACCTTGTGGCGCAGGAGGGCCTCTATTCGCGGCTGGCGCGCAGTCAGGCGCTGGACGGACAGCCCGCCGGGGTCGTGGCATGAGGCCGCTGCGCAATCCGCTGATCCAGAAGATGGTCGCCTGGCTGCTCTCGCAGTGGATGGCCTTCTGCTATGCGACGCTGCGCTGGCAGCGCGAGAATGAGGGCGTCGCCGAGGAGGTCTGGGACCAGGGCGGCGGGGTGCTGGCCGTCTTCTGGCATTCGCGCATCGCCCTTTCCCCCGCCAGCTGGCCGCTTGAGCGGGCGCAACCGACCAAGGCGCTGATCTCGCTGTCGCCCGACGGCCAGTTCATCACCCGGGCCATGGCGCGGCTGGGCTTTCCCGCCATCCGGGGGTCCTCGGCCAACAAGGACAAGAGCCAGCGGGCCAAGGGCGGCACCCAGGCGCTGCGCGACGGCCTGAGACAGCTGAAGACGGGCGGGCTGGCGATCACGCCGGACGGTCCGCGCGGACCGGCCAATGTCATGGCGCCCGGCCTGCCGACGCTGGCCCGGATGTCGGGGGCGCCCGTGCTGCTGATCGGGGTGTCGTGCAATCCGGCCATCCGGCTGAACAGCTGGGACCGGGCGGTGCTGCCGCTGCCGTTCGGCAAGGGGGCGGTGGTCTGGGACCGGGTGGACTGGCCCGAAGACGGCGACATGGAAGAGGTGACCGCCGACTGGACCGACCGGCTGAACGCCGTCGAGGCGCGCGCCGACCGCCTGACGGGTTTGAGCAGGGACCCGGCGTGAGCCTGCTGCTCGGCACCTATCGGCTGCTGACCCGGGGGCTGGAGCCACTGGCGCCGCGCCTGCTGGCGTATCGGGCCCGCAAGGGCAAGGAAGACCCCGCCCGCATCGACGAGCGGCTGGGCCAGGCCGGGGTCGGGCGCCCCCCCGGGTCGCTGGTCTGGATGCATGCCATCAGCGTGGGCGAGAGCCTGTCGCTGTTGCCGGTCATCGGCCTGCTGGCCGAGCGGCGGCCGGACCTGTCGGTGCTGGTGACCACCGGCACGATCACCTCGGCCCGGATGATGGCCCAGCGCCTGCCCGAGGGGGTAATCCACCAATATGCGCCGGTCGATGGGCCGCAGGCCGTGAGCGGGTTCCTCGACCACTGGCGGCCGTCGCTGGGTCTCTTCGTCGAGAGCGAGCTGTGGCCCAACCTGATCCTTGAGGCGCAGGACCGGGCCATTCCGCTGATGCTGGCCAGCGCCCGGATCACGGAGCACAGCGCCGGGGGCTGGAAGAAACGCCCGGCAGCGGCGCGGATGCTGCTGGACGCCTTCGCCTGCATCCTGCCGCAGGACGAGGCCTCCGCGGGTCGGATTGCCGATCTGGGCGGACGGACGGACGGGCGGGTCAATCTGAAGCTGGTGGGTGCCCCCCTGCCCTTCGACCGCAAGGAATTCGACCGGCTGAGCGGGGCCATCGGCGACCGGCCGGTGGTGGTGCTGGCCAGCACCCATGAGGGCGAGGAGGCGGCGCTGGTCCAGCGGCTGCAGGCGCTCGATCCCCTGCCCTTCCTGATCGTCGTGCCGCGCCATCCGGAACGGGCGGGAACCATCGAGGCGGACATGGCGGCGCTGGGCCTGACGGTGGCGGTGCGGTCGCGGGGCGAGGCGCCCGGCGCGGACACCCAGGTCTATCTGGCCGATACGCTGAACGAGATGGGCCTGTTCCTGAGGCTGGCCGAGGTCGTCGTGCTGGGCGGGGCGTTTGGTCCGCTGATCGGGCGCGCGCCCGTCGGGGGCCACAATCCGCTGGAGCCCGCGCGGCTGGCGAGGCCGACCCTGACCGGGCCGGACATGAGCAACTGGAGCATCGCCGGGGCGATGGCCGAGGCGGGCGGGCTGGAGATCATCACCGACCTGTCGCGGCTGGCGCCCCGGGCGGCCGCGCTGCTGGCCGATCCCGATCTGGCGCGCCAGCTGGGACGTCAGGCCGAACAGGCCGCGGCGGGTGCCGACGGCGGGCTGGAGGTTCTGTGGCAGGCCATGGCGCCGCTGCTGCCCCCGGCCGGAGGGCGCCGATGAAGATCTCGACCCCCCGCTGGTGGTATCGCCGCGACCGCAAATACGGCGTGCTGCCCCGGATGTTGCTGCAGCCGGTCTCGTGGATCTGGGCGACGGCGACCGCGCGGCGGATGGCCCGGACGGTGCCGCATGACCCCGGCGTGCCGGTCCTCTCGATCGGCAATCTGACGGTCGGCGGCTCGGGCAAGACGCCGATCGCGCTGGCGATCCTCGAGCGGCTCAAGGCGCGCGGCGTCACGGCCCATGCGCTGTCGCGCGGCTATGGCGGCAGGCTGGAAGGGCCCGTGCAGGTCGATCCCGCCGCGCACACGGCCGAGGATGTCGGCGACGAGCCGCTGATGCTGGCGCAGGTGGCGCCCGCCTGGATCGCGCAGGACCGGGCCGCCGGAGCCGACGCCGCCGTCGCGGGCGGGGCCGAGGCTCTGGTGCTGGATGACGCCCACCAGAACCCCTTGCTGGCCAAGACCCTCAGCCTGATCATCGTCGATGGCGAGACCCGCGACGACGAATGGCCGTTCGGCGACGGGGCGGTCTTCCCCTCGGGCCCGATGCGCGAGCCACTGGCGACGGGCTTGGCCCGGGCCGATGCCGTGGTGGTGCTGATGCCTGCCGACCTCGAGGTCCCCGATCCGGAGCTACTGGCCCTGTTCGGCGCCCTGCCGGTGCTGATCGCCCGGCTGGAGCCGGCGGGACCGCCGCCGCCGGGACCGCAGATGGGCTTTGCCGGCATCGCCAAGCCGTGGAAGGTCGAGCGGTCGCTGAAGGCCGCCGGCTGCGATCTGGTCGACTTCGCCCCGTTCGCCGACCACGCCGCCTATGCCGAAGGCGAGCTGAAGGCCCTGGCCGAGCGGGCGGCGGTGTTCGACGCCGGTCTGGTGACGACCGAAAAGGACTGGGTGCGCCTGCCCCCCGACTGGCGCACCCGCGTCACCGCCTGGCCCGTCCGCGCCCGCTTCGAGGACGAGGCGGCGCTGGACGCCCTGCTGGCCGGGCTTTAGCGCAGGTTTTCGAAGACGACCGAAAGCTCCGGAAAGTCATTCCCCTCTGCCAGTCCGGCATACTCGTCGGCGGTGAAGGGCCCCATGGCGTCCCCACCCTCGCCCCGCGCCTCGGCCGCGAGATCCCTTTGGATGAACCAGTATTCGTCCGGCGTGCCCAAGGTCTGTCCGAACTCATTGGCTGGCTTGCGGAGCACCACGATGAAGCGGCTGTCATAGCCCGCTGCCACGACAGTCGCCTCGATGCCGACGCCCGTGCAGCCTTTCTTATCCCGGACGCATAGCGTCATCTGCTCGGGCGTATCGACCCCGACCAGATGGTAGGGCCCGACCAGCTTCTGATCGTGGGCGAAACCGAAGGCCTCAAAGATGCAGGACGAAAGGCCGAGGGCGAGGCAGACGGCCAGAAACGCGTGGACGACCCGCCTCATCGCGCGTCGTTCCGGTACACCACCCCGCCCTTCATGACGAAGGTGACGCGTTCCAGCACGGTGACGTCGGTGAGCGGGTCGCCGCGCACGGCGATCAGGTCGGCGGGCATGCCGGGGGCGATGCGGCCGGCCTGATCGGCGATGCCGAGGTGTTCGGCGGCGTTGACGGTGGCGGTCTGGATGGCCTCCAGCGGGGTCAGGCCTGCGCGGACCAGCAGGGCAAACTCCTGCGCATTGTCGCCATGGGCCGACACGCCCGAATCGGTGCCGAAGGCGATCCGCACACCGCCCCGGTGGGCGCGGCCGGCCATGTCCAGCATCAGGGGTCCGGCCTGCAGGGCCTTTTCGGTCTGGGCCGGGGTGAAGAAATTGTCCGGGCCCGAGGCGACGCGGGCGACATAGTCCCCGGCCATCAGGGTCGGGACCAGCCAGGCACCGCTGTCGCGCATCAGGCGGATCGACTCCTCGTCGAGATAGGTGCCGTGCTCGATCGAGTCGCCACCGGCGCGGAGGAAGGCGTTGATGCCGTCGGCCCCGTGGGCGTGGGCGGTGACGCGGCGGCCCATGCGGTGGGCGGCCTCGACGATGGCGGCCAGCTCGGCCTCGGTGAACTGCTGGCCCAGACCGGCGGCGGTGTTGGACAGCACGCCGCCGGTCGCGGTGATCTTGATGACGTCGGCGCCCGCCCGGACCTGTTCGCGGACAGCCCGCATACAGTCGTCGACGCCGGAGCAGATGCTGGGCGAGGACAGGACGTGCAGGACCTCGTCGCGATAGCCGTTGGCATCGCCATGGCCGCCGTGGATCGAGACGGACGAGCCCGAGGCGATGATGCGCGGGCCGACCACATCGCCGCGCCGGATGGCGTCGCGCAGGGCGAACACCGCCTCATTGGCCCCGCCGAGATCAGCCACGGTGGTGAAGCCGGCCATCAGTGTCAGGCGGGCGTGGCGGACACCGATCATGGCGCGGTCCGAGGTCGACAGGGTAACGGCATCCAGTCGTCCGGTCGGGCTCTGCTGGCTGGTCAGGTGGACATGGCTGTCGATCAGGCCGGGCAGGACGAAGGCGTCGCGCAGGTCGATGACGCGGCCCGGCTGGCCTTCGCCGACGAAGCCGTCGCGGATTTCGACCACCCGACCGCCCGCGATCACAACAGTTTTATCCGTGAGAATTCTGCCGGTTCCCGGATCGGCGAGCAGGCGGCCAACCTGCAGGAACGTCGTTCCCCCATCAGGAGAAAGGTCAGTGGGGACCGCCCCTTGCTGTGCGAAGCTCGGCACTGTCGAAAGCAACAGCAGGCCAAGGGCCATCAGGATCGAACGCATTTCCACCTCCCCGGTATGAGGCTTGCACCATAGGCGCCTGTGAGGTTTCGCCAAGGCTCAGGTTGCTATGGCCGTACGGATTTGAAACAACCTGTCATGATCGTTGAACCGCAAGAGGGCGTCGCATGCGGATATCGAGACGAGGACTGATCCTGGGAGGCTCCGCGCTGATGGCCGGATGCTCTTCCGCCACCGCCAGCACGGTCGAGCTGGCCACGCCGCTGGTCATGCCGCAACCGGTTCCGACCCCGGCGGTCGAGCCTGTGATTCTGGCCGGTGACCCCGCGCCGCTGGACCCCAAGGGCATGGTGCGCAAGGAAGTGATGGACCGGGCCATGGCCGCGCTGGACATCCATCACCGCCGCATCCCGCAACGCGACCGCATGTATCTGGTCGACTTCAAGGTGCATTCGTCCGAGCCGCGCCTGTTTGAGGTCGACCTGCTGGCCGGGACGGTCACCGCCATGCGCACCAGCCACGGTCGGGGATCCGACCCCGAGCACACCGGTGTGCCGCGCGCCTTTTCGAACACGCCGGAGAGCTTCATGTCGTCGGTCGGCAGCTATGTGACGGCCGGCGCCAGCCACGGACCGCAGCAGGGACCGAATGTGCTGCTGGACGGGCTGGAGTATTCGAACGACAAGGCCCGCGAGCGGGCCATCATCGTGCACGGCGCCGACTATGCCGATCCGGACTTCCTGGAGCGCGAAGGCAAGCTGGGCCGGTCGTATGGCTGTTTCTCGGTCGCCCACGCGGACCTGCCTGCCCTGCGCGAGCGGATGGGCGAGGGCCGCCTGCTGTTCGCATTCAGCTAGGCAGCCCCCTCCCCCGCAAGCGGGGGAGGATGACGCGATCACTCATACCCGTGGGCAGCCTCGTTGATGACCTGTGAGGGCATGTTCGAGAAGTCGACGGCGACCGGGCCGGCCAGTTTGGCCTGAAGGGTGCGGATGACGTGGGTCATGCGGCGGCGGACCTCGCGCTCCGACTCGGAGCCCCCGTCAAGGCTGAGCGGGGCGAGGCAGAAGTCGATGATGCCGTCGGTGGATTTGATCGGTTCCATGGGTGGGTTCCTTGCTTATTCGGCGGCGACGAACTGGGCGGTTTCGGTCGAGTCCTTGAGCGCCGTGGTCGAGGACTGGCCGTTCGAGATGACGGTGGCGACCTGGTCGAAGTAGCCGGTGCCGACCTCGCGCTGGTGACGGGTGGCGGTGTAGCCGGTGGCCTCATTGGCGAACTCGCGCTGCTGCAGCTCGGAATAGGCCGCCATGCCGCGATCGCGGTAGCCCGAGGCCAGCTCGAACATGCCGTTGTTGAGGCTGTGGAAGCCGGCCAGGGTGACGAACTGGAACTTGTAGCCCATGGCGCCCAGCTCGCGCTGGAACTTCGCGATGGTTTCCTTGTCCAGCTTGGCTTCCCAGTTGAACGAGGGGGAGCAGTTGTAGGCCATCAGCTTGCCGGGGTGCTTCTTCTGGATGGCCTCGGCAAACTTCTTCGCGTCGTCGAGATCGGGGTGGGAGGTCTCCCACCACAGCAGGTCGGCGATATTGGCATAGGCCAGGCCGCGGGCGATGCAGTGGTCAAGGCCGGTGCCGGGCTTGAGCCGGAAGAAGCCCTCGGGGGTGCGATCCTCGCGGTTGATGAAGGGGTGGTCGCGCTCGTCCACATCCGAGGTGATCAGCTGGGCCGACTCGGCGTCGGTGCGGGCGACGGTGATGGTCGAAGTGCCCATGACGTCGGCGGCCAGACGGGCGGCGACCAGATTGCGCTCGTGCGCCTGGGTCGGGATCAGCACCTTGCCGCCGAGGTGGCCGCACTTCTTCTCACTGGCCAGCTGGTCCTCGAAGTGGACGCCGGCGGCGCCCGCCTCGATGAAGGCCTTCATGATCTCGAAACTGTTCAGCGGGCCGCCGAAGCCGGCCTCGGCGTCGGCGACGATCGGGGCGAACCAGTCGCGTTTGGCGCCGCCCTCGGCGTGCTCGATCTGGTCGGCGCGCTGCAGGGTGCGGTTGATGCGGCGGCACAGTTCCGGCGCGGCATTGGCGGGATAGAGCGACTGGTCCGGGTACATGGCGCCGGCGGTGTTGGCGTCGGCGGCGACCTGCCAGCCCGACAGGTAGATGGCCTTGAGGCCCGCGCGGACCATCTGCATGGCCTGGTTGCCGGTCACGGCGCCCAGGGCATTGATGTAGGGCTCGGTGTGCAGCAGCTCCCACAGGCGGTCGGCGCCGCGCTGGGCCAGGGTCTGGGCCGGGGTCACCGACCCGCGCAGGCGCAGGACGTCTTCCGGCGTATAGGGGCGTTCGATCCCGTCAAAGCGGCCCTTGGGCGACGGCACCAGATCGGCGAAAGTGGTCATGAGAATCCCTCGTCTCGAATGCAGGCGGCACGCGGCCACCGGTTGCGAGGAAGGAAACACGCGACAGTCATGATTGATACAGGATGGCCGGTCGCATTCCTGACAGTTAGTCACATCATGACACTTGCACGGCCGTCATAATGTGACAGACTGCGGCCATGGATCAGGCGCCGGATCGCAAACTGTTTCTGGGGGGGCGCCTCAAGCGGTTGCGGCGCGAGCTGGACCTGACGCAGACGGCCATGGCCGCCGATCTGGGCGTTTCCCCCAGCTATCTCAATCACATAGAGCGGAACCAGCGGCCGGTGACGGCGCAGCTGCTGCTGCGGCTGGCCGAGACCTATGATGTCGATCTGCGCGCGCTGAATCAGGGAGGCGTCGGTGAGGCCGAGCTGGCCGAGGTGTTCGCCGATCCCCTGTTCGCCGGGATCAGCGTGCCCCGCCATGAAATCCTGCAGCTGGGCGAGGACCTGCCGGGGGCGGCCGAGGCGCTGATCCGCCTTTACCGGTCGCTGGCCGAACAGCGCAGTCGCAGCCGGATCGAGGCCGAGCACGGCGGCATCGAGACGGGCACGCCGTCCGACTGGGTGCGCGACCACATCCAGTCGCGGAACAACCATTTCGCCGAGCTGGATACGCTGGGCGAGGCGCTGCATGCCGCCCTGTTCGACCCGGCCGGCGGGGTGCACGACAGCTTTGAGGCGGCGGCGCGGGCGCGGCTGGCCAGCCGCCACCACCTGACCGTCAAGGTGATGCCGGCCGAGGTGATGGTGGAATGGACGCGGCGGTTCGATCCGCACCGGCGGCGGTTGCTGCTGTCGGAGACCCTGGGGCCGTCGTCGCGGGCCTTTGCTGTCGCCTATCAGTTGGCGCTGAGCGAGCACGGGACCGAGCTGGAGGCCATGACTGCGGCCGCCCGGCCGCCGGATGAGGCGACCCGGCGGCTGTTGAAGGTGTCGCTGACCAATACGCTGGCGGCCGCCACCCTGATGCCCTACGGCCCGTTTCAGGCGACCGCTGAGGCCACCGCCTATGACCTCGGACGACTGACGGCGCGGTTCGGCGTGTCGTTTGAACAGGCGGCGCACCGGCTGACCACCCTGTCGCGGCCCACGGCGCGGGGGGTGCCCTTCTTCCTGATGCGGGTCGACCAGGCGGGCAATATCTCCAAGCGCTATGCCTCGGGGGCGTTTCCGTTCTCGCGGTTCGGCGGAGCGTGTCCGCGCTGGCGGCTGCATGCGGCGTTTCGCACGCCCGGGCGGATCGTCACCCAGATCATCGAGACGCCCGAGGGCGGACGCTGGTTCACCCTGGCGCGCACGGTCGGGCGGCAGGGCGACGGTGCCGACGACGGGCAGGATCTGGCCATCGGTCTGGGGTGCGAACTGAAGCATGCGCCCCGATTGGTCTACAGCCGCGGGCTGGACCTGAGCGCGCCCGAGGTCACGCCGATCGGCCCGGCCTGTCGGCTGTGCCTGCGCCACCCCTGCGCCGAACGCGCGGCCCCGCCGCTGGACCGTCCGCTCGCCGTGGACGACTGGACCAAGTCGGTCAGCCCCTATCCGTTTGAGGCGGGGTGATTGCACATCCGCCTCCCCGACGAAGGTCGGGGTCCAGGAGGGCGCGCGAATCCTCTGCCTGTGGCTCTGGGCCCCGGCCTGCGCCGGGGAAACGGAGGGACGGCGGGGTATCAAGGCCCGCCGCCCCGCTGCATTCGGCGGCGCTGGGCGCGGTTGAGGGGTGGAGCGGGCTGCGGCGACGGGGGTGGAGTGGAGTCCCGCAAAACAGTCTCCACTTTCTCCACTTTCTCCACTGTCGAGACCGCCTGCTGGGCGTGGAGGGCGGCCATATGGGCCTCGGCGGCGCGGACGAGGGCCTCGCTTTCGCGCAGGGCGTCGAGGCTTTGCTGATGGGCGGCGCGCCGGCGGTCGGCGGCCCGGGCCTGGTTCTCGGCGGTCGCCGTGGCCTTCAGCTGGGCATGGACTCGTGTCCAGCGCGCGGCCCCGGCCGCATCCCCGGCATCCAGGGCGGCGCAGATACGGTGCCAGACCTTGTCGAGCGCGGTCCACAGATCATCGACGGGGTCATCCAGATTGACCGGCGCGGGCGGCGGCAGGGCGTCGGCCCGGCGGGGGTGATCGCGGCGCAACCAGCCCTCGCGCGCGGCGCGCTGCCAGAAGGTGGAGGGCGACAGCGCCAGCTCGCGACAGACCATGGCGGCGGTCGACCCCGCCAGATAGGCCTCGCGCGCGACCGTCCAGACGTCATCGGGGGCGGAGGGAGAGGGAGCAGCCTGTGTCATGCCGGGGAGGCTGGCACGCGGGTGCGTCAGAAACGGACGGGGCGATGTCTTGAACGGGGCAAGTGGTCGTCAGCGGCCGTCAGTTAGAGTGGCGTCTTCCGCTTCGCCCTTGAGCAGCCTGCGGAGCCCTCGCTGAAAACGCTCCAGATCCGTGTAGGTCGCCGTGAACCATGTGCGGACCAGTGAGTAGGTGCCGAGGTCATCATGACCACGGTCAGGTGGAGCGAGTTCAACGACAACCCTGATGTTCCCCACTGCGTCATGCCGGAGGATCGCCACATAGAGATGGCGTTCCAGATAGCCTGAGCGGGTGAGGTAGCCTCCGGCCAATTTCAAGGGCGGATCATTCAACGGATACTCACTCATTCGGTCAACAAATGTAGTGAGGTCTTCCTTGCCGAACCAGGCTGATGCAGTCCCCGCGAAGCCCTCACTGGTGACGGTCGCGCGAACCTCGCCATGCCATTCATCCATCGGACTGTAACGAAGCGTCAGCATTGCGGCCCCCACGTGCATTGAGACCGTAGCGCCGGATCGCGACAGGCACCAAGGATAAGCGCCCCCACTCCGTCAGAACCACCCTGCCCTCTTCCACCCGGTGAGGGATGTCGCCGACGGCGGCGGTGCCGCCGCTAGAGGGTTGCCCCGAAGTAGGTGTCCAGCGGAAAAGGGGCGCCGTCGTCAAACAGGAGCTGGCCGCCGTCCTCGCAAAAGCTGTCGAGCATGCTGCGCGCCACCCGAAGGGCGAGACAGAGGGCCTGAAGTGAATCCTCGCCCGCGATCTCGGCCGGCTCCGGCCACAGAGGATGGAGGGTCAGGGCGCAGGCCCAGGTCCGGTGACGTTCGCTGACGAAAGGAACGCCCACCGCAATGTCCAGCGGGAAGACCTGGCCCTCCGCGCCGACCGCTGTGATCGTGATGTTGGCGATGGAGGTCAAATCAGGAAGGCCGGCACGATCACGCCGTCTTCCAGACGCTCAAGCGGCGTGAGGACGAATGACTGGACCACGCCTTCCGCGCGATAGACCTGGCTGAGGGTGCCGTCGGCGCGGAGGGTGTGTCGGCCGCAGTATTCCGTGTCGTCTTTAAGCCCTTGATCCGGCGAAAGGCCCGCCTCCTCGGCGAACATGCGGGGCCAGAACCACCAGTAGCGCTCGGCGTCGGCGGGGCTGACGGTGTGGTCGTCGGGGTCGTCCCAGCGGCCCGAGCGGGTCAGCCACATGCGGGGCTTACCCTTGATCGCCCAGCCGGTGGAGCACAGGGCGTCACCCTCCATGCGGAAGGCGCGGGTCTGGCAGGTCTTGACCGTGGTGTATCCCTCGGCTTCGGCCTTGTCCTTCAGGCTTTCCAGCAGGGGACGGAGCTCGGCCACGGTCTGGAGATTGCCCGCCGTCCCGCGCGCGAGGGCATTCGGGATCCAGGCGATGTCGGAGCCACCGCACTCCTCGATCTCACCGAGTTCGAAATCATAGCGGGCGATGCTGCTGCAGCCGCGCAGGCGGACATTGCGGGTGCACCACCAGCCCTGCCCCAGGGTCTCGGCCAGTTGGGCGGCGGTTAGCGGTTCCGCCGGCAGGGGGGCGGTGATCAGGGTGGCGGCGAGGGCAAGGGCAACGGACATGGGGCGATCCTGCACTGCCCCGGTGACAGATCAAGCGTTTAAGCCCTCACTCCGTCAGAACCACCCTGCCCTCTTCCATCCGGTGCGGGATGCCGGCGGCCTGAAGCAGGGCGGCGATGGCCTGGGCGGGGTCGGGGGTGCCGGTGTCGAGGAGGGTCTCGATGCGGGCGCGCAGGGTCGGGTCGCCGGAGACGGTGTCGAGGTGGTCCAGCCATTCGGCGCGGGTGAGGACGCCGTCCTCGCGGTTGGCGTCGATCAGGGGCTTGAGGAAGTCGAACCAGTCGCCGCCGGTGGCGCGGAACTGGGCGCGTTCGGCGACGAGGGCGAAGACGGCGCCGCAGGCATAGAAGGCGCGGTGCTCGCCGCGGGCGGCCGCGCCCTCGATCGGCCGGACGGCGAGAGCGGCGCAATCGTCGACCTCCTGCTGCAGCATGCCGAGCGCATCGTACGAGGGAGCGAGGGCCTTTGTGGCGCGCACGGCCATCAGGTCGGCCCCGCCTTCAGTGATCCAGGAATCGCGGGAGCGCTCGTAGCGGACGGTCTGGCCCAGCCAGAAATGGGCGCTCTCATGGCCGATGAACCACTGGATATAGGCGGCCGATACATCGGAGTGCTCGGCATTGCCGATGCCCTCAAAACTCATGACGATCAGGCCGGGCAGGACGCTGCCGCCCATGCTCTGAAGGCCCGGGGTGGGCCCGCCCCAGCTGGCCATGATGGTCGGGCGGTCGGTCTGGCCGGGACCGAGGCGGCGGGCATAGTAGTCGGCCACGCCGGGCGCCCAGCCTTCGATCGCGGCGCTGATCCAGGCGGGCAGCTGGGGATCGGCGACGGTGACGATGCGCTCGGCCTCCTTCATGCGGGTCTGGCCGAACAGGACGTAGAGGGTGCCGTCCTCGGTCACGGCCTGACGCTGGCGCTCGCCCTGGACCAGCACCGGGCCGCTGCGATCCTGCCAGGTGACGCGGGCGTTGCGGATGTCGATGTCCTGACCGTTGAGGTCCTCGGGCAGGTCGCGGGCGACGTCCAGCGACGGCAGGGCAAAGACATCGAAGGCCCCCGAGAACAGGGCCACCGACCCGTCGGTGAAGGCCAGCACCGGATAGTCGGCCTCGAGATTGTGGGCGCGGGGGGCCAGTTGCAGCCGGACGTGGCGGGGCACTGGTCCGCCGTCGAAGGTGCGCAGGACGTCGAGGTGGCCGACGCGCTCCAGCACCACGCCGGGGGTGACGACGGTCCAGTCGGCCGGGCGCCACGGCTGGCGCGCCTCCATCGTCAGGGAGGAGCGGATGAAGGCCCAGACGGGGGCGTCCTCGCTGAAGGTGTAGTCCACCGTCCACTGCTCGCCGTTTCGCGTGACGGCCACATCGGCGCCCGGAAGGTCGGCCTCGGCGAGCGCGGCCGGGGCGAGCGGGGCGGTCGGCGCGCACGCGCCCAGCGTCAGGATGGCGGCCAGAGCCGTTGCGGCAGACAGCGTGCGCATGAAGGTCCCTCTCTTCGGTGCGCGCACCCTAGCGTTGCCGTTTCCGCCGTCACCTTATCCTTTGGTCAGGCTTGGGACGGATCAAGGGCCCGTTGCGCGGCGTCCAGCGCCTCGGCCATGGCGGTCCTGAGCCGGTCGGGGGCGAGGATGCGGACCTGATGGCCCCAGGTGAACAGGTGCCAGGCCAGTTCGCGCATGCCCGAGGCGGTAAAGCGCACGCGCACCGAGCCGTCGGGCTGGTCCTCAAGCGTCTGGGTGGGGTGCCAGCGCCAGGCCCGGGCCTCGTCCGCGCCCTCGGGCAGGACCAGAAGCTCCACCTGCTCGACCTCATCCTGATAGATGCCGAAGGAGCGCGAGGCGAAGGCCTGGAGGTCGAAGCCCTCGGGCGGGCGGGCGGTGCCCTCCTCGACCGTAATCGCGCTCATCCGGTCGAGGCGGAAGGTCTGGATGCGGCCGCTGTCGCGGTCGGCGGCGACCAGATAGTTGGCCCGGCCGAACATCAGGCCGCAGGGGGTGACGATGCGCCGGCGCGAGGGGGCGCCGGGGCGGCTGTAGACAAAGCCCAGCGGGCGCTCGGCCAGGACGGCGTGACGGATGGGGGTCAGTTCGGCCTCGTCCGCCGTGGGGCGGGGGCCGGCCTGGACAGCGATGGTCTCGGCCCGAACCAAGGCCTCGAGATCCGGGGCCAGCCGGTTGAGGGTGGTCGAGCGCATGGCCGATTTGATCTTGCGCTCCAGCCCCTCCAGCGCGGCGGCCCGGCCTGGTTCGCCGGATAGTCTGAGGCCCGAGGCGGCCTTGGCCAGCTCGACCAGTTCGCCGGCGGTCGGGGCCTGTTCAAAGGCGGACAGGCCGCCCCGGATGCGCCAGCGCTTGTGCGGGGGATCAGAGACCTCCTCGACCGCCGGGAACATCATCAGGACCGCGTCGCGCATGCGCTCGGCCGTGCGGCGGCTGACGGCGAGATCACGCGCCATATCGTCCAGCGACAGGCCTTCGGAACTGGCCGCTAGGCGGCGGGCCAGGTCGAGGATCAGCGCTGCCTTGTCATGCCGCATGGGGGCTCCGGATGCCTACGACCGTTTCTGACGTATGTGTGCGCCATTCTATCCTTGTCATCAAGCGCCGGAGCGATCCGGCCCCGCCAAACAAGGATCAGACCCATGTTCCAAGCGACTCCCGCCCCCCGCCCGACCCGCCTGGCCGACCGCTATCTGACCGTGCCGTGCGACGCCGACGGCTGCAGCGATCTGGCCGTCATCTGGGACCGGCTGGAAGAACAGGTGGTCGATGTGATCACCCTGTCGGCGACCGCCGGCTATACGGTCGAGGACCAGCTATGGGACGAGGCCCGCTGGACCCCCGGCATCAGCGATCAGGACAGCTGGATCCCGGCCATGGCCGCCTGATCCGCGAGCGCGCTTGCGATCCGGGGCCGGGGCCGCTAGCCCTCGTCGGCTTACGGAGGACAGACCTGTATGACGACGGCCCCCCAGGACGGCGCGCGACTGATCAATGAGGCGGTGGAGGCTTTCAAGGCCCGCGACCGCGACACCACGGCTGACAAGCTGGCGCGGGCGATCAAGGCGGATCCGCCGATCGGGACGAAATGGGCCTCGGTCTCGCGACTGGCGGCGACCATGGGCGAGGTGTCGATCGCGCTGACCGCCGCGCGGCGCAATATCGCCGCGGCGCCGACGCCGGAATCGCGTCAGGCCTATGCCAATCTGCTGAGCCAGAACGGGCGTTCGGAGGAGGCCCTGCGCGAGGCGCAGGCGCTGGTGCGCGAGCGGCCCAATGATCCGGCCGCGCTGCACTTTCTGGCCACCTGTCAGGTGCAGTTCGGGGACAATGAAGCGGCCATCACCAACCTGCGCCGCATTCTGGATCTGCCGACCGTGGCGCTGGGGGCGGAGAACGCCTGGGCGGTGCTGGCCGGCATCAAGAAGTTCACGGCCGACGATCCCGACATTCCGGCGATGGAGGCGTTGGCCGCGCGAATCGGCCAGGCCCCCGAGCGGCGGCTAAACCGGGTGGTGCTGCTGTATGCGCTGGGCAAGGCGTATGACGACACCGGCCAGACGGACAAGGCGTTTGCCGCCTTTCACGAGGCCGGACAGCTGCAGATGCCGGACAGCACCTTCAGCGCCGACCAGTCGGACCTGTTCGTCGATCAGGTGGTGAAAGGCTATGACCGTGCCTTCATCGACAGCCTGCCGAAGAGCGCGGTCGACAGCGACCGGCCGATCTTCATCCTGGGCCTGCCGCGCTCGGGGACGACGCTGGTCGAGCAGATCCTGGTCAGCCATTCGGCGGTGCATGACGGGGCCGAGGTCAATCTGTTCCGCCACGCGGCCATGTCGGTGCAGGGCTATACGCCCGACGTCGTGCGTGCCGCCTTTGCCCAGCCGGGCGGGGAGACCCTGGCCACCCGGATCGGGCGGGCCTATCTGCACCTGATGGACGAGCGGTTCGGCACCGAGGGCAAGGTGATCGACAAGACGCTGAACCAGACGCGGTTTCTCGGCCTGATCCACCAGTGCCTGCCGAATGCGAAATTCATCTGGCTGCGCCGCCATCCTGCCGGGATCGCCTGGTCGTGCTTTCGCACCCGGTTCGTGAAGGGGGCCGACTGGACCCGGTCGCTGACCGACATTGCCCGCCATTTCCGGGGCGAAGACCGGCTGCATGAACACTGGACGAAGGTGCTGCCGCCCGAGACCCTGCTGACCGTGCCCTATGAGCAGCTGGTCGATGACCCCGACACCTGGATGCGGCGGATTCTGGATCACGCGGGGCTGGCGTGGGAGGATCAGGTCAAGGATTTCCACGCCACCGACCGGGCCGTGACCACCGCCAGCTTCGCCCAGGTGCGCCAGCCGCTCTATGCCTCATCGAAGGCCGCATGGAAGCGGTATGAGGCGCCGATGAAGCCGTTCTTCGATACCTATTACGGGCCGGGCGTGGACTAGACCGAAATCGGTTCAGTTGGACGCATGTCTGACTGGGCTCAGATTTCGGGCCAGTGTTATTCGAGAGCCTGATTCACGGCATCGGCGGAATCGCGAAGCGATTCCACCTCAACCGATCAGGCTCTACGACACGCCGTAGCGTTCGCGCATGGTGGCAATCGACCAGTCGATCAGCGCGGTCAGTTTTTCGCGGTCCACATCGGCCAGCCGGTTGAGATAAAGGCACGACACGCTGGTCTTGAACTTGCCCAGCCCGTCCATCAGATCGGGCCGCTCGGCAAAGCCCGGCATGATGTAGAGCGTCAGGTTCGCCTTGCGCGGCGAAAAGCCGATGATCGGCCAGTCGGCGGGCTTCTTCGTCGTGTTGACATAGGTATAGCGGTCATAGCCGACGATCGACGCCCCCCACATGACCGGGTCGCAGCCGGTGCGCGCCCGCAGCAGGGCGTCCAGTTCAATGCCGTCGGCCCGCCGGCCCGCATGGGGCACGGCGGCCAGGAATTCCTCGACAGAGGCATCGGTCGGCAGCGTTTTCAGCTCGGACATGGGTCAGGCCCTCCGCTGAGGCGCATCATCGTCGGCGATTTCGAATCCGGCAAACTCGAATCCGGGCGCCACGGTGCAGCCGACGAGGGACCAGTCGCCGAGGCTTTCGGCGGCCTGCCACCGGCCGGTCGGGACGATGATCTGGGGCTGCTGGCCGGCGTCGATGTCCGGTCCGAGGATCAGGCGGCCGATGCCGTCGATGTCCAGCGCCAGCGGGGCGCCGACATAGTGGTGCCAGATCTCTGTGGCGTCGACGCGGTGCCACTTCGACCGCTCGCCCGCCGTCAGCAGGAAGTAGATGGCCGTCCCGACCGAGCGCCCGTCGACCGTGCGTGGATCGCGGAACGTCTCGCGGTAATGCCCGCCCTCAGGGTGCGGGGCGAGGTCCAGCAGGGCGATGATGTCGGCGGGGGTCATGGGGAATTCAACTTTTTCGTGTTAGGCCTGACGAATGCCGATTATCTCGATCTTCTACGGCATTGTGATCCGCATCAACTTCTTCCATCACGCGCCGCCGCATCTTCATGCCGCCTACGGCGATGCCGAGGCCCTGTTCGACATCCGGACGGGCAAGGTGATTGCCGGACGGCTGCCGCGACGCGAAACACGCTATGTGGTAGAATGGCTTGTAAAGCACCGGGGTGACCTGATGCGAAACTGGGATCTGGCCGTGTCGGGGCAACCGACATTCAGGATCGAGGGACTGGCCGATGACTGAGATCAAGATGGTCCGCGCCCGGCGGGTTCGTGCCCTGCCAGACTGGCAGCTCGAGATCGTATTTGACGACGGCATGATGGGGGTCACCGATCTGGCCGAGTTCGTCAATCTGGGACCGATGACCGAGCCCCTTAAGGACCCGGCCTATTTCGCGCGAGTGTTCGTCGAGATGGGAGTGCCGACCTGGCCAAACGGCTGCGACATCGACCCGATCAACGCCCATATGCTGATGCGTGAGGCGGGCACGCTGAGGGCGGCCAGCGAAGTGGCGTGATCGCTGGCCAAGGACTGGGTCCCGGCTTCCGCCGGGATGAGCGGAGGCGAGACGGTCCCACTCTTGCACCCGAATGCTTGAACCCAAATCAGATGACACTGGCGTCAGTCAGTGCCGCTCAACGGCGCCCAAACCAACCGACCGAATAGTAGCCATCCACGCCTTGAGGCGGGATTTCACGGCAGTACGATTTCCAACCTCGAGAGACGGCATCCGGCCCTCCTCGCCAGCATGCCGCCTGGACCAGACGTATGTTGACCCCGTGCCAAAACGCATACCCGGTGAGCAGGAACAGGATGGTTCCGACCGTCAGCAGGCCGGGCCTGAGGCGTGAGCCGGAGTGGCGGAATCTTCGCCAAGCCACGCTGGCTGCCCAGAGCATGATCGGCCCGGCCAGAACTAGCCAAAGCAGCCACTCGAACACCGTGCCCGCGCGCGGCTCTCGCAGCAGAACCGCCCAGTCATCGGGATGGATCACCTCACAGCCCCTTCACGATGCCCTCGACCATCTTCTTGGCGTCGGCGAACAGCATCATGGTGTTGTCGCGGAAGAAGAGTTCGTTCTCGACCCCGGCGTAGCCCGAGCCCATGCCGCGCTTGATGAACAGGACGGTGCCGGCCTTTTCGACGTCGAGGATGGGCATGCCGTAGATGGGCGACTGGGGGTCGGTCTTGGCGGCGGGGTTGGTGACGTCGTTGGCGCCGATGACGAAGGCGACGTCGCAGGAGGCGAACTCGGCGTTGATGTCCTCCAGCTCGAAGACCTCGTCGTAGGGGACACTGGCCTCGGCCAGCAGGACGTTCATATGGCCGGGCATGCGACCGGCGACGGGGTGGATGGCGTATTTCACCTCGACCCCCTCTTCCTTCAGCTTGTCGGCCATCTCGCGCAGGGCGTGCTGGGCCTGGGCCACGGCCATGCCATAGCCGGGGACGATGATGACCTTCGACGCATTCTTCATGATGAAGGCGGCGTCCTCGGCCGAGCCCTGTTTGACGGGACGGGTCTCGACCGCGCCGGCGCCGGCCGGGCCGCTGTCGCCGCCAAAGCCGCCCAGGATGACCGAGATGAAGCTGCGGTTCATCCCCTTGCACATGATGTAGCTGAGGATGGCGCCCGAGCTGCCGACGAGGGCGCCGGTGATGATCAGGGCGATGTTCTCGAGCGTGAAGCCCAGCGCCGCTGCGGCCCAGCCGGAATAGCTGTTGAGCATGGAGACCACGACCGGCATGTCGGCGCCGCCGATCGGGATGATGAGGGTGGCGCCGAGGATCAGGGCGATCAGGAACACGCCCCAGAAGGCCCAGGTGGCTGTGCCGCCGGTGCCGATCAGAATGCCGATCAGGAAGACCAGCCCCAGCGCCAGGCCGATGTTGATCAGGTGACGGGCGGGCAGGAGGATCGGCGCGCCACTCATATTGCCGTTCAGCTTGGCAAAGGCGATCACCGAACCGGTGAAGGTGATGGCGCCGATGGCGAGGCCGAGGCCCAGCTCGATGATCGACAGCATCTTGATGCCGCCCTCGGGCGTGGCGATGCCGAACGAGACCGGCGCATAGACGGCGCCCACCGCGACCAGACAGGCGGCCATGCCGACCAGGCTGTGGAAGGCGGCGACCAGCTGGGGCATCTGGGTCATCTGCACCCGCGCGGCGATCAGGGCCCCTGCCCCGCCGCCGACGATCACCCCGCCCGCGATCAGGCCGAGCGTCAGGGGATCCAGCGCGTCGGTGAGGCCCAGAGTGGCCAGGGTCACGGCGATGGCCAGGCCCATGCCGACCATGCCGAAGGTATTGCCCCGGCGGCTGGTCTCGGGACTGGACAGCCCGCGCAAGGACAGGATGAACAGAACACCGGAGACCAGATAGGCCAGGGCAGCGAGCGATGCGGTCATGGGCGTGGTCCCCGGAGTGTGGAGGTCAAGCGGTGGGACGGGCTCATCGCCCCATCCCCTGGGTGCGGGCGAGGCGCCACAGGGCGGCGGCGATGAACAGGGGGCTGAGGATCAAAAAGGCCCAGTCGAAGGGGTCCAGCGGGCGACCGTCGATCACCACCCGCGTCAGGATGGCCGAGAACACCAGCACGACGCCGCAGTCGTTGAGACGCACGCGGCGGATCGGGTCGCGTTCCTTGACGAACATCCAGATCCACATGCCCGCGCCCAGCCCGGTCGCGATCCAGGCGCCGACTTCGGCAATTTGGGTGGGGTCGGGACTCAAGATTGCGGCTCCCCGGGGGGTAGAAAGCGGCGGTGCTTCAATGCCCACAGGGCCCAGTAAACCCACATGAGGGCAAACAGCGTGTACAAAAGCAGTCGCCACCAAGGCGCTTCCGGAGCAATTTCGATCAGTTGAACGACGGACAGGAACAGGACTGACGGATAAAACAGGAGTGCCGCGCCTACTTCGATCCGCCGAGACAGGCCGGTCGGGATCATCTTCCCGAAAGACTGCACAAATATCGCTGCCGCAAACGCTAGTATCATCACGGCGAGGACCCAGCCCTGAACCCATAACGGAACCAGCGGACCCGTGACCGTCGAGGGGACAACTTCGAGCAGCGGTTCGACGGCGCCGGTCATGCCTTGGCGGCCTCCGCCTTAGGCTTTTCTTTCTTGCGGTACATGGCCAGCATGCGGCGGGTGACCATGAAGCCGCCGAAGATGTTGACCGAGGCCAGCGTCACCGCCGCGACACCGGCGCCCTTGGCGATCCAGCCGTTCATGCCCGAGGCCTCGGACACGGCCGCCGCGGCGATCAGACCGCCGACGATGATGACGCTGGAGATGGCATTGGTGACGGCCATCAACGGCGTGTGCAGCGCCGGCGTGACGCTCCAGACCACATAGTAGCCGACGAAGATGGCCAGCACGAAGATGGCCAGACGAAAGACGGTGGGGTCGACGTGTTCCATTCAGCTTGGCTCCCTGTGATCACGACGTGCCGGATCGTCGCTCGGCTCGAGTCCCAATCGGCGGGCGAAGTCTACCGCCGCGAGCAGCGCCATCAGCCCTCCGAGGTAAGCCGCAAAATGCGCGCCGGACGGCTCAATGCGCCACAGGACGACCGCAACCGCCGCAGCGCCGGCTACGATGGCGAGCAGGTGCATCGGATATTTGAAGATCTTCATCCCCTGACCCCCTCATGCACGATGGCGCCCGCGTGCGTGACGGCGGCGGCCTTGAGGATTTCGTCGTCGAGGTCGACGGCGAGGGTGCCGTCCCTGAGCATCAGGGCGACGAAGGCGACGAGGTTGCGGGCATAGAGGCTGGAGGCGTCAGAGGCGATGCGGCCCGGCATATTGGTCCAGCCGACCAGGGTGACGCCGTTCGAAGTGGTGGCCAGCTCGCCCGCCTTGATGCCCTCGACATTGCCGCCGTTGTCGACGGCCAGATCGACGATCACCGAGCCCGGCTTCATCGAGGCGACGTGGGCGGCGGTGACCAGACGCGGGGCCGGGCGGCCGGGGATCAGGGCGGTGGTGATGACCACGTCCTGTTTGACGATATGGCTGGCGGTCAGGGCCGCCTGTTTGGCCTGGTATTCGGCCGACATCTGTTTGGCATAGCCGCCGGCGGTCTCGGCGGCCTTGAACTCCTCATCCTCGACGGCGACGAATTTGGCGCCGAGCGACTCGACCTGTTCCTTGGCGGCGGGGCGGACGTCGGTGGCCGTGACGACGGCACCGAGACGCCGGGCGGTGGCGATTGCCTGAAGACCGGCGACGCCCGCGCCCATGACGAATACCTTGGCAGGGGCCACCGTGCCCGCCGCCGTCATCATCATGGGAAAGCCGCGCCCATAGGCGGCCGCTGCCTCGATCACCGCGCGGTAGCCGGCGAGGTTGGCCTGGGACGACAGGGCGTCCATCACCTGGGCGCGGGTGATGCGGGGCACGAACTCCATGGCGAACGACGTGACGCCCGCCCCGGCCAGCGCCGTGACGGTTTCCTTCTCGCGCCAGGCGTCAAGCAGGGCGACGACGACCGTGCCGGGCCGCAGGGCGCTGATCTCGGAAGCCGTGGGGCCGCGCACCTTCATCAGGATGTCGGCGCCGGCCAACGCGGTTTTGAGGTCGCGGGCGACGGCGGCCCCGGCCTCGGCATAGGCGGTGTCGGGTATGGAGGAGCCCAGACCGCTGCCGGTCTCGACGACCACGGCGGCACCCATGCCGACAAGCTTTCTGACCGTGTCGGGGGTCAGGGCAGTGCGCGTCTCGCCATCTCGGCGTTCGCGGGTCACGGCGATAGTGACGGCCAAGCGAATCCCTCCGTGGGGTGGACAGTTCATCGACAGCCTAGGCTGTCAGGTCCCCCACGGTAAAGCGCTGGTTTTGTGTGGAAGGGCCGCGAAAACGGGCCCGTGTCAGTGTATCGGGGTCAGTGCTTCGCGGGCTTGGACTTCAGCGCGAAGAAGCCGATCACGGCCAGGGCCGCGGCGGCGAAGAAACCGAAGACGATGCTGCCACCCGGCTGGAGCCACAGCACGAAGAAGGTGATCAGCACGGCAAGGTGCAGCGAGCCCCATTTGGCCAGGGTCATGAACAGGGAATAGGTCGCCTGCTGCTCGTGAACCGGCTGGGTGCCCTTTTGGTACTCACCGTGGGCGTTGTCGGTCTGGGGGGTGGCCATGCGGGATCATCCGGTCGGAAGGTCTGGTGTGCGGCCCTTATACCCACAGGGGCGTCGGGCTCAAGCGCCGTCGATGATATCCTGAAGGATACGGGCCAGTCGCTGTTCCAGGGCGCGACATTCCGCCTCGCTCAGCGACAGGCCGCCCGTGACCTCCTTTGACACCGTCATGCCCATCATCACGGCCGCCGCCATGCGGGCGCTGACGGCGGCGTGGTCACCCCCGATCCAGGCGGTGAAAGGGTCCATGAACTGCTCGCACGACTGTTTCTGGACGACCTCCATGGCGCGCGCAGAGGATATGGACCGCAGGATGATCTGCAGGCCCTGCATCTTCTTGGGGTTCTTGCTGCCGTAGACGATCTCGTGGGCGATTCGGGTGCCGAAGGTGGCCCGGTCGTCATCCAGAAGGGTGGACCCTTCATGGCAGTGGTCGAGGGCTGCGCGGAACAGACCTTCCTTCGAGCCGAAGTAGCGAACGATCAGGGCCGGGTCGACGCCCGCGTCACCCGCGATGTCACGGATGCCGACGTCGTCATAACTCTCGCGCGCAAAACGGCTTTCCGCCGCCTCGAGGATCAAGGCGCGGGTCGCGGCAGCATTGCGTGGTCGTGGTCCGCAGACGGGAAAGGCCAATCGGATCTCCGGTTAATGTCCTCACGACCTATATGGCTTTGTCATCAGCTGTTGACAAGCGAAACAGACATCACCATTAAGTCACCCGTCGTTGACACCGCGCTTCCTCCCCGTTCGCGCCGTGCCGCTTTCCAACCTGTTTGAGCCGGCTTGCCCGGCCGCCGGAGACTGCGCAGATGCGCCATTTCAAGATCATGGCCGTGGCCGTGCTGATCACAAGCCTGCTGTACGGATGCACCGACCGGAGCGAAGCCCAGGGTCCGCCCCCGGCGCCCGAGGTGTCGGTCGCCACGCCGCTGGTCGATCAGGTCGTTGACTGGGACGAGTTCACGGGGCGCTTCGAGGCGCCGCAGAGCGTGGACGTCCGCGCCCGGGTCGGCGGCTACATCCAGGCGGTCCACTTCCGCGACGGGCAATATGTGAGGAAGGGCCAGCTGCTGTTCACCCTGGATCCGCGCCCTGCACAGGCGGCGCTGGCCTCGGCCCGCGCCCAGGCGGCGCAGGCTGAAGCGCAGGTCGCTCTGGCGCGCAGTGAACTGGCCCGCTCCGAATCGCTGCTGGAAATCCAGGCCGTATCTCAGGCCGAGGTCGATCAGAAGCGCGCCGCCGTCCAGACCGCCGAGGCCGCTGTTGCCTCGGCCCGGGCCGCCGTGCGTGGTCGGGAACTGGACGTGGAGTTCACCCGCGTCACCGCGCCCATCTCTGGCCGCGTCTCGGACCGGCGCGTCGATGCCGGCAATCTGGTCGGAGGCGGATCGTCCGCCGCCGATGTGCTGACAACCATCGTCGCCTCCAGCCCCATCCATTTCGTCTTCGAGGCGTCTGAAGCGGTGATGCTGCGCTACCAGCGCGATGCGCGCGACGGTACCTCGGCGCCGATCCGCATCCGTCTGCAGGACGAGACCGGCTTCCGCTGGAGCGGCACGGTCGACTTCTCCGACAACGCCGTGGACCCGGCCTCGGGCACCATCCGCCTGCGCGCTGTGGTGCAGAACGGCGACGGCTTCCTGAAGCCCGGCCTGTTCGGTCAGGCGCGTGTCGCCGGCGCCGCCCCCTATCAGGCCATGCTGGTGCCCGATGCCGCCGTCGCCACCGATCAGGCGCGCCGCGTGGTCTATGTCGTCGACGCCGAGAACAAGGTCGTGGCCCGTCCGGTCGAGCTGGGTCCGCTGTCCGACGGCCTGCGCGTGATCCGCTCGGGAATCGAGGCCACCGACCGGGTGATCGTCAACGGTCAGCTGCGGGCCCGTCCGGGTCAGCCGGTGACGCCGAAGACGGTCGAGATCGAACGCGCCCCCACCGACACCCAGGCGCCTGTGACCCGCGCCCCGCCCGCCGCTACCGCCACATCGGCGGGCGCCCTGTCGCAACGTCGCTAAGCGAAAGACCGGCCCAGCCATGAATATCTCTCGCTTCTTTATCGACCGGCCCATCTTTGCGGCCGTGATCGCGGTGTTCATCACCCTGATGGGCGCCTTCGCCTATCCGCTGCTGCCGCTGTCGCAGTATCCGGAGATCGCGCCGCCGACGATCACCATCAACACCGCCTATCCGGGGGCCTCGGCCGAAACGGTGGCCGAGACCGTGGCCGCGCCGATCGAGCAGGAGGTCAACGGCGTCGAGGGGATGCTCTACATCTCGTCCTCCTCGACCTCGGACGGGACGGTGGCGGTCACGGTGACCTTCAACCCGGGCACGGATCTGGATGCCGCCCAGGTGCTGGTGCAGAACCGGGTCGCCCTGGCCGAGCCGCGCCTGCCGGAACAGGTGCGCCAGATCGGCGTGACCGTGAACAAGCAGGAGAGCGGGTTCCTGATGATCCTGGGGCTGACGTCCCCGGACCAGTCGCTGAACAATGACTATGTCGGCAACTATGCCAACTCGACGCTGCGCGACCGGCTGTTGCGTCTCGAAGGCGTGGGCGCCGTCCAGATCTTCGGCGGTGGCAACTATGCGATGCGGGTCTGGATCGACCCGGCCAAGGCGGCCCAGCGGGGCCTGACCGGACCGGACATCGTCGCCGCCCTGCGCGCCCAGAACGTCCAGGCCGCCGCCGGCGCCATCGGCCAGCCGCCGTTCGACACCAATGCCGCGGCCTTCCAGCTGCCGGTGCAGGTCGAGGGGCGCCTGACGGACCCGAACGAATTCTCGAACATCGTCATCAAGACCGATGCCGAAGGGCGCGTGACCCGCGTCCGCGATGTCGCCCGCGTCGAGCTGGGGGCGCAGGATTACGGCATCCGCGGCTTCTTTGATGGCGAGCGCGGCGTCGGCATGGCCATCATCCAGCAGCCGGGCGCCAATGCGCTGGGCACGGCGGATCGGGTCATGGCCGAGGTCGAGGCGATCCGCAGCGAGCTGCCGCCCGGCATGGACATCTCCATCCCCTATAATCCGACGGAATTCGTCGCTGCCTCGGTCGAGTCGGTGCAGCACACCCTGATCGAGGCCATCTTGCTGGTCGTGCTTGTGGTCGTGGTGTTCCTGCAGACCTGGCGGGCGGCGATCATCCCGATCGTGGCCATTCCGGTGGCGCTGGTGGCGACCTTCGCCGTGCAGCTGATGCTGGGCTATTCGATCAACTCGCTGAGCCTGTTCGCCCTGGTGCTGGCGGTCGGCATCGTGGTCGATGACGCCATCGTCGTCGTCGAGAATGTCGAGCGCTATATCCGCGAGGGTCTGGCGCCGAAGGAGGCGGCCTATCGCTCCATGCAGGAGGTGTCGGGCGCGCTGATCTCGATCGGTCTGGTGCTGGTTTCGGTGTTCGTGCCGACCATGTTCGTGCCCGGCATTCCCGGCATCTTCTATCGCGAGTTCGCCATCGTCATCACGACGGCCTCGGTCGTGTCGCTGCTGGTGTCGCTGACGCTGTCGCCGGCCATGGCCGCCATGCTGCTGAAGCCGCACAAGGCGCATGACGATCATGCCCGCAAGCCCGGTATGCTGGGCACGGGCCTGCACTACCTCGGCTTTGCCGGACGCAAGTTCAACGAGGGGTTTGACTGGCTGTCGGATCGCTACGGACGACTGACGGCGCGGCTGATCCGCAAGCTGGTGCTGGTGTTCGTCGTCTATGCCTTCCTGCTGGTGGGCACGGGCTTTACCCTGTTCAACACCCCGTCCGGCTTCATCCCGGAGCAGGATCAGGGCTTCCTGATCGGTGTCGTGCAGCTGCCGCCCGGAGCCTCGCTGGACCGGACGCAGGAGGTCATGGCCCGCGCCTCGCAGATCATTCGTGACACCGAGGGCGTGGACGGCGTCGTCTCCTTCGCCGGTCTGGACGGGTCGAGCTTCTCGTTCGGGTCCAATGCCGCGACCATCTTTGTTCGCCTCGATGCGTTCGAGGAGCGCAAGACGGCGGAACAGGCCGCAGCCTCGCTGGCCGGCGCGATTACCGGTGCGACCATGGGCATCCAGGACGCCAATATCTTCGTCATCGCCCCGCCTGCCGTGCAGGGCCTCGGCAACGGCAATGGCTTCCAGATGATGGTGCAGGACAGTTCCGGCGCGGGCTATGTGCCGCTGGAAGGCGCGACCTTTGCCATGATGGGTGCCGCCGCCCAGGCCCCCGAAGCGGTCAATCAGGTCTTCTCGACCTACAACACCGGCTCGCCCCGGATCGCCGCCGATGTTGATCGTGACCGGGCGTTGATGATGGGGGTCCAGCCCGGCGATGTGTTCAATACGCTGGGGGTCTATCTGGGCTCGGCCTATGTCAATGACTTCAACTATCTGGGCCGCACCTTCCGGGTGACGGCGCAGGCAGAACCCTCGGCCCGGGACGATATCGCCGACATCGCGTCGTTGGAGACGCGTTCGGCGTCGGGCGCCATGGTGCCGATCGGCTCGGTCGCCACCCTGCGGGAGGAGTCCGGCCCGTCGCGGATCGTGCGCTACAACCTGTTCCCGGCGGCCGAGCTGCAGGGACAGGCGGCCCCGGGCGTGTCGTCGGGCGAAGCCATCGCGCGGATGGAAGCGCTGGCCGAAGCCACCCTGCCCCCCGGCTTCTCGTACGAATGGACCGGTCTGGCGCTGCAGGAGAAGCAATCCTCGGGCGGGGCGACGCTGGTGTTCGTCATGGCCGTGGTGTTCGTCTTCCTGGTGCTGGCCGCCCAGTATGAGGCCTTCACCCTGCCGCTGGCGGTCGTGCTGATCGTGCCGATGTGCATTCTGGCCGCCATGGTCGGGGTCAATCTGGCGGGGCTGGACAACAACATCCTCGTCCAGGTGGGGCTGGTGGTCCTGATCGCGCTGGCGGCCAAGAACGCCATCCTGATCGTCGAGTTCGCCAAACAGGCCGAGGACGAGGGGCTGAACCGCTGGGACGCCGCCGTGCGTGCCTCGCAGACCCGCCTGCGTCCGATCCTGATGACCTCGTTCGCCTTCATCTTCGGTGTGCTGCCGCTCATGCTGGCCACGGGACCCGGGGCCGAGATGCGCCAGTCGCTGGGCACGGCGGTGGTGTCGGGGATGATCGGGGTGACCTTCTTCGGCCTGATCTTCACCCCGGCCTTCTACGTCTTCATGCGGTGGGTGGCGTCCAGGCTGCCGGGTGCAAAGAAGGCGGCGGACGAGCCCCGGAACCCCCACCCGACCCCGGCAACTGCCCAGGGAGAAATCGTATGATCCGCCTGTCTTTCCTGCTGAACGGACGCGTCGCGGCCTCGGCGCTGGCGCTGGGGCTGACGGTCTCGGCCTGCGCCACCGCGCCGGTCGGCACTCCGCAGGTCCTGCCCGAAGCGACCGCCGGCGGCTTTGTCGCCGATACCGGTCAGGGCACGGTCAGCGCCCCGGCCCGCGACGACTGGTGGCGGCTGTATGACGACCCGCTGCTGGATGCGCTGGTGCTGCAGGCGCTGGGCAACAACAATGAGCTGGAGGCCGCCGTCGCCAACCTGCGGGTGGTGCGGGCCTCGCTGGGCGAGGCGCGGGCCGCGCGCCTGCCCTCGACCCGGCTGGGTGCGTCGGGCAGCTATGGCCGGCCGGCCGCGACCACGGTTCCGGGCTCGGGCGGCGTGCCGCTGGACGAGTCCGAGACCTATGACGTCGGGCTGGACGTGGCCTATGAGATCGACCTGTTCGGACGGGTCGGCGCCAGCATCGCCGCCGCACGCGCCGATGCCGGGGCCGCCGAGGCCGCGCTGGGTGTGGTGCGGGTCAGCGTCGCCGCCGAAACGGCGCGGGCCTATACCGAGGTCTGTTCCGCCAATGTGCAGATCGCCGTGGCCGAACAGACCATCGACCTGCAGTCGCGGACGCTGGAGCTGACCGAGCGGTTGCTGGGCGCGGGATCGGGGACCGGTCTGGACGTCGCCCGCGCCCGCTCGGCCGTGGCCTCCAGCCAGGCGGCCCTGCCGCCGCTGCGGGCCCGGAAGGACGCCGCCGTATTCCGGCTGGCGACCCTGACGGGGGTGACTCCGCGTGAGGTGTCGCAGGCGGTCGTGGACTGTGCCGGGCCGCCACGCCTGACCCAACCCATTCCGGTCGGTGACGGGGCGACCCTGCTGGCCCGCCGTCCGGATGTGCGCCGGGCCGAGCGCGATCTGGCCGCCGCCAGTGCCCGGGTCGATGTGGCGACCGCCAGCCTCTATCCCAGCATCCAGCTGGGTGGATCAATCGGTTCGACCGCGACGGACCTGGGCGAACTGGGCAGCGATGGCGCGCTGCGGTTCAGCGTCGGGCCGTTGATCAGCTGGTCCTTCCCCAATGTCGCAGTGGGCCGGTCGCGGATCGAGGCAGCGGGCGGTCTGGCCGAGGCGGCGCTGGCGCGCTTTGACCAGACGGTTCTGGTCGCCCTGCAGGAAACCGAGACGGCGCTGTCGGCCTATGGCCATGCGCTGGACCGGCGGCAGGCGCTGACAGTGTCTCGCGACGCGGCGGCCGATGCTGCACGGCTGGCCCGGGCCCGGTTCGACGCCGGGGCCGACAGCTTCCTGACCGTGCTGGACGCCGAGCGCACCCTGGCCCAGACCGACGCCGCCCTGGCCCAGGCCGAGGCCCAGGTGGCGGATCTGCAGATCCAGCTGTTCAAGGCGCTGGCCGGGGGCTGGGCCCCCGAAGGCCGTCAGGAATAAGAAGGCCCTCGTGGCTATCACCGTCTTCCCGGCGAAGGCCGGGACCCAGATGACAGAGCGCGGTCGCCCGACGCTTGAGTCTGGATTCTGATCCCGATGCGGGTGGACTACCTGGACCCCGGCCTCCGCCGGGGAAACGGTGACACGCCTACACTCGTTCCTGAATGTGAATTCTCAAAGAAGAGGCCGCCGGGATGAACCGGCGGCCTTGGAAGTCGCGTCCAGGAGCGGACGTTCAGGTAGGGATCGTGCCTTCGTCAGAAGGTGTAGCGGGCTCCGATGAAGAACTGCCGTCCCGTGTGGTGATAGACCGAGGTCGACTGGCGATCATCGTCGCCGACCCACTGGTGGTTTTCCTCGTCGGTCAGATTGATGCCCTCGAAGCTGAGGGTGACATCGTCGGTCAGCTTGAACGACGACGAGAAGTCGATGTTCAGCGTCTCCATCTTGCCTTCCAGGGCGTTGCCGTTACGGCCCGGGACGTTCTGCAGATACTCGTCGCGGTACGAGGCCGAGACCCGGGCCGAGAAGCGGTCATCCTCGTAGTAGAGGGTGCCGTTGTAGGCTGTGGGCGAGAGCTGCGCGAGGTCATTGGTCACGAAGGCCGAGCACAGGGAATTGGTGCAGTAATCGATCTCGGATTCGACGTTCGTATAGTTCAGCTGGACACCGAGGTTTGAGAACGGACCCGGCAGGAAGGTGAACGGGGTCTGGAAGCTGACCTCAAAGCCCTTCAGCGGTCCGCCATCCGTATTCACCGCGCTGGTCAGGGCGAAGATGGTGGTCGGCGAACAACTGCCCGTACAGAAGCTCGGGTCAAAGGCCGACGGATTGAGCGCCGTCAGTTGGGCATAGGTCAGGTCCTGACGGATCACCTGGATGTAGGTGTCGATGTCCTTGTAGAAGTAGGCGAAGGAAATCAGGCTTTCCGGCGCGAAATACCATTCGAGGGCAAGGTCGTAGGTCGAGGCCCGGAACGGCTCCAGCTCCACATTGCCGATCGTGGCGGTGTAGTTCGGACCGGTCGAGTTCAGCGACGTGGTCGGCACCAGATAGTTGGCTCCGGACATGGAGTTGTTGATCTGGGGCCGGGCCATGACCTTGGCCGCGCCGAAGCGGACCAGGACATTGTCGATCGGCTCATAGGTCAGGTTCAGCGACGGCAGGCTGTCCTGATACTCATGGGTGTCGAACACCAGGGTGCCGCCGCCGGTCGAGCTGTAGCCCTCGGCATAGAGGCTGGTCCAAACGTGGCGGAGGCCGACATTGCCGCGGAATGGACGGCCGAAGACATCGGCATCGAAATTCGCCTGGGCATAGATGGCAAAGTCTTCTTCCTCGAGGAAGCGGTTGCCGCCCCGGGCATTGCCGACCGTGATGCTGCCGAGGGTGAAGTCACCGCCGGGAACGCCCGTGTCACAGTTGCAGTAGATGTTGAATAGATCCGCCAAGGCATTCAGATCCGGAATGACCCAGGTCGAGTCATTGCCGCTGGGGCCGAAACCGCCACCGAAGCCGGTCAGCAGGGTGGTGATGTCGGCCATGGTGACGCCCGGCGGCAGGGCCGGCACGACCGTCTCGTTGATCCGGCGGGACTCACGGGATTCGGACGAGAAGGTCTTCCAGTTGACGCCGGTCTGCAGGGTCACGAAGGGCGTGACGTCAAACTCCAGATCCGCCTGGAGGGACTCGAAAATGGTGTCCACGCCCTGGGGCCGGATGCGGATTTCCGAGCGCGGCACGCTGGTGCCGTTCTCGCGCCAGCTCCAGGCGGCCGGATCAGCGACGTTGAAGCCATAGTCGATCAGCGGCGTGTTGGGGTTGCCCCGGAAGTCAAACGAATAGCCCTGGGTGTTCTGACGGTCGATGGTGACCGTGGTCTGGAAGGGGTTTTCGTAGTTCGACTCGGCGCGACCGGCGAAGAAGCGGCCCCGGACCGTGTCGGAGAAGTCGTGATCGACCGTGAAGCCGACCTGCAGGAACTGGGTCTCCAGCTGGTCGAAGCGGGCTTCACTACGGACATCGATGTTGTCGAACAGGCCATAGACCAGGGTGTTATTCTCGACCACGGCATCGCGAACGATGATCTGGGTCTGGCCACCGGCGCCGGCATTGCGGCTGAAGGACAGCGACTCGAGGAAATGCTCCTCGCGGGTCGCGTCCAGCTGGGAATAGAGAACATCCAGGCTGATGGTGGTCGAGTCCGCCGGGCGCCATTGCAGCGATCCGGTCAGGCCCAGGCGTTCCTGATGGTGGGTCAGGCGACCATAGCGCGGCAGACGCGGAATGAAGACATTGGCCTGGTTGGCCGTCTCATAGGCGGTGACATTGCCGGGCGTATTGGTCGGACGCGCAATGCCGGTCGCGCAGTTGGCCGCGTTCGATCCGTTGGAGCCACTGTTGCCGGGGTTCTGGGGCGCATAGCCGAACGGCGAGCAAAAGCCGCCCGAGCTGCCAGTACCGGTAGCCGGGGCCCAGCGCACGGAGCTGAAGCCCTCTTCGAAGGAGTCCTTTTCGCTGTAGGCCACCGACAGCAGGGCGCCGAACTGGTCCTGATCGCCGAAGGTGTTGCTGACCAGGAAGGCCGCGCGCGGGTTCCAGTTTTCGGACAGGTCGTTGTATCCGGCCTGGACCGAGAAGGCCATGCGCTGTCCGCGGTAGTCGAACGGACGGGCGGTCTGCAGGTCGACGGTGGCGCCCAGCGAGCCCTCTTCGGTCTCGGCCGCGGCGGTCTTGCGCACCTTGATGGAGTTGAAGAGTTCCGAGGCAAAGACGTTGAAGTCAAAGCCGCGACCGCGGTTCGCCCCGCCCGAGGAGTCGGTGCCGCCGGTGGTGGCCTGGGCCTCCATGCCGTTGATGCGGGTGCGGGTGAAATCGGAGCTGAGGCCGCGCACGGTGATCTGACGGCCCTCGCCCGCATCGCGGTCGATCGAGACGCCCGGGATGCGCTGGATGGCCTCGGCCAGGTTGGTGTCGGGGAAGTCGGCGATGTCCTCGGCCAGGATGACATCGACGATGCCGGCCTCGTTGCGCTTGACGTCGAGGGCAGCCGCAAGGCTGCCGCGATAGCCGGTGACGATGATTTCATCGACCTCGGTTTCGGGTTCACCCGCGTCCTGTGCGGCGACACCACCGACACCGAGACACAGCGCAAGCGCCATCCCCGATCCACCGGCGAACAGATAGTGGCGCAGGGACGCGCCTGTTTTTTGAACGTGCATCATATGCCTCCTCCCAAGGACATACAGGACGCCGGAGGTTGGCCCCGGTCGATCTTTTATTGAGGTCCAATGCTGAACCTTGTTTTGACACCGGTGTCATGTCTAGATGTGAAAGTGAATGACACCGGTATCAATGGGAAGCGTAACCCGATGACCATCGAAATGGCAAGCCCCAAGTCACAGCCCGTGTTCGCCGCCCCGAAGGTGCGATCGGCGGCTGTCGGACTGGCCGTTGCGGTCGGCCTTTTCGGCGCGATCAGCCCCGGCGGACCAGCGTTTGCGCAGGAGCCGCAGACACCGGTGCTGGCCTTTCCGGGCGCCGAGGGTGCCGGCCGTTATGCGGTCGGCGGGCGCGGCGGGCGTGTGTTGCGGGTCACACATACGGGCGATTCCGGACCGGGCAGTCTGCGCGCGGCGGTCGAGGCCGAGGGCCCCCGGACCATTGTCTTCGACACCGGCGGCGTCATCCGGCTGGAGAGCCCGCTGGTCATCCGGCGAGGGCGGGTCACGGTGGCCGGGCAGACCGCGCCGGGCGGCGGAATCACCCTGATCGGGCAGCCGCTGATCATCTCGGCCGATGATGTGATCGTGCGCCACATCCGCTCGCGGCTGGGCGCAGAACAGGCGGTCGAGGCCGACGCCATTTCGGTGACCCGGGGCCGCCGGATCATCCTGGACCACGTGTCGGCCTCCTGGTCGGTGGACGAGACCCTGTCGGTCGGCAGTCGCTATGACCCGCCCGAGCGCGGCATCTATGACGTCACTGTGCAGAACTCGGTGATCGCCGAATCGCTGAACGCCTCGGCCCACGCCAAGGGGGATCACGGCTATGGCTCGCTGGTGCGGGGCGGATACGGGGCGCGGATCAGCTTCATCGGCAATCTGTGGGCCAATCATCGGGCCCGCATGCCCAGACCCGGCAACTACACGCCGCCGGAGGTCGATCCCGAGGGACCGTATTTCGAGTTTCGGGGGAATGTCTTCTACAACTGGGGCGGGGCGCAGGCGGGCTATAATGCCGACACGGAAAGCGTCTCGACCTATGCCTTTGTCGGCAATGCCTATCTGTCCGGGCCGGACACGACCGGGCATTGGGCGTTCGAGGACTCCGATCCGCTGGCCGTCGCCTGGTTCGAGGCCAACCGGATGGACGGCGCCCTGCCCGACGACCCGTGGACTCTGGTCAAGGACGACGGCGGGCCGGGCACGCGACTGGCGGTGCGACCGGACTGGGCGGGGGCGCCGCCTGAAGATGCTGAGGCGTGGGGGGATCGGGTCCTGACGACGGCCGGCGCGTCCCTGCCCCGCGATGCGGTGGATGCCCGAATCATCGCGGGCGTCCGCGACCGTTCAGGCCGGATCATCGACAGCGCTGCCGAGGTCGGCGGGCTGGGTGAGATCGATGCCGGACGGCCCTGGATCGACAGCGACGGCGACGGCCTGCCCGACGACTGGGAGGTCATACACGGCTCGGACCCGGCCGACGCCACCGACGGTGTGACCGACCCGGACGGGGACGGATACACCCTGCTGGAGGATTGGCTGAACGCCCGGGCGGACGGCAGGGGCGGCTGCTGAACCAATTTCGGTTCAGCGTTTTCCGGGAGCCTAGCGCGCCATCCAGCCGCCATCGACGGTCAGGATGGTGCCGTGCACATAGGCCGAGGCATCTGACGCCAGAAAGACGGCGGCGCCCGCGAGGTCCGACGGATCGCCCCAGCGCCCGGCGGGGATGCGGGCCAGGATGTCGCGGTTGCGGCCTTCATCGGCACGCAGGGCCTCGGTGTTGTTGGTGGCGAAATAGCCGGGCGCGATGCCGTTGACGTTGATGCCTTTTGCCGCCCATTCGCAGGCCAGCAGACGGGTCAGGCCCGCCAGACCACTTTTCGAGGCGGTATAGGACGGCACGCGAATGCCGCCCTGGAAGCTGAGCATCGAACAGATGTTCAGGATATTGCCGCCGCGCCCGGCTTCGACCCAGGTGCGAGCCACGGCCTGGGACAGGAAGAAGGCGGTCTTCAGATTGGTGTCCATGACCGCGTCCCAGTCTTCCTCGGAAAAGTCGAGACTGTCGGCGCGGCGGATGATGCCGGCGTTGTTGACCAGAATGTCGATGTCGCCGACCGCGTCGCGGGCCTTGGCCACCACATCCGCGATGGGGGCTGCGGTCGACAGGTCGGCGGGAATGGCGTGCAGGGCCCGCCCCAGCGCCGCGACCTTTTCCGCCGTCTCGGTCGGGGCCGAACGGCCCACAGCGACGATGTCGGCCCCCGCTCCGGCAAGGCCCAGCGCGATGGACTGGCCCAGACCGGTATTGGCGCCGGTGACAAGGGCGGTGCGGCCGGAGAGATCAAACGACGGGGTCATGCAGGCAGGCCTTGGAGTGGGGTGTCACGAACGGATTGAATGGCTCAGATTGAACATACAGGTAACCGGTGTCATAACCCGATGCAAATGAGGCAAGGGCGATGCTGCCATATGGTCGTCCTCTCCAGATATGAAAGCCGGACATCGGGATACCCCTTCGCCCTGTCCGCCCCTGACCCTGAGGAACACCATGAAAATCGCCCTGATCATCGAGAACAGCCAGGCTGCCAAGAGCCAGATCGTCCACGACGCCCTGACCGCTGTGGCCGAACCGCTGGGCCATGAGGTGTTCCACTATGGCATGTATGCGGCCGAGGATAAGGCCTCGCTGACCTATGTAATGAACGGCCTGCTGACCGGGATCCTGCTGAACTCGGGCGCAGCGGATTTCGTCGTCACGGGCTGCGGCACGGGCACGGGCTCGATGCTGGCCGCCAACGCCATGCCGGGCGTGTTCTGCGGCCTGATCATCGACCCGACGGATGCCTTCCTGTTCGGCCAGATCAATGACGGCAACGCCATCGCCATGCCTTATGCCAAGGGCTTTGGCTGGGCGGCCGAGCTGAACCTGCAGGATTGTTACCGCAAACTGTTCGAGGGCGAGCGCGGCCTGGGCTATCCCAAGGAACGGGCCCAGATCATGGCCACCAACCGCGGCATCCTGAAGGACCTGAAGGCCATCACCTGCCACGACATGCTGACGGTCCTGAAGACCGTCGATCAGGACCTGCTGAAGGCCGCCGTCGCCGGCGAGCGCTTCCAGGACCTGTTCTTCGCCAACGCCACGGACGAAGGCATCCGGGAGTATATCCGGGGCGTCGTGGCGGCGTAACGCCCGTCAGGCCTCGACTGTCGCCTCTTCCGTCCTTGCCAGCCTGCGGGCGCGTCTGCGGGCGCGCCAGTAGGTGAGAGGCGTGACCAGGGTGCGCAGGATCGAGAACATAAAGGCCAGGCCGTAGATGCGGATGCCGACAAGGAAGGCATCGCCGCTGGGCGTGGCCGGGTCCAGCGGCTGGTCGAGGATGGCGCGGGTGACAGGCGCGAGGTTGTCCGGCCCGAGGAAGAACAGGAAATAGCCGATCGAGCCGGCAATGCCCTCGCGGATGAAGACGTTGATGGCCTCCATCGTGCCGAGCGGGCCGACCAGGGTCTCCTGCACGGCCAGCGGGGCCCAGGCATAGCTGGCGCCCAGCAGGGCGAAGATGGCGAGGAACATGACCAGCCGCGCGGCATAGGCTCCGGACAGAAGGGCGACGGTCTGGCCCGGGCGCAGGCGCTGGATCAGCGAGGCGCGCTTCAAGTCCTCGTCGTCCACGGCCGGGATCAGGTCGGGGAAGGTGGTCGAGAGGATCGAGATGAATTTCCCGATCAGGTCGGCCAGCACGATGGCCAGCACCAGCAGGAACACCAGAGAGGCCGCCGATGGCTCGGCCAGGGCGAGGCTGACGGTGCTGGACACCCCCAGCAAGGCCACGGCGGCCAGGATCACGATCGAGAGGATCGATCCCTCGATAATGCGGCGCAGCAGTTTGAACAGTCCCAGCATGGCGGCTGCCTCCCTCTCCAGTTCACCCGGACCCTAGCACACGCCGTGTGGCCGAACGGCCTCACCCCGGCAGCGGCGCGGTTGAGTCCCGCACGACCAGCGACGGGCGGACCTCGGGCTGGGTCAGGGTAGCCGCGTCCAGGCCGCGGATCGAGGCGGTCAGCTTTTCCGCCGCCATACGGCCCATGTCGCGGATCGGCAGGCGGACGGTCGTCAGGTTCGGCCACACGCGCGAGGCCATGGGCAGATCGTCAAAGCCGCAGATCGACAGGTCGAACGGCACGTCAAGGCCGGCATCTCGCGCGGCCTTCATGACGCCGATGGCCATTTCGTCATTGCCGGCGAAGATGGCGGTCGGCCGGTCGGCCATGGCCAGCAGGTCGCGCGCCGCCTCGACCCCCGACTCGAACGTATAGGCGCCGACGCGGACATAGGCGGGATCCAGCGTCAGACCGTGCTCGGCAAGGCCCTCGGCAAAGCCCCTGCCCCGCTCGTGGGACGACCGGAAGCTGTCGGGACCCGAGATGAAGGCGATGCGGCGATGGCCCAGCCCGGCGAGGTGGCGGGCGGCCTCGGCGGCGCCCGAACTGTCGTTGGTGACGACCATGTGGCGAGGCTCGTCCAGCGACACCGAGGCGATCCGCACATAGGGACATTCGGCCTCTTTCAGGATGGCGATGACGCGCTCGTCCTCGGACACCGACGGCGGCATGACCACCCCGAACAGTTTTTGCCGGACGATGAAGCCGCGCACATCGGACAGGAAGGTGTCGCTGGCGCGGTTGCAGGGGTGAACCACCAGCTCGAGCCCCGCGCCGCGCACGGCGTCCAGGACGCCTTGCTGCATGTTGACCACATAGTTGGGGCTGGGGTTGTCGTAGATCATCCCGACCAGGAACGACCGGCGAAAGGCCAGCCCGCGCGCCTGGGGGTCGGGGGCAAAGCCGGACTCGGCGATGACCTTTTGCACCTTTTCGCGCGTCTCGGCCCTGAGCAGGGGCGAGTTGTTGATAACGCGCGACACGGTCTTCTTGGAGACGCCGGCCAGACGCGCGACGTCATTGATGGTCACCGGCTTGCCGCCTGTCCGCCTGTTATCCGTCACGCCTGAAGTCCTGCTGAAGGGGTACGCACCTGATAGGCCAATTCGGCGCGGCCTGCATACCGGCGTTCAGGCGGCTCAGGTTCCGCGACGGTTGGCCGGGCGGTCCAGCACATCGTCACGCTTCGGCGTCATGTCGTGCAGGTTCCAGTCGTCGGGGTTGAAGACCTTGCGGGTCGGCTCGCCGACAGCGGGATAGCCGCCGACCTCACGCTCGTGGTCGATGATCTCGCCCCGGCCCTCGGCCACCTCGGCGATCAGCAGGACGTCGCGCATGTCGCGGTCCCACGGGCGTGCGCCTGCGGTCGACAGCACCGAGCGCTGGACATCGACGGCGGGGATAGGGGCCAGGCCCTCCCACCAGACCGGGGGGCGGCTGACTTCAATGATCCGGGCAGGCGTGGTGGTGTATCGGCCGAACATGCGGATCGGCTCACCGACCTGATCGACGGCGATATTGTCGAGGCCATAGTATTCCACGTCGCCCGCGCCGCCGATCATCATGAAGGCCAGATGGTCAGTCGGGGTGGAAGGTCCGGCGCGCAGCACATTGCCGACCACCGACATCTTGCCGACCTCGAACGGGACACTGCCCCATTCCTCGGGCGCCAGGTTGTAGTGGATGGCGCGCGGGCCCGGATTGTAGATCAGATTGTTGACGATCACGCCGTGCACCCCGCCCTTGAACAGGGGGCTGCGCTCGTAGTTGTGGGCATAGAGATTGCCGATGATCAGCAGGCCCGTGACATTGTCGTGGATCAGCGAGCCCTTGGAATGCTCGCCCTTGGAGTGGCTGGAATAGGCCAGGCTCTCGCCGACGATATTGTTCGAGAAGGTGATGTTGTGGCTGGTGCCGGCGCGCCATTCCTCGGGCGTGGAGCCGGTGAAGCGCGGGCCGGAGGCCGACAGATTTTCGTCCGTCGCCCAGGTCAGGCTGCAGTGGTCGATGATGACATTGTACGCGCCGACTGTGGAGATGCCGTCCTCGTCCCAGCCGCTCATCCAGCCCTGATCGGCCGAGCCGGGCCGGATGCGGATGTGCTGGACGATCACATCATGGGCGGTGACGTCCATGCCGCCGCGGATCAGGGTGATGCCGGGCGAGGGCGCAGTCTGGCCGGCGATGGTGATGAAGGGGTTGCGCAGCCGCAGGGTCTTCATCTCGAGGTCGATGACGCCGCCGACCTCGAACACCACAATGCGCGGGCCGTCGGCCTCGATCGCCGCGCGGAGTGAGCCGGGGCCTTCGCTGTTCAGATTGGTGACGCGGATGATCTCCCCGCCCCGTCCGCCGGGGGTGGCCGAGGCCCAGCCGAGCGCGCCCGGGAAGGCCGGCGGTCCGGACTGCGCCTGTGAGGGAGCCGGGCCTGCGAGGCTGACCGCGAGCGCGGCGAACAGGCCCAGACAGGCGGAGATCAGAGTGTGTCGACGGTTCATCGGCTTCCTTCCCGGTTCGGTCGCCATCTTGCCACGAGCCTCGGCCCGCTGTGACGCCCTTTGTCTCGATTCAAATTGACACCGGTTTCCTTCCTGCGCAATGTCAAAAGAAAAACGGAGGACGCGTGCGCCTGTCCCTAACAAATTCAGCGGCTTGTATGCGTCCCTCACCCGAGTCGACGTCATGACGGCCCGTGCTGTGCCCCAGGCTGCGGTCCTGTCCGATGACGGTCGGGCCATTGCGCGCGCCTTTGTCGAAGCGCGTCGCTCGGGCCGCGCGCTGCCCTCCTATCCGGGCACCGTGCCCGACAGTCTGGATGCGGCCTATGCCATCCAGGATGCGGCCATCGCCCTGATGCCGGACGAGATCGCCGGCTGGAAGCTGGGCCGGATCCCGCCACCGCTGGATGCGCAGTTCGGCGCCGGGCGGCTGGCCGGGCCGATCTTTGCCGCCAGTGTTGGCCCTGCCGCAGACGTCACCGAATTCTCGCTGATCGACGGCGGCTTTGGTGCGGTCGAGGCAGAATATCTGTTGCTGATGGCCGAGACGCCGCCGCTGAGAGACGGCTGGACCGTGGCCGAGGCGACGCGGCTGGTCAGCCAGATTCGGGTCGGCGTCGAAATTGCCGGCAGTCCCTTTCCCGGCATCAATGATCACGGACCGGCGGTCACGGCCTCGGACTTTGGCAACAATGCGGGCCTGATCCTGGGCGCCGAGGTCGTGCGCGACTGGGCCGGGGATCCCGGGGCGCTGGACGATCTGACCTGTGCCATGCGTATCGACGGCGAGACGGTCGGCACCGGCGGCGCGACCTCCATTCCCGGGGGGCCGTTCGACTCCCTCGCCTTTCTGCTGAACGTACTGGCCGGGCGCGGGCTGCGACCCCAGGCTGGCCAGTGGATCTCGACCGGAGCGGCCACGGGCGTGCACCGCATCGCCATCGGCCAGACCGCCGAGGCCGATTTCGGACCCAGTGGTATCATTGCCTGCCGGGCCATCCGTGCCGAGGGAGGAACCCCATGACCCCCACACGCAGACGCCTTCTGGGCACCGGCCTGATCGGGGCCGGCGCCGCCGCCCTGTCGGGCTGCGGAGTCGCTACCGGGACAGATGCAGGCGGGCGGCGCCTGCTGCATGCCGCCGATGTGCACCCGGCCGACTATCCGACCGTCACCGCCGTCAAATGGATGGGCGAGGAACTGGGCCGGCTGACCGACGGGCGACTGGGCATCCGCACCTTTCCCTCGGGCCAGCTGGGCAATGAGGACGATTCGATCGGACTGGCGCGCTTCCAGGCGATCGACATCTGCCGGGTGGCGGCCGCCGCGCTGAACAACGCCTTTCCCGAGACCAGCCTGCTGTGCCTGCCGTACGTGTTTCGCTCGGTCGAACACATGCGGGCCGTGGTCGACGGCGAGATCGGCACCCGCCTGCTGAATGTGTTCGAGGACCGCGGACTGGTCGGTCTGGCCTATTACGATGCCGCCCCGCGTAGCATCTATAACGTCCGCCGTCCGGTGTATGAGCCCGCCGACATGAAGGGGCTGAAGATCCGCGCGCCGCAGTCGGACATCTTCCTCGACACGGTCCGGTCCATGGGGGCCAATCCGACGCCGCTGACGTTCGGCGCAGTGTTTTCGTCGCTGCAGACCCATCTGATCGACGGGGCCGAGAACAACTGGCCCAGCTATCAGTCCAGCCGCCAGTATGAGGTGGCCCGCTACTGGAGCGACACCCGGCATCTGTATTCGCCGGATGCCCTGCTCATCTCGAAAGCGTCGATGGACGCGCTGAGCCCCGCTGACCGCGATCTGGTGCGCGATGTGGCGCGGCGCTCTGTGCCCCTGATGCGGGCCGAGTGGGACAAGCGCGAGGCCGAGGCCCGCGCTGCCGTGATCGCCGCAGGCACGCAGGTGAATGAGGTCGAGATGGCCGCCTTTGCCAGCGCAGTCGAACCGGTGAACGCCAAATATACCACGGGGGCCGGCCTGAAGCCCCTCTACGAACAGATCACAGCGGCCGGCTGAACGGCCCGAACACGACCGCCTCCGGGGAGGAACCGATGACATCAACCGACGCGCCGAAACGCGGCCTGCTGGACCATCTGTCCCGGATCGTGCTGGGACTGGCAGGGGCGGCCCTGCTGGCCATGGCCCTGGTGCAAGCCTGGCAGGTATTTGCCCGCTACGTCCTGAACGACTCGCCCGGCTGGACCGAGCCGGTGGCGCTGATCCTGATGAGCGTGGCGGTGATGTTCGGCGCGGCCGTGGGCGTGCGCTTTGAGACCCATTTCGCCTTCCAGACCTTTGCCCATGCCATGCCGGGGCCGATCCGGTCGGGGCTGGCGTCCCTGTCGCGCCTGATTGCAGCGGCGACCGGACTGGGGCTGGCCACCATGGGCGGCTATCTGATGCTGGATGACTGGACTGTGCCGCTGGCCGGTGCGCCCCTGCCCTCCGGCCTGAAATTCATGGGCCTGGCCGTCGGCGGGGTGCTGATCCTGATCTTTGCGCTGGAGCGCCTGTTCACCGGCGCGCCCAAGCCCGTGCGGGAGGACTGAGCATGGAATTCATCATCCTGTTCGGGGTTCTGGCCCTTCTGCTGGTCCTCGGTGTGCCCGTCGCCTTCTGTCTGATGGGAGCGACGCTGGCGACGGTGCTGTATCTGGCGCTTCCGCCGATCGTGGTGTTCCAGCAGATGGGGTCGGACATGGCCTCGGTCGCCCTGCTGGCCATCCCCCTGTTCATCTTTACCGGCGAGCTGATGATGAAGGGCGGGCTGTCCGACCGGATGATCTCGCTCGCTTCCTCCCTCGTCGGCCATGTGCGCGGCGGTCTGGGCCAGGTGACGGTGGTCGGCTCGACCCTGTTCGGCGGAGTCTCGGGCTCGGCCATCGCCGACGTCTCGGCCATCGGCGGCACCATGATCCCGCAGATGCAGAAGCGCGGCTATGAGAGCGACTATGCGGTCAACGTCACCATTTCGGCGGCGCTGGTGGCGCTGCTGGTGCCGCCTTCGCACAATATGATCCTGTATTCGGCCTCGGCCGGGGGCGGAGTGTCGATCTCGGACCTGTTCGCCGGCGGCATCGTCCCGGCCCTGCTGCTGGCCATGGCCCTGATGGTCACCGCCTATTGGGTGGCGCGCAAGCGCGGCTATCCCGCCGATGTCTTCCCCGGGTTCGGCACCGTCCTGACCCGGCTGATCGCCGCCATTCCCGGCCTGCTGCTGGTCGTCATCATCTTTGGCGGCATCCGGGCCGGCATTTTCACTGCGGTCGAGTCCGCCTCGATCGCCGTGGTCTATGCCATCATCGTCACCGGCATCGTCTATCGCCATATGCGCTGGGCGGCCTTCAAGGAGGCCTGCATCGGCGCGGCCCGGACCTCGGGCGCGGTGCTGTTCATCATCGGCTGTGCCGGGGCGTTCGGCTGGCTGATGGCCTATCTGCAGGTGCCCGGCATGATGATCGAGGTGCTGAACGGCCTGACCGACAATCCGGTCCTGATCATGCTGATGATCATCGCCTGTCTGCTGTTCCTCGGCACCTTCATGGACATGGCGCCGCTGATCATCATCGTCACGCCGATCTTCCTGCCGGTGGCCAAGGCGTTCGGCGTCGATCCGGTGCAATTCGGGGTGATCCTGCTGCTCAGCTGCGGCATCGGCCTGATCACGCCGCCGGTGGGATCGGTGCTGTTCGTCGGCAGCGCCATTGCGAAGATTCCGATGACCCAGTCGCTGCGATCCATCTGGCCCTTCTACTTCGCCTGTGTGATCGTGCTGATGCTGGTGACCTTCATCCCGGCCCTGTCGCTGTGGCTGCCCTCGCTGATGAAATGACCCTGCTGCCCCGTCTGAAGTCGAAGGACAGCTGCCGCTGGGATGCGGTGGCCCTGGGCGAGGTCATGCTGCGGCTGGACCCCGGCGAAGGGCGCATCCGCACCGCCCGCCAGTTCCAGGTGTGGGAGGGCGGCGGCGAGTACAATGTCGCGCGCGGTCTGGCCAAGACCTTCGGGCAAAGGACGGCGGTGGTCACCGCCCTGCCCCGCAATGACATCGGCGCCCTGGTGCATGAGCTGATCCTGCAGGGCGGCGTGTCGGACGCCCACATCCTGTGGCGCGAGGCCGATCCGGTCGGGCGCGAGAACCGGGTGGGGCTGAACTTCACCGAGCGCGGCTTCGGGCCGCGCGGGGCGCTGGGCGTGTCCGACCGGGCGCATTCGGCCGCCTCGGACATGCAACGCGACGAGATCGACTGGGACCATCTGTTCGGCAGCGAGGGTGTGCGCTGGCTGCACACGGGCGGCATCTTCTCGGCCCTGTCGGAATCGACGGCCGAGACCGCGCTGGCGGCGGTGACGGCGGCGCGGCGCCACGGCACCGTGGTCAGCTATGACCTGAACTATCGCGCCAGCCTGTGGGCGGCCCATCCCGACCCGGAGGCGGCCCGCCGGGTCAACCGCGCCATCGCCGAACAGGTCGATGTGCTGATCGGTGATGAATACAGCCTGGCCGCCTGTCTGGGCATTGAAACGCCCGAGGTGCGCAGCAACCCCTGCGACCCTGCTCCGTTCGCGGCGGCGGCTGAGCGGCTGATGGATCAGCTGCCGAACCTGCGCCTGCTGGCCGGGCCGATGCGCGATCCGGTCACGGCCTCGATGAACCGCTGGGGCGCGGCGGCCTGGGCGGACGGTGCGCTGACGGTGCATGCGCCGGCCGAGGTGGCGATTCTGGACCGCGTGGGCGGCGGCGACGGCTTTGTCTCGGGTCTGGCCTTCGGCCTCATGGACGGCCGGTCGCTGGAGGAATCCCTGGCGCTGGGCGTCGCCCACGGGGCCCTGGCCATGACCACGCCGGGCGACAATGCCATGACCCGTCTGGACGAGGTCGAATCCCTTGCCCGGGGCGACGGCGCCGCCGCCCGCCGCTGATCGAACCGGGATATTTCGGCGACGCTGGAATCCGTTGACGGCTTGCTATTGGATGCACCCTCGACGAGAGGTGAGGCATGAGCGAACCGGCGATCTATCCCGTCCCCGAAGAGTGGGCCCGCACGGCCCATGTGAACCGGGCGCGCTATGAGAATGCGTGCAAGGCGGCGGAGACCGATCCGGACGGCTTCTGGCGCGGGGTGGCCGAGCGGCTGGAGTGGACGGCCTTTCCAACCCGGATCAAGGACGTCAGTTTCGACAAGGCCGACTTCCGCATCCGCTGGTTCGAGGATGGAATCCTGAACGTCTCGGTCAACTGCATCGACCGGCATCTGCCCGAGCGGCGCGACGATGTGGCCATCATCTGGGAGGGGGACGACCCGGCCGACAGCAAGGCCATCACCTATGGCGAACTGCATGCGGCGGTGTGCCGGATGGCCAATGTGCTGAAGAAGCACGGGGTAAAACGCGGCGACCGGGTGACCCTGTACATGCCGATGATCCCCGAGGCCGCCTATGCCATGCTGGCCTGTGCGCGGATCGGAGCGGTCCATTCGGTCGTGTTCGGCGGCTTTTCGCCCGACAGCCTGGCTGGGCGGATCGAGGATTGCGGCTCGGATTTCGTCATCACCGCCGACGAGGGGCTGCGCGGCGGCAAGACCATTCCGCTGAAGGCCAATGTCGATGCGGCGCTGGAAAAGGTCAGCGTGCGGAATGTTCTGGTGGTGCGCCGGACGGGGGCGGACATCGCCTGGATCGAGGGCCGCGACATCGACTATGGCCCCGAGGTCGCCTCGGTCGAAGCCGACTGTCCGCCCGAGCCGATGGGGGCCGAGGACCCGCTGTTCATCCTCTATACCTCGGGCTCGACTGGCAAGCCCAAGGGCGTGCTGCACACCACGGGCGGCTATCTGGTCTGGGCGGCCTGGACGCACGAAGTGACGTTCGACTATCGCCCGGGTCAGGTGTTCTGGTGCACGGCCGACATCGGCTGGGTCACCGGTCACAGCTATCTGGTTTATGGCCCCCTCGCCAATGCGGCGACCACGCTGATGTTCGAAGGCGTGCCCAACTATCCAGACCACAGCCGCTTCTGGCAGGTGGTCGACAAGCACCAGGTGGAGATCTTCTATACGGCACCCACCGCGCTCAGAGCCCTGATGCGCGAAGGCGACGGGCCGGTAAAGGCGACCTCGCGCGCCTCGCTGCGGCTACTGGGCACGGTGGGGGAGCCGATCAATCCCGAGGCCTGGCGCTGGTATCATGAGGTGGTGGGCGACGGTCGCTGTCCGATCGTCGACACCTGGTGGCAGACGGAAACCGGCGGGCATCTGATCACGCCCCTGCCGGGGGCGACCGACCTCAAGCCCGGCTCGGCGACCCTGCCCCTGCCCGGCATCCAGCTGCAGATCGTCGATGCCGAGGGCCATGAGCTGACCGGACCGACCGAGGGCAATCTGTGCATCACCGACAGCTGGCCGGGGCAGATGCGCACCCTGTATGGCGACGACCAGCGGTTCTTCGACACCTATTTCTCGACCTATCCGGGGCGCTATTTTACCGGGGACGGCTGCCGGCGGGACGAGGACGGCTATTACTGGATCACCGGCCGGGTCGATGATGTCATCAATGTCTCGGGCCACCGGATGGGCACGGCCGAGGTCGAGAGCGCCCTGGTGCTGCACCCGTCGGTCGCCGAGGCCGCCGTCGTCGGCTATCCCCACGACATCAAGGGCCAGGGCATCTATGCCTATGTGACCCTGAACGCGGGCGTCGATGCGCATGACGATCTGAGGGCCGAATTGGTCAAACATGTGCGGGGCGAGATCGGCCCGATCGCGGCGCCGGATGTGATCCACTGGGCACCGGGCCTGCCCAAGACGCGCTCCGGCAAGATCATGCGGCGCATCCTGCGCAAGATTGCCGAGAATGAACTGGGCGCGCTCGGCGATACCTCGACGCTCGCCGATCCCGGGGTGGTCGACGATCTGGTCAAGGGGCGGCCCGCTTGAGTCAGGGACAGCTCTATCCCGTCATCCTGTGCGGCGGGGCAGGCACGCGGCTGTGGCCGGCGTCGCGGCCGGACCGGCCCAAGCCCTTCCTCGACCTGACCGGGCCGCTGTCGCTGTTCCAGCTGGCCGTGCGGCGCGTCATGCCGCTGGTCGAGGACGGCGGCCGGCTGCTGGTCGTGGGGGCCGAAGCGCATGCCGATCTGATCACGGCGCAACTGGCGGCGCTGGGGGCCGAGGCCACGGTCCTGCTGGAACCCGAGGGCCGGGATTCGGCCGCGGCGGTGGCGGCGGCCGCGGCCTGGGTCGAGGCCCGCGATCCGGAGGGACGGGTCATGATCCTGGCTTCGGATCATCACATCCCGGACGAGGCAGGCTATCGTCACGCCCTGGTCACGGCGGCGGATGCAGCCGGAGAGACCGGGCGGATCGTGACGCTGGGTGTGGCCCCCACACAGCCGTCATCCGCCTACGGATATATCCGGCCCGAACATGCGGGACTGGCTCCGGTTCAGGCCTTTATCGAGAAGCCCGATCCGCATCGGGCGGCGCAACTCATCCTCGAGGGCTGCCTGTGGAACAGCGGCGCCTTTATCGCCACGGCCCGGACCCTGCGCGAGGAGCTGGAACACCATGCGCCGGATATCTGGAGTGCGGTCGCGGGGGCGGTGCCGGCGGACGGCGGTGTGCTGGGCGAAGGCTTTCGCACCGCGCCGCGCCTGTCGTTCGACTATGCGGTGATGGAGAAGACGGACCGGGCCTCAGTCCTGCCCCTGACCCTGGCCTGGTCGGACCTGGGCGCATGGGACGCGGTCGCCACGGTCAGCGACGGCGAGGGCACTGCGCATCTCGCCCTCGACAGCGCCGGATGCCTGATCCGGGCGCCGGATGGGGTGACAGTGGCAACGCTGGGTGTCTCCGGTCTGGCCGTGATCGTCGAGCGCGATGCGGTTCTGGTGTGCGACCTGTCGCGGGCACAGGATGTAAAGAGGTTGCTAACCCGTGAGTGATTCCGAAGTCGTAAGTGGCGACGCGCCCTCGCCCGGCGCGCCGCTCGTCCTGTGGGCGATCCGGCTGGCCACAGTGGTCGCCGCCCTCGCCACCCTGTGGCTGGCGTTCGAGCCCCCGGGCGACGGACCGGGCCTGATCCCGTGGGACAAAGCCGGCCATTTCCTGTCCTTCTTCGTCCTGACCCTGCTGCTGTCGCTGGCCCTTCCCCGCGTGCCACGGGGGATCCTCATCCTGGTGCTCATCATCGCCGGGGGCGGGATCGAGATCGTACAGGGCTACATCGGCCGCGACGCGGACTGGAAGGACTGGATCGCCGACATCGCCGGCATCGCCTGCGCCGCCCTGCCCGTCTGGCTGGAGGCCCTGAGGCAGCGGCTGAAAGCTTAAGCTGACGCCCGGCCCAGCACAGTGCGGATGGCCTCGACCGTCTTCGCCACCTCGTCGTCCGTAAGCGTCGGATGGGTCAGGAAGGCGATGCTGGTCTCGCCCAGCTGCCGCGCAACGGGCAGGCGCTGGGGCGGTCGCCAGCCGGTGCCGTCAAATGCCGCCTCCAGATAGACCTCGGACGCTGAGCCGTGGAAACAGGGCACGCCCAGGGCATTGATCTCCTCGATGATGCGGTCGCGCGTCCAGACTTCGGCGAGATGGTCCGGCCGTACGAAGGCATAGAAGCGGTACCAGGCGTGGGTGATGTGTTCCGGCGGCAGGGGCACCCGCACGGCGGAATACGGTGCGCAGGCCTCAGCGAGCGCGAGGGCGATTTCGGTGCGGCGCGCGGTCCAGTTGGCCATGCGCTCCAGCTGGATCAGGCCGATGGCAGCCTGCATCTCGATCATGCGATAGTTGGATCCGAACCGACCGAACTGCCACGGAACCGCAGGCCCCGGCGCCTCGTCAAAGAAGGGGCGCCATGTCTTGCCGTGGTCCTTGTACGACCACATAAAGTTCCAAAGTTCGGGATCGTTCGTGGTCACCATGCCACCCTCACCGCCGGTCGTCATGATCTTGTCCTGACAAAAGGACCAGGCGCCGATGTGGCCGATCGCGCCGATGCTGCGGCCGCGATAGCGGGCCCCGTGGGCTTGGGCGCAGTCCTCGACCACCTTGAGGTCGTGCGTCTCAGCCAAGGCCATGATCGGATCCATGTCGCACGGCATGCCGCCCAGATGGACGCAGATAACGCCCCGGGTCCGCTCGGTCATCACGGCCCGGATGGTGTCGGCTGTGATGGTCTGGCTGTCGGGATCGACGTCGGCAAAGACGGGGATGGCCCCTACGGCGACAATACAGGAGGCGGAGGCGAGGAAGGTGCGCGGCGTCGTGATGACTTCGTCACCCGGACCGATGCCAAGCGCCTTCAGTGCGACCTCAAGCGCGAGGGTTCCATTGGCGAGGGCGACGGCGCGGGTCGTGCCTGCCCATCCGGCGAAGCGCGACTCAAAGGTGCGGCAGCGGTCACCAGTCCAGTAATTGACGCGGTTCGACGCCACGACATCGGCGACGGCGTGGACTTCCTCGGGGCTGAAGCTGGGCCAAGGCGAAAAGGGGGTGCTACGCATGGCCTCCAGCCCTCCAAGCCTCAACAAACGAACGGCAGCCGCTCACACACTTACCACTTCCGAAAGCGCCCGTCGCACACCGTCATATCCGCTCTCTATGGGCCGCCATGATTGCGTCTGCCAATGCGCGCGGTCAACCTGAAGGGGATCGAACAGGCTTGTGACCATCTCGCCACGGCCAACCATACCCAAGGGTATAGCCAAACAAGCCCTCGGCAACGGCCAAAGACGAGCATCGCACTCCATGACGCGGGCCATCTCGTTGACCAGCCCTACTGTGTCAAAATCTTCCGGATCTGCCGGAATCAGCACCGGCGCCACTTCCTTGGACAACGCCGAGTGGAGGGTCGCGGAGACAGCATTCTCGATGGAACAGAAGCTGCGACACCCCCGGGCCCGGGCCAACGGCAAAGGGACACCGGTTTTTACTAGCTGGGCCAGTTTGGCAAAGCTATTGTTGCCGCGGGGCCCATAAATCATCGGTGGGCGAAGCGTGACGACCTCGAAACCGTTCCTGGCAGTCAGATTCGCCAAAAGGGCCTCGGCGGCCACCTTCGAGCGCGCATAGGCATTCTCCGGGCGGAAAGGCGCTTCCGGGGTCACCGGAACCGGAGCCGATTTTCCGTGTACGCCCAGAGAGCTCAAAAATACGAAACGTGGCACGCCTGCCTGCGCTGCAGCCTCTGCTACGGTGCTGGCCAAGTCTACGTTGACGCTGCGGATTTCAGGCTCCGAGACGCGACTGTCAGTGATCGCCGCCAGATGAATCACGCAATCCAAATCGGCGAAGCGATCTTCAAATCTTTCCAGAGCGTAAACTGGCCGATCGGCGATCGGCTGCGTGTTTCTGGAGAACAGGACCAGGTCGAGCTGACTGGCATCCGTCAGGCGCTCGATCAGGCGACGCCCCAGATAGCTGGTCGCCCCGACTATTCCGACGCGCCTAGCCTCGTATGGCATCGCCGCGCCCCTTCCCGAACACGGTCACCAATATGAGTTTCATGTAAGACGGTAAATTCGGAGCATCCGCCCAAACTGCGTCAGCATCAGCCAGCTCGACGGGCGTCGACATATCCAGACCGGCGACCTGGGCCGGACCAGTTATGCCCGGACGAACTGCATACACCCCCCTCACCCGTCTAGCCTCAATGAGCTCTACCTGGGAGGGAAGGCAGGGGCGAGGGCCAACTAGGCTCATCTCTCCCCGAAGCACATTCCAGAGCTGTGGCAATTCGTCCAGCTTCAATCGCCGTAGCCAGTGTCCAAGACGGGTTATGGACGCAGATGATGCTTCGTGGGTGCCCACGGACAGCGTTCCCTGAGCCATCGTACGGAGTTTAAGGCATGTGAACACGCGGCGATTCCGCCCCACTCGCTCCTGCCGGAACAAGGCTGGCCCGGGGGAGTCCAGCCGGATGGCGAGGGCCAGCACTCCAACAACCGGAAGACAAATGGTGCCGCCGACGAGGGCTGCAGCCAGATCGCATAGGCGAATAGCGGCCGTGGTCACACCAATTCGCTGTCGCCCTGAAGGGGGACCCCCAGGACTTGGGTCAAACGTTGAGTTCACAGATTATCCCTCTGTCGGAACCAGTCGACGAAGGCCGGCACGCCGACGCTGATCGGGGTTGCGGGCTTGTAGCCGGTCAGGCGCTGCAGCAGATCCGCAGACGAAAGCGTGTGAGGCACATCTCCCGGCTGCATCGGGAGCATGTTTCTAACGGCCTTCAGTCCAAGAGCTTTCTCGAGTTCGCTAATAAAGTCCATCAGGTGAACCGGCTGCCCCGCGCCAATGTTAACGACCCGAAATCGTGCCACCGGTGAAAGGGTGTCCCCCTCAACACGATTGGACTCATCGGGGGGGATATCCAATAATCGGCAGATCGCTTCGACGAGATCATCGACGAATGTGAAGTCGCGAGACATTTGGCCTTCTCCGTACACATCTATCGGTCGCTCCTCGGCGATAGCACGCGCAAATCTTAGAGGGGCCATATCCGGCCGGCCCCAAGGGCCGTAAACAGTGAAGAAGCGGAAGAAGGTCGTCGGCGTGCCGAACAGGTGGGCATAGGAGTGCCCCATAAGCTCGGTCGCGCCCTTGGTCGCGGCGTACAGGGTCATGGGGTGGACCGCCTTGTCCGTCTCGCGGAACGGCATTTCGGTATTGGCGCCATAGGCCGAGCTGGTCGAGGCGGCCAGCAGGTGCTTGACCGGATGGCGGCGCGCGCATTCCAGCACATTGAAGGTGCCGACCAGGTTGGAGGCCACATAGACCTCGGGATGGTCGATGCTGTAGCGGACGCCCGCCTGGGCGGCCAGGTGGACCACGACCTCGGGCTTGGCCTTCTCCCACGCGGCATTCAGGGCCTCGGCATCCTCCAGGGCGACGCGCTCGACGCGGAAGCCCTCATAGCCTTCGAGGATGGCATTGCGGCCAGCCTTAAGGGTGATGTCGTAATAGTCCGAAAAGTTGTCGACGCCCACGACCTGATTGCCATCCTCGAGCAGGCGGCGTGCCAGATGGAAGCCGATAAAGCCGGCAGTGCCCGTGATCAGGAAGCGCATGAAGTCGTCCTCTTGGGCCCTGACCCGGTCGGGGGGCGAACGTCGGCCCGTGCTTACCAAAGGCCCTGGTTCAGGGCCAGTGATGATGGCCGAGATTCAAGCGCAGCTGGCACACAAACTATCGGCATTGTGACTCGTGATCCAGCCATCTAAACTTTCCACATCTACCTCGAAGTCGAACCTGCAGGAGAAAGATTGATCCTCCCTCGTTTTGGTGGACACCCATGCTAGCTTTTTGGAGCTGGAGAGGAGTGTCTGATGAGTGTTCAACGCCGGGTGTTTCCGGAATCGTTCAAGCGGGAGGCCGTTGATCGGGTCGCCAACAGCGGTCTGACCGCCGGAGCGGTGGCCAGGGAACTGGGGCTGCACGAGACGGTGCTTCGTCGATGGATGACGCAGTTCGGGACGCAGGCGACGGGGGCGTCGCGGCGACCCACAACGCAGGCGTCGTCCCCGTCGCCGTCGGATCTGGCGGCAGAGGTGGCCCGGTTGCGGCGGGAGAATGGGCAGCTGCGGATGGAGCGGGACATCCTAAAAAAAGCCGCGCTCATCTTCGGAGCGGCCTCCCGATAAAGTTCGGGTTCGTTGATGAGCATCGTCAGGTCTGGCCGGTTCGCGTGATGTGCGCGGTCCTGGGTCTGTCGGCCAGCGGCTATTACGCCTGGCGCGGTCGCCCGGAGAGCCCGAGGTCTGTCGCCAATCGCGCCCTGACCGAGGATATCCGCCTGATCCACGCAGAGAGCAGCGGCTGCTACGGCTCGCCCCGCGTCCACGCCACCCTGCGGCGGCATGGGCGTCGGGTCGGTCGCTCCCGCGTGGAACGGCTGATGCGCCGCGCCGGCCTGCGAGGACTGGCCGCACTGCCGCGTCGGGCCCGGACCACGGATAGTCGCCACGGCTATCCGATTGCGCCCAACAGGCTCGCCCGCAACTTCAGAGCGGCAGCTCCCAACCAGATCTGGCTCGCTAATCTGACCTACATCCCGACCGGCGAAGGCTGGCTCTACCTCGCCGCCATCCTCGACATGCACACCCGCAAGATCGTCGGCTGGTCCATGCGCCAGACCCTGCACACCGAGATCGCCCTGGACGCCCTCAACATGGCCGTCGAACGCCAGCGGCCCGCGCCCGGCTTGATCCATCACTCCGACCGTGGAATCCAGTATGCTGCCGAGGCCTATCGCTCAGCCCTCACTCGATCCGGCGTCACCCCGTCCATGAGCCGAAAGGGCGACTGCTGGGACAACGCGCCCATGGAGAGCTTCTTCCACACCCTCAAAACCGAACGCGTCCATCACCGCGTCTACGCCACCAGAGACCAGGCCCGGCGAGACCTGTTCGGATACATCGAGGGCTTCTACAATCCCCGTCGCCTGCACTCGTCACTGGGCTATATCAGCCCCGCCGAGGCCGAACGCAGAGCGGCTTAACCCCGTCCACTTTTACGGGGGAAGATCAGGGAGAAGGGCCCGGACCCGGTCAGAGAAGCTCTTCAGTGCCCTGTCTTTAGAAAAGGGACCTTCAATCAGCGCACGACATCGCCCGCGTTGCACGACGTCAACGCTCTCGCATACTCGATCAATGAGGGCGGCCATTTCCTGAGGATTGGAAGATGCACAGTTCCAGCCTACGCCATGCTCCCTGACCAACCGCGCGACCTCCGCCGTCGGTTCCATGAACGCGAGGATCGGGCGGTCCGCAGCCAAGCTGAAATAGGCCTTGCTTGGCACCCCGAGCCCCAGCATCTCACGGTGAAGACAGACCAGTGCGACGTCACAGCTCGACAGCACATTATTGCGGGTCAGAGTGTGGCCGAGGGGTAGAAGATACCGACGCGGATGGCCGGTGAAGGCCTCCGCAACTTGGGGGCGCATGACGCCGGCGCCACCGAAGAGAAAGGCCGCATTCGTTGAGCGGCAGCGATCAATCGCGTCCAAAAGCTCCGGAATGCCCTGCAGGCGGCCCATGTTTCCGAAGAACTGGAAGACAACGTGGTCTTGCCAGCCCAAGTCGGCCAACAGTCCGGAAGACATACGATCGGCTGGAAGCACGTCCTCGGCATCGACCCAGTTTTGGATAAAGACGGACCCAGGCCGGCCCGTCTTTCGATCGACCAGCTCTTGCATGTCCCGCCCAATCACGATGGTCGCATCAAAGCTTCGGTAGACCCTGCGGTACACGGCGGACAAGACTTTATAGGCCAAGGAGCCATGTTTCAGCACCCCCGCCGGCACGAGGTTCTCGGGAAAGACATCGTGCACCAGGACACAAAGCTTCGCCCCTCGAATCCACTTAGCCAAGACCAATATCGGCAGCATGACCTCAGGATTGGTGCCAGCGACCACGACATCATGACGCCGCAAACTCCGAAAGACCAGCCACGACAGTCGGAGCGCGATCTGCATCTTCGTCAGCATTCGCAGCGGCACGCTGGCGCGAGCCCGCGGCGACAATTCCTTGGTGTAGGCGTGGAGACAAACCTCTAACCCGTCACCCTTCAGCTGCTCGATGACCTTGGACCAGAAATAGCCCGTCGAGTTCTGCGCGGCGGCGGCATACTCCGACACCACAATCACCCGGGCGGGCTGGTGACCCGTCGCCCCTTTCGCCGGGCTAGGCCCGGCATTTGCATCGTTCATGACACGCGCCGCATCATTGGCTGTACCTCTGTTTCGACTACGACCCTGGACGCGCCCGACGAACCAATGACCGATCTTGCCATATGATGAGCGTTTCTGGATCAGGACGGCTTAGCCGCAGGCCCATCGTGGCAATCAGTAATCTTTCCACACGACCCGGCGGACGTAGTCGGCGTAGCTGTGGATGATGCGGACGACCTTGTCCGACACGTTCGGCATCGAATAGTCGGCGACCTGGCGGAAGGCGCGGTCGTCGCCGCGCGGCTGATCGGCGATCAGGGCCAGGGCCTGCATGACGCGGTCGGGGTTGAGGCCGACCATCATGACCGACGCCTCCTCCATACCTTCCGGACGCTCGTGAGCCTCGCGAATGTTTAGCGCCGGGAAGTTCAGGATCGAGCTTTCCTCGGTGATCGTCCCAGAGTCAGAGAGCACGGCGCGCGCCGACTTCTGCAAGCGAACATAGTCATGGAAGCCCAACGGCTTGAGCAACCGGATCTGCGGGTGAAAGGTCGCCCCCTCGGCATCAATGCGCTTCTGGGTGCGGGGGTGGGTCGAGACAATGACGGGACGATCGTGCGTTTCGGCCACGCGGTTCAGGACCTGGACCAGGCGCGGAAAGGCCCGGGCGTCGTCGATGTTCTCCTCGCGGTGGGCGCTAACAACGAAATAGTCGTGCTCTTCGAGGCCGAGGCGCGTCAGCACGTCCGAGCCGTCGATGCGATCAGCATAGTGGGTCAGCACCTCAAACATAGGGCTGCCAGTCTTGATGACGCGATCCGGTGCGAGGCCCTCGGCCAGCAGGTATTCGCGCGCGATGTCCGAATAGGTCAGGTTCACATCGGCGACGTGGTCGACGATCTTGCGATTGGTCTCTTCCGGCACGCGCTGGTCGAAACAGCGATTGCCCGCCTCCATGTGGAAGATCGGCACCTTGCGCCGCTTGGCCGGGATAACCGACAGGCAGGAGTTGGTATCGCCCAGAACCAGGAGGGCCTCGGGCTTCTCAGTCTCGAGCACACCGTCCATGGCAGAGATGATGGCACCGATGGTCTGGGAGGCACCGCCGGACGCCGCATTCAAAAAATGGTCCGGCTTCCTGAGCCCCAGGTCGTCGAAGAAAACCTGGTTGAGTTCGTAGTCATAGTTCTGCCCGGTGTGGACCAGGACGTGGTCCGTGGTTTCATCAAGTCGGGCCAGCACGCGGGACAGGCGGATGATCTCGGGTCGGGTGCCGACCACGGTCATGACCTTGAGCTTCTTCATGTCTTAACCTTTCAGGATCCCATCGGCACTGGGTGTCGGGCAGCGGGCTCGCTCAGGCTGCAGATCAAGTGGAAGCTGATGAAAGCGACGGTGCCGGTAATCAGAATGGCCATGGAGAGAGTCGTTCCCTAGGGCCCAGCACCGTCATGCCGGGTGATTACACACGCATACAGTATCAAAGCGGTGCCCGCTGGGCCAGCCACTGAGGACAGCAAAAAGCCCATCGCCGCAATCTGAGGGCATAATCTCAGTGCCCACCGCGCAAGGGCCGACCCCCATGCCCACCGGCCATCGCGAAGGCCTGATAGATTGGCCCTCCGATCGATAACATTGTAGGATTCTCGGGGCATAACTATTTGGCGCCCTTCCTTCCATTTTCTGGAGCATGTAATGGCAAGCCGCTTTCCCATCCTCGTATCGGGGGGTGCAGGCTATATCGGCAGCCACGCTGTGCTCGCGCTACGCGACGACGGCTGGCCAGTCGTCGTCATCGACAATCTGGCGACAGGCTTTGATTGGGCGGTTCCTACTGATGTTCCGCTCGTCGTCGCGGATGTCGCCGACAAGACCTGCGTCACGGCCGTGATCGCCCAGCACAGCATCGGGGCCGTCATGCATTTCGCCGGCTCGGTGATCGTTCCCGAGTCGGTAAAGGATCCGCTAAAATATTATCGCAACAACACCGCTGCCACCGCAGCTCTTCTGGAAGCAGTGGTGGAAAGTGGCGTGCGTCACGTCATCTTCTCCTCCACCGCCGCGACCTACGGCGTCCCCGAATCCATTCCCGTGCGCGAAGACGCGCCACAGCGACCGATCAACCCCTATGGCATGTCGAAGCTGATGAGCGAGGCGATGCTGCGCGACATGGCAGCGGCGCATCCGGTCAATTTCTGTGCGCTGCGCTATTTCAACGTGGCAGGCGCAGACCCGCTGGGGCGCAGCGGCCAGTCAACGGCGGGCGCTACGCACCTGATCAAGGTTGCAGTCGAGGTAGCGACGGGCAAGCGCGATCATGTCGCGATCTTCGGCGCCGATTTCGACACGCCTGACGGCACGGGAGTGCGCGACTATATACACGTCAGCGACCTTGCAGCCGCGCATGTCCTGGCGCTCGAAAAGCTGATCGCCGTCCCTACGGAGAGCCATTTCATGAACTGTGGCTATTCTCGCGGATTTTCAGTTCTGGAAGTCTGCGACGCCGTTGACCGCGTTACAGCTTCGAAGATCTGTCGCCGAATGGAAGGACGCCGCGCCGGGGACCCCGATGCGCTAATTTCGGATAACAGCCGGATATTGGCGACGTTGCGTTGGAGGCCGCAATATGCTGATCTTGACACCATCGTGTGCCACGCGCATCGGTGGGAACAGAAGCTCGGCAAACCTCGCTCAAGTTGACGGTCGCCTTTCGTTCGTAATGAGAGCCGACGGGGATCGATAGCCAACCCGTAGTGTGGGCGTCCCAGGGCCTCACGTAACTCCAGAGACAGGGTCCGCATAGGTGTCCGGTATAGCCGGGTCGAACACGGCGTTAGTCCAGAACAAAGTGAGTAGAGGCGTATCGCCGATATTCTCGATGTTGTGTGTATGCAGCGTCGGCATATCAATGGCAGCCGGCTCTTTTCCGCTCACCCGGCACTCCCAAACGGTGTCGCCCAGAACAGGGCGAATGCGGATGATGGCCTCTCCTTGGACAACCAGGAAGCGCTCAACCTTGTCGAGATGGAAGTGATCACCGCGTGTGATGCCGGGATAAGTCCAACTGAGGAAGGTTTGCCCGCCGCCGCCCCCCTTCGACGCCTCAAACAATGTCCCGCGAGGATCGCTGTTGAGCTTCAGCATGAAAGGATAGCGGCCGGGGTAAAGCGATGCCCGGTAGGTATTGAACAGCGCGAGGTCAAACTGATCGCCGACGTCGGGAAACAAGCCACCGATATAGCGCTCATGAAACCCGTAGATGCGGTCATACAGGTTCTGAACCCTCATCGACCGCCCGACCGGGGCCACACGCCCGGTGCGCCTTTCTGCGACGGCGTTGATCGCGATTTGGGCCGCTTCTCCTGCGTGGAGGAGTTGGACCCGCCCTGCGGGATCGACTTCGGGCACCTTGCCCTCTATGACGCGTGCGATGAACGTCGCCGTGACATTGTTATAGTCGGGGCGCGCGCCCTCGCCGAAAATGTGCGGCAGCACAAGATCCGTATAGGAGGTACCGGCCCCCGCCAAGAGCTCTCCGGCGATGCGCTTGCTGTTCCCATAGACCGTATCGCTGACCGAATGGGTCGAGTTGGCGTAGACGATATGGGGGGCGGCGCCGGAACGGTCGATGGCCTCCACCAGCCTAGCTGCAATAGCGGGATTGCCGCTTGCGAGTTCCTCGTCGCCGGCACGGTTCACCCCGGCAAAGTGTAACACGGCATCGGCACCAGACACGGCGTCATCGAGTTGGGCGTCATCCGCAAATTCGCCGCGGCCGAGCTGAACGAGCCGATAGGGCTCGGCCAAGCCCCGGAAGCGGGCGGCACAATTCGCGGCGTGCAGCCGCACGGCGGCATGGTGACCGATAAGGCCAGTCGCACCTGTGACGACAACCTTCATCATTCGCCATTGTCCCAATCAGCGAGTTCGTTGCGCACTTCGTCCAGCGTCATCAAAAGTTCCTTGATCTCAGGCACCGTCAATCGCGTCGTGTTGTGCGAGTGGTAGTCGTCGTAGCGCAGGGTGTCCTTATCACCTTCGCTGAAATAGGACTGATAGTTGAGGTCGCGCGCATCCATCCGTATACGGAAATAATCACCCATGTCTTCGCCTTCGGCGAGCTCCTGTGCACTGGCCAGCGTCTCGTATAGCTTTTCCGCGTGGCGCCATCCGATCACATCCACCGGATGGGCGGGCCGTCCAAACAGTTCTTTGATCGCCATCACGAGGTCCTCGATGGTCGATGCCGGAGCCTTGCGGACGAACAGGTCGCCCGGACGAGCATTGTCGAAGGCGTGGTGCACCAGCGCGACCGAATCCCGCAACGGCATGAGGAAACGGGTCATGGCCGGCTCGGTGACCGTGATGGCACGTCCCGTCTTGATCTGCTTGATGAAGAGCGGGATGGCCGAGCCGCGCGAACACATAACATTGCCATAGCGCACCATGGAGATGGTTGTCGGGGCGTCACCGGGAAGCGATCGCGCGACCGATTGCGCCAGCTTTTCCATGAGGGCCTTGGACATGCCCATGGCGTTGACGGGGAAGACGGCCTTGTCGGTAGACAGGCACACTATGCTCCCGATCTCGTGGGCAACCGCGGATCGGATTACATTTTCCGAGCCGACGACATTGGTCCTGACCGCTTCCATCGGGAAGAATTCGCAGCTCGGCACCTGTTTGAGCGCGGCGGCGTGGAAGACGCAGTCGACGCCGGCCATGGCCCGGTCGACGCTTTCGCGGTCGCGGATATCACCCACATAGTAGCGCACGCGACTGTCGCGTAATTCGTTGCGCAGCGCGTCCTGCTTCTCTTCATCCCGGCTGATGATCCGCACTTCGTCGATGTCGCGGCCCAGCATGTCACGCAGCATGGTCTTGCCAAACGAACCTGTGCCGCCAGTGATCAGAAGCTTGCGCATCGTGTAACGGATCCTTCGGTCGTGGTACGTGATTTCCGGGAGCCGCAGCGTCGCAGCATTTCCGCTCAAGCATATAGCGAAGTCATGCGTTAGAATGAAAACAGTAATTCGATCATTTTTTTCGCGCGTTCGGTGGCGGTCGGCAAGCTCAGGACGTGCACCCGGCTCGCTCGCAGACGCGCGGCCAGGACGTCCCCCGAAAGCGCAAGGCTTCGCCCCACCGCATCGGCGATGCTGACCGGGTCGAGCGGATCGAAATAAAACGGAAGGTCCCCGCAGGAATCACGCACGAAGGCGCGATCCGATGCGTAGAGGGGCAAGCCCATGGCCATGGCCTCGAGCGGAGTAACAGAAAAGCACTCAAGCAAGCTTGGGAATACGACCCCATCGACCGAGCGATAGAATTCGACCAAATCTTTGAGCGACATGCTGCCGGCATTCTCGATTTCGCTACGGAATTCTTGGGTTTGAGCCGCCCACTCGTCGTCATTGAGCGTGACCTTGATGGCCGCATCCACCCCGTAACGTTCACGTAACGCCCGGCGAACACCGGGCAAGACGTCGATATTCTTGTGCGAATAGGCCCTACCCACAAAACCGAGCGTGATCTTTTTTTCGTCTCTCGCCTTCGACCCGATTTGGGCCTTCGCCGGCGTATCATCGGGAAGAGACGCGATGGCCCTCAGGAAAACAGCGTTCAGCGCATTGGCCACCACCACTGCGGGCGTGCTAGGCAGAATCTCTCTCAGCCTTTCCCTTACGTGGTCCGCTTCCACGATCAGCAGGTCTGAATTCTTGCGAAAGGCGAGTTTCTGAAGGAAATACCTCGCCCTGAATTTTGGCCGCTCGCTTCTCGGCAGTCTGTAATAGGCGTCACTTTTCGGATAGAGGATCCAAGCCTGCGCAAATCCGACGACGCTTTTCGTGGGCCTGCGCGCAGAATATAGCGGCCCGAAAATTGTAAAAACCACCTCGGCTTGCCGAAACATGCGGGTCAGTGCTGCATTAAAGGGGTCGAAGCCACGGACATCCATCACCACCGTGCTTCGAAAACCGCTCAAGTCCGTGCCAATCGCTGCGCAACCCTCCATTACCGTGGACGACAACACCAGAGTCAGGTGCGCCTGTTTAGCCGATCGGCTGAGTTCGTCTACGACCGAGACGGCAACCTGAACGCCGCCTCCACCATGCAAGTTGGACGCGTTTATGAGAATATGTTTGCTCATTATTTCAACTGATTCTCACTCAGACGATGACGGACCGGCAGAAGATGGGTCGTCTCTGGCATGCGCACGGGCCCGTTCGGCAAATTCCAAGCTTTCGAAGGTCATGGAATGAGGGAGGCGCTCACTTTCCAACAAGAAGTTCTTCAATGTCCGGGTCGCCTCGGCAAGCTGGAATTCAAAGCCTTGCTGACGATATTTAAACATCTTCCGCTTCACTTCGCCCGATTGAAACTGGTAGAGGGTGACAGCACCTGTCCGGTTGAAGGGCCCGCTCCATTCGATCATGCCGCAGTCGCCGATCACTGCAGCCGTGCTGGAGGCATGGGAGTTGGACGAAATATTGATGACCGCTGTCCTGCCTCGCCTGCCGGCCTGAATAGCCCAGTCAGCATCATCCCCGTGGATGCCGGCTCGGCTACGGCTGGAGATCCAATCCGGAGCGCCACTTAGGAAATGGCCCGCGAAGGCGAGTGCATAGACACCGTAATCCATTAGGACGCCACCCTCACCCTCCTTTTGGCGATCGGGAGACAGCTGGTATTTCTGTATGTCTGCCTTGATCCACTGAATTTCACCGATCAACCCCGCATCGATCCAGGCATTCGCTTGGGCCAAGGTCGGCAGACAAACCATCCACATACCCTCGATCAACACGACGCCACGTGACTTGGCGAGCTGCGTGAGCTCCAGCCACTCATCGGCCTTGGGGGTAGCGGGCTTTTCGGTCAGGACATTCACGCCAGCCTCGATGCACCGCTTAATGATTGCATAGTGCGCGTGCAGCGGCGTCGCGACATAGACAAAATCCAGGCGCTCTCGTTCGCCAGCAAGCATCGCATCCAAGCTGTCAAATGCGGCTTCGCAACCGAATCTGTGGCCAAAGGCCTCGGCCCTGCCCCGAGAGCGTGAGCATACAGCGTGCAGCACGCCGATCCGGCTCGTAAGGAGCAGATCGGCCCAAGTCGATGCCATATAGCCTGTTCCAACAATCGCCCATTTGAGGCAATCGTCTTCCTTCCGGACCTGAAGGATACCCCGCGCGAACAGCTTCCGCCGGGCCCGGGCGATGACCTTTTGAAGCAGCGCGCGCATATCCATGCTTCCCTCCTCAACCAACCCAAAGGCAGGCCTATCCAGCCGCCCGGCTCGCCTTGTGCTCGACGAAATGTCGAAATGCAGCTTGGTATAGACGCTCAACCTCCTCGCCTTGACTCCCGGCGATGTGCGGAGAGAGGAAGATATTCCGTGGCCGGTACAGCGGCGAAAGCGGATCTGGCGGCTCTCTTCGCGTGACGTCCAACAGTGCCGATCTCGTCGGGCATTCGCGCATGGCTCTTGCCAGCCCTTTCTCATCGACCTGGCGCCCGCGCCCCGTATTGATAAACGTGGCATCAGGCTTCATGGCAGAAAAATGCTCATATCGCAGCAAGCGGCGAGATTCCGGAAGATCAGGCAGATGATTAGTAATGACGTCGCATGTCTCGAACAGCGCCTCCAAGCCGACCCTGACCGCACCTGCGGCCTCGATCTTATCGTCATTCACAAAGGGATCATACACTACGATCGCGAGATCGGCGCATTGCAGTTTAGAAGCCACGAGCGATCCGATGGTCCCGAAGCCGATGATGCCTACGGTTGCCCCGATATTGCCGGGCTTGCGCAGCGACAAAGTGCGCCCACGCCTGTAACCCAGTCGCCAGAAGCCTCGCCTGTATGCATCCTGCGCCTGGAAATATCCTTTGTTCGCCAAGATCACTTGGGCCGCTACGAATTCTGCCACCGGGATCGAATTCTCGAACCGTGCCGAGAAAATCCTGACACCCTTTTTCTCGAAGGCGTCGGAAAAGTAGGCGGTGTCGCCGGCCGCGTAGAAGACAGCTTCGAGCGCAGGGAGAAAGTCGCTCACTTCACGCTCGGACAGCGCAGGCATGTTCCAAGTACTAAAGAGGTACCTTATGCTGGCAAAAGCCTCCGGTTCGGCGAGCAAATCGTGCTTTTCCAAGATCCGCAACCCATCCAAATCCGGTGAGATACGTGCGAGAAATCGCTTCAACCCAAATGCGCTTTCCGCACGATCGATGAGGATTGCACTATGCATCAGCGTACAGGATTTCCCAGCATTCGAGCGCATAGGCAGAGCCATAGACGAACGCGGTCTTCGTATAGAAATTGTGCACCACCGCCCCTTCGGCATTGAAACTGAAGATGCCGCCGACCGAGGGACCGGACAAAGAGGTCCGCTTCGCACACCAGTTCAGCGCCTTTTCAGCCGCGCGAAAGGCTGCTTCGTTCTCTTCGAACCGGTGCCAATCCAGCAATGCCTTGGCCAGCACCGGCACCCCCTTGCCGTCTTCGCCGAGGTAGGCCTTGTCGAAATTATAGGCCCAGCCGCCATTGCCTAACTGTTGCGCGACGATAGCCTGTATATTGGCCTCAGCAACGCGTTTAAATCTCTGACTGTTCAGCGCCCGGCAGGCGGGTATCAGTCCTTCCAGCGCCCATGCCTGGCCTCTTGCGAAGCGCCCTCCGACCCGTCGGTCCTGCTTATCGACGCTCGTAGCGAAACAGCAGGTTTCGGGATCATAGAAAAGCTCGATGAAGCGCTCCACGAAGCGCTCTAGGAACTCGCCATACCGAGCTTCCCCGGTCAGTGTGAATAGCCTCGCGAACAGCCCCGCCGTGAAGCCGGTATCGACGATTGTGTGCTCTCTGAGCCAAGCGCCTGTCCTGCTATCGTACCCTGTCCAGACCAAACCATCCGGCCTCGCGCAGTCCATAATCCAATCCGCGCACCGCCGGGCCGACTGGAGATATCTATCGTCGCCCGTCTTCTCGAAGAGTTCGAGGCAGGCATTGTTGGCGATGTAGGCTGAGTCATTCGGGGCAATGACTGGAATTTCGTCTGTAACCGTATAGTCGGATCGAACGATCCAACCGCCTTCTGGCTCTTGGCGTGCGAGGAGTCGCTCTCCGATCCGCATGGCCTGACCGGTTTCGCCAGCCGCACACAGATAGCGCACAATGGCGCCATTGGTCCAAATCCAGCTCGGCAGGCACCAGCTGTCTCGACCGCTGGCGATAAAGCCCGTATATTTTAGACCGCCATTTCGGTAGCCGGTAGGAATCTCGGCGTTGTCGACAAAGGCTCTCCATAGATCAGGCGAAAACTGCCGGGCCGCGACGCCTGTGCTTTTGCCTCTTGATAAATGGAACGAGGCCGCAAGGTGGAGATTCGTTCCGGGAGGTACGGCGTTCTCAACCGGGTAGAGTTGGTCTGCCAACACGCGCCCATCAGGGTCCGTCTTGTGCGAGGAATTCGGCAATCCGCTGAACAGGACAGCTCCATTCTCCGATACGTCGCCCGGCGCGATATCGACGAAACGCATGCCCTCAGGCTCACGGTAATGCCCGAGAAGCCTTTTGGCCGAGCGATGCACAAAACACATTACAATATAAGCGGCTTCCCTCATTTCACTTTAGCCAACTCTGCACCCAGAAAGCAGCCCGTCGCATGTGCGCACGCGCCCGAGCTTTGCCGTACCTGCCCGCTACCCCGTACATTGCTCTGCTTTCTTCTCTCAAACCCTCACGCAGGGCGTGCTCGCCCAGCCAAGTGTAGTTGCTTCGCATGACATAGTCCCGATCAGCGGGCGACAGGGATTCGATCAGCGATCGAAACTTCTCAAGATACTGCTCTTTTATGGCTAGTGTCTTCGAAAACCCGGGCAAGTTCAGGTTCTCATTGTTCTTTATAACCAATATTTCTCGCGACGCGGCCAAGTCGAATTGGCTGAAAAGCCGGACGAGAAACTCATAATCCTGATGCCGTAGAAAGGACTCGTCGAACCCCCCCAGAGCGTTCACCACGGAGCGCCTAACGAAGAGGTTCGACCCTGTTCCGATAAGAAACTTGCAGGCAAGTGTTTCAAGCAGGAAGTTGCCCGGCTCGACGTCCCGGTGCGATGCATAGACTTTCCCGCCCCTCCGAAACTCGACGCCGGAGTAGACCCCCCCTATGCGATCTTCAGCTGAACCCATCAGCCCCACCGCCACCTCTAAGCGTCTCGGATCATAAATATCGTCGCTGTCGAGAAAGCTGATGTAGTCGCCAGTGGCCCTTGAGATACCCGTGTTCCGCGCTGCAGCGCCATTTCTGTTTTTTTCGTGCTGGATGTAGATGATATCCTGCCCTTGCCCCTGCCCCTGCTCCTGGTGCCGCGTGACGATATGTTCCGTCTCACGCCGGAACGACGTATCGGGATTGTTATCATCGACAATCAGAAGTTCGAAGTTTCTCCACGTTTGGCGACGCACGCTGGCAATTGCGGCAGACAGGTGAAGCGTTGGTCCATAGGTTGGCATTACGACAGATACCTTGGGCCCATTAGCCGTCAGCTTCACCGCTTCGGTACCCACGTTATTTTCTCGCCCAATAGTCGCGTTCGAGCCAAGCGCTGCAAGAATCCCCAGAACGGAGCCACCCAAAGGGACGCTGAACGCGTAAATTCGATTTCAAGCTCCAAAGTCATTTGCAGACTTGAATACTGATAGCAAATCATGATTCCTAACTTGCCCCCTGATCCGCCCCCATTCTCTGGAGCACTCGAAGCTGGAGTTTCCCGGCCCGATGATCCGCCCCCATTCTCTGGAGCACTCGAAGCTGGAGTTTCCCGGCCCGAGTCAGGGTGACAGGCTGGCTGTGTCACCCGGATTCATCAACGTGATCGGCGGCTTGTTGCCGATGGCCCCATGGGGCCGAACCTCGTTGTAGTCTCTGCGCCAAGCCTCCAACTTTTCGGCTGCATCCGCAAGCGTCAGGAACCAGTGAGTGTTCAGGCACTCGGCCCGGAAGCGTCCGTTGAAGGCCTCGATGAAGGCATTGTCCGTCGGCTTGCCCGGCCGGCTGAAGTCCAGAGTCACGCCGTGGGCGTAGGCCCACAGGTCCAGGTTCCGGGAGACGAACTCAGTGCCTTGGTCGACTCGGATGGCCTTCGGATAGCCGAGCCTGGCGCAGGCCTGATCCAGCGCCTCGACGACGTTCTCCGACCGATAGGTAAACCGCGGATCAATCACCGGCGAGAAGCGGGTGAAGGTGTCCACGACGGTCAGGATCCGGATCTTTCGACCGGTCGCCAGCTGGTCGTGCACAAAGTCCATCGCCCAGGTTTCGTTCGGCCGCGTCGCCTCGCAGCGGTCTTCCCGCAGCTTGGCCTTCACCCTGCGCTTGGGTGTCTTGTTGCGCAGCTGAAGCCCCAAGGCGTTGTAAATCCTGTGGGTCTTCTTGATGTTGATCCGCCAGCCCTCGCGCTGCAGCAGGACGTGCACCCGGCGATAGCCGTAGCGCACGCGCGTCTCGCAGATCGCCTTGATACGGGCTTCGAGGCCGGCCTGGTCGGGGCGACGGGATCGGTAGTGATAGCTCGACGTATCCATCTCCAGCACCCGGCAAGCCCGCCGGATCAACACGCCCCAATCAC
>Ga0208179_1000056_pt1 | contig 127090 bp, 122 predicted proteins | sample Malvired_Geostar_FD_184238 | JGI IMG/M metagenome (GOLD analysis project Ga0208179, IMG submission 184238) | Marine viral communities from the Global Malaspina Expedition - Malaspina viral metaG DeepMed_Geostar (SPAdes) (version 2) | ecosystem: Environmental > Aquatic > Marine > Oceanic... | reverse complement strand
ACCAAGCTGGCGGCTTCCTGCTTGAATTCAGGTGTAAAGGATCGTCGTTTTCTGGTCATATGACACCTCGCTTAAGGTGGTGATTTTACCACCCTACGTTGGTGTCCGGATTCATTAGACCACTACACTTGTCGCTGCCTATCCAGCGATTATGGTCCAAATTAAGCGCTGGCACGATCGAGATAAGTCAGGTTGGTGGTGCTTGATCAACCTTATCCCATTTGGAAATCTCTGGGTTTTAGTTGAGTGCGGTTTTCTTCCTGGGACTTCTGGCCTTAACCGATACGGTGCCGACCCGTTTAACAAGAAAAGACAGGCGGACGCATAAATGCGCCGCTGCTTTGAGCGTTGATGTCAATTGAAGAGTGCCAATGAATAAAATCAACCCCAAAAAGTTGCTTCACAGCAAGTGGACTGCGGTCAAGCCAGTAAAGAAAGAAAAGCATTTTCTGGTGACTGAGGTCGAATTCGATGAAGCGGGTGAGGTTATTCATTGCCTGATAGAGGCGGTGATTTCAAACCGTTCAGAGGCTATTGATTGGAAACAGCTCAGGGAGGCGTCGAGCTGGCGGCAGGGCTGGAAGTAATTATTTCGTTCTCGTAACTGCTGGAGGGGCGCCATAGGGCGGAAATATCCGGTTGGGTATTTCCGCCCTATGGGTTTAGCGAGGGTCGTTACTTTCGTTATGCTCGCCGTCGTTGGCTTTGGGTGCCTGGCCCTTATCGTCTTGCTGTACAGACTTTTCCTTCTTTTCCCCCTCAATACACAGCTTGTCGCCATCACCATTGCGGATATGGATATCCAGCTGGCTGAAGGCGATTTCAATGTCGTGTTCCTTGCACAAGGCATCGATATGGCGGTTGAGTTCGTCGGTGGCGGCCAGGCGGTCGCCGATGTCATTCACGTGGACGCGCAGTTCGTGGTCCAGGGTGCTGGCGCCGAAGCTGAGGAAGAACACCACCGGTTCCGGATCCCGTAGCACCCGTTTGTTTTCCCGGGCGGCCTGCATGAGAACGTCGCGGCATTTCTGCAGGTCGGAGCCATAGGCGAAGCCCACCTTGATGATGATGCGGGTGACGGTGTCGGACAGGGACCAGTTGATCAGTCGCTCGGTGACGAACACCTTGTTGGGCACCAGGATTTCCTTGCGGTCGAAGTCAATCAGGGTGGTGGCGCGGATGCGGATGCGACTGACGGTGCCGTCCAGGTTGTTGATGGTGATCACATCGCCAATACGAATAGGGCGTTCGAACAGCAGGATGATGCCGGAGATAAAGTTGGCAAAGATTTCCTGCAGACCAAAGCCGAGGCCCACGCCCAGGGCTGCCACAAGCCACTGCATCTTGTCCCAGCTCAGGCCCAGGGCGCCGAACGTGATGATGATGCCGCCGCCCACGATTACGTAGGAGAGCAGGGTCGTGGTGGCGTAGCTGGTGCCCTGGCGCAGGTCCATCCGTGACAGCACCAGTACTTCCAGCAGGCCGGGCAGGTTGCTGGCCAGCAGGAAGGTGACCGCACCAATGATCAAGGCGGTCATCACATCGCCCAGACTGATGGGCGAGGTGCTGCCGGCCTGGCCGGCGGCATCGGCGGTTTCCCAGAGCACGATGTTTTCGGTGTAGGAGAAGGCATGGAAGACATCGGCCCATACCCAGTAAACCAGCACTGCGATACCGGCAATCAGTGCTAGGCGGATCAGGCGCAGGGACTGCTGGTTCACCTGTTTCAGGTCCAGCTGCGGTTCTTCGACTTCCACTGCTTCCGAGGCAGCTGAGGAGGTGTCCGAGCCCTTCTGGTCGGCTTCCCGCTGGGTCACCGCACGGCGGTAGGCCAGTCGCTGGGCGGCAACGGCGAGCCCCCGCACGGCGACGGCATCCAGCAGAATCCACAGAACCACCAGGTAGAGGCTGTAGATCATGTGCCCGGCCAGGCGAACCGAGGTGTAGTAATAGCCGATGCCGATCAGCACCGTGAGGATCAGGGGCGCGGCGGCGCAGAGTCCGGTGGACAGGCCCTTCATGGTACGGCTGTAATGCCGGCCCGGGTAACTCTGTGCCACTGAGGGCAAGCTGATCATCACCACGATCAGGCTGGCTACCATGATGACCAGTCCCAGGCGATCGTTGCTGAGCTGGGCGGGCCATTGGTCGCCAAAGGCGATGATGAAAGTCATGGGAATAATGGCCAGGCCGGTCAGGGCCAGGCGGCGGCGCATATGCTGATTATGCTCGTTGTCCCAGCGGAAATGACGCTGGGCGATACCGCCACTTTTCAGCAGCCGGTAGAGCATTTCGAATACCAGCCAGAGCAAGGCAAGCTGGGCAAAGGCGGCGCCCAGTACACTGGTGATGGTGCTGGGCTGGCGCCACAGGCCAGCGGCGATAATCCCCAAAGCGATAGGCGCCGGCGAAGATATCAGCACGGTATAGAGCAGGCTTAACGGCGTATGCAGCTGGCTGTCCCGGCGCAGGAAACCCACATCCTGGTTCATGGTGTCGATACGCTTTTTCAGTCGCGGTCGCAGCAGTATCAGGGTCACCGCGGGGATCAGGGCCAGAATCAGCCAGCCCCACTTCCCGGTCACCAGCTCCCGGCTGCCTTGCCAGAGATCTTTCCAGGGCATGTCCTGCAGTTGCTGGGTAATGTGGCCGGGCAATTTGCCCAGCCACTCCAGGCTGACCGGCTGGGTGCTGGGCATCCAGAAGGTTTGCTCGGAGATGATCTTGTGCAGGCTGCGGGACACCTTGTTCAGCTGCTCCTGATTCAACTGGGTCCGAGTGAGGATGGCCAGTTGGCGGCCCAGTTCCTGGTTGAGCTGGTCGTACAGTTCCCGACGTTCCCGATGGAGGATGGAAAAGGCGCGCTCCATATCCGCGGTAAGTTCGCCCTTGAGTTTTTCCTGTTCCGGCAAGGGGGAGTTATCCAGGGACTGGATCTTCTGCTCCAGTTCGAATTGCTCCAGACGGGCATCCGAAATATTTTTCTGCAGGTCCATGTCCGGCTGACTTTGTGGCAGACGCTTCTGTTGCTGGTACAACACCCGTGACAACAGCAGGCTACCGTCCAGCAGGCGGATCTGGTCGTTGACGGTGCTGGACAGGGCGCGGGCCTTGTCGAGCTGGGTTTTGGTGTCGATGGCGCCACGTAGCAGGCCGTTCACCGCCTGGCTGGTGGTGGCAAGCTGTTCGCGCAGGGCCTGGTTTTCGGCGATGGCAGCCTTGATGCGCTTGTTGTCCAGTACGCTTTCCGGCAGGGACGATTCCGGCGCATTGGCCATGTCCTGCAGCTGATTGATGCGGCGTTGCTGGATCAGGGGCTGTACGGCATCCAGTTGGGCTTCCAGGGTGGCTTGCTCGGTACGCAACAGCTGCTGTTCCAGACGGGCGACATCCTGTTTCTTGTCGACCACGGACAGTTCCTGATTGAAGCGCTCAATGCGGGTTTCCAGGGCACGCAGCTCGATATTGAGCCCCTGCTCCTGTTTTTCACTGAGAGGCTCGCCGTTCTCGTCGGTGCCCTCATTCAGCCGGGAGCGGATGGTATCCATACGCTCCATGGCTTTGCTGATCACATTCTGGGCCTGCTCGGGCAGGGTCTGGGTCCGGGTCAGTTCACTGTTCACTTCCGCCAGCCGACTCTGGTTTTTTTCCAGTGCATCCAGCCGGCTGGTCAGTTTTTCCACCAGGGCCTGCAGAGACAGGTCCTGGTATTGTGCGGACCAGTCCTTGTCCTGTTGCTGGCGAGCCTCGGCCAGTTCGGCGTTCAGTCGGGCCCGCTGTGTGGCAGCCTGGCGAGCGAAGGTTTCCAGATCCTTGATGGTTTGTTGATTGCTGTCCACTTCCCGGCGCAATTCCAGGGTGCGTTCGAGAAGTTTCTTGTCGGTGTTGGTACCGTCAGCACTGTTTTCGGCGCTTTCGGTGATCTGCTTTTCCAGATCGCCGACGCCGGGCAGGGAAAAACCCCCGATCTGAGCCTGGACAAGGGCAGGCAGGAAAATGAGCAGAATAAGGGCCAGACGTCGATCCATAACCTGAAGGCTCCAAGGGCTGTGACGGGCAATCAAAGAGTGTTGACCATGTGTTGCCGAGTGTAATGGGTCCGGGAGGGCAATACATGTGATCCAAGAGGGATTTTCTCGGGCTCAGAACAAGCTTAGCAAGGCGTTGCAGACCACGCAGCCGTTGTCTCACCGCTCCCATGGGGTAGCGAGTGTATCCTGAATCGGGCCCTACGCACCCCAGATTCATGATGACACCCTCCCGTCATCTCTTCACCGCAGGCTGAAGGCCGCGCTGGCAACCCGTGAATCCTCGTGGCAGAAAATGTCCATTTTTTGTCCGGCTACGTCCTAGGGTGTCAGGGCCAGTGTGTTTATTGTTTGATCAATAAACACAACAAACTTCATAAGCATTGGGAGGGGACCCATGAAAAAGCTCGCACTCTGCGGCCTGCTGGCTGCCGTTGTTATCTCTGCGCCTGCCCAGGCGTTTCAGCAGATTACCCACAAGCGCATTGCCATTGATGCGGTGGAATACATGAAAAACCACCCGGGCAATACCGAGTACAACCGCCTCAAGGCCTGGGTCAATGCTGCAGGCTATACCATGGAGCAGTTTGCCGAGGTGATTGGCCAGGGTGCCTACGATGTGGATGACTTCCAGGACACCTATCTGTGTGGCGCGGTCACCGGTGATTGCGTTTACGCCCCGGTATTCAACGCCGGTGCTTCACTGGTGAACTATACCTCCTACTGGCACTTCCAGAATCACACCCGCAGTTCCGACGTGCACGGTAATGATCTGGGCGGCTATAACTATGACCTGCTCACGGTCTGGGGCGATATCGATAACCTGGCCGCGTCCTGGCTGTATGGTGATTACCTGGATGATGGTTCCGGTGGAATGAGTGGCTGGTGGTGGTCGGACGATTCGCAGTACAACACCTACGGGATTACCGAAGCCAACTATCGCCAGGGCAGCTATTCCAGCAAGTCCATGTACGATGACTTCGAGGAAATGCCGTTCCAGCCCATCGATAACCTGGGTCAGTACTGGTACAGCCAGTTCCTCAGCCAGCCCACAGCCCAGACCCTGGGCTTTGTATTGCACACCACCGATCTGCTGCAGCCCCACCATGTGTGGACCACCTCGGCCCTGAACCATAGCGGCTGGGAATCCTGGGTGGCGGATTATTACGACAGCGAAAACCTGAATGACACCATCCTGGTGGATCAGGCCCTGCAGAATTTTACGCCGCTGTCTCCCACGGGTACGGATATCCGCCCACTGCTCACCGAGGGGGGCGCCTTGGCTTATGGCAACGGCGGTATCGTGCTGTCCAGCACCGACCATTCCGATCGCGTGCAGGTGGCGCAGACGGTGATTCCCAATGCCATCGCCATGGTGGTGCATCTGCTGAACCACGCGGCCCATCAGGTAAACCCGTGATGCCGCGAACCGGCTCGTAACCGGGCCGGTGTTTTTCCGTAGGGTGCACTGAGCCTATGCGAACTGCACCATCCAAACGCCAGATCGGTGCAGTTCGCTTAGGCTCAGTGCACCCTACGGCTAATGAACGCGCAATAAGAAAAATTAGAGGAAAACTTCCATGGCAATGCACCGATGGATGTTGGCCATTGTGTTGGCAGTTGTCGCCGTGGGCGGCTATGCAGGCTGGCAGCAGTGGGGACCCTTGCCCGATACCGTGGCTGCCCGGGTGGATGGTGATGTGATTCCCTCCGCCACGCTGGATGTGTTCGTTGCAGCGGCCCGGCGCAGCGAGCCGGAGATCAGCCGGGAACGAGTGCTCAAGGGACTGGTGGAAAACCGTCTTCTGGCGGCGGTGGCCAACGCCCGGGATGACCATCATGCCCATCCCGAGCGGGTGGGTTATGACCCTGTCACCCGACATGAACAACAGCGCTTCAAACTGATTCGTACCGCCTATGCCGATGCCCTGCGCAAAGCGGTTAACGAGGATGGGATGGGCAACAGCCTGGATAGCCTGACCGCGCCGCTGGCTCTCTCCCGTGAGGCGCTGGCGCCCATGCTGACCCTGGAGCAGGCGCTTTACAGCACCATGACTGACGATCAGCAGCAAGCGGCCAGCAACTATGTGCTGGCCCGCTATCGCTTTGCTGACGACCAGCCGGAACAGATCCTGACCCTGTGGGATCTGTACCGCCGGCAGAACATCCAGTTAAAGGTGCAGATGCATAACCTCAACCTGGATTTTATGCGTGAAGCGGTGAAACAGCAGCTGACCATGGCCTACGTGTTTTACTGGTTTGAGCAACAGGCCGGCCTGTCCTCTGCGGCCATCGCCGCAGTGGATCGCAGCATCGATGATGCCCTGCAGCGGGAGAGTCTGATGCATGACATGGGACTGATGCAGGACATCCATGACGACAACCCGCAACTGCGGGAGCTGGCTGCCCAGGTGAGCGATGGGCAGATCGCTGATTACTACGCGGCGAACAGGGAACAATTCATCCGTGTGGAGCGGGTGCGTGCACGCCATCTGCGAGTGAGTAGTCAGCAGCAGGCAGATCGGGTGTATGCGTTGATCCAGGGTGGCTTGTCGTTTGACCAGGCAGTCGCGGATTACTCCGTGACACCGGACCGGGAACAGGGCGGCGATCTGGGCTGGATTGATCGGCAATCCCGGCAGGATCACTGGACCCGGGCACTGGCGTTTGTGCAGCCTGAGGGCGCAGTGTCCCCCCCGTTTCGCAGCCCTGGTGCCGATGGGGCCCCCTACTGGGAACTGTTTCTGGTGGAAGAAAAAGTCACTGGCTACCAGAGCCTGGATAGCGAATCAGTGCGCTACCGTGCGGGTCGGGCGGTGGCTCAGGAACTGTTGCAACAACGCTTCCAGAGCCTGCTGGCGGAAGTCACCGAGCAGGCATCACTGCGAATCAATCCGGCGGTGCTGTGATGAAAGCGCTGCTCATCGCCCTGTTGCTGGGCGCGGTGGCCCTGGTGATGGCCAGGTGGTTACCGAACACAGCACCGGCGCCGCTACCGGAGGTGACCAATGACAGCACGGCGGTGGAGGTCCCGGTGCAGAAAGGGCAGGAAAAAGCGGCCACGGCGTTGCCCATGATTGACACCGTGGCGGAACGGCAGCGGCCATCCCGGGCCTCCCGGCTTGACCACGCCGCTGCCGGGCCGATGCCTTCGCCACAAGCGGTGAAGGCCTTGCGTGAAAGCATGCGCCATGGCGATCCGCGTACACCGCCGCTGGCCCCGCCTACGGATTTGCGTGAGCCGCCCAGTGCGGCCGAGCTGGCCGATCCGGCGCTGTATCAACAGTACGAGCAGCGCCAGAAACAGAACGTGTATGCCTCGTTCGCCAGAGCCGTTGATCAGCGTATCCCGAAACTGGAAGCGATGATTGCCAAAGGCCGCGCCGAAGGCATCAGCGAGGCGCAACTGGCAGAAGGGGAGGCCAAGCTGGCAAAACTGCGCGAGCAGCGTAATCAGTTAGCGGCGCAACAGCCTTCCGCCGACGGGGCGTCCGCAGAAGAAGAACAGGACTGACCGGTTAGCTCAGCCACACTGTCGCGGATGGTCTGATCCCCGGGCGCCAATGCATGGGCGCGGCAGATGCTGTCGTTGGCGCTTTTTTTATTGCCCAGGGCCTGTTCCGCGTAGGCGCGATTGTTCCAGGCGGCGGCAAAGTCCGGCGCTTTCTCGGTGGCGTTGTGAAAGGCATCCAACGCCTTGTGCTGCTGTCCCTGTTTCCACAGGCTGTTGCCGTGTCCGAACCAGAGTTTGCCGCTGTCCGGGAATGCCGCGACGGCGGCGGGCCAGAAGGCATCGCCATCGGGCAGGGCGGAAATGGCCCGGAACAGGGTGTCCGGTTCCGCACTGGCAGGCAGCTGACCGGGCTCAACCAGGGTAAAGCCCCACTGATCCGCGCGGGCCCAGGTCCGGATAAAGCGGTTCCAGTGGGTGGTCTTGCCGGCATCGGTGCCACTGTGCAACACCATGGTGTTGCCCTGGTCCCGATAGCCGGTGACCACGGCGAAATGCCACTGGGGCCAGCGGCGCAGCGCCAGGTTCTGTAGCACCAGTACCGGGCGGCCTGCCTGCAGTTCCGTAAACAGCGCCTGGCTGTTTTCTACCGGGTACGCCATCAGGCCGCGACTGCGCGCGGCGGCACGCAATTCGATCCCCAGGCTGCCTTCCCGCTCCGGGAGCCACACTTCGTCCACCAGACTGTCTGCCGTTACCGGCTTGCCGGCCCATTGCAGCATCATGGCCAGAGCCGCGGGACCGCATTGGTATTTTTCCTGGGGAACGAAGGGCACCACCAGCTCCTGCTCCGTGTCTACCTGGGCACTCTCGGGAGGTGGAAAACTTTGGCATCCACTCAGTAAAAACAGAACCAGCAGACTGAAGAGGCCAGTCAGGCTGGCAGGGTTAGCAAGGGCGGGGCGAGGAGGGCGAGGAGCCACAGGCTCCTCGCCGAAGCGGACAGTCATGGATCAGTTGATGGGATTAATGGCCGGAAACACGTTAGTGGCGCCCAGCAGATCGAGCAGAATCAGAATCAGGATGATGGCGAGGATCACTCCCACCACGCCCTGACCCGCGGGCAACTCTTCCGCTTTCTGGGCCAGCTGCTGCAGTTCCTGATCGGTGAGACGGTCGAGACGCTGGCTGACCTGATCCTTGCTGACACCGTAGTCACCCAGTGCCTTGGCGGCAACCTGATGATCCATCAGCTCCATTACCTGGGCTTTCATGGCCGCGCGGTCCTGTTGTTGAATGACCGTGTCGTTACCGATCATGGCGGCCTGGGCGGCGGGGACGATCAGCACCTGCATGAACAGTAATAGTGCTGCACTCAGAATACCGGTAATACGCTTGGTCATGATCACTCTCCATTCAGCCAGTTTGAGGGGCAAGCTCAGTGCAGGAATACTGGGTCGAGGGCGCCTGCAATGAACTGCCATCACTTATTTACCGTAACAGTCTGACGCTAACGAAGCAGGATAGCTGCCGAAAACGCATCATTTTTTACAAGGACTTTACCAATTTCCATCACCTTGACGCGGGCTTCACGAAAACGCGCCGGAGCGTGCTCCAGGTCGGTTTCGGGAATGCTGAAAAGCAGGCCGCCGGCGGTTTGCGGGTCGCACAGAGCGGTGAGCATTGCGTCTGCAATATGCTGCGCATGGCAATGCATCAGCACTTGCCGGTTGGCGTCGTTGAGGGTGCTTGTCACGCCGTTTTCGATCAGCGACAGGGTGCCGGGCAGCAGAGACACCTTATCGGTATCAATCACCATGGCCACATCGCTTTGCTGACAAATTTCATGGAGATGCCCGAGCAGGCCGAAGCCGGTGATATCGGTGCAGGCATGCACGGGCAGGTCCTGCATGGCTTGTTGGGCGAGGCGGTTGCTGACCAGAAGATGCGTCAGGGTGGCATCCAGCCAGGGGCCGTGCAGTTTGCCTGTCTGCATCATGGCGGCCAGGTGCACCCCGCTACCCAGGGGCTTGGTCAGCAACAGGCGATCTCCGGGCCGAGCGCCGCCCTTGTGCCAGAGTTGTTGCGGGTCCCCCAGACCATTCACCGTAAAGCCCGCAGCCATTTGCGGCCCTTCGATGGTGTGGCCGCCCACCAGGGTGCAGCCGGCGGCGTTCAGTTCTTGCACCGCACCGGCCATCAGGCGTTGCAAATCCCGTCCCTGTAGTTTCGGGTGGTGCCAGGGCAGGGTCACGTTGGCCAGCGCAGAGTGGGGTGTGGCGTTCATGGCATACAGATCGCTCAGGCTGTGTAACGCCGCCACCCGGCCAAACAGGAACGGCTCGTCGATAAAGGCCGGAAAGAAATCCAGACTCTGTACCAGACGTTTGTTATCAGCCCATTGAATGATCGCCGCATCATCGGCGGTATCCACACCGGCCTCGATGTCGTCACGGACATGTGGCTGCAAATCCCGCAAGGCATCCTGCAAGGCGTCGCTGCCGACCTTGGCGCCACAGCCGGCACAGTGCCGTGTATCCGGGTCTGCGGAGGCGGGTGCCATGGCGGGCAGCTGACGGTCGAACTTGTCAATGAAGGCCCGGTCGATCCGGTCTTTCCAGCGCCATACCCAGCCCCCGGATGCAAACAGGGCACCACCACGGCTGGCCACCGCCTGTTTGCCGCCGGCGGAGAGCAGCGAAAGAAAGTGTTTTTGCGGCCGGTAATGTTGCAAGGGTTGCCCGGCGATGGCCGCGCTCAGGTTATGGGCCAATACCTTGGCCTGGCGGACCGCATAGACGCCGGCCTTGGGCAGGCTGTCGGGAAAAGCCGCGCAATCCCCGGCGGCAAATACGCGCGAATCGCTCCGGCTTTGCAGCGTGGCGTCTACGCGCACAAAGCCCTGATCGTCACACTCCAGATCGCTGTTGGCGATAACCGGGGTGCCACGTACGCCGGTGCACCAGAGCACCCGGGAGGCGTCCAGCGGGGCATCGTTGGCGTAGAGGCGGTCATGGTGTTTTTCTACCCGGGTGTGTTCGCGCACCCGGATGCCGTAGTCATCCAGATAGCTGCGCATGCGTCGCCGCACCGGCTCCGGGTAGCCGGGTAGCAGGATGCCGCCGCTGATCAGTGAGAGGGGCGCGCTGAGGCCTTCTCGGCGTTGATGCTCGGCAATGGCCAGGACCATTTCGGTTCCCCCGGCCCCGGCGCCCACCACCGCCAGTGGACTGTCCTTGTCGCGCCACTGTTGCCATCGCTGATGGAAGCTGGCCACCGGTTTCACCGGCACGATATCCGGGTGGCCACCGCCTACCGGCTGCAGGTCCGGAGTGGCGCCCACATCCAGGCTCAGCCAGTCGTATTCCAGGGTGCTGCCATCCTCCAGCGTGAGGCGACGTTCGGCGCTGCAGATCCTTGTCACCGCGGCGCGGATAAAGCGGGTGCCGGTGGCGATACACAGCCGGTACAGGTCCAAATGGGTATCCGTGAGGCGGTAGTGGCCGGCGATCAGACCGGGCAACATGCCAGAGTAGGCACTGAGGGCGTCCGGCGAGACCAGGGTGATTCGCACACCGGGGAGCGGTTTCATGGCCAGCATGCGCAGGGCCAGGGCATGGCTGTGGCCGCCGCCAATCAATACCAGGTCGTGGTTAGCCGAGGGAGTCATCACAGCAGAATGTCGCCTTTTAGAAAGCAGCGTGCCTGGCCACTAAGGGTAACCCGATCTCCTTTCAGGGAGCAGAACAACTCACCACCGCGGGCGGAAAGCTGGCGGGCATGCAGGGTGGATTTGTCCAGTCGCTCGGCCCAGTAAGGCACCAGAGTGCAGTGGGCGGAACCGGTGACGGGATCTTCCGGCACGCCCTTGGCCGGCGCAAAAAAACGGCTGACAAAATCGCAGTCATCGCCGGGGGCGGTGATCATGATCGCAAAGGTATCCAGCTTGCCGATGGCGGTGAAATCCGGCTGAAAGTGGCGAACCTGATCGGCGCTGTCCAGCACCACCAGGGTGTCACGGGCTTGCAGCACGTCCTTGAGCGGCATGCCCAGTGCCTGCTCGAAGGGGGCACGATGGCTGACCGGGAGCCCGGGCCGGGCAGGAAAATCCAGACTCAGGGTCTGACCGCTACGATGCACATAAAGCGCCCCGGATGCGGTATTGAAACGAATCCGTTCACCGGGAAACCCCAGCGCATTGAATACCACCCAGGCGGCGGCCAGGGTGGCATGGCCGCACAGGTCCACTTCCACACGGGGCGTAAACCAGCGCAGTGAATAGCCGGTCTCGTCGGGGACCAGAAAGGCGGTCTCCGACAGGTTGTTCTCCATGGCGATGTTCTGCAGCAGGGCATCGTCCGGCCAGCGTTCCAGCGGCACCACCGCCGCCGGGTTGCCGGCAAACAGGGACGAGGTGAAGGCATCAACTTGGTAGAGTTTCATAAGCTGCCTTGAAAATAACGGGTGCGTTTGGTCGGTTTCAAAGACCCAACCCAGGCTTCAATCGTAGCCGCTTTCGCAACCCCCGCGACAATGCATCGACCGCCAGATTGAGCATGACCGTGGCCAGGATCAACAGCAGGGTCCGGTCGAAGCGGAATTCCGCCACGCTGGAATCAATATAGAAACCCAGGGTATGGATGCCAAGAATGCCCAGCACCGCCGTTTCCCGCATGATCACTTCCCAGCGGTAGAGCAGGAAGGCCAGCAGGTTGGGGGTGACCCGGGGCAGTACCTCCCAGGCGTAGCGGTTGATGCCGGTGGGGGCGTCCGCACGGAGCGTCAGGCTCTCGCTGAAGCGGCCAGTGAGGTGGGCGACGATGGCGCCGGTGTGCAGGGCCAGGGCCAGGATGCCGGGCAGCATGGACGGGCCAAGCAGAATCAGGAAAAAGAACGCGAGAAAGAATTCCGGGGTGGTGCGCATGACCACCAGCAGACCATGGCCGGCGGTGCGACTGGCCCGGTTGCCGAATAACGGCGAAATCAGCGGGAACAACAGCAGCGAAAGCAGACCCGTGAGCAACAGGGCGCCGAGACCCAGCACCAGAGTCTGCCACAGCCCCGGCCACAGCTGTTGTTGCCAGAGCATGGCAAACCAGTGCCACAGTTCCGTGAGTCCACCCCCCTGGCGCAGCGGCACTGGCACCAGGTCCACCGTGACGAAGCGCACCAGGGTGTCGAGCCGGCCGGTGAACAGCGGTGGTGCCCAGGCGATGGCGGCGAGCAGGTAAACCGGGATCAGGGCCGGGCGCAGCCACCAGCGCAGGGTAAAGATGATGGCAAAGAACAGGTACAACAGGGCGGCGCCCTGGTCGTAGTTGCCCTCACGGAAGGCGGTTTCCAGGTGGAAGCCCAGGGTGGGCAAACCGATAAAACCGAGAATGGCGGATGCGCGGATGGCGCACTCCAGCCGGTAGCCGCCGTAAGCCTTGCAGGCCTGCCAGACCAGCGGCAGGCGGGCATAGAAGAATACGCTCAGGCGCTGTCCGCTGAGGGGCAGGGCATTGGCAGGGCTTGGGTCTGCTTCTTCCAGAAATTCGCCGAAGACCTTGGCGAAGATGCCCGCGTAGGGAATGGCGATGGCCAGCACCCCGGTGACCGTACTCAGACCGGCTACCTGCAACAGCAGTAATCCCCAGAACAGTTCGTGGACCGCGCGGATGCTGGCCGCCAGGCCCCGCACCCAACGGTGGTGCCAGGCCATGGCCATAAGAAAGCCGAACAGGGCCGCCAGGGCAGTACCTTGCCAGGCGAAGGCCAGAGTGTTGGCCAGTGCGCGCCAGAGGTTATCGGTGGAAAAAAAATCCGGCGCCAGAAAGCCCTGGCCCATGCGCAGCAGTTCACTGCCCGGGGAGGAGCGGGTGATCTCCAGATCGGCAATCGTCAGGGCGATCAACCCGGCCACTGCGAGCCACAAGCTGGCGCGGCGCCAGCGGGCGGCGGTGGTGTTGACGGGCTGCCGGGAGCTGGGGCTCATTGGTAGAGCGTGTCCAGATCACTCAGGCTCAGCGTGCTGGCCGGGGCGTCGAGCAGAATCTTGCCTTCGCCCAGACCGATGATGCGGTCGCAGCATTGCAGAGCCAGCTCGCGGTCATGCAGGGCGACCACGGCGGTCGGGTGCCGGGCCAGGGCCCGCTGCAGCAGATCCAGCCCCTGATGTTCGTCCAGGCTGGAGACCGGTTCGTCGGCCAGCAACACCGGGCGCTGCGTATAGAGTGCCCGCCCCAGCGCTACCCGTTGCGCCTGCCCGCCGGATAGCTGGTCCACGCTGGTAAAGAGCTTGTCCTGCAGTCCCAGTTCCCGGGCCAGTTCGCCCACGCTGGCCTTTTCCCCGGCACTGGGCCAGATCAGGTTACGTAGGTTGGTCAACGTCCGGTTGCGGGGCAGGGCGCCCATGTAGAGGTTGTGGAAGACGCTCAGCATGGGCACCAGGTCGCCGGTCTGGGGGCACCAGGCACAGCGGACTTCCTGCTGTTGACGCAGGGCGGCCAGCAGGGTGGATTTGCCGGCACCGGAAGGGCCCAGCAGTGCCACCTTCTCGCCGTCGGCAATGGTCAGCGACAGGGACGTAAACACGACCTGGCCGGGATGGCCAAGCCGTGCGTTTTCAAGACGAAAGGTCAACGGGATGCCCTGCGACTTACTCGGCGTCCAGCAGGCCGATGGCTTTGGCGGTTTCCTCGATGGGCGCAAAGTCGTCATTGCTGGCGGGGATGAACTTTTCCCGGGGGAAGGCATTGAGCAGAACCGGATCATCAATGGCCAGCAGGGCGTCGGTGACACGCTGGGTGAAGCCGTCACCGAAGCTGTCGTTCAGGTCGCCACGCACGGTCCAGTGATAGTCCGGATAGCCGGGAGTTTCCCAGATAACCTGGACCTTGTCGGTGTCGATCTTCCCTTCTTCCCGCTCACGTTCCCAGACCTTGTAGTTCACTGCGCCGGTGGCATAGGCGCCGCTTTGTACCAGGGCAATGGTGGCGCTGTGATCCCCGGAGAAACCGACTTTCTCGAACAGCTGTTCCGGAGACTGGTTGAAGGTCTCACGCAGGTAGAACTCCGGCATCAGTCGTCCGGACGTGCTGCCCTTGGACCCGAAAGTGAAAGAGGGCTGCTCGACAAACGCCTCGGTGAGCGTCTCGGACGGGCTCAGGCCAGTGCTGGCGTTGGCGATGAAATAGGACTTGAAGTCCGGATCTTCCAGGCCCTGGGCGATGGCCTGGGAGCCGGGTACCAGGCGGCGGGCCTGCACACCGGACAGACCGCCAAACCAGGCCATTTGTACTTCGTTGTTGCGAAAGGCGGTGACCGCCGCCGCATAGGATTTCACCGGGATATATTTCACCGGGACACCCAGTTGCTCTTCCAGATAAAGGGCAACCCCGCCGAAGCGTTTTTCCAGTTGCGATTCATCCTGGTCGGGGATGGCGGTGAAAGTGAAGGTCTCTGTTTGCGGTTCGTTACAGGCAGAAAGCAGCAGTGCTGCACACAGGGCAGCAAGAAACTTGAGGCGCATTGTTGACTCCGTTCAATAGGGAGGCTTACCGGACAATGTGGAAATCCTGTCGCGGGTCCGGCCAGACACGACAAGGTGATTATAGAGCGCCGGGGGCTGGATACCAGTCAGCAACCCTGCCGAAAGAGAAATACCCGTTGGAGCCTTGCTCGCAAGGCGAAGGGCGTTATTCCGGCGCCATGCCAGCGGGTAACCTTCGCTTTGCGAGCAAAGCTCCAACGGAATTTCGTAGCCAAACCGGGGAGATAATTCCCCTCTGCCTTTCGTTGGAGCCTTGCTTGCAAGGCGAAGGGGGTTGTCCCGGCGCCATGGCAGCGGGTAGCTCTTCGCTTTGCGAGCAAAGCTCCAACAGTTGCTTGGGGTTTCAGGCTTCTGGCGTCTGGCGTTCTTCCAGAAATGCCTTCACTTCATCGCGGCTACCCTCAAAGACGATGTCTCCTTCCCGGTGGGAGAGCATGTAGTCATACATGGGGTCGTAGTAGTCACGCAGAAGAATACGGATCCAGTCCTGGTGCAAATCGGTATCGCCGCTGATGGCTTGCACGGCCAGGGCTTCGCTCAGCAGCTGGCGTAACTGCTGGTGACGCAGTCCGCCCAGGCGGCGGCGAATGCGATCCATGGCGGCAAGCAGTTCCTCACCGAGAAAGTGCAGGCCTTGCTGCTCGCCGAAATGTTGACGGTATTCTTCCAGAGGGCCCACCACATAGTCTTCCAGAGTCACCTGCACCCGGGATTCCAGCGTCTCATTGATGATGATGCGCGGGCAGGTCCGGATCTTGTCCTGCAGGGAGAAGGGCAGATGGCAGCGGCCGATCAGCTTGCTTTCGTCTTCAAGCAAAACCCGGGCCGGGGTCTGCGCCCGTTGCCTGATCATGGCGATGGCCAGGGCATTATCGAAATCGATCTGGGTGGGCTGCCCCCCGGGGCGTCGCCCGAAGGCGGAGCCACGATGATGAGCCAGGCCTTCCAGATCCACGGCGTTGGCCTGGCTTTCGATGACCCGGGTCTTGGCGCAGCCGGTACGGCCACAGAGAATGTCAAAGGGCAGCGCGGTGATGCAGGCCTCCAGCTCGTCCAGCAGGAAGCGGCGCATGGCCTTGTAGCCGCCGGTGACCAGTGGTGCATCGATCCCTGCTTCACGCAGCCAGGCCTGGGTGGTCTGGCTGCGCAGCCCGCCACGAAAGCAATACAGGTAACCGTTCGGGTTGGCCTGCCACCAGTGTTGCCAGGCCTGCATACGCCGTTCCCGCTCCTCGCCGCTGACCAGCTGGTTACCCAGATCAATGGCCGCCTGCTGGCCATGCTGCTTGTAGCAGATGCCAATCCGGTGGCGTTCGTCGTCGTTGATCAGGGCGATATTGGTGGTGCCAGGGAAGGCGCCCTTGGCGAATTCCACAGGAGCACGCACATCCAGCAGGGGCGTGTCGTTGAGAAACAGGGACAGGTAATCACGGGTATCGTCGCGCATGGGGGGCGAGTTTAGAACAGCTACAAGCTACAAGCCACGCTTGTAGGAAAGGGAAAGGCTGGAAAATTCCCCGGACCTCGTCATTTCTACGAAGCCGCTGTAGGAGCTATGCTTGCATGGCGAACCGCGCTTGCGCGGAAATCGGCCGCAGGGCGATCAGGGATACCAGCGCTCCACAGGTTCCAGAAAGAATGGCGGACGGACTTTGATCTTTGTCGCCTCGCCTCGCTACGCTCGGTTCGCACCTCAAGCGGTGCTCCTACATCAACAACCTTAGGCAAGGTTCAAATCGCCCCGCGAGCGACGCGCCTAGCGTTCTTGGCCCCCCACAAAAAAACGCGGGCAGGGCGCTATGTGATTAGCACGGCCCTGCCCGCGTTGCAGCTTGACGCTTGTAGCTGTTTTTACTCCGCCGGACGGATCTGGCCGGCCAGGTGCGGCTTGATGCCGTCCTTGGCCAGCAGGCGGAAGTCGCTGCCGCCATCGACGGGCTTGTTCTCGAACTTCACGGTGGCGGGGATGAACATGGGCAGTTTGAACTGCACATCCACGGTGAAGGCTTCTTCCGGCAGCTGGTTCTGCAGCTCGGCCAGGCAGCGGGCCTTGGACCACATGCCGTGGGCAATCTGGCGCTTGAAGCCGAACAGTTTGGCGGACAGCGGGTACAGGTGAATCGGGTTACGGTCACCGGATACTGCGCCGTAGCGACGGCCGGTGTCGCCGGGGACTTTCCATTCCACGGTGTCGGTGGCCGGCTGGGGCTTGGGCGCATCTTTCTTCTTGCTGCTGCCACCGCCGCCACTGCGGAAGAAATTCACCGATTCGCTTTCCCAGACTCGTTCACCGCCGGTACTGATGCTGGTAAAGATGGAGAACTCGTAGCCCTTGTCCACCTTGGTCAGATTGCCCAGGTAGCATTTCACGTTCAGCTGCTCACGCTCGCTGATAGGGCGATACTGGGTGATGCTGTTGCGCACGTGCACCAGGCCCATGGCCGGGAACGGGAAGCCGTCGCTGAGAATCAGGGCCATATGCAGCGGGAAGGCGTGCATGTGCGGGTAGGTCACCGGCAGCTTGCCGTCGGCGGCAAAGCCACACACCTTGCGGTAGGCGGCCAGGTGCTTCTCGTCCAGGGCCACATCGTTCAGGCGCAGGCCGATTTCCGGCAGGGTGGGGTTACTGCCCGGCTTTACGGTGGCGCGCATGACCGCTTTGGCGAAGTTGATCACCATGGGGGGCGCGTTGCGCAGTTCGCGGAATTTTACCTCACTCATTACTCGATCCTTTCCCGTTGGTCGTGTGGTGGTCTCAGACCCATGATCTTTATGTCCCTGCGCGGCGACCGGCAGAGGCGTAAAGATCATGGAACGACGATGTTGCTGGGAGTATAGAGCAGGGTCGGCGATGCGCTATTGGCCGCGCAGACAAGCTGTATAGGGACTAAAGCACACGTGAATAAAACTGTGACAGAGGTTTGTCTGCAAGAAGGAAGGTGGCAGGGACCGGTTCACTGGTCCGGTTTGGATTTCCACATGCCGACCCCGAAATAGATCAGCCGCAGCTGTTTTTCGGCGGTGCCGAGAACCTGGTTCTGGCCGAATTCGTCGTCTTCTTCCAGTTCCAGCATTTCCTGGGTGAGGGCGGTGACGTTGTTGACTACCAGCCCGGCCATCATTTGCAGGTCTTCTGCGTTCACGTGGTTGAGGAAGGGAAAGCGGGCCATATCCATGGCCAGCTCGTTGGTGAACATACGGATTTCCCGGCGGATGGCGTTGCGCATGGTGGGCGTGCCCCCGGCCAGTTCCTTGGACACGAACAGGAAGTGCGCCCGGTTGTTGCGGACATAGTTGAAGTACACCTCCAGGGAGCCGCGCAGCATCCGTTCATTGGGGAGCTCTTCCTGGCGGACCTGGCGCATCATATGACGCAGGGTACGGAAGGATTCGTCCAGCAGCGTCAGCCCCAGGGCGCTCATGTCCGGAAAATGCCGGTAGAAGGCAGTGGGGACCACTCCGGCTTTCTTGGTGACTTCACGCAGACTCAATGCGGAAAACGGGGCTTTCTTGACGACCAGATCCAGCGCCGCTGCCATCAGAGCTTCACGGGTTTGCCCCCGTTTCGGCTTGCGGGTTCTGCTGGTGCTTTCCTTGCTCATTCCGGTCGCCTCTGCATGGGGGTTCAGGTCGTTGGGCAGGCCCGATCGGCAGTTTCATTCCCGTTTCCGGCTGCTCGGGCAGGACAATGCCGGGGTACTGGCGGGCATCACGCACCCACAGACCCTGAAAATACGCTGTAAATTCTCCCCGTTGTGAGCCCGTGATGCAACTGGTGCGCAGAAAACATGTGTAACTGCATGATAGTGAAGGTTTTTACAAAATTGTGTGTACAGGTGTTGACGAAAACGGCGAGCCTGTGAATAATGCGTACAACTGTTCACTTACAGGGATGAACCCAATGAACGCAATGACACAGACCTCCAGCCGTTTTCAGCAAGGCCTGACCCGCCTGCTGCAGTCCCGCGTGGCGGATATTCTTTCCTATCCCCATGGCGTTGACCGTTATCTGGAAGTGTTCAATCCGCTGTGGTCCGTCAATGAGGTGCGCGCCAAGGTGGAAGCCGTGCGCTACCTGACCAATGACAGCGTGACCCTGACCCTGCGCCCCAATCACAACTGGGAAGGCTTTATCCCGGGCCAGTTCGTGCAGCTTTCCGTCACCATCAACGGCAAGCGCCAGACCCGCTGTTATTCGCCGGCCAACTCCCTGCACCGCGCCGATGGCTGCATCGAGCTCACCGCCAAAGTGCACGCCAACGGCTTTGTTTCCCGTCATCTGCGTGAACAACTGAGTGTGGGTGATGTGGTGTTGCTGTCCCAGGCGGACGGCGAATTCGCCCTGCCGGAACAACGCCCGGAGCAGGTGCTGCTGATCAGTGGTGGCAGCGGTATCACCCCGGTGATGTCCATGCTGCGCACCCTTTGTGATGAGGGCTTCAGCGGCCCGATCACTTTCCTGCATTACGCCAACAGCGCCGCCGACATGATCTATGCCAGCGAGCTGGACGAGATCGCACGGACCCACGACAACGTGACCCTGGTGCGTTGCTTCAATGATGAGGGTGAACAGGGCGAACTGTCCGGCCTTTTTTCCCGTGAACATCTGTACATTGCTGCGCCGGAATTTGCACAGGCAACCACTTTTCTGTGTGGTCCGCCGCCGATGATGGCTGCGGTGGAAAAAGTCTGGGAAGAGGACGGCCTGGCAGAGCGCCTGCACAAGGAGCAGTTCACCCTGGCGGCGCCGCAGATCGAAAGCGACAGCGCGGAAGGCGAAGTGCGTTTCGTACAGAGCGAGAAAATGGCCATTAACAATGGTGCCACCCTGCTTGAGCAAGCGGAATCTGCCGGGCTGACCCCGGAATCCGGTTGCCGCATGGGCATCTGCCACGCCTGTACCTGCCGCAAGACCGCCGGTGACGTGCGCGATATTCGCACCGGTGAGATCAGCAGTGGCGAAGAAGACATTCAAATTTGCGTCAGCGTGCCGGTGGGCACGGTGACCCTGGACATCTAAACGGATTTACCCAAACCGAAGCGTCACAGGACGAATCTTCAAACCGGGTTTAAGGAGAAAGCATATGAGTATTTTCAGCAATTTGACCGCCGAACAATTCGAGACCATTGGCCAGGAACTGGATGCCATCCGTAATCGGGAAATGGCGGACCTGGGCGAAAAAGATGCCAACTACATCCGTACTCTGATCAAGCGTCAGCGTCGTCTGGAAGTGGCCGGCCGCGGTCTGCTGATGGCAGGTTTCCTGCCGCCGGCATGGCTGGCCGGTGTGGCCTGTCTGTCTGCCTCCAAGATCCTCGACAACATGGAGATCGGCCATAACGTGATGCACGGCCAGTATGACTGGATGGGCGATCCGGCCATTAACTCCAAGGTCTTTGACTGGGATAACACCTGCACCAACACGGCCTGGAAGCAGACTCACAATTTCGAGCACCACACGTTCACCAACGTGCTCGACAAGGACCATGACATTGGCTATGGCATTCTGCGCATGTCCGATGATCAGGACTGGGAGCCGCGCTTCCTGTTCAACCCGATCCTGGCAGGCATCCTGGCCACCTTCTTCCAGCACTTTGTGGCGATCCAGAGCCTCAAGCTGGAGGACTACCTGGTCTACAAGACCAAGACCAAGGAAGAGCTGAAAGCGGAGTTCAAGCCGACCTGGAAAAAGATGCGCAAGCAGCTGTTCAAGGACTACCTGCTGTTCCCGGCACTGGCTGGCCCGTTTGCGCCCTTCGTGTTTGCCGGTAATGTGACCGCCAACCTGGCGCGCAACCTGTGGTCTTCCCAGGTGATCTTCAATGGTCACTTCCCGGAAGAGGTGGAGCAGTTCCCGGAGTCCGTGATTGAGAACGAGACCCGTGGTCAGTGGTATGTCCGTCAGCTGCTGGGCTCGGCCAACTTTGAAGGCGGCCGTCTGATGCACGTGATGAGCGGCAACCTGAGCTTCCAGATCGAGCACCACCTGTTCCCGGACATGCCGGCCCATCGCTACGCGAAAATTGCGCCGGAAGTGCGTGCCATCTGTGAAAAGCACGGCCTGCCTTATAACACCGGCTCGTTTGTGAAGCAGTCTCTGAGTGTGTGGAAACGGATCTTCAAGCTGTCTTTGCCCAGCAAGACCCAGGGCGGCAGCGACAAGGGTCCACTCAATGGCCTGCGAGCCAAAGTGGTATCCCTGACCCGTGAACCGCAGTCAGAAACCCGCAAGGCTGCCTGATCACTCCCGGGCAGCTCGATCTCCTGGTTGGGGCCGGTCCTGCGCTGGTTCCGGCCCTGCCATCCTTATGCTACTCTCAGTCAATCTGAGAGTAGCTTTTTTTATTTGGGGACAAGGCAGAACGCATGGCAGAAATGACAGATTCCGGTGTGCTGTTACGAATGGCCTACAAGGCCATGATTAACGCCGGTATTGATGCCGATGCCGTGTTGGCAGAAGTCGGTCTCGACAAATCCATTCTTCAGGTTCCTGACCTGCGTACGCCCCACGATGCCCAGGAATGGTTCTGGCAGGCACTGGAGAAAGTCTCCGGTGATGAACACGTCGGCCTGCACCTGGGTGAGCATATTCCTGTTTACAAGGGCCAGGTTCTGGAATACCTGTTCCTGTCCAGCCCCACTTTTGGCGAAGGCCTGAAACGTGCCCTGGATTACCAGCGCCTGCTGTCAGACGCTGCCCAGGGGGAATTGTTCGAGGAAGGGGATCGGGTCTTTCTCAAACAGATGATCTGGAGTAAACGTCTCAGCCATCTCAATGAATGCATGATGATGGGCGTGATCAAGTTCTTTCGTTTCGTCACTGACGGTGCCTTCGAGCCGCTTGAAGTCCACTTCGGTCATAGCCGTCATGCGGACCAGCAGGAATACGAGCGGCTCTTCGATTGTCCGGTGAAGTTCGATATGCCGAGTATCGGCATGTACTTCGATGCCCGGGTCATGAATCTGCCGTCGGCCCACCACGAGCCGGAACTGTTGCACCTGCACGAGCAGCTGGCCAGCGAACAGGTGGCCCGTCTGGAAAAGCAGGATCTGGTCGCCCAGGTCAATCGCCTGATCGGCGAACTGCTGGAATCCGGCCATGCCAATCTGGAAGAAGTGGCCGAGCGACTGGGCATCAAGGCTCGCCAGTTGCGTACCCGGCTGGCCGATGCCGGTACCAACTTCAACCAGCTGGTTGCCGATTATCGCTGCCGTCTGGCCAAACGCCTGCTCGCCGGCACCGAGGAATCCATCGACGAAATCGTCTATCTCACCGGTTTTTCGGAACCGTCCACCTTCTATCGGGCGTTCAAGCGCTGGGTCGGTATGACACCCATTGAGTACCGAAAGTTGAAGGCGGAAGAAGATGCCGCGGAGAGAAGTTAGGCGTCGATCGTGGGCAACAGAAAAGCAAAAGAAAGGCGCCGAGGGCGCCTTTTTACGGTTTGTCCGTGAAAGATTTCATGGCTTCATCTCATGGCACCATCCTTGCTTCACCGGGTAGTGGGGCATTCATCAATACATTGAATCGGTGTTAACCAGTGAAAGAATTTCTTCGCAAAGTGTTTTCTCCCATCCTCAATCCGTTTGAGTCCGGCGATGACAACTATGCTTATCGTCCGTCGCACCGGAAAATCCTGATCGTGGTGGGGGCCTTGTTTCTGGTGCTGTCCACCGGGGCGGCAGCGGCAACGGTGGTGGCTGAGTTGTACGGCGGGCTGATCCCGGTGGCGGTTTTCCTGGCAGTGGGGCTGGTGTGTGAAGTGGTCGGTCTGTTGGGGAGCGACAAGGCCGTGGCCCGCATGTGGAAGAGCAAGTAATCACCCCGTTGGAGCCTTGTTCACAAGGCGAAGGGCCAGTGAAAAAGGGATACCCGAAAGAGTCGCCTTGCGAGTAAGGCTCCAACGGTCCAGGTAGCGTGCCCTCTGTTCAAAGAACCATGGCGGCGAGCCAGCCAGCGGCGATCAGCGGCAGGTTGTAATGAAAAAAAGTGGGAATCACCGTGTCGCGGATATGGTCGTGCTGGCCATCAGCGTTTAGACCGGCGGTGGGACCCAGCGTGGAGTCCGAGGCCGGGGAACCGGCGTCACCCAGGGCAGCCGCACTGCCCACCAGGGCGGCGGTGGCCAGTGGTGAGAAACCCAGTGCCAGGCAGAGCGGCACATACAGGGTGGTGATGATGGGGATGGTGGAAAACGACGAGCCAATCCCCAGCGTCACAAACAAGCCGAGCAGTAATAGCAGTGCCGCTGCCACTGGTGGACTTTGCAAACCACTGGTCACACTCTCCACCAGCAATGGCACCTGTCCGCTGGCACCCACCACGGCAGCGTAGCCGTTGGCAGCAATCATGATAAAGCCGATCAGGGACATCATTTTCACGCCCTGGGTAAAGGCGTCCTGGGATTCCCGCCAGGGCACCACGCCCCCCGCTGTAAACACCATAAACCCCACCAGGGCGCCGAGAATGATGGAATCGCTGTAGAGCTGAAGTGCCAGAGCGGCGGCCAGGGCAATGGCGGCGACGATCACATTTCGCAGCGAGAGCGGCGCGTGTTTCTCTTCGCCCGGCAGCGCTACCGGCCGGTAGTCGCGGGGCTTGCGATAACGGATGAAGGCGAGAATCAAGCCCACCACCATGCCGGCAGCGGGCAGCAGCATGGCCAGGGGCAGTTCCCCCTTGGGAATTGCCAGCCCCGCTTTTGCCAGGCTGGGGCCAAGTTGGGTATGCAGGAAAATGCTGCCGAAACCCACCGGCAACACCATATACGGGGTAATCAGCCCGAAGGTGAGCACACAGGCCGCCAGTCGCCGGTCCAGGCGCAGCTGGTGCATCACTTCCAGTAGCGGTGGCACCAGGATCGGGATAAAGGCGATATGAATGGGCACCAGGTTCTGGCTCATGATGGCGGCGGCCAGCAGCACCATGAGTAGCAGCGTGCGAATCAGACGCAGCTGGTCCGGCGCCGGGGTGCGACCGAGCCGGGCAATGATCCGTGCGGCCAGCCATTCGGTAATCCCGGAGCGGGCAATGGCCACCGCAAAGGCCCCCAGCAGGGCATAACTCAGGGCGATATTGGCGCCGCCACCCAGGCCGCCGCCAAAGGCAGACAGGGTGCTTTGCAGATCCAGGCCACTACCCATGCCGGCCACCAGCGCCGCGCAGAGCAGGGCGAGTACCACGTTCATGCGCGCAATGCTCAGGCCCATGAGCAGAATCACGGACCAGACAATGGGGTTGAGAAACAGGCTCATGGCGCCTCCGCCGAACGGGCTGGGTCTGGTAAAGGCGCGGAGTTTAGCAGGGGGAGGGGAGCGCGCGCGAACCGGCTGAACCGCCGACGCACGGGGTTAGATATGCCTCCTCAATAGGCGCCAGGGGATTTTCCCGACGTTGACGCTGTGATTAGCGTTCGTCGGTGCGATGGGCTTCCCCCTCGATGGTTACATTGCCATCGTCCCGGCCGGGGGGCTGCTGAAACGGGTTGGGACCCTGTCGGGTATAACTGCTGTAGGTGAAGCCTCCTCCCTGCATGGTGGTAAAGCCCTGCAGGGTACCTTTCTCGATCACCTTGCGGGCCATGGCACGGCGGGAGCCTGGCAGCAGCAGGGCAAAGCCCACCGCGTCAGTAATGAAGCCGGGGGTGATCAGCAGGGCGCCGCCGAGCAGCAGCATGATCCCTTCCACCATTTCCTGGCCGGGCATGTCGCCTTGCTGCATGCGCTGGTTCAGTCGTACCCAGGTTTCCAGCCCCTGACGACGAAACAGATAGCTGCCCAGCAGGGCAGTAACCACCGTGGCGATGATGGTGATCGGCCAGCCGATCAGGCCGGCGACTTTCGCCAGTACCAGTACTTCCAGCAGGGCAAAAGCGAAGATGAAGAAGAAAATGCGACCGAAACCCATGGGGTGTCCTGTGTCAGAAGTCTGTGTGTTCAAACATGGTGGTAATTGGACAGGGATTCAAGGGACAGGTTCAGTGTCCAGGGAATCGGCCAGTTGCTGACGAAGCCACCGGTGGGCGGGGTCCCCGTCCTGGGCGTCGGGCCATAGCGCATAAATCGGTACCGGGGGAATCGCTACCGGGAACGGCAATATCTGCAATTGCAGCCCATGGGCATAATGGCGAGCCAGACGCTCGGGCACCGTGGCGATCATGTCCGAGCGGGCGGTGACGGCGAGCATGCTGGCAAATTGGGTCACCCGGGCGCCGGTGCGGCGCTGCCAGCCCGGCGCGTTAAGTACCAGATCCAGCGGCAGTCGACGGTGACGCTCCGGCAACACCACGTGTTCCGCCTCCAGGAAGCGCCTTTTACTGCAGCGACCGCGAAATTGCGGGTGACCCTGCCGGGCAACCACCACCAGATTTTCTTCCAGCAGGACGTGCCGACGTAGCCGGCTGTCTTCCGGCACAAATGCATCCACGGCCAGGTCCGCATGGGCCTTGTGCAGGGTGTCCGCCATGTTGTCACCGACCGGCGCCACTTCCAGCATTACGTCCGGTGCGTGCTGGCGGATCCGTTGCAGTAAGGGCGGAAGCAGTACCATCTCGAAATAATCAGTGCTGAGCAGGCGGAAATGCCGTTGGCTGGTGGCAGGGTCAAAGCGATTGCGCGGATCCAGAACGTCGCGCAGGGAGGCCAGTTGGGGCGCCAGATGCTGATGCAGTTCCCGGGCACGGGGAGTGGGCAACATGCCCTGGCGAGTCCGCACAAACAGCTCGTCGCCCAAGGTATGACGCAACCGTTGCAGCGCCGCGCTGATCGCTGGCTGGCTCATGCCAAGCTGTTCTGCCGCCCGGGACAGCTGCCCTGCCTCCATGATGGCGTGGAATACTGGCAGCAGGTTCAGGTCGACACTGCGTAAATTCAGTTTCATGGATATTACTTATATCAAATATCAATTAGGAAAAGGAATACCCGGTGTCTATTTTCAACGGTGTGCGCAACAACATGCTTGAACCGGAGAATAACAATGGACCAGCAACTCACTACCTTTGTGACAGTTTTTATTGTTCTCGCCGCGATCTGGGAAGTCCTCGCCGGACGGACCCGCGACGGAAAAAAGACCCGTCAGGACTGGAAGGTCGCCTTCCTGGCCACCCTGATGATGGTGGTCGTGCAACGGCCCCTGGTACTACTGCTGCTGACCTTGGGGCTGTCCGGCCTGTTTCCTGGCAGTGCGGGCTCCCTGGCCTGGCTTGAAGAGCAGTATTTCTGGCCGACCCTGATCGTCTTCTTCTGCATCGAAGAATTTATCCATGGCTCCTTCCACCTGTTTGCCCACAGCCGCCGACCGAAGAACCGGCTGCTGCAATGGGTGCAGGCGTTCTACAAGATGAGCCATCGCCCCCACCACCTGGCAGGCGGCCAGGACAACAAGGGGCAATTGTCTGTGACCCAGACCTTTGTGAACGGCTGGGCCTGGTGGCTGATCATGCCCAACTACACCTTCCAGCTGGTGTGCCTGTATCTGGGGCTGGTAGAGGTGTTTCTGATCGGAACCGCCATCAAGGGCATCTGGGCGGCCCAGACCCATGTGAACTGGAACTGGGATCTGTATTTCCATAACCACCGGTGGGCCTGGGTGCGCAAGACCATGTGGGCACTGGCCCATGTGCTGACCTTCCCGACCCAGCATCACCATCATCATTCCCGTGGCCCCAATTCCGCCAGGAACGTGACCTCCACGCTGGCCATTTACGACTGGCTGATTTTCGGCACCCTGGCCATCGAGAAGGAGAAACCCGCGATGTATGGCTGGCGGCAGAATGATGACGAAGCCAGCAGTGTGTTGAAGCGTTATTTCTTCTGGGATGTGCGTCAGTACATGCCGGGCGGAGCGGCGAAAGCGAAAAAGAAACGCGAAGACAAACTGGCGAAAGCGGCCTGAGTGCCGCCGCGCTGATCACACCGTGTTTCGTTGCGGGAGAGCACGGGATCTTTCAGGCCCTGCCGGGGTAGACCTGGCAGGGCTTTTTATAAAGCAGTAGCGAGTGACGAGGAGCGAGTTGCGAAAAGATAAAACCGGGGACCGGATGCGCCAGGGTTTCCGTGGCGGCATTTACTACAGCCTATCTATGAAACCGCTGTAGGAACAGAGCGCAGCGAAGTAACGCATGCAGTACAGTGCGGCCCGAAAGGTGAGCGTAGCGAATAGTCCTCTTGAGGGGCGAACTGAGTGTGAACGCGGAAATCATCCGAAGGATGATCAGGCGCTTCAAGGCTCGGCAGCTTTTAGAAAAGAGTGCGGGGACGGATGTGTCTGCCGCCTCGCTTCGCTCGGTTCGCCCCTCAAGAGGAGCTCCTACAGCGGCTATCGTTGATAGATTGGGAGTACAACCCACAAACAAAAGAGCCGCACCTTGCGGCGCGGCTCTTTTGTCGATCATGTGGCGAAAGCCTCAAACCGTGTTGCAGCTTGAGGCTTGCAGCTGTTACGCACCCAGCAGCATCTGGCCACACACACGCACCACGTTGCCGGTCAGACCCTGAGAGGCCGGGCTGGCAAAGAAGGCGATGGTTTCAGCCACGTCTACCGGCTGGCCGCCCTGGTTCATGGCGTTCATGCGACGGCCCGCTTCACGGATGGTGAAGGGTATAGCGGCGGTCATCTGGGTTTCGATGAAGCCCGGGGCCACGGCATTGATGGTGATGCCTTTCTCGGCGTACTCGTCCTTGTAGGCATCGATCATGCCGATCACGGCTGCCTTGGAAGCGCCGTAGTTGGTCTGGCCCAGGTTACCGGCGATACCGGCGATGGAGCTGATGGAGATGATGCGTCCACCTTCACCCATGCCGCCGTCAGCCAGCAGTTTTTCGTTGATGCGCAGCTGGCTGGCGATGTTGATGTTCAGCACCATGTCCCAGAATTTCTCCGGCATGTTGCCCAGCATCTTGTCACGGGTGACGCCGGCATTGTGCACAACCACGTCGTAGCCGCCGATGGCCTTCGCCTTGGCAGCGATGGTGGCCGGTGCGTCGTCAGCGGTGATGTCCAGTTCCAGGGTATCTCCACCGATCTGCTCGGCCACCTGGTTCAGGTCATCAGCCATGGGCGGGATATCCAGCACGGTCACGGTGGCGCCGTCGCGGGCCAGGACTTCGGCAATGGCCGCACCGATACCGCGGGAACCGCCGGTGACCAGCGCTTTTTTGCCCGCCAGCGGCTTGTCCCAGTCAAACTTGGTCGCCTTGAAGCCGGCTTCGGAAACACGAACCACCTGGCCGGACACGTAGGCGGATTTCGGCGACAGGAAGAAGTGCAGGGGAGACGCCAATTGTGCTTCAGCACCTTCGTCTACGTACACCAGCTGGGCGGTGGCGCCTTTCTTGATTTCCTTGCCCACAGAGCGGGTGAAACCTTCCAGGGCGCGCTGGGCCACACGGGTGGCGCCGGTCTGTTTTTCCGGAGTGCGGCCAATGACCACAACGCGGGCACATTTTTCCAGCTTGCGAATTACCGGGTGGAAGAATTCCCACAGGGCTTTCAGCTCATCCGGGTTCTGGATACCGGTGGCATCGAATACCAGGCCCTTGAACTTGGCATCGTCTTCGCGGTTGGCGGTGTAGTTGTCCGCGCTCACGCCCAGCTTGCCGGCTTTCTTCTGCAGCTCGGTGGCGTTGCCGGTGTTGGCCAGCACGGCGACCTGTGCTTCCGGTGCCCCTTTCAATGTCGCGAGGACGGTATCGATACCGGTGGAACCGTTGGCGGCGCCCACCAGTACGCGGCCCTTGATGAAAGAAGCCTGGCCCGGCTGCCAGCGATCGAGAATCACCGGGATGGGGAGATTGATTGCGCCAAACAGCGCCTTGCCCATAGAGGAATTGGCAATCGCCTGATAGGTATCGCTCATGATCCTGTCCTTTGCCATCAGAAGATGAATGTGTCTGGCTACATTAGTGCAACCAGAGCGAGTTTAAAGATGTGCCAGGGAAAGAACGGCCAAAATCAGACTTCTTTCGTAGGGCATGGGAATCAGCCCTGTCGCACACTGGCGCGTATTGAATCACTGCAATGTGGCAGGTGTATTGACCGGCGCCGGGAGTCAAACAGGCGTTTGAGCCAATGAGGCCGTGCCGGTTGCGGGTAGACTGCGCCCATTCGAGTGAATACTGTAGCGTTTTCACGCTGTCGTTGCTCACCGCCATCTTTAGAGGACATGACTATGCTGGCAGGTAAAGCCGTACGTAAGGTTGCCATTATCGGCGGTAACCGTATCCCGTTTGCCCGTTCCAACTCTGCGTATATTGATACCAGCAACCAGGAAATGCTGACTGCTGCTATCGACGGTCTGGTGGATCGTTTCAAGTTGCACGGCGAGAAGATCGACGAAGTGGCTGCCGGTGCAGTAATGAAGCACGCCCGGGATTTCAACCTGGTGCGCGAATCCGTACTGGGCTCCAAGCTGGCCCCGGAAACCCCGGCCTATGACCTGCAGCAAGCCTGCGGCACCGGTCTGGAAGCCGCCATCCTGGTGGCCAACAAGATTGCGCTGGGTCAGATCGATTGCGCCATCGCCGGTGGTGTGGACACCACCTCTGACGCGCCGCTGGGTGTGAACGAGGAAGCCCGCAAGGTGTTCATGGCGCTGAACCGTGCCAAGACCAACGGCGAACGCGCCAAGCTGGGCCTGAAGCTGCTCAATCCGAAATCCCTGATGCCCGACATCCCCAAGAACGGCGAGCCCCGTACCGGCCTGTCCATGGGTGAGCACCAGGCGATCACCGCCAAAGAGTGGGGCATTGCCCGGGAAGACCAGGACGAGCTGGCGTGGAAATCCCACCAGAACCTGGCCAAGTCCTATGAAGATGGCTGGCAGGATGACCTGATCAGCCCGTTCAAGGGCCTGGAGCGCGACAACAACATGCGCGGTGACTCCACCCTGGAAAAACTGGCTACCCTGAAGCCTTGCTTCGGTGGCCCGGACGGCACCATGACCCCGGCCAACTCCACCCCGCTGACCGACGGTGCGTCCACAGTACTGCTGGCCACCGAAGAGTGGGCCAAAGAGCGTGGCCTGCCGGTACTGGCCTACCTGACCATCGGTGAAGCCGCTGCCGTCGACTTCATCGGCAAGAAAGAAGGCCTGCTGATGGCACCGGCCTACGCTGTGCCGAGCATGCTGGACAAGCTGGACCTGACCCTGCAGGACTTCGATTTCTACGAAATCCACGAAGCCTTCGCGTCCCAGGTACTGTCTACCCTGAAAGCCTGGGAAGACGAGACCTTCTGCAAAGAGCGTCTGGGTCGCAAGAAGGCGCTGGGCAGCATCGACCGCAGCAAACTGAACGTGAAAGGCTCCTCCCTGGCAGCCGGCCACCCGTTCGCTGCCACCGGTGGCCGTATCATCGCCAACGCGGCCAAGCTGCTGAACGAAAAAGGCTCCGGCCGCGCACTGATCTCCGTGTGTGCTGCTGGCGGTCAGGGCGTGGTAGCGATTCTCGAGAAATAATCGCTGGCATGACGCAAAAAACCGGCCTTCGGGCCGGTTTTTTTATGCCTGAAATATCCGCTGCCCACGGATTCATGCTGGTTTCAGGTAGCGTTCAGGGTAAATTCAGGTTGTGCTCTTAGAGTGTTTCCTATCCCCACAGGGACCCAAACCCAACAGGAAAGGAGCAACACCATGAGATTTTCCCGAACCCCTCTGATTGCCGCCCTGCTCGGCGTGGCCGCCGCCGGTACCGTTCATGCGGATGATGTACCCCACCAGCAAGTGCCACAGTTAGTGAAAGACGGCACAATCCAGTCCCTGGAGACGCTGGACAAGGTGGCCATGGATACGCATCCCGACGCACAGATCACCGACACCGATCTGGAAAACGAATACGGTCGCTACATCTATCAGGTGGAGCTCCGTGATGGCCAGGGCCAGGAATGGGATGTGGACATTGATGCCAGTACCGGCGATGTGCTGAAGGATGAACGGGACTGAAATTGTGACAATGTCGAAACGGGTCAGCAGGGCGGGGTTACTCGCCCTGCTTGGCCTGTTTTCCAGTTCGTCGATTGCGGACGATGTCAGCCACGAAGAAGCTCTGCGTCTTCGGGAGCAGGGCGTGGTGCTGCCGTTTGAAACTGTACTGGATGCTATCCTTGGCCGTTATCCGGAGGCTCGCTTGCTGGAAGTGGAGCTGGAACGGGATGACGGTATCCTGATTTATGAAATCGAGTTGTTGACCCGTGACAGGGTGGTGCGCGAACTGGAAATCGATGCCCGTGACGGGGCCTGGCTGGATGATGAGCGAGACGATTGATGCGGCTGATGTTGGTGGAAGACAGCGTATCCCTGGCCGATCAGTTGATCCCCATGTTGCGCGAACACGGCTATGCGGTGGATTGGCTGGCTGATGGTCGAGATGCCGTTATCAGGGCCCATGATGATCCCTTCGATCTGGTGATTCTGGATCTGGGGCTACCCGGTATGGATGGCCTGCAGGTTCTGCGGCAGTGGCGAGCAGAGGGGCTCGGTGTGCCGGTGTTGATTCTCACCGCCCGGGACAGTTGGTCGGAAAAAATCGAGGGGCTGCAGCTGGGCGCCGACGATTACCTGACCAAACCGTTCCATCCGGATGAATTACTGCTGCGGGTGCAGGCCCTGTTGCGGCGTAGCCACGGCAACGTCAATGATGCCGGTTTGCGTGTGGGGAGCCTGACACTGGATGAGCAGCGCCAGAGTGTCTGGCAGGGTGAGCAGGAAATGACGCTTACCGGGGCCGAGTTCCGCATGTTGCGATATTTCATGCACAACCCGGGTCGGTTGTTATCCAAGGGGCAGCTGGCCTCCCACCTGTATGACAACGAAAGTGACCGGGATTCCAATGTACTGGAAGTGCACGTGAATCGCCTGCGCCGCAAACTCGGCAAGGATGTGATCGAAACCCGCCGGGGGCAGGGCTATGTCTTTATCGGGGGGCAGGGATGACCTCCATCGGCCGTCGCCTGGGTATCAGCCTGTTCGTCAGCTTGCTGCTGGCGGGGCTGTTGATTAGCCAGGGGGCGCTGTGGTGGCTGGAGCGAGAACAACGTGACTCGCTCAGCGCCTCGCTGCGTGACGATGCGGCCGGGGTGCTCACCGCCATTGGCCGGGACCGGAATGATGTGCTGACGCTGGACCCGACGCGACTGCATCCGGCTTACCGGCGGCCTCTCTCCGGACGTTATTTCGTGGTGCTGGTGGATGACAGCCGCTGGCGCTCCCGGTCACTGTGGGATGCCACGCTGTCCATGCCGGAGTCCCCCGGCATGGACCCGATGCTGCAGCCCGGGCCGGGCGGTCAGCAGTTACTGCGTTACCGCGGTGAATACCGGATGAACGATCAGCCGGTGACCATCGTTGTGGCCCAGGATTACACCCCGGTGATGACCGCGTACGCCCGCACCCGCACCGCTGTGCTGATTGCCTGGCTGGTGGTGCTGCTGGTGTTGGCAGGGGTGCAACAGTGGTTGTTGCGCCGGGGGCTGTCACCGTTGCGGCAAGCCCGCAAGGAGATCGAACAGCTTCGCGGTGGCCAGCGCAATACGCTCAATGAAAACGTGGCGCTGGAGTTGCACCCGCTGGTGGTGGAAATCAACCGTCTGCAACGGCATACCGAACAACAGCTGCAGCGCTCCCGCCATGGGCTGGGGGATCTGGGGCATGCGCTGAAAACCCCGCTGGCGGTGTTGAAAAATCGCTGCAATGAACAACTGAAAACCGCGGATCCTGCCCTCCATGCATTGCTGCAAGAGCAGCTGGATCAGATGGAAGCGACGATCCGCCGGGCGCTGGGACGGGCCCGCGTGGCGGCGGGGGTAACGGCCGGCAACCGGTTTTGTCCGGCTGATCATGTGCCCCTGCTCGTCACGACGCTGGAGCGGGCTCATCACCGTTCCCTGCAAGTGACGGTAGAAGGGGACCAGCTGACCGCTCTGCCACTGGAGCGGGACGATATGCTGGAAGTGCTGGGCAATCTGCTGGATAACGCGTTCAAATGGGCAAAAAGCCACATTCGCCTGACACTGGATCAAGGTGACGGACAGCTGTGCCTGTGTGTGGAGGATGATGGTCCGGGGATTGCCTCTGAGCGTCGCCAGCAGGTCCTGCAGCGGGGTCAGAGGCTGGACGAACGCACACCGGGGGATGGCCTTGGGCTGGCCATTGTCAGCGATACCGTGGCGGCTTATGGCGGCGATCTGTCCCTGGGGGAAAGCCCGCTGGGGGGCTTGCAGGTGGTGGTGCGGCTACCGCTTCTGCTTGGTGGACGCCAGCCATCGTGATCACCGGCAGGGAACCTGGCCAGGGTGAGCGCACTCGGACCATAAACCCCTGACAACGCCTGAGTAAGGAGAGCCCCATGAAAGAACAGCGGTTGTGGCTGGTGCTGCTGGGACTGTTACTGGCCGGACGACTGGTCGCGGCACCGGTTTCTCTTGATGCCCGTCTGACGGATTTCGCCTATCCCTTCCCGGTGCAGATGTTGAGTCTGGAGGATCAGCAACAGGATCTGGAGATGGCCTACATGGATGTGGCGCCGAAACAGGGCAATGGAAAAACAGTCCTGCTTTTGCACGGCAAGAATTTTTCCGGTGCGTACTGGCAAGACACCATGACGGCCTTGTTGGCCGAAGGGTATCGGGTGGTAGCGCCGGACCAGATCGGGTTTGGCAAGTCATCGAAACCGGCGCATTTTCAATACAGCTTCCAGACCCTCGCCGACCAGACCCGCCGTCTGCTGGATACCCTGAAGGTGGACCGTGTCACAGTGGTGGGGCACTCCATGGGGGGCATGCTGGCCACCCGCTTTGCGTTGATGTTTCCGGATCGCAGCGATGCACTGGTGCTGGTTAATCCCATTGGCCTGGAAGACTGGCAGCGCAAGCAGGTGCCATGGCAGTCCGTGGACGCCTGGTATCAGGGAGAAATGAACAAGAACCCGGAGAAGGTCAAAGCCTACATGACCCGCAGCTATTTTGATGGTCAGTGGAAAAAGACCTATGACCCCCTGCTCACCCTGCAGCAGGGGTGGATGCGTGGTCCGGATTACCGGCGCATTGCATGGAATTCCGCATTGCACTACGACATGATCTACAGCCAGCCGGTGGTGCATGATTTCGATCGGCTGACCCTGCCCACATTACTGATTATCGGTACCCGTGATCGAACCGCACTGGGACGTAACCGGGCTCCGGAAGCGCAAAGGGATCAGCTGGGCCGTTATGATCGCCTGGGCAAGGAGGCAGCCAGTCGCATTCCTCATGCGGCCCTGGTGGAGATGGACGGCATTGGCCATGTGCCTCAGTACGAGGCGTTTGATGATTATATCGCCGCGCTCAAGGCCTTTCTGAACAGGCACTGACAGCGGTTGCCTTGCACGGGTTTCAGGCGAACTTGCCTGCGGCTTTGATGGTTACCGGTATGCCACTCATGAATGCCTGGTTGCTCAGCTTTTCGAAGCTGCCCGGACCGTGGGGCAGCAGGGCATTGATATTCACCCCCGGGTAGCGATTGGCCACGGTCAGCCCCGGGGTTTTCTGATTCCCCCAGCCATGGGTCATGGCTACCACGCCGGGCCGCAGGGAGTCATCCCCGCGGGCCTGCGCCATCACTTCCCCGTACTCGTTTTTGAGGATCAAATGGTCGCCATCAGCCAGTCCCAGTGAGGCCATGTCCTGGGGGTTCATGTGCAAGGGATTATGGTCATGCTGACCCCGTTTCAGGTTGGCCACATTCTGGTACCAGCTGTTGTGCATGTAGTTGGTCCGCAGAGTGATCAACCGGAATGGCGGGGCAGTGTGTTTGAGGGCATCGAACTGTTGCCGCGCCAGGGTAATGGCTTCGGCAAACAGGGGCGGACAGCAGTCCACCCGTTTGTCGTCGGTCTGCACGAAGTCCCTGTAGAGGCGGCCAATGGGCTGGGTGTCGAGAACCACGGTACCGGAGGGGGCCTGCTTCAGGGTCGCCACGTCCAGCTGGTGTCGGGACATCATATGTTCCAGTCGCCCGAAGGGGTTGGCCGGGGTCTGCTCCAGCAGAGGAGCGCTTAAGCCCATGCGTTGCAGTAGCCGGGACAGGATCCACCATTCTTCCTTGCGTTGATGGGCTGGCGGCACCACGGCATCGGTGTATTGCACATGGGGGCGGTACTGCATGCCCAAGCCGCAGATATTGATGTCCGGTCGCTCCAGCATATCTGCGGAGGGTAGCAGAAAGTGGGCGTACTCCCCGGTGGCGTTGCGAAACAGGTCGATGACAACAAGCAGGTCCAGTTTTTCCAGGGCCTGGCGCCAGCGATCCTCGCCGCCCACGCTGAGCAGGGGGTTGCCGGCAATCACCACCAGGGCCCGCACAGGGTTGTCGTCATCCAGGATCATGTCCGGCAGCAGGTTGCTGGGCAGGGCGCCCCGGATATGCCGTAGCTCGCCGTATCGGGTGGAGAAGAACAGGCTGTCGTCAGGCCGGGCACGGCCCGCTTTGGCGGCCGGGTAGAAGCCCTCGCTGTAGAAATTCCCCCCTTCCCTGTCCAGGTTGCCGGTGACGAAGCTCAGCATCTGCAGGAGCCAGTAGCAGAGGGTGCCCTGTCGACCCATGTTGACGCCGGTGGACATGTGCACCGAGGCACGCTTGGCCGCGCTGAAGGTATCCGCCAGGGCACGGATATCTCCAGCGCTGAGCCCCACCACATCGGCCACGCTGTCGGCGGAATAGGGCGCGATCACCTCACGCAGTTCATCCACGTGATTGCCATGGTCGCGCAGCACGGCTTGGTTGAAACGACCCAGCGCATCAATCTCGTGGAGCAGGGCGGCCATGAGATAGAAGTCGGTGTCCGGCAGAATCTGTATCACCTCGCCGGTCTTCGGGCTGGCGGATTCGATCCTGCGTGGGTTGATGTAAAAGACACGGGCGCCCCGTTGGCAGGCCGCGCGAATTTTGGCCATGGGATCGGCAATGGAAATAAAGCTCATGTGTGAGACTTTGGGGTTTTCGCCGAAGATCAGCAGGCAGTCCGTATTGTCGATATCCGGTAACGGGTGCAGGGTGCTGGTGCCGAAAACGGCTTCGCCGGCAGCAAACTTGTTGGAGCAGTCCTGGGTGCCGGAGTTGAAGATACGGCGGCTGCCGATACCCATGAAAAACTCACCGATACCCTGGCTGCCAAGGGCATTGAAGGCGGTGGGGTTGCCGATATATCCGCCGATGGCATCCGCACCATACTGGTCGCGGATCTGTGCAAGCTGATCTCCGACAGCGGCGATAGCGCTATCCCAGTCTTGCTGATGCCATTGCCCTTCACCGGGCTGCCGGGAGCCCTCACGTTGCAGGGGGTAGTCCAGGCGATCCGGATCCTGGTGAATGGCCAGGTAATTGACGCCCTTGTGACAGGCGAACCCCTGACTGACAGGATGGTTCCTGTCGGGTTGCAGGCGCTGGACAATGTTGTCTTCCACCTGGGCCACCAGGCCACAGGAGGGTTCGCAGACGCGACAGAACGTGGCTATTGTTTTCATGGCTCGGGTCTTTTGTCTCTCCCTTTCTCTCAGGCTAGCCCGAAGTGGTGGAGCAGTCCTATGACCCGAATACCCAGTGAGTCGTTATTGGCGGTGTATCAGTCGTTTTTCACCGGTTTGAGGGCGGCCATGATCAACGCCACGGCCTGTTGGCTCACCGCTTCCATGTCGTCCCGGTTCACATAGATGCCATCGATGACCAGGCGGCAGAGCCCGTGAATGGTGGCCCAGCTGGCCTGGGCAACCCGTAGCGGATCCGTGTCAGCGGGAAGTCGGCCCTGAAGCTGGCTGCCCAGCCGCTCGGCATAGTGGCGGAAACTGCGGTAGGCCACCGCTTTCAGTTCGTCGGTGGGGTCTCCGCTCTTCCAGATTGTGCGACCAAACATCAGTTCATACTGTTCCGGGTGTTCGGTTGCAAAACGCAGGTACTCGCTGACAAAGTGCTGAATCCGTTCCCGGGAGCCGTCACCCTGCAATTGCCGGGCGATCATCTCATCCAGCTGGCTGAAGGCCTGGGTGGCCAGGGCGCAGAGCAGGGCATTCTTGTCACGAAAGTGATGGTAGGGTGCGGTGCGGGAGACGCCGGCCCGTTCTGCCAGTTTGCGCAGGGAGAGACCATCAATGCCGTCCTCGTCCAGCAAGCGGTTGGCTTCCCGGAGCAGTGTGGAATGCAGGTCGCCGTGGTGGTAGCGGGCGGGTCGTGACATGGGTAATCCGGTTGCAAGTTGAAAGTGGCAAGTTACCACGCCCGGTAAAGCAGGCGGCAGACGATCCGCCGGTTACGCGAACTAGCGGGTTTCAGCGCGGCCAGGGTGGTGCAGATTATGGCCACACAGATGCCGCGTTGAAACGTTCAACGTGTCACTTGCCAGGGTAGTTTCAGGAATAATCTTGACAGTGTCAAAATAAGCCATTAACTTGACGCCGTCCAGATAATTAACGCGTAGCCATCCTTGGTGACGATACGGAGCATACACCATGACAGCCGACCGCTATTCCAACCTGCTTTCCCCCCTGGATCTGGGCCACACCCAGCTCAAGAACCGGGTGATTATGGGGTCCATGCATACCGGACTGGAAGACCGTTTCTGGCAGTTTCCCAAGCTGGCAGCCTATTTTGCCGAGCGTGCCCGCGGTGGCGTTGGCCTTATTGTCACTGGTGGTTTCAACCCGAACAAGAAGGGCTGGTTTTATCCGTTCTCCGGGCTGTTCAACAGCCGCTTTGATGTGATGAACCACCGTAAGGTCACCGATGCGGTACATCGGGAAGGGGGCAAGATTGCCCTGCAGGTGCTTCATGCCGGCCGTTACAGTTACCACCCGTTCTCCCGCTCTGCTTCTGCCATCAAGAGCCCGATCAATCCGTTCAAGCCCAAGGCCATGTCCACCAAAGAGGTGGAGCAGACGGTGAAGGATTTTGCCCACACGGCCTACCTGGCCAAGAAGGCCGGTTACGATGGCGTGGAAATCATGGGCTCCGAAGGCTACCTGATTAACCAGTTCACTGCGCCGCGTACCAACAAGCGCAAGGACAAGTACGGCGGCAATGCGGAAAACCGCCGCCGTTTCCCGGTGGAAATCGTGCGCGAAACCCGCAAACGCTGTGGTGATGATTTCATCATCATGTTCCGCATGTCGGTGATTGATCTGGTCCCGGAAGGGTCCACCCGTGAGGAAGTGCTGGATCTGGCCAGGGAGCTGGAAGCGGCCGGCGCCAGTCTGCTGAATTCCGGTATCGGCTGGCACGAAGCCCGTGTGCCCACCATCGTTACCTCCGTGCCACGGGCGGCCTTCGTGGAGGCCACCCGCCAGGTGAAGGACGTGGTTTCCATTCCGGTGGTCGCGTCCAACCGCATCAACGATCCGGATGTGGCGGAAGAGATTCTCAAGAGCGGCCAGGCGGATGCCGTGTCCATGGCCCGCCAGTTGCTGGCGGACCCGGAGTTCGTGAAGAAGACCGAGCAGGGCAAAGCGGACGAGATCAATACCTGTATCGCCTGTAACCAGGCCTGTCTGGACCACACTTTCCAGCTCAAGCGGGCGTCCTGTCTGGTTAACCCCCGAGCCTGTCACGAAACCGAGCTGCTCTACCTGCGCACTGCCAAGCCGAAGAAGGTGGCGGTGGTGGGTGCCGGCCCGGCGGGATTGTCCTGTGCCACGGTGGCGGCAGAGCGGGGCCATGATGTGACCCTGTTTGATCAGGCCGGCGAAATCGGTGGCCAGTTCAACATGGCCAAGGTGATCCCCGGCAAGGAAGAATTCCACAACACCATCCGTTACTTCGGCAAGCGGATCGAAAACACCGGCGTCACCCTGAAGCTTAATACGCGAGTGGACGTGGCCGATCTGCAGGCCCAGGGCTTTGACGAAATCGTTATTGCTACCGGGGTGCTGCCGCGCACCCCGGGCATTCCCGGTATTGATCATCCCAAGGTGCTTTCCTACGTGGATGTCCTGCGTGGCAAGGCCCAGGTGGGCGAAAAAGTGGCGGTGATTGGTGCCGGTGGTATCGGCTTTGACGTGTCCGAGTTCCTGGCCGAACATCCCCGCGAGGGTGAGCAGCCTTTGCCGGAGTGGATGAAGGAATGGGGCGTGGACATGAACAGCGATGCTCCGGGTGGGCTGGTGGAGCCGGAGGTGGAAAAACCGGCACGACAGATCACTCTGCTGCAACGCAAGCCAACCTCACTGGGCAAGGACCTGGGCAAGACATCCGGATGGGTACACCGTGCCACCCTGAAATCCCGCAATGTGGAAATGCTCAAGGGCTGTAGCTACGAGAAAATCGATGATGCTGGCCTGCATATCAAGATTGGCGAGGAAAGCCGGGTGCTGGACGTGGATCACGTGGTGATCTGTGCCGGTCAGGAATCCCTGCGCGAGCTGTATCAGGAAGACGCGAAAAACTTCCACCTGATCGGCGGCGCTGACCTGGCTGCAGAGCTCGACGCCAAGCGTGCTATTCGTCAGGGCGCAGAAGTGGCTGCTGCGTTGTAAAGACAGTTGAAAGTGTAAAGTTCAAAGTTGAAACGCGGGAAGGTTCCGCCTGTCCCTGAAAAGCAAGAGGCCGCGCTTATCGTTAAGCGCGGCCTCTTGCGTTTAAGTTACAACACACCTATCGCGCGTTGTAACTTTCAACTTTGAACTTTCAACTAATTATTTGCCCGCAACCGACGGGTCTTGAAGCTGCCAATCCCCATCTCGGTGACTACCTTGAACAGCGACAGCAGGACGCTCTCATCCGGTTTCGGGTCCTTTCCCTTGCCCATGCGATGCAGCTGACGGGAGAACCAGGACACTTCCATCATGGCCATTTCGTCGATCATCTTGATACCGGTCTTGCGCGGCGTGACGCGGCTGATGACTCCTTCCTGGCCGGCGAGAATGCGGTTGGCCAGATCCGGTTCCACGGCCAAGGGGCGGGCAATACCGACCAGGTCGGTGGCGCCGCTTTCCACCGCTTGCGCCATGGCCTGGGCTGAGCGGAAGCCGCCGGTGACCATCAGCGGTATGGAAACCCGCTGGCGAATGGCCTGGGCGTAGTCAAGGAAGTAGGCTTCCCGCTTCACCGTGCTTTCGCGCACACCTCTGGCGCCGGCCATGGCCGGGTTTTCATAGTTACCCCCGGAGATTTCCAGCAGATCCAGCCCTTCGGCGGCCAGGGTTTCGGCCACGGTCATGGATTCTTCTTCGGTGAAACCACCACGCTGAAAATCTGCAGAGTTGAGTTTGATGCTCACCGGGTAATCCGGGCCAACGGCGTCGCGGATAGCGCGATAGATTTCCAGCGGGAAACGCATACGGTTTTCCAGGGAGCCGCCCCATTTGTCGTTACGACGGTTATGGTGGCCGGACAGGAACTGGCTGACCAGATATCCGTGGGCGCCATGGATTTGGACACCGGTAAAGCCGGCCTCTTTTGCCAGTGCCGCGCTGGTGGCAAAGCGCCGGATGATATCGAAAATCTCGTCTTCGTTGAGCGCCCGTGGCGTTTTGAAAGCGCTCTTGAGTTCCTTGCCGAAGGGCACCGCGGAAGGCGCCAGGGTATCGCCGCTGGCGAGCATGCGCGGGATCTGTTTGCCCGGGTGGTTCAGTTGCACCCAGATATCATTGCCCTGGCTCTGGCCCGCATCCGCCCAGCGTTTCAGCAGGGTCATGTCGCGCTTGTCTTCCAGCACCACGTTTCGGGGCTCACCGGTGTGGTTGCGGTCGACCATGATATTGCCGGTAATCAGCAACCCGGTGCCGCCCTGGGCCCAGCGACCGTAGAGTCGCTCCAGCGCCGGGGTCACATGATTATCGATGGTTCCCAGCGCTTCGCTCATGGCGGATTTGGCGAAGCGATTCTTCAGCGTTATTCCGCAGGGCAGGGCCAGTGATTGCCCGAGAGTGTCCGCGTGGCTCACGATTGTCCTCCAACGACCTGTTACGGTCAGCAGCTGTATAGTTTGATGATGGTCAAACTATAAGTTAGTTTTATACCCGTCAAACTGTTTTGTGGGGAGGTGCCGGTTTTGGCACGGAAAGACATATCGGAGAGCTCGGCGGAGCAGTTGGCAGCGGCCTTTCGGGCCCTGTCCAATCCTAACCGCTTGCGAATCTACCAGGTGATTCTGGAGCATTGCCGCGCCCATGGTCATGCGGATCTGGCGAAAGTGCCGGCGGGTTGTGCCTTCGGGGACTTCATGCAGCGTCTCAATATCGGTGCCCCTACGGTATCCCACCATGTGCGTGAACTGGCGGAAGCCGGGCTTATCCGGGTGGAAAGGGAAGGGCGGCGGCGCTATTGCCATACCCGGCCGCACATGCAGGCGACCCTGGCCCGTTTTTTTGAATTATAAGGAGAGAGCGCAATGACAGCAGACCAGTGGGCCTTGTGGGGCTGCGGCATTTACTTTCTGACCGGCCTGCTGACCGGGGTGTGGAAGTACTGGCAGGTGGCTACCAGTGAAAAGGGGCGTGCCCATTACTACGTGGATGTGGCGCACCGGGCCAGCCTGATGTACGCCTTTGCCTGTCTGGTGCTGGAGCGGTTTGCGTTGCTTAGCGTCTGGGACGACTGGATCAATACGTTGGCCGTCCTGGCGAGCCTGCTGTTCTTCGGCCTGGCCATTGGCAGTTATATTCTCCACGGTTTTCTGCAGGACACCCGTAACCAGTTGCAACGGCCCCACCGGCTGGGCGGCGGCAGTGTGCCGGAGTTGGCCATGTCCACATTCATGGTGTCGTTGATCGTGGCCGAGGTGGGTGGTTTCGCGGTGTTGTTTGCCGGGTTTGTGATGCGTTGAGGCCACGCCCGCGATGGGCGTGGCGTATGCCGGGTTCAGGCCAGGCGGTTTTTCTCGGTGATCTGGCCGTTCAGGGTCCAGAAATCGTAGAGAATGCCCAGCCCGAACAGGCCGGCGGTGAGCAGGTAAATGATGCCGGTGATTACCTTGCCCATGTAGAAGCGGTGAATGCCGAAGATGCCCAGGAAGGTAAGCAGAACCCAGCCGATGTTGTAGTCGATACTACCGGGTTCGTAGCGTTCGTCGGCGGCATCATCCATTCCCGGGATCAGGAACAGATCGATAATCCAGCCGATGAAAAACAGCCCCAGCGTAAAAAACCAGATGGTGCCGGTGATCTGGCGACCGTAGTAAAACCGGTGGGCGCCCATAAAGCCGAAAATCCACAGCAGATAGCCGATGACCTTGCTGTGCGTATCCTGATTCTGCATGGCGATTAACCTCGTTTTATAGATCGACTTTCAGTGCGGCACTGGCGGCATTCGCCTTGTCACGCGCTTCCTGGATGGATTCACCACGGGCCAGGGCAACACCCAGGCGGCGGCTGCCCTTCACCTCCGGTTTGCCGAACAGGCGCACTTCGGTTTCCGGTTGGGCCAGGGCCTGGTCCAGCCCACGGTAACGCATCTGGTTGGAGTCGCCTTGCACCAGCAGTACCGAAGAGGCGCTGGGCCCCCGTTGTTCGATGTCAGGGACTGGCAGTCCGAGAATGGCGCGGGCATGCAGGGCGAACTCGGACAGGTTCTGTGAAAGCAGGGTTACCAGGCCGGTGTCATGGGGGCGCGGTGACACTTCGCTGAAATACACCTGGTCGCCCTTGATAAACAGCTCCACGCCGAAAATGCCCAGGCCGCCCAGTGCCTCGGTGATGGCACCCGCCACTTCCTGGGAGGCTTGCAGCGCCTTGTCGCTCATGGGCTGGGGTTGCCAGGATTCCTGATAATCGCCATTTTCCTGACGGTGACCGATGGGGGAGCAGTAGGTGGTGCCATCCCGGTGGCGCACGGTAAGCAGGGTGATTTCGTAATCGAAGTCCACAAAGCCCTCAACGATCACCCGCCCCTGACCGGCGCGTCCTCCGGACTGGGCATAGTCCCAGGCGGACTGGATGTCAGTTTCGGTTTTCACGGTGCTCTGGCCCTTGCCGGAGGAACTCATCACCGGTTTGACCACGCAGGGCAGACCTATCTCGGCAACAGCCTGCTGGTATTCCTCCAGGCTTTCCGCAAAGCGGTAAGGGGAGGTGGGCAGTGACAATTCTTCTGCTGCCAGGCGGCGAATGCCTTCGCGGTTCATGGTCAGTCTTGCAGCCCGGGCAGTGGGCACCACGGTAAAGCCTTCGCTTTCCAGTTGAACCAGTTCGTCGGTGGCGATGGCTTCGATTTCCGGCACGATCAGTGCCGGCTTTTCCTGTTCGACCAACTGGCGCAGGGCGGCACCATCGAGCATGTTGATGACATGACGACGCTGGGCCACCTGCATGGCCGGGGCATGATCGTAGCGGTCCACGGCGATCACTTCGCAGCCATAACGAATCAGTTCGATGGCCACTTCCCGGCCCAGTTCGCCGCTGCCCAGCAGCATGACGCGGGTGGCGGTGTCGGTAAAAGGCGTTCCGATGGATGTCATAACAGCTCTCAATGCGATTGATGGCATGATTGTAACGAAATGGGGTGCTGGTGCTAGGGCCGGCTGCGACATACCATGGCCCCGCATTGATCAGGATAGAACCATGAACGACGAAATCTGGATGCAGCGGGCGCTGGAACTGGCCCGGCAGGCTGCCGAGGCAGGCGAAGTGCCGGTGGGGGCCGTGCTGGTCCGTGATCAGCAGGTGCTGGGCGAGGGCTACAATCAACCCATCATCGCCCATGATCCCTCCGCCCATGCGGAAGTGGTGGCGCTACGTGCTGCTGCACGTGCCGAGCAGAATTACCGCTTACCGGGAAGCACGCTGTACGTGACCCTTGAGCCCTGCACCATGTGTTTTGGTGCCATGGTTCATGCCCGTGTAGCTCGTCTGGTCTATGCAGCCAAAGAGCCCCGAGCCGGGGTCTGTGAGAGTCAATTGCAGTTGCCGCAGGTGGACTTCTATAACCACAAGCTGCTGGTGGAAGGCGGGCTGCTGGCGGCGGAGAGTGCGGCCATGCTGAAGGCGTTTTTCGCGGCTCGCCGCAAGGGTTGAGATGGTGGGTAGGGTGCACTGAGCCTAAGGCGAACTGCACCACCCCGGCGTTGAATCGGTGCAGTTCGCCTTAGGCTCAGTGCACCCTACGACGAAGAGCATAAAAAAAGGGCCGGCAATGCCGGCCCTTTTTCGTTCAGGAAAAGCTCTTATTGGTACTGAGCTTCCTGGGTAGTGGCCTTCATGATGGCTTCTACGCGACGGTTCTCCGCGCGGCCTTCACTGGTGCCGTTGTCGGCAATCGGCTTCTCTTCGCCGTAGCCTTCGGTGGTGATGCGGTCAGTGCTGATGTTGAACTCTTCCACCAGTACTTTCTTCACTGCATCAGCACGCTTCTTGGAGAGCGACTTGTTGTAGCTCGCTGCGCCAGTGCTGTCGGTGTGACCTTCCAGTACCAGGTCAGCAGAGGGATACTTGCGCATCTCTTCAGCCAGACGCTCCAGGTCAGGGTAGGAAGTCTGACGCACTTCCGCCTTGTCCAGACCGAACTCAACGTACAGGGTTTCCTTAACGTCTTTCTCCAGGTACTGCTGACAGCCTTTCTCGTCTACCAGTGCGCCGGCCGGAGTATCCGGGCATTCGTCGGCACTGTTGACTACGCCGTCACCATCGTCGTCCAGTTCGCAGCCGGTTGCGTCAACCTGGGCGCCAGCCGGGGTGTTGGCACACTGATCGCGATCATCAGGTACGCCGTCACCGTCGCTGTCGGTTACCACGTTTTCAACTACCGGCGCCGGCTCTTCTTCCTTCTCGGATGCACCGATCAGGAAGTTCAGGCCTGCATAGACTTCAGCATCCCAGCGCTCGGTGCGGAAGCTGTAGTAGGGACGAGCGCCCACGTCCAGCAGGAAGTGCGGGTGCAGCAGGGTCTGGAAACCGGTTTCCAGGGTACCGATGGTTTCCTTGAAATCGTTGGAGCTGTCGCTGGTCGGCTCGGTGCGGAACTCACCGGCACCGATACCCACGTAGGGTTCGAACGCGGAGTTGCCGGCGAAGTGTTTACGCAGGCTACCGTGAGCGATGTTGATGTCTGCATCACCAATCAGGTCAGTGTTGGAGTTGTTACGCTCCCACCAACCCTGGACAGACCAGTCACGGTTGAAGCGGTAGCCCAGTTGGGCACCGGGAAGGGTTACACTGTTCTCGCTGGTGTTCTGGTCGTAGTGATCGCCGATGTCGATCCAGTTCTCACTGATGTGACCACCAAAGTAGAAATAACGCTCGGGAATTTCATCAGCAGTGACCGCAGTGGTCGCAGTGACAGATGCGCAAGCAATACTAGCCGCCAAAAAATGTTTAGCGTTCATAAGCTCCTTCCTTGTTTTGTCCAATAGGCAGTACAAACACCGGGTCAGTGTTGTGCAGCCGGTCTCCCATGTAAATCCTCACATGACAGATTAATAAAAAAATTTACAAATATGGAAATAGTTTGGTATCGGCGGAGTGGGGTTTTGTAATTATCTAGTGTAAAAGCATTACTTTTTATTTTTGAGGTACGATTTAAAGATTGCTTTTCGGCACTTCAGAACGGTCGCGTCCTTCGTTGCGGTTCTGGTAAAGCGCATAGTCGGCTTCGTTAAGCAGAGGATTGATATTGCGGCCACTGTTTTCGGTGCTGGCAACACCGATTTTGGCGCTGATTCTGACATTTTCCGGTTGTGCTTCTCCGGGTTGCGGGCTCGACAGTCTTATGCCGGCAGTGAGCGCGCGCAGACCTTCACCCATTCGGGCGGCATCATCGTAGTTAGTGTGGGGGAGTACCAGCAGGAACTGGGCGCCATCGAAGCGTCCGAACAGATCGCTTTCGCGGATTTTTTCACGGATACAATCGGCAAACAGGCGCAATGCTTTTTCACCGGTATGGCGACCGTATTCATCCAGCAACTGGGTGAAGTCGTTAATCTCCAGTAACAGAATGGAAACCGTGTAGTTATGACGTTGACTCAATGCCAGTTCTCTTTCCAGCATGCTGAGCAGGTGAGGGCGGTTGAACAGACCAGTCAGGTGGTCCTCGCGGGCCAGCTGTTGCAGCTGGTGATTCTGCCGATCCAGTGACATCAAACGGCTGGCCACCAGATAAAGTGGGGGCGGCAGCAGCATCAGCGGCAGCACGGTGGCCAGAATCAGGGCGGAAAGCCAGTCCCTCTCACCCACCACGAGAATGGCGATGCTGGTAAGGATCAGAGAGAGCAATACGGCGCTGAGTGTAATCAGCAAGGTGCCCTTGAGTGCGGTGGCACGGTCGTGCCGGCTTGTCTGCCGGGCCGATGAGGCCACCACATGGAACAGCTTGGACATGCTGTGATATCCCCGAACAAGATATTGATTTTTATCCAATCAGTATCCCGATTGCCCCGCCCAGGCGCAATAGTGGAGACGCAGTCAGGGATTGCCCAGCAGGGCCTGCTTGAGATTGCTGGAGTAGGGTTTCTCCCCGAACCAGATTGTCAGGTAGGCCTCTGCGAATTGCGCACCTTGTTCACTGGTGAGGGGATCGTTGTTGAGCAGCAATTGCAGCTGCTCGTTCTGGTAAACCATGGCGTAGGTGTCGCCATCGCCAATATCCTGATAATGGCTGTTGAATCGTTCAAAACGGGGTTTCAGCTGTTCGAACTCGCTGTCACTGAGGTTTTTCTCCAGAAAGTTCATGGCGGCCTTGGCAAAGGCATCACCGGGCACCTCCCGTTGGTAGCTGAACTCCAGTCTCATGGGGGCGGCCAGCAGGTCATCCACATTGCAGTCCTGCCGAAGCAGGCGAGCTTCACCCACGGTAATAAAGCGTAATGCCTTCACATCACTGCGGTGGCACTGCTGCCAGTCATCCGCCTGGGCAGGGCTGCCCATTACCAACAGGCAGGCCATTGAAAGGAGAAAGGAACGGGTCAGTGATCGCGTAGCCATCGTGTCATCGGTCCTAATACTGGCAAATGTTGATCCAGGCCCTGGCTGCTGTCCCAGAAATCCTGGTGGAAGAAAACCTGGCCGTCGCGGTTGAAACGCAGCTGGCTGATGCCAATGGTGCGGGACAAGCGCTCCCGACCCAGCAGGGAAAAATGCGCTTCCATGACCCAGACCAGGTAGACCTGTTGTCCGTCGCGGACCACATTCAACGGCTCCAGTGACATGTAGCTCAACCGTTCGGCGGTGGCCAGGAGGTGTTTCTGCAGAGTCTCCCTGTTCCGCACGATCACCAGGGTGTCGTTGAAATACACATCGCTGGCATAAATCTGGTCGATCCCTTCGGCGATGCGCTGATGATCCAGAGGATTGTAGAAATCAATAAAGCGGGACAGGGTGTCGTCATCAGGTTGCACAGCAACCTGGCCGTCTGCTTCCAGGCGTTCCAGAAATTGGTCGGTGTAGCCATAGGGGCCAAGCGGAGTACTACTACACCCCGTTAGTAGAACCGGTACCAGCAACACCATTGTCAAAAGTAATGATTTCATGAGGCGAGTCTGATCGCAGTCAGGTGATCCGGCTGTGAAGGAATTTCACAGGCCATTGACGAGTCGCGGTGCACTGTTCGCTGATGAAACGATTGCCTGCTCCCTTGATTATCAACTTTGTCGGCTTTCAGCTGCTGTGGGCTGCCGCGGTGTTTGGCGGTGCCAGGGAAATGTCCTGGCCTTCCTGGACGGTTTTGGCGGTGATGCTGGCCGGACAATGGTGGTTCGACCCGCGCTGGTCGAAAAATGTCGCCATGCTCTTGTGGGGGCTGGTACTTTGCCTCTTGCTTGAACCGATCTGGCTGAGCAGTGGGCTACTGGCCTATACCGGCTGGCAGCACCCCTGGTTGGCGCCGGCATGGATCTGGGCACTGTGGCTGGGGTTTGCCGTCAGTTTTCATTACAGCCTCAACTGGCTATGCGGCAGACCCTGGCTGGGAGCCGCTTTTGGTGCCATTGGCGGGGTCTTTTCGGTCACCATGGGGATGAGGCTTGGCGCTGCCAGCGCGCCCCTTGAGTGGCTGCCCATTGCGATCACCTATGGTGTGGTATGGGCGGTGGCCGTGCCGTTGCTGGCCTACGCCGCAGAACTTACCGGCGAAAAGGAACATCATCATGCCTGAGATACATTATTTGTTGCTTGTGGCCTTGCTGATTGTTGCCACCGTGTTGTGGTTACAACAACTGCAGACCCGCAATGCGGGCTGGGTGGATGTTTTCTGGTCCTGGTCTGTGGGAGTGGTCGGCCTGATCTTTCTGGTGACCGGCAGCGGAGAGGTATTGCCTCGCTGGGTTGCCGGCGCCTTGCTGTTGCTCTGGTCTGTGCGTCTGGGCAGCCATATCTTTCGACGTGTCGCCAGTGAGTCCCGGGAAGACGGTCGCTATGCGGCCATGCGCGAGGCCTTGCAGGAAAAGACCCAACCGGTTTTTCTGTTGTTTTACTGGGGCCAGGCACTGTTGGCATGGGGGTTTGCCCTCACATTCTGGGTTATTGGCAACCAGCAGGACAGCGTCAGCATAGCGGTGCTTGCCGGGGCTTGTCTGGGGGCATTGGCGATTGCCGGTGAGAGCCTTGCCGACAGACAACTGGCACGCTTCAAGCGCAAACCCGACAGCGCCGGTCGTACCTGCCGAGACGGGTTGTGGCGCTATTCCCGTCACCCCAATTACTTTTTCGAGTGGTTGCACTGGTGCAGCTACCCACTGATTGCCATTGGCGCCAGTCAGGGTGCCTGGTTGTGGTGCCTGCCAGTGGCCATGTTCGTGTTCCTGTGGTTCGTCACGGGTATCCCCTACACCGAAAAGCAGGCACTTAAATCCCGTGGCGACGATTATCGCGACTATCAACGCACCACCAGTGCGTTCTTTCCCTGGAGACCCAAAGCATGATGATTCAAATGGCGGAGTCCGGCCTGTTGCCGGATGCCCTGGTACGTTTCGGTATCCGGCGTTTGTTGGGAAAGCGGCTTGAGCAGGAGCGACAGAAGCAGCGTCGCGAGGACCTGGAAAGCGCGCTGAAACAGGGCCCGGTGGCGGTGGGTCAGGATGAAGCCAACGAGCAACATTACGAGGTGGATTCCCGGTTTTATGAGCAGGTGCTTGGCCCCTATCTGAAATACTCCAGTGCCTACTGGCCCAAGGGGGTTAACGACCTGGCTGAGGCAGAGCGCACCATGCTGGCAATGACCTGCGAGCGGGCAGAGCTGGACAACGGTCAGGATATTCTGGAAATGGGGTGTGGCTGGGGATCGCTGACCCTGTGGATGGCCGAGCATTACCCCGGTAGTCGCATAACCGCCATTTCCAACTCGGCGTCACAGAAAGCCTTCATTATGGGCCGGGCGGCGGAAAAGGGTCTGACCAATGTGCGTGTGATCACCGCCGACGCGTCCCTGTACCATCCGGATCAACCGTTTGACCGCGTGGTGTCGGTGGAAATGTTCGAGCACATGCGCAACCACACAGCGCTGATGGCGCGGATCCACGATTGGCTCAAGCCCGGCGGCAAACTGTTTATCCATGTCTTTTGCCATCGCAACCTGACCTATCTGTTTGAAGACGAAGGCAGCAGCGACTGGATGGCCCGTTACTTTTTCACCGGTGGCATGATGCCGGCCTACGACTGGTTGCCGCACTGTGCGGGCAAGCTGGAAGAAGACCAGCGCTGGGCCGTGAACGGTACCCATTATGCGCGGACCCTGGAAGCCTGGCTGGATCTGGCGGACCAGAAACAGTCCCAACTGATCCCGTTGCTGGATGAGGTTTATGGCAAGGGCGAAGGAAAGGTCTGGTTGCAACGCTGGCGCATGTTTTTCATGGCTTGTGCGGAGTTGTTTGACTATCGTGACGGGGAAGAGTGGTTCGTGGCCCACTATCTGTTTTCCCGTCCGGCAAATGCCGCCGGCTGACATTGTTGAGCATTGTGCATGAAGAAAACCGGCGTCCAGCATCGTATTACCCGTGTCTATCTGTTGCAGCTGTTGCTGATCAGTCTGACGACCGTGCTGGGCGTCTGGGCGACCGCCAACATCATTGAGCAGGTACTGGTCAAGCAGGCGCTGATCAAGGAAGCCGAGCACTACTGGTCCCTGCTGGATGACAATCCCTCTCAGCCGCGCCCGAATACCCGGCATCTGCTTGGGCTGCTGAACAGTGAAGCGGTGAACGATGACATCCCGCAGGTGCTGCAGTCTCTGCCGGACGGTTACCAGCGGGCGGACCTCGCTGGCGAACGTCCGATTGTCTATATCGAGCGTCAGGGGAATGCCCGGCTGTATCTGATTTTCGATGAGCAACGGGTATCCGTGCTGGCATTCCTGTTTGGTATCTTGCCGCTCACCGGTGTCCTTCTGGTGATCTATATCACCTCGTTCCTGGGCTGGAAAAAATCCCGCGACCTGTTGTCGCCACTGGTTCAGCTGGCGGATCGTTTGCGGCAGACTCCGGTGGAAGATCCCAGCGTTGCGCGCCCGGATCTGAGCGGTATTGATGCGGACACTGACAGCGAAGTGGCCGTGTTGGTGGCGGCCCTTGATGCCTACGCGGACAGGTTGGTGAGTTTCGTGGAGCGCGAGCGGCAGTTCACCCGCGATGCCAGCCACGAGCTGAGAACCCCGCTGGCGGTGTTTCGTGCCAACCTGGAATTACTGGTCAGTCAGATCGGGGATCGTCCGCTGATTCGTCGCATGGAAGATACCGTCGAAGACATGGAGGCGACGCTGGAAACCTTGCTGATGTTGGCGCGGACGGAACAGCGTCAGCCAGACAATGAGGATGTGATCGTCAACGACCTGGCAGTGAATCTGATGGAGCGCCTCAGCCCGCTGGCCGATCGCAAGCAGATTCGCCTGCAGGTGCGTCAGACTGCCTTGCTCACGGTGCACAGCCCGGAAGTGGCATTGACGATTGTATTAACCAACCTGGTGCGCAACGCCATCAACTACAGTGGCTCCGGTGATGTCACCATTCTGGTGGCGGAAAAAACCGTGCACGTGGTGGATTATGGCGCCGGTATGGATGCGGATGAGTTGGCGCGAATCCTCAAACCGTTCGAGCGGGGGCAAAGCCAGGAAGCCGGCCACGGTTTGGGGCTGGCGATTGTACAACGCCTCTGTGAGCGCTATCACTGGCACCTGATGGTCACCAGTGCCCCGGGGCGCGGCACGGAAGTGGCGATCCGTTTTTCCTAGCCACAAAACCCGGCAATTTTGCCTTTCAGTTCGCGCCCCTGTGCTCTGGAGTATTCGGGCGCTGCGAGTGCTGCCGGGCCTGCCAGGCAGGCCTGCAATCCGTTGGGGCGAGTCAGCAGAAAGAGGAAAGAGTGAGCCTGAAGGCGTTATACAGAGGCTCTAGCTAGCCGCTGACCAGCCGTTCCCGGTCAATGCGCACCAGCAATTGTTTGGCGTTCAAGGCATCACGAATCCGGTCTGCCACACGGTGGGACTTGGTTTCATCGGTGTCTGCCAGCATGATCCCGAAACGATTATCGCCCAGGTGGGCAATGCTGTCCTGATCCCGCAACAAGGCGGCCAGGGAATCGGCAATGGTCAGGCTGTTGCTGCCCTGTGGGGCCTGCAGATAAAGGACCGATGACTCCAGACCGAAATCCCGGCAATTGCTGGCTTCCTGTCGGCAAATGTCTTGCCAGCCTTCATGGCCCGGCAGGCCGGTATCGTCACATCGGTCCGGATGCTCCACAAAGGTGGTGAGACGTTTTTCCCTGGCTTCGCGCACCGCGTTGCTGAGCAGGAAGCTGATCAGGGCGGCCTCGTGAATCAGGGAAGTGGCGGCGTCCTGCAGGCTGTCAGACTGGGGTTGTGGATCGATGGCACAGAGAGTGCCGAATTTGCGGTTGTCGCTATCGACCAGTGGCAGCCCCACATATGCCTGGATATTCAACGGATTGTTCCGTGACAACGACGCATGGTCGGGGTGCGCACAGGCATCGGGAAAAATAGCCGGACGGCCTTTCTCCACCACCTCACCACAGTAATTCTGGCGCCAGTTCAGTCGATAACCCCGATGCAGCCGGTAATGCCGATCTTTGAGTCGCAAGATAACCAGCTCGTCACCGACCAGGCGGGTAATCATCCATGTGGTCATCCCGAAGCGTTTCTGCAGCTCTTCAAGATGCGCATCGAGCAGGGCATTGCAGGACGAGAAGTGTGGGAGATGAAGAATATTAGCGGGCATAGGGACCGGGAATATTGCAAATTTTGCGTATTCTCTGGTCCCCTGGATGAAAACTACAAGCCCTGCAAGACGGACGGCGGGTTTTTTCTGCCAATCAACCTGCGCTGGGCCGGTCTTCCTGAATGCTGAAACCTACACCGGGTAGAGTGTTCAGAAGAGCGTTATCGAAGGGCTTGTCCACGGCCTTGCGCAGGTTGTAGAGATGGCTGCGCAGTGCGTCTGAATCCGGTACCAGATCCCCCCAGAGCTCGTGTTCCAGCTGTTCACGGCTAACCACGCGGGGGGATTCGCGCATCAGGATACGCAGAATACGGAAGGCGGTGGGGGACAGTTTCAGTAACTGACCGTCCCGGCGAACTTCCTGGCGGGCCGGGTCCAGTTCCAGGTCTGCCACCTGCAAGGTGTTGGCGGTCACTTCGCGGCGCTGTCGACGAATCAGTGCAGAGACCCGTGCTGCCAGCTCCGGCAGGGCAAAGGGTTTGACGATGTAATCATCGCCACCTCGGTCGAAGCCTTCCAGCTTGTCTTCCAGCTGGTCACGGGCGGTCATGAAAATCACCGGCAGGTCCAGGGCCAGATCCTTGCGCAGGTACTGGCAGAAGCTGTAGCCGTCTTCCCCGGGCAGCATCACATCCAGCAGCATCAGATCATAGTGATGCTCCTGAACCAATTCGCGGGCCAGACTGGTGTTGCCGGCATAGTCCACCGTGGCACCTTCCTGTTCCAGAAATTCCACCACGGTCTGGGCCAGTTGGCGATGGTCTTCCACGAGTAAGATGGACAGGTTTTCCACAGGGTCTCTCCTTTGCAGTTATGCCCATCATCAGGCCCCAGTCGTCAACGAGCCGTCAAGGTTCTTCACGCTCGTCGGTTTTTTTATCAGTCAGTGAGGGCGCCGGTGCGGGCAAAACGCTGACGGTAATGGCTGGGAGACAGGCCGGTATGGCGCTTGAACAGACGGGAAAAGCTGCTCACGTCCTGGTAGCCAACCTGTTCGGACAGTTTTGCCAGGTTATTGGTGCCGCGCTCCAGCATCTTGCGGGCTGCCTCGATGCGTACCCGCTGAAGATATTGCAGCGGAGGCTCGCCCAGGGTGGTGGTAAAGCGGCGCTGCAGCTGGCGGGGGCTCAGGTGGACCATTTCAGCCAGCTGGCCCAGGCTGGTGCTTTGCTTGTAGTGCTCATGAATCCAGGCCTGAATGGTCTGCACCTGATCGTCCTGGTGGTAGCTGTGGGCGGGCAGGCCGGCGTAGATACTTTGCAAGTCATTACGTACATCAATCACAAAGGCGCGGGCCAACTCCCGGGCAAGGTCGGCCCCACAATAACGCTCCACCAGCAGGATGGTCAGATCCCGCCAGGCGGTGCCGCCGCCGGCGCAGAAAATATTGCCATCACGGGTGATCAACTCGCGCTCGTTGAGTTTGACCTGCGGATAATGATGCCGGAACTGCTGACTGAAACCCCAATGGGTCGTCGCGGTCTTGCCGTCCAGCAGGCCGGCCTCTGCCAACAGGAAGGCACCGGTACAGTTGCTGGCCAGATCCGCGCCCCCCTGATAAAGAAACCGCAACCAGGGCAGCGCCTCCTGTTCCTGGGTCAGTACGGTTTCCAGCTTGCCGCCGATGGTTGGCACGATCACCAGGTCAGCCTGATCCAGTTGCTCCAGGGAGCAGTCCACTGCCATGCGGATGCCGTTGGTACAGCGCACCGGATTGCCGCCCCGGGAGACAACCTTGACCTCGAATTGCCGATTCAAGGGTTGATCATGTATCCGGTTCCAGGTCACCCCGGTCAGGTTGAACAAATCCACCACCCCGGTCAGAGCAGAGGCAAAAACGCCATCGAAGGCTAATACGGCTACTCGATACATCGTGTCGTATTCCACCATGAATAAGTCATAGGCGACAATGCCAGACGAGCAGGGGGAATGGCAAGCTGTTCCACCTGAATTAACCGGAGCCAAGCCGTGAGTGATGTGATTCTCGACCGTCGTGATCTCAGTTTTCAGTTGTTCGAGGTGCTGGATACCGACACCCTGTTTCAACGTCCGCGTTTTGCGGAACACAGTCGCGAGACGGTTGAGGCCGCACTGGATACCGCCGAGAAACTGGCCCGGGAAAAATTCGCCAATCACAACAGCCTGGCGGACAAGGAAGAACCCTCCTTTGTGGACGGCAAGGTGGTAATGCGTCCGGAAGTCAAAGAGGCCTTCGACGCTTATATCCATGCGGGTTTCCTGTCTTCGCGGGCCAGCTTTGAAGAAGGGGGCATGCAGTTGCCGGAGATCGCTGCGGCGGCCTGTAAAGGCATGTTCACCTGTGTGAATCCCAGCTCCACCGGCTATGCGTTTCTGACAGCAGCAGCGGCCAATGTGATTCGCAGTTTTGCCAGCGATACGCTGAAATCACAGTTTCTGACGCCGATGATGGCGGGGCGTTTTACCGGCACCATGGCATTGACCGAACCCCATGCCGGCTCCTCCCTGGCGGACATCCGCACCCGTGCGGTGCCCCAGGATGACGGCAGCTATCGCCTCAAGGGCAACAAGATCTATATCTCCGGCGGTGACAACGAGTTGGCGGAGAATATTGTGCATCTGGTGCTCGCCAAGATACCCGGCGGTCCGGAAGGCGTGAAAGGCATTTCCCTGTTTGTGGTTCCCAAGTATCGCCTGGATGCGGATGGCAATCCCGGCGAACGTAACGACGTGATACTGGCCGGGCTGATTCACAAACTCGGTTATCGCGGCACCACCAGCACGGCGCTGACGTTCGGTGATAATGATGATTGTCACGGCTATCTGGTCGGTGAACCCCACCAGGGGTTGCGTTACATGTTCCAGATGATGAACGAAGCTCGGGTCGGGGTCGGGTTTGGGGCTGCCGTGCTGGGCTATCGGGGCTACCGCTTTGCGCTGGATTACGCCCGGGATCGCCTGCAGGGTCGTCACCCGGACGATGCGGATTTCAGCAAACCACAGGTGCCGATCATTGAACATGCGGACGTGAAGCGTCTGCTGCTCACCCAGAAAGCCTATTCGGAAGCGGCCATTGCCATGAGTCTGTATGGCTATCGTCTGGTGGATGATATCGAGACCGGTGACGAGGCCGCGGCGAAAGAGGCGCACCTGTTACTCGATCTGCTGACGCCGGTATTGAAAAGCTGGCCCTCGGAATTTGGTGTCAAAGCCAACGACATGGCCATTCAGGTATTCGGTGGCGCCGGTTACACCCAGGAGTACCCGGTGGAACAGGTTTGGCGGGACAACCGACTCAACCCGATCCATGAAGGCACCACCGGTGTGCAGGGCATGGACCTGCTGGGACGCAAGGTGTGGATGGCCAATGGCAAGGGCCTGCAACTGCTGGCCCAGCGTATGCTGGCCGACATAGACAACACCACAGACGAACGCTGCCAGCCTTTTGCACAGGCCTTGAAAGCCATGTTGCCGCGTATTGAAGCGGCTACGACAGTTGCGGGCAAGCTGATGGCAGAGCAGGGGCCGCGCATGGCGCTGTCCAACGCCAATGCCTATCTGCAACTGATGGGGCATACCGTGGCGGCCTGGATGTGGCTGCGACAAGCCAATGCGGCCGCTGCGCTGGAGGCTCCCGAAGACCATAATTTTGCGCAAGGAAAATTGCAGGCGGCACAGTATTTCTTTCACTGGGAGCTACCCCGGGTTGAACTGGACGCGCAACGGCTTATCAGTGCGGACAACACCTTTATCAAGATGGAAGATCACTGGTTCTGACAGCGCAATCTTGTGTGCCTATCGTCATCAGGCTCGGGACCTGCCTCGGCAGGAATAGCTATGACGGTATTTTCAAGCCTCCTCTGCGGAGGCTTTTTTTTGGTTAAACACCGGCCGATTTCCAAAATGTAGGGTGCACTGAGCCTAAGCGAACTGCACCATCAAACGCCCGATTGGTGCAGTTCGCTTAGGCTCAGTGCACCCTACGAATAAAGGAAGGTTTTCGTGGACTCGAAGCGATGCAGGGCGGCCTTGCAAAAACAAATACCCCAAACAAAAAGAGCCCGGCAATGCCGGGCTCTTTTTCGCTGTTAACTATTAATTGTTAACTATTCACTGCCTTTCTCACTCTTCCCATTTGCGCAGTACCAGACTGGCATTGGTGCCACCAAAACCGAAGCTGTTGCTGAGTACAGTGGTTGGGCCTGTGTCCTTGCCTTGCACAAGAATCGGCAAGCCTTCCGCTTTCTCGTCCAGCGTCTCGATATTGGCGCTCAGGGCGGTGAAGTTGTGCTGCATCATCAGCAGGCTGTAGATGGCTTCGTGGACACCCGCCGCGCCGAGGCTGTGGCCGGACAGGCTCTTGGTTGAGCCGATGGACGGACAGTTATCGGCAAAGACCTCACTGATGGCTTTCAGCTCGGCCACATCCCCCACCGGGGTACTGGTGCCGTGGGCATTAATGTAATCCACCTGCCCCTCCACGGTGGCCAGGGCCTGGCGCATGCAGCGGGCGGCGCCTTCGCCATTGGGGGCAACCATGTCATGGCCGTCGCTGGTGGCGCCGTAGCCAATCACTTCCGCGTAGATGGTTGCGCCGCGGGCCTTGGCGTGCTCCAGCTCTTCCACGACCACCATGCCGCCACCGCCGGCGATGACAAAGCCGTCACGGCTGGCATCGTAGGCCCGGGAAGCGGTTTCCGGGGTGTCGTTGTACTTGCTGGACAGGGCGCCCATGCCGTCAAACAGGCAGCTCAGCGTCCAGTGTTCTTCTTCGCCGCCGCCGGCGAACACCACATCCTGTTTGCCCAGCTGGATCTGTTCCACTGCGTTGCCAATACAATGCGCGCTGGTGGCGCAGGCGGAGGCAATGGAATAGTTGATCCCCTTGATCTTGAACGGGGTGGCCAGGCAGGCCGAGACGGTGGACGCCATCACCCGGGGAACCATGTAAGGCCCCACACGCTTGACGCCACGGTTGCGGGCGATATCCGCCGCTTCAACCTGGTTAAAGGACGAGTGGCCACCGGAGCCGGCGATCAGGCCGGTTCGCTCGTTGCTGACCTGGTGCTCTTCCAGACCGGCATCGGCGATGGCCTGTTGCATGGCGATGTAGGCGTAGGCAGCGGCATCCCCCATGAAACGGCGGGGTTTGCGGTCAATGAAGTCGTCCAGCGCGATCTCCGGCGTGCCGGCAACATGGCTGCGCATACCGAGCTCTTTGTAGTCTTCCTTGAAGCGAATGCCGGAACGGCCCTCGCGCAAGGACCGGGTGACGCTGTCGGTATCGTTGCCCAGGCAGGAGACAATGCCCATTCCTGTGATGACTACGCGGCGCATGATTGACTCCTAAAATCCGTCGGTGGAAGTGAACAGGCCCACGCGCAGGTCTTCGGCAAGGTAGATCTCCTTGCCGTCCACGCTGACGGTGGCATCGGCGATGCCCAGAATCAGCTTGCGGGAAATCACCCGTTTCACGTCCAGCTTGTAAGTGACTTTCTTGGCGGTGGGCAGAATCTGCCCGGAAAATTTCACATTGCCCACGCCCAGGGCCCGGCCACGTCCCGGGTGGCCCAGCCAGCCAAGCAGAAAGCCCAGTAACTGCCAGGTAGCATCCAGGCCCAGGCAACCGGGCATCACCGGGTCGCTCTCGAAGTGGCATTCGAAAAACCACAGGTCCGGGCGAATATCCAGCTCGGCAATAATTTCGCCTTTGCCGTACTTGCCGCCTTCATCACTGATGTGGGTGATACGATCCATCATCAGCATGTTGGGCAAGGGCAGACGGGCATTGCCGGGCCCGAAAAGCTCACCGTGTGCGCAGGCAAGCAGATCCTCGCGATCGTAGGAGGATTTCTGTTCTGTTGTAGTGCTCAAAGTCTTACTCCGTGAAGGCCTGATGGCGCATTCCGAGTATATGGATGATTTATGACGTTTTATCTTCACCGATATGACACGGTGTCATGATCGAACGCATACTAGCAAAGCCAAGTGAAAGCATACGAATAGCAAGCGTCTCAAAATATGTCGAAAGGATGGCTTTACCGAAAATGACCGATGAACGGACAATAAAGACGCCTGTCTATGATACCCATGAGTCAATTGCGGCTCGGGAGCCTGTGAAAATCGCCTTGCGCTGTTCAACGGCTCCCCCCACGCCACGGACTTGCAATTGCCGGACCATGTACCGATGCTATGCGCGCCGGACCGCGCGTAATGGCGGTTTGACAGGCATCGGACAGTAAAAAAGCGGATTGAGGAGCTCTCGTGGCGGCAGAAATCGGGCATCTATCCCTGTGGTTGGCACTGGCTGCAGCCCTGTGTTTATCGGTATTCCCGTTGGTGGGAGTGCAGCGCAATATCCTCGCCCTGCAATGGTACGCCCGGCCTCTTGCCTGGGTGCAATGGCTGGCCCTGACCCTTTCCATGGTCTGCCTGGGCTACAGCTTCTATATTAACGACTTTTCCGTGGCCTACGTGGCCAATCACAGCAATTCCGCCTTGCCCGTGGCCTACCGGCTGTCCGCTATCTGGGGCGGGCATGAGGGCTCGCTGCTGCTGTGGGGCTGGATGCTGGGCGGCTGGGCGGCCATGGTGGGGGTGCTCAGTCGCAGCGTGCCGCTGGCCATGGTGGCCCGTGTCTTGTCTGTCATGGGCATGATCTCGGTGGGCTTCCTGTTGTTCATGCTGCTCACGTCCAATCCGTTTGATCGCGTGCTGCCCTGGTTCCCGCTGGACGGGGCAGACCTGAACCCACTGCTGCAGGATCCGGGGCTGATTATTCATCCGCCCATGCTTTATATGGGCTATGTGGGTTTTTCCGTGGCTTTCGCTTTCGCCGTGGCCGGCTTGCTGGCCGGGAATCTGGATCCGGCCTGGGCGCGCTGGGCCCGGCCGTGGACCACCGTGGCCTGGAGTTTTCTCACCGTCGGTATCGCGTTGGGTTCCTGGTGGGCCTATTACGAGCTGGGCTGGGGTGGCTGGTGGTTCTGGGACCCGGTGGAGAATGCCTCCCTGCTGCCCTGGCTGGCCGGGACCGCCCTGATCCACTCCCTGGCAGTGACGGAAAAACGTAACCTGTTCCGGGCCTGGACGGTGCTGTTGGCGATCATTGCCTTTTCCCTGAGCCTGCTGGGCACCTTCCTGGTGCGTTCCGGTGTGCTCACATCCGTCCATGCCTTTGCTAACGACCCCGAGAGGGGGGCGTTCATCCTGGGATTCCTGATCGTGGTCGCCGGTGGTGCACTGACGCTGTTTGCGGTCCGCTCTTCCACCCTGACAAACAACAAGGGCTTCAAGCCGGTGTCCCGGGAAGCCTTTTTGCTGGGCAACAACCTGATCCTGCTGACCGCCACCTTTGTGGTGCTGGTGGGAACCATTGCGCCGTTGTTCTTTGAGGCCCTGGATCTGAAAATTTCCATTCGAAGCCCCTATTTCAATGGATTCTTTGTGCCGCTGACCATGGCGTTGATTGTGCTCATGGTCCCGGGCGTATTCAGTAACTGGAAGCGTCAGGATGGCCGCGTGCTGGTCAAGCGGATGGCCATGCTGGCACCGGCAGCGGTGATTGCCGGCTGGTTCGGCTCCCGATTGCCGGAGCCATCTCCCTGGCAAGGTGTCCTGGCGATCATGCTGGCGTTGTATCTGGTGTTTGCCCACGTGGATGATGTGGTGCGTCGTGCCAGGGCCTATGTTCAGGGATTCTTTACCGGCCTGCGCAAACTGGGACGGGCTTACTGGGGCATGGTGTCGGCGCACTGCGGACTGGCGGTGATGGTGGCTGGTATCACCCTGGTGAGTTTCCATGAAGTGGAGAGAGATATCCGCATGGGTCCCGGAGACCGGGCCAGTATCGGCGAATACGCTTTTGTCTTTGATAGCCTGGACAACTACCAGGGGCCCAACTTTGATTCCACCCGAGGCCATTTCCAGGTTTCCTACCAGGGTGAGCCCGTGGTGATTTTGCACCCGGAAAAAAGAACCTATCACGCCAGCGGCCAGATCATGACCGAAGCTGCCATCGATGCGGGTTTCTGGCGTGACCTTTATGTGGCCATGGGCGAGCCCCTGGATGATGGCAATGCCTGGGCGGTGCGCATTTATTTCAAACCGGGTATCCGCTGGATATGGCTGGGTTCACTGATCATGGCGTTTGGTGGTGTGCTGGCGCTGTCGGATAAACGCTACCGGCGCTTGCGTTTTACCAACGGGGAAAAGGAAGCGACCAATGAAAGCTAATTCTCCCTGGGTATTCCTGCCGCTGGTCGGCTTCGTGTTGCTGGCGGTGTTGTTGGCCAGCGGCCTGGGGCGTGACCCGCAGGAATTGCCCTCGGCACTGGTGGGCAAACCGGTGCCGAGTTTCAGCTTGCCGTCGCTGATGACCGACGAGACCCTGACGCAGGACTCTCTCAAGGGGCGTTGGCAGTTGCTCAACGTGTGGGCCACCTGGTGCCCCACCTGCTATATAGAACATCCTTTCTTGCTGGAACTGGCCGCCCGGGGCGTTGCCATTGCCGGCCTCAACTATAAGGATGAAAGTGATCCGGCCCGTCAGTATCTGGCGGAGCACGGTAACCCCTTCACCCATGTGATCGTGGATGCGGATGGGCAGTTGGGTCTGGATCTGGGCGTTTACGGCGCACCGGAAACTTTCCTGATCAATCCTGACGGCGAGATTGTGCTGCGCCACGCCGGTGACCTGAATGCCCGTGTCTGGAAGGAAAAATTTGTGCCCTTGCTGGAACAGAACCAACCGGGGGGGGAGGCATGACACGGATGCTGCGAATTGTTTTTCTGCTTGGCATTTCCCTGTCGGCCATGGCCGCCACGGATATCTATCAATTCGAAACCCCGGAACAGGAACAGCGGTTTCGGGTTTTGCTGGATGAATTGCGTTGCCCCAAATGCCAGAACCAGAGCCTTGCGGATTCCGATGCTGGCATTGCCCAGGATATGCGCGCCCGGGTCGAGATCATGATCAAGGAAGGCAAAAGCAACGACGAGATCGTCGACTATTTTGTGGCCCGCTACGGCGATTTTGTCAGCTACCGTCCCCCGGTAACGCCGACCACCTCCATTCTCTGGCTGGCGCCATTGCTGCTACTAGGCAGTGGTGCAGTGATCATCGTGCTGTTGTTGCGCCGGGCCAGTGCCCGGGTGGATGACAGTGATGAGGGCGGTGAGGAAAGCGACATGAATCAGCGGGGAGACCGTTAATGGTGTGGATAGTGATTTCGGTGGTCCTGCTGGTCGCCCTCGGCGCCCTGATATGGCTGCTGTGGCAACGCGAAGCCCGCAAGGCGGGCAAGGTAATGCGTGGAGCCATTGGCATCCCGCTGGTCGTGGTGCTGTTGGCGGCTCTCGGGTACGGCCTGATCGGTTATAACGAACACACCAATGACTGGCTTGCCGACCAACAGGAATACCGCGACGTGGCCCGCGCCATTATCGCCGGTGAGTCTCCGGAGCGTGCCGCCTCGGAGGTGCCGGTGGGCGCCCTGGTGCGAGTCCTGCAGGCAGAGTTGGTAAAAGAGCCGTCCGCCATGGGCTGGTATGCGCTGGGCTCGCTGTACGATCAACTCGGCGCCCCGGAGCAGAGTGAGGAAGCGGCCCGCAAGGCGTTGGCCATGAGTCCGCAGGAGCCCGCCATGCACTTGCTGCTGGCCCGGGCGCTGATTCAGAAAGCCGGTGGCAAACTGACGGACCCGGCCCTGGCAGAGCTGCGTTGGGTGCTGGCCCGGGAACCTGCCCATGACGGTGCCTGGATGATGCTGGCCATGTCTGCGGATCGGGCCGGGCGCTATGACCTGGCCGAGCAGGGCTGGCAAGCGCTTTTGTCGCGCCACAGTGAGGGTGAAACCGGTGATCTGTTGCGACGCGGTCTGGAAAATGCCCGCCAGCAAAAGGCGCGACAGGAAAAGTTTGCCGGGATTCAGGCGGTGGTCGAGGCGGACGATCTGCCCGCAGGCGGCACCGTCTTTGTCTATCTTCGTGAGGCCGGCAGCAGTGGCCAGCCGCTGGCGGCCCGCCGCCAGGTGGTTCCCCATTTCCCGGCCACCGTGTCGCTGTCGGCCCGGGACTGGCTGCAACGCTATCCGGATGACTCGGCGGCGCTGGTCATAGGCGCCCGTTACACCCCGGCGCCAGGCGGCGGCGTGGATCAGGCTGCCATCATGGCTCAGGTCAAAACCCTTGAACTACCCCAGAAGAGTCCAGCCACGCTGGTTCTCGAACGCCCCTGAGCCCGTCCTTTCACAGGGGTGCTACCAAGGTAGCACCCTCCAATCACTTGTGAAGAACGGGGCCTCAGGGTAAAGTTGCACCCCTTCGGAGGCCCCTGAATGGGCCAAACGGAAGGTTCTGCAACAAATTCGTGTCGTCAAAGTGCCCGCCTGGCGTTAAAAAGCCCGAACCCGTTATCCGGTTCTGTGCCTTATCGCCTTGATTGGAGCGCTTGCCTGGCTCCCTTGTGACAGAACGTTTCTTTTGGCGCATTGGAGCCTTTTCGACCACAGAACGATGGAGAATCCTATGCGTGTCATCCTGCTTGGTGCCCCCGGTGCGGGCAAGGGCACCCAGGCGCAGTTCATCAAGGAACAGTTCAATATTCCTCAGATTTCCACTGGTGACATGCTGCGCGCTGCTGTTAAAGCAGGCACTCCCCTGGGTTTGGAAGCCAAGAAAGTGATGGATGCCGGTGGTCTGGTGTCCGATGACATCATTCTGGGCCTGGTCAAAGAGCGCATCAGCGAAGACGACTGTGCCAACGGTTTTCTGTTCGATGGTTTCCCGCGCACCATTCCCCAGGCGCAAGCGCTGGTAGAGCAGGGCGTGGATATCGACTTCGTGGTCGAAATCGATGTGGACGATGAGGAAATCATTGAACGCCTGAGCGGTCGTCGCGTTCATCCTTCCTCCGGACGGGTTTACCACATCAAATACAACCCGCCGAAGGAAGACGACAAGGACGATGAAACCGGTGAAGAACTGGTTCAGCGTGATGACGACAAGGAAGAAACCGTCCGCAAGCGTCTGGAAGTGTATCAGTCTCAAACCCGTCCGCTGGTGGACTTCTACCAGGATCTGGCCAAGAAAGACGATGCCAAGGCGCCCCGCTACGTGCGTGTGGCCGGTGTTGGCTCCGTGGATGATATCCGCAGCCGAGTGCTGGACGCTCTGCAAGACTGATCCTTGCTTAGGTGTCAGACTGAAAAAGGGAAGCCCGCGGGCTTCCCTTTTTTGTTGGCGGAGGCTCCACGGGCTCTCGCCGGTACCCCGGGAGAGTCCTCCCGGAAACCTCTGCCATGTCCGCGAATGCGTCCGGAAAAGATGCCACGCCGGTCGGCAGGTTTCTTGACGAGTGGCGACAACAGAAAAAATTGCATACTCATGGCGCGATTGTGCGAGTCAGAAAAGCCTGCGCTTGAGCGAAGTGGCTTCACGGTGGCTCAGCCATGAGGGTTATTCCTCTCCCTCTCTCATTTCCTTTTGTCATGTCCTCGACGGTTGTGCGCTGCACTGCGATTACGCCCCTGTCGCCTGCCTAAACGACATCTTGCTGGGGTCGCCATAATCTTGAGCCGGGATGTTTCCTGGCCCCTGTGTAAAAAGGCAAGCCTGATAGCGTTCCGTGCACTGTCATTGTCCACGGGGTGCTGCCCATGATCGTGCATTCTCTTTTCGGCGAATTTTCAGCAGCAATCGAGAATGTAACCTTTCTACACAAGGACTCGGCCAGTCGGCTGCTCCCGGGCCTGCGAGTCACACCGTAACGGGATAGCAGGGCAGGGGCGTTTTTTCTTTTCCCTGTTTCGCAATGTCACCGTCGCCGTACATCTTTGTGCCAACACCCTGTGCCGATCGGTGTTGTTGCCATGGTGCATTGAATGATCTCGATCGCGATTTTATTTAATAAAACGGCCCAAAAGCGCAGAAAAATATTCCTGACGGCTTTTCAGATGTGCCAGTCAGGCTGACAGAGGAGGGCCGGAAAATGTTTTTTAAGAAACAGAAAAGGAATCAAAAAAGCGATGTCAGCAAATACGAAAAGCGCTAAATGAAAAAAACAAAAACGAATTGGTCAAATAATGTACCAACTGATTTTTTTTTATGCTATTTTTCGAATTGTCGCAGTACTGATGACAACGCCATAGCTTAGGAGATCAATCATGGCTCGAGCAAAGAAAGCCGCCGCTAAAAAAACTGCGGCGCGTAAGCCCGCAGCAAAGAAGGCAACCGCTGCCAAGGCACCGGCTCTGCCGAAGTCCGTCACTAATGCCGAATCCAAGGTGAAGCTGCAGCAGAAAGCCGTGGACCAGGCGCAGAAAAAAGCTGAACAGACACAGACCAAACTGGACAAGCACCGCGCCAAGATCGATACCGAAAATGGCAAGCTGTCGAAAATGCGCGCTGACCTTGCTGCCAAGCGCGATAAGGCGAAGGCGTCTTCCACCGCTGCCGCCAAGCGTGCAGTGGATACAGCACGTGGTCGCATGAATACCGCTCGTTTGAAACTGCAGGATCTGCGTGGTGAAGCCAAGCTGATTCGTGCTGAAATCCAGGCGTCCAAGAAAGTGGTCACCCGTGAGGTGAAAAAGCTCCGTACCGCTGAGCGCAATCTGAAGACCAAGTTGCGCGAACACGAGCGCAAACTGGCGAAGAAAGCCAAAGCCGAGCAGAAAAAAGCCGAGCAGAAAGCGAAGGCCGCTGCCAAGAAAGCAGCAGCCAAAGCCAAGCGCGCGGTAAAGAAAAAAACCACCACGCGTAAAAAGGCGGCTACCCGCAAGGCCCCTGCCAAGAAAGCTGCCACCCGTAAGGCGCCTGCCAAGAAAACCGCAGCCAAGCGCAAGCCTGCTGCCAAAAAAGCGGCCGCTCGCAAGACACCGGCCCGCAAGAAAGCGGCCAGCAAGCGTCCAGCGGCCAAGAAATCGTCCTGATCCCCTGATCCGGACTTTCTGAAAAAAGCCCCGCCATCGCGGGGCTTTTTTTGTCGAAATACCAGGGTCTTTCCAATCCGTAGGGTGCACTGAGCCTCAGGCGAACTGCACCGATCCGGCGCTTGATGGTGCAGTTCGCCTGAGGCTCAGTGCACCCTACGCAATCGGCGGCGGTCAGGGGGCCCCCCCCTGGCTCCTTGTCCTGAGTCACCGCCAGCCTTCCTTATGCCTGTCCCGGGCAGCCCCAATCAGGTCTCCTCGGGCCACTCCCGTTGATCTCTACGGTGTGTCCCCCTAAGAGGGGAGAGGAAAAGCAAAAAAATGCCCAATGACCGGCCTGACCACGACGAAGTGCTGGCAGGCCAATGATTCCATATCTGAAAGCAGTTGATAATGATTCGCGTTAGGGTTAGCATGCCCACTAGAGATTGAGGGATGGCATTCTTATGTACGTATGCATTTGTAAGGGCATTACTGACAACCATATACGGGAAGCGGTCGGCAACGGCTGCGACAGCCTGCGTGATCTTCGTCGGGAACTTGGGGTTGGAAGTCAGTGTGGTAAATGTGCCCGTCATGCCCGCCAAGTGATGCGTGAAGCCCGTAGCGCCAACGAGGCACCCTCTTTCTCGCACTCTTCCTCTGACGGTGTGGTGGTCTACTGGCCCCAAACCGCATAACTAATCGTTCTCATTTACATAAGCGCTTGTATTGCAAGCGCTTTTTTGCATTCCTGCCTTGTCTCTGTCATCTGCTTGCTGAACAATGGGGGTTAACCCAAGTTTAGACACAAGTTCATCGGACGGAGACAACCCCATGAAAGGCGACGCCAAGGCGATTGAGTACCTGAACCGGGCACTCGGCAACGAGCTCGTGGCCATCAACCAGTACTTCCTGCATGCCAAAATGTACAAGGACTGGGGCCTCCAGGCGCTGTATGAAAAGGAATACCACGAGTCCATCGATGAAATGAAACACGCGGACTGGCTGGTAGAGCGTATTCTCTTTCTGGAAGGCATCCCCAACCTGCAGGACCTGGGCAAGCTGATGATTGGTGAAAACACCAAAGAGATGCTCGAGTGCGACCTCAAGCTGGAAAAGATGGCGGTACCGGACCTCCGCGAAGGCATCGCCTACTGCGAATCCATTCAGGATTACATCAGCCGTAACCTGCTCAAGGACATCCTGGAATCCGAGGAAGAGCACATCGATTGGCTGGAAACCCAGCTCAGCCTGATCAACCTGGTGGGCATCGAAAATTACCTGCAAAAACAAATGGAAACCGCAGAAGACTGATTGCTGAAGTTTTAAGCGACTGGCGCTTGACTCCCAGCAGGGCTTTCGGAATAATGCGCAGCCTCTCGGGGCGATACAGCAACGAGACATGCACCGGTAGCTCAGTTGGATAGAGCAACTGGCTACGAACCAGTAGGTCGGGGGTTCGAATCCTCCCCGGTGCGCCATATCCCTAAAAGGGCCCGCTAATCAGCGGGCCCTTTTTCGTTTCAGCCAGAAAAAATAAACACGCCTCAAGGTATGAAGCCGGCGGCCTGGCCCGCTGACCCGCATGAATTGATCAAATTGATCACCCTTGTTGTACTCAAGCCTCATTGCAGATTGTCGACAATCCCTCTACATTCCCAGAAATCGACGAGAGATAATCGGAAATATCCCGAATACCACCCGGGAGCCTTCCGGGCGCCTGCTGACACGGCGGGCTGGCCCGCTCTCGCCCGCGGTAATGCAAACCGCCACCGGAACCGTAAAGGAGTGTTCCATGAACACACTGATGGCCCAGGGCCTGGAGCTCATGCTGGTCGGCATGGGCGTAGTCTTTACCTTTCTGATTATTCTCGTGGCCGTGACATCCCTGATGTCCGCACTGGTAAAACGTTTCGGACAAGCGCCCGCAGACGTCCCTGCGCCGGCTACCTCTGCACCTGCAGCAGCGCAACCGTCTCCCGCGGTGATCAAAGCCATTGAGTTGGCGGTGCGTCAGCACCGGCAGTCCCAGTCATAACCGGAATTTCTCCATGAGTGATCACAAGCCTCTGGGCATCACCGATGTGGTGCTCCGCGACGCCCATCAGTCCCTGTTTGCCACACGCATGCGTCTGGACGACATGCTGCCGATTGCCGCTGAACTGGACGAGATCGGTTTCTGGTCCCTGGAATCCTGGGGCGGCGCGACTTTTGATGCCTGCATCCGTTATCTGGGCGAGGACCCCTGGGAGCGTATCCGCGAACTGAAAAAGGCCATGCCCAACACGCCGCAACAGATGTTGCTGCGCGGACAGAACCTGCTGGGCTACCGCCACTACGCCGACGATGTGGTCGACGCCTTTGTGGAACGCGCCGCCGAAAACGGCGTGGACGTGTTCCGGGTGTTCGATGCCATGAACGACATGCGCAACATCGAGCGCGCCATCGCCGCCGTGATCAAGCAGGGCAAACATGCCCAGGGCACCATCGCCTACACCGTCAGCCCGGTGCATACCCTGGATATGTGGGTAGAGCAGGGCAAGGTGATTGAACAGATGGGCGCCCACTCCGTGGCGATCAAGGACATGGCCGGCCTGCTGCGCCCCAATGTGGCCTTTGAGCTGGTCAGCCGCCTCAAGCAGGCGCTTTCCATTCCGGTGCACATGCAGTGTCACGCCACCACCGGGCTGTCCACTGCCACCGCACTGAAAGCCGCCGAGGCCGGCATTGATAATGTGGACACCGCCATCTCGTCCATGTCCATGACCTACGGCCACAGCCCCACCGAGTCCGTGGTGGCCATGCTGGAAGGCACCGACCGTGACACCGGCCTGGATTTGAAAAAACTCAATCGTATCGCTGGCTACTTCCGCGAAGTGCGCAAGAAGTATGCGAAATTCGAGGGCAGCCTGCGCGGCGTGGATGCGCGCATCCTGGTGGCCCAGGTGCCCGGCGGCATGCTTACCAACATGGAAAGCCAGCTGAAAGAGCAGGGCGCCACCGACCGCTTCGACGAAGTGCTGCAGGAAATTCCTGCAGTTCGCGAAGACCTGGGATTTATTCCCCTGGTCACGCCCACCTCCCAGATCGTCGGCACCCAGGCGGTGCTCAATGTGCTCTCCGGCGAACGCTACAAGGCACTGAGCAAGGAAACCCGTGGCGTATTGCGTGGCGAATACGGCGCCGCCCCGGCGGCCTTCAATACCGAGTTGCAGGCCCGCGCCCTGGACGGCGACGAGCCCATCACCTGTCGCCCGGCGGATCTGATCGACGACGAGATGGACAGCCTGATCCGTGAAGTGGAAAACCTGGCCGGCGAAAAAAATCTGACGCTGGCGGATGGCGAGCGCCGCATCGATGACGTGCTGACTTACGCGCTTTTCCCGCAGATCGGCCTGCGTTTCCTGGAGCACCGTGGCGACGCCTCGGCATTCGAGCCGGTGCCGGATGGCCAGACGGCCCCCGTGGCGGGTAACAGCGAGGGTGTTTATACCGTGGAGGTGGATGGCCGGGAGTACACCGTCAAAGTCAGTGACGGCGGTGACGTGACCGGTATCAAGGCACTCGGCGAAAGTGCAGGGGCAACCCAGCCCAACCCGCCGGTGGTCCACAACCCGTCCCAGAGCACGCCGATCCCGGCGCCCCTGGCGGGCAACATCTTCAAGGTGTTGGTGAAACCCGGTGACCGGGTCACCGAAGGGCAGAAGATCATGGTGCTGGAAGCCATGAAAATGGAAACCGACGTATCCAGCCCGGAAGCGGGCATTGTCACCGAGCTGGCAGTGAAAGAGGGCGACGCCGTCACCGTCGGCCAGACCCTGCTCAGCGTGGAGCCGGCCCATGGATAAGCTGGAAACCCTCTGGCACAGCACCGGCCTGTTTCATCTGTCCGGTGGTCAGTTGATCATGCTGCTGGTCTGTCTCGGGTTGCTGTGGCTGGCCATCAACAAGAAATTCGAGCCGCTATTGTTATTGCCCATCGGTTTCGGTGGCCTGCTGGCCAACATCCCCGTGGCCGGGCTGGCGGAATCCGCCATCAGCCAGGCCATGCACTTCGGCAATCAGGACTTGCTCGCCAGCATGGCCCAGGTGCTGGGCATGGATGCGGATGCCGGTCGAGAAGCGCTCTATAAAGCCGCTCAAGCTGCCGGGCCTGCTGCCCAGGACCAACTCCATCATCTGGCGAAGAGCGCCAACTACGGCGATGGCATTCTCTACCTGATCTATACCGTGGGCCTGATGACCGGCATCTTCCCGCTGCTGATCTTCATGGGCGTGGGCGCCATGACCGACTTCGGCCCGCTGCTGGCCAACCCGCGCACCCTGTTGCTGGGGGCCGCGGCCCAGTTCGGGATCTTTGCGGCCCTGCTGGGGGCCCTGGCACTGAACTTCCTGGGTATGGAATTCTCCCTGGCGGATGCGGCGGCCATCGGCATCATCGGCGGCGCAGACGGCCCCACCTCCATTTACGTGACCACCAAGCTGGCTCCGGAACTGCTCGGTGCCATTGCCGTGGCGGCCTATTCCTATATGGCCCTGGTGCCGATCATTCAGCCCCCCATCATTCGCGCCCTGACCACCGCCAAGGAACGCACCATCAAGATGGAGCAGCTGCGCCCGGTGAGCCAGACGGAAAAGATTCTCTTCCCGATTCTGCTGCTGGTGCTGGTGGCGCTGGTCTTGCCCGATGCGGCGCCGCTGCTGGGCATGTTCTGCCTGGGTAACCTGATGAAGGAATCCGGCGTGGTCAGCCGTCTGGTGGACACCACCAGCAATGCGCTGATCAATATCGTCACCATCATGCTGGGCCTGGCGGTCGGCGCAAAACTCAGCGCCGAACAGTTCCTGGTCATGGAAACCCTGGGCATCCTGGTGCTGGGCCTGGTGGCTTTCATGATCGGCACCGCCACCGGCGTGCTTATGGCCAAGCTGCTCAACCGCCTCAGCCACCACCCGGTGAACCCCATCATCGGCGCCGCCGGCGTCTCCGCCGTCCCCATGGCCGCCCGGGTGGCCAACAAGGTGGGCCTGGAAGCCAACCCCCACAACTTCCTGCTCATGCACGCCATGGGCCCCAACGTGGCCGGCGTCATCGGCTCCGCCGTCGCCGCCGGCGTCCTCCTCAACTTCGCCGGCTAACCCGCGCGGCCCCAGGCCGCGCCACCCCAACCTTTCTACAAAGCCGCTGTAGGAGCCCATGCTCGCATGGCGAACCGCGCTCGCGCGGAAATCGCCCGCAGAGCCTGCCCCGGACTTGATCCGGGGGCGATCAGGCACACCCGATCCCTTCACTACCTTCTTCATAAACAAAAACGTGATTCTTACCTCAATAGGCGACCAACGGCCTGCTGATCTACACCCACCGGGAACCCCAACGCCTATAGTACGTCGAACAGCCAAACCCCAACGGAGCGACACCCTTGCCACCCGCCCTGCAAACCCTGACCGACAAGCTTTACCAGATCCGCCACCTGTGGGCGGTGATCAGCTTTGCACTGGGCCTTTCCAGTTACTTCCTGGTGGAACGCCAGCCCTGGCTGGCGGCGGTGCTCACCGGCTTCCTGGTACTGAGCTGGCTGCTCCTGCTCACCGAAGGGCTCTGGCAACGGCGCCTCGCCGGCACCGCCATGGAGGGCATGTCCCAGGGCATGCTCAAACTCATGCTGCAGGCCGTCCACCAGGAAGCCTTCTTCTTCAGTCTGCCGTTCGTGCTGCTGCAATGGTCCGGCGGGGCGGAATACATCTTCTTCACCACTCTGGTGATCAGTGCAGCGTTGGTCAGCATCATCGACCCGCTGTATTTCTGGCTGGCACGGCACCGGGCCCTGTACTTCGGCTTCCACGCCTGGGCCCTGTTTGTGGCCCTGCTGGTACTGCTGCCGCTGATCTTCCACTGGAGCACGGATTCCTCCCTCACCTGGGCCGGCTGGCTCACCGCCCTGTTTGCGCTGCCCAGCTTCTGGCGCTTCGGTGGGCCGCGAAAGTGGTTTCGCTGGGCGGGTTTGCTGGCCGTGTCCTGTGTGATCGCCCTGGCCCCACGCTGGTTGGCACCCCTGGTGCCACCGCTGACCCTGTCCCTGGAAAAGCGGGCCATGGCCCTGTCGTTCAACCGGGAGCAACGCCAGCCCCTGGTCACCGGGCAAAGCTTCACCAGCGACGAAGTCACCGCCGGCCTCTATGCCTACACCGCCATCAAGGCGCCGTTGGGCCTGGGACAGGACATTTACCATTACTGGTTCCAGAACGGCGAACAGATCGACCGGATTCCCCTCAAACTCTACGGTGGCCGCGACTCCGGCTTCCGCACCTGGTCCCACAAACGCCATATCCCGGTGCCCTCACAAGGCCGCTGGCGAGTGGAAGTGCGTACCGCCGACAACCAGATCATCGGCGTCATGCGCTTCACCATCACCCCCTGAGTCCAGCGGCTCCCCAGCCGCTACTTACCCCAAAAGCCCTTCAGCACCCCAAGCCCCCAATCCTCGTTGGAGCCTTGCTCGCAAGGCGAAGGGGCGGACGTCACTGCCGTGCCTTCACGAGTCCCTACACCTTCGCAAACCAGGCCCAGTGGTTTATTCAGACCCTTTGGGCCATACCTCTCCAAACGGTGATCCCCTATATGCCGTGCTCAACAGAACAAGCCCTATCTTTGTAGGATATGGCTTACAGAAAATGCTAAACGGTTGATATAGAGTGGTTTTCAGAACGGGGTGAGATCGGGGGAAGTCAGGAAATAGGCCGCTTCTTCGCGTTTTGTAAAACGAGAAGGGGGCTTGTTTTACTGCAAGCGACTGAAACCCTTGCGAGTTTCTATTTTCCCGTGAACTTCATAAATAATTATATCGAATCGTTCGACTGAATACGCTGCTAAAACTAAGGATAAAAAAGCCTATGGCTTCCGAATTGAAGCGAATAAAAAAGCGAAAAGAGACACAAAATGAACTCGATTATTTGTATGAGAAGTCTGAGCATGTGTTGCTGATTCATTATTCATGTGAGTCATTTTACGAAATAAAAGATGGTCGAACCCCAAGGGTTACTTCGATTGCAGTTCGCAACTTAAAAACGGCGCAGACCGAGAGTTTTTCGATTCACAAGATCGCTGAAAGACGTAGGGTTGATATTGAAGACATACCGGATAGGTATGATGAGCTAGAAAAGGAAATGCTAGATGACTTTTTTGATTTCTTGAAGTACCGACAAACATCTAACTTCATTCATTGGAATATGCGGGACGGCAACTATGGTTTCTCGGCAATAGAGCACAGATACCAAGTTTTAGGTGGGGAGCCTTTTGTAGTTCCTGATGATAAAAAGTTTGATTTGGCGAGAGCTCTAGTTGCACTTTTTGGTCGGCAGTACGTTAACCATGGCGGGTTTGGTCGTTTTCACGAGCTCATCAGATTGAATAGCATGACTGATAAAGGTGCATTAACAGGTAAAGAAGAGGCAGATGCATTTGACGCAGGCGAATACGTCAAACTACATCAATCTACCCTTCGAAAGGTCGACTGTATGTCCAATATAGTTGAACGGGCTGTGGACGGGTCTCTCGAAACCAATGCAACTTGGCGAGACAAGTATGGTGCTCACCCGAAAGCGATAATTGAATACATTCAAGAACATTGGCTTTGGTCATTACTAGTCATTTTTGCTATCTCCAGTGGTGTCGTGGGTCGAATTTTGGGATGGTTTTGACAATTGTCTGCACAGTGCCGAGCGTTATGCGTTGATAGAAGAAAGTCTAATTTCGGCCCAAAGCGGAAGTTGGGTTAAACCAATTTAAATATAAGATAATGAATGTTTCCTATGGCTCTGTAAGGAGAAAAATATAGTGAGGAAGCGGGGAGTATAATGTATTTAAGCAGAGTTAAATTATGTAACTTTCGTCGGCTATCCAATGTATCTATTGGTTTGGATGAAGATATTTCTATTTTTGTTGGAGCAAATAACAGCGGTAAAACGTCTGTTGCGCAGGCTATGCAATTATTCCTTGCGGGTGCTCGCGATCGGGTTTCTTTCTACGATATTAGTGCATGCTGTTGGGACGCAGTTGAGTCCTTTGCCAACGGTGAAGAAGGAGCCTCTCTTCCTGAGATGACTATCGACCTTTGGTTTGCTGTCGAAGAGGAAAATCTGCACCGTGTTATTGATCTTCTGCCGCGCCTTGACTGGCAGGGAACGCATGTTGGTATCAAGATCGCCTTCGCGCCGTTGAACCAAGACGAAACTCTCATTCGTTTTCGTGAACGATATGAAGAAGCGCAGCAACTGGCTGAAGAAATGCCTGTTGCTGGAGGTGAAGATGCGTATATAGCACCACCAAGATCTCTTCGAGAATACCTGGAAACTGAATTACATCGTGAGTATGAATTCAAATACTATGTTCTCGATGAGGCACAATTCGGCGATGATTTTGAACCAAATGAGGGATATGAACCGCGGGAGTTACTTAAAGAGCGTGGCCGTACCGGAAAAGATATTATTAATTCTCTGTTGAAAATTGATTTCTTGCACGCACAGCGGCATTTGTCTGACAGCTCCGGAGGCAGCCGTACTGAAGAACTTTCGCGCCATTTGAGTCGTTACTATTCTCGCAATCTTGAACGCCACAACGAAGACTACAACGCTATAAGGGCACTAGCTGTATCTGAAGACCTCTTAAATCAACACCTAGGGCAGGTCTTCGCTGAAACGCTAAATCGACTGGAGCAACTTGGATATCCAGGTTTTGCTAACCCGCGAATTTTAATTAAGTCAGCACTGAATCCCGCCACGGTGATGAACAGTCAAGATGGAGCGCATGTGTACTATGCTTTACATGATGGAGACGATGCACTTACGTTGCCCGACAAATATAATGGGCTTGGCTTTAAAAATCTGATCTATATGGTAGTAGAATTGTTAGACCTGCATGCTCAGTGGATGTCAGTCGAAGACAGTCGACCACCTCTTCATCTCGTTTTTGTTGAAGAACCTGAAGCACATCTGCATGCACAACTACAGCAGGTATTTGTAAATAAGGTTCTTGATATACTACGCGAAGAATCTGATGACCCTGAAACATTTAGAACGCAGCTTATTCTAACTACTCATTCCCCCCACATATTATACGAGCGTGGATTCAAGGCAATCAGGTATTTTAGGCGTGAAAACGCTGGGGTTGCGCAGAGCTCAAAAGTATTGAATCTATCAGAATTCTATCACAGGACCGCTAACCCAAGCAGAGACTTCTTAGAGCGTTATCTCAAGCTCACACATTGCGATCTATTCTTTGCTGATGCCGCCGTGCTAGTGGAGGGCAATGTCGAACGACTCGTTATGCCACAGATGATTATGAAATCTGCATCAGGTTTACGATCAAGTTATCTGAGTGTTCTTGAAATTGGCGGTGCATTCGGCCATCAATTCCGTACACTTATTGAATTCCTTGGAATAACAACCCTTATCATCACTGATCTTGATAGTGTGCATTTCGTGGAGGCAGCACCTAGTGAGATTGACGACGAAGAAGACGAGGAAGAGGATGTTCCTGAAGCCGCCGGTGCTGAGGAAATAGGCGACGATAATGCTGTGCGTAGAAAGAAGAAGACCTGCACTCCGGAAACTCCCGAAGCAGTAACATCTAACCAGATGCTTATTCAGTGGCTTCCAGGACGCGATAAGATCGACGAACTACTCGCCCTACCACCTGAGGATAAAGAAATTCAGCCTAATGGTAACGGACTAGGTGCCGTGCGAGTCACATATCCGTGTACTGTCGAATTGAACTGGAAAGGAAATACTATCAATCGAGCTGGTCGGACTCTCGAAGCCGCTTTTTCTTTCGAAAATCTCGAATGGACTCAGCAATACGATAACCGAGATCTGAAACTACGAATAAGTAGGGCCGCAGATATAGAAGATCTAGCATTACGGCTTCATAACAAGATACACAAGGACAGCTTCAAAAAAACCGATTTTGCTCTGGCTTTACTAACCAAAGACCCTGAAGTCTGGACTGTTCCTAAATATATTGCTGAAGGCCTGCAGTGGTTAGAAAGGACGCTTGGAGTTGCAAACAATAATGAAGGTGATGACCAGCAAGGAAATGGTGCAGAATGACGAGCAGGATCGGAAAACCCAACACAGATTCGGACCTAGAGTTGCATGGTCGTCTAAGTGCTAATGGTAGTCGCCATTTTGTGATGGTTGCAGGGGCTGGGTCAGGGAAAACAACTTCGCTAGTGAAGGCTCTCTCCTATCTCGAACAGTATCAAGGTCCAGTTCTACGCCGAAAAGGTCAAAAGATTGCCTGCATCACTTTTACAGAAGTTGCCGTCAATGAAATTCGATCTGACGTGGGTGCCGACTCATTGTACCATATATCTACTATCCACAGTTTTCTCTGGGAAAACATCAAGCCTTTTCAGTACAACATTAAGGAGTGGGTTAGTGGCCGCCTGAACGATAAAATAGCAGAGTCTCAGGCGAAGATAGATAATCCAAGAACTCGCCAAGCAACGAAAGATAGCGCTGCTGAAGACATTGCCCGACATCAACGCCAATTAGAGCAAATTAATAGCGTAGAAAGTTTTAGGTATGGAACTGGAAGTGATTATATAAATGGAATTCTTGGGCATAGCGATATACTTAAAATAGGTCCTATCTTTATTCGAGAGCATCCGCTGATGCGTCGTGTGCTAGCCAGGCGCTATCCAGTAATATTTGTTGATGAAAGTCAGGATACAAATCCGGACTTTGTGGAAGCGTTGCGTATAGTGGCAAATGAAAATAATGATGGGTTCTGCGTTGGTTTCTTTGGAGATCCCGTTCAAAAAATTTATATGCAGGGTGCCGGGCCGATAGCTGTCGAAGAAGGGTGGAAAATGCTTGAGAAGCCCGAGAACTTTAGATGCCCTCAAAGTGTTTTGCGATTAATTAATCGTATTAGAGCGGAGGATGATGGCTTAGAGCAAACCCGTGGTCGTCATGAAACACTGGATGGAGAAGATGTACCAATAGAAGGGACTGCACGTGTTTTGATTATGCTGGATGATGATCAGCGCCAGGAACGCCTTGAAGCAGCACGCAGTTGGCTGGCTGAACGAGATGGCGACGATAGCTGGTTAGCGGATGATAGTGAAGAGGTGCTACGTTTACTCGTTCTTGTGCACCGTATATCTGCAATTACGCTCGGATTCCCAAACCTGTATTCCGCCTTGAACGACAAATCAACAGAAAGCTTGAGTTCAGGAGTAGTTGATGGCACAGCATGGGTACTGCGGCCTTTCTTAACGTTTATCTTGCCTTTGTTGCTCGCACATCGTGAAAATCGTCATTTTGAGATTATGCGCCTGCTTCGAAAGTATTGCCCAAAACTACAAACTGAAGGGCTAGCTGGTTCAAACACCTCTGACGTGTTGAATGAACTGCAAGAAGATATACTAACCCTTGATGATATGCTGGGAGCAGAAAGTAGAAGTCATGTTGGTGATGCGGTGAGATTGCTTCGTGATAGACAGATGTATAATTTTGATGATCGCTATCTTCAACTAGTTGATAATTTTAATGGGGCAGAACGGGTTGTTAACCCTACGCCTGATAATGCAGCTCTAAGATTTATGCAATGTGAGGCGGCTGAATTGTGGGGATATCGTCGCTATATTGAAAAAAATTCACCCTTTGCAACACAGCAGGGTATTAAAGGTGCCGAGTTCGATAAGGTGCTAGTTGTAGTTGATGACAAAGAACGACAGTTGCCAGGTTATTCATATGGTAAGTATTTTGGAGTGACACCTCTGTCCGAGAAAGATGAGAGTAACATCGCCTCTGGAAAAGATTCTGTTATCGATCGCACTCGGCGTCTTTTCTATGTTTGCTGTTCTCGCGCGCTTTCCGATCTTGTTGTTGCGATATTTACGGATGATCCCGAAAATATGCAAAGAGCTATTGTTGCTAGAGGGCTATTTGAACCAGAGAATATTTATCTACTAGATTAGAAATAAAGGGTGAAAAGGGTGGGCTCAGGTCTCCCATTTCCCATTCTATTAGTTTGGGTAAGTTCAGGGATGAAAATGCGGGACCTGGCTTCCGGCCCCTTTTTATTCTTCTGCTGTTGCCGCACTGTTAAGGCAAAGCGTCATCCCTAGCCGATACTCCAAATGCGACTAATAAAACCTGCTCTCGTCTACTTCATCCTGATCTTTGCCACCGGCTTCGCCCTGGCCCTGATCCGCATTCCCTTCCTGGTGCCCCGGCTTGGGGAGCGCTGGGCTGAGCTGGTTGAATTGCCTTTCATGGTGCTGGCCAGTTTTCTGGTGGCCCGCTGGTTGGTGCAGCGATTTGGGTTGGTGACGGTGATGCAGTGTATTGGCACTGGCTTGCCGGCCCTGTTGATGATGCTGAGTGCCGAGTTGGCGGTGATGTGGTTTCAAGGACAGAGCCTGGGCGAGTATCTGGCGGGACGCGACCCGGTATCCGGTATGGCCTATCTCTTTTCTTTGTTGCTGTTTGCAGCCATGCCGTTGCTGGTACGCCAGCAGGCAGTGAACCGGCCCTAAAACCGCACCTTCCCCAACGGCACCAACAACACCGCCGCCCCGATCAACGCCGCCGCCGCCCCCAGCAACCCGGGCGCAAAACTCCCGCTGCTTTCCAGCAACCGCGCCGTCACCACCGGCCCCAGTATCTGCCCGACCCCATAACAGGCCGTCAGTGCGCCCAGGGCGGCGCTGGCAGCGTGGGGGGCCAGTTGGCGGCCGCAGTACATGCTCAGGGCGACCACGGCGGTGAAGGTGCCGCCCACCAGCAGGCCGCTGACGACCAGCCCGGTGAGGCCGGGTAGCCAGGCGGGGGCGCTGACGCCCAGGGCCTGAACCACCAGTGCAGTCATAAGCGCGTTGCGTTCGCTGGTGTGGCTGGCCAGTTTGCCCCACAGCAGGTTGGCGGGCACGGCGGCCAGGCCCACGGCCAGCCAGGTATAGAAGGCGGCGCTGTCCAGGCCGGGCAGTTGGGCTTTGGCGATCACCGGCAGGTAGGTGGTGCTGGTGATGTAGCCGAAGCCGGCCAGGGTATAGCTGGCGATCAGAAAACCCAGGGCGGAGCGGTTTACCGGCGCCCGTTCATGCTGGCTGTGTTTGGCGTGGGGCAGGGCGGGGATGCGACGCAGCAGTGGCAGCAGGATCAGGGCCAGGGCGCCGCAGGCCAGCCACATGGTGGCGTAGCTGCCGCGCAGGCTTTCTATAAGGGCAACCGTGAGGGCGGCGATGCTGATGCCCAGGCCGATGCCCGCATAGTGAATATTGCCCAGCCGGGCACGCAGATGATTGGGCATGGCGCCCAGCACCAGGGCGGAACCGTTGACCATGATGATGGCGCTGGCCACCCCGGCCAGAAAGCGGTTGATGGCCCAGGGCGTGAAGGTGGTGCTCAGGCCCATGAGCAGGCTGGTGATCACACTTGCCCACAGGGCCAGCCAGAACGCGGTGCGGGCCCGGTGGGCGGGCACTGCCATGGCGAGCATGGCACCGGCCAGGTAGCCGCCGTAATTGATGGCCGCCAGGTAGCCGCCGCTGATGGCGGTGAGGGAGGTCTCGGCGATCATGTCAGGCAGGGCCGGCGTGAACAGGAAGCGGCCAATGCCCAGGGCAATCACCAGACTGAAGGCGCCGGCGATGGCGGTGAGCAGGTGATCTCTGTCTGTGGTCATCAACACGGTTCCGTTTTGTCTGCTGCCGTGGCTGGTGCTATTCACCTGCAGGCAGGCTCCTGCAGTATCTTTAGCGATTGTGGATCTGTGTCACCACCGCAATGGAGCGCGCAGCCTAACAGGCTGTGCCGTGTTCGGCTTCATCATTCGAATGATGTTCATTATTCACCGCAGTGATAAATGCGGCCTTGGTCGAAGGCAGTGCGCGTTTTTTTCACCAGGGCAGGGCAAAACGCGGGGTTTTTGGCGAAGACAATGAGCGGCACCCAAGCCGTGATGCATTTTGGTGAGAAAGCCCTGACTCACAACGGTGCCTGCTGAGCGAAAACCGGGCGTCAAAGTCAGCCCGGCTGGAGCCCGGTATCGGTAACCCCATGAAAAATCAGTCTTTTAAAAACTGGCACAGCATTTGCCTTATGACAGGGTAAGCACAACCGCTGCGTTGTGCGCGAGATAACCATCTGTGTGGTCAACGGCGACCGCACTCCGATGCGAGCAAAGGCGCTCAAAGATTCCTGCCAATGGTGGCGGGACGCTTTGAGCGCTTTTTTATGCCTGCAAAAAACGGGCAGAAGAGGGAAGGATGATGAAAGGTTTCAAGAAAACATTTCGTGGTGTGCTGGCTGCGATGACACTGGGTCTGTCAGCCACGTCCGTGGCGGACGATGCGGTGGGCTGGCCGGAAAAGGCCGACCTGAAGTTCGGTTTTATCAAACTGACGGATATGGCGCCGCTGGCCATCGCTTACGAGAAAGGCTACTTCGAGGAAGAAGGCCTGTTCGTGACCCTGGAGGCCCAGGCCAACTGGAAGGTGCTGCTGGACCGGGTGATCGACGGTCAGCTGGATGGGGCTCACATGCTGGCAGGCCAGCCGCTGGGGGCGACCATCGGGTATGGCACCGAGGCCCATATTATTACCGCCTTCAGCATGGACCTGAACGGCAACGGCATCACCGTTTCCAATTCCGTCTGGGAAGAAATGAAAAAGCATATTCCCAGCAAGGATGGCAAACCGGTGCATCCGATCAAGGCGGACACCCTCAAGCCGGTGGTGGAGCAATACAAGGCGGCCGGCAAGGCATTCAAGATGGGCATGGTGTTTCCGGTGTCCACCCATAACTACGAGCTGCGTTACTGGTTGGCCGCTGGTGGCCTGAACCCGGGCTACTACGCGCCGCACAAGGGCGATACCAGCGGCCAGTTACAGGCGGATGTGTTGCTGTCCGTGACGCCGCCACCGCAAATGCCCGCCACCCTGGAAGCCGGCACCATTCATGGCTACTGCGTGGGTGAGCCCTGGAACCAGCAGGCCGTGTTCAAGGGCATCGGTGTGCCGGTGATTACCGATTACGAAATCTGGAAAAACAATCCGGAAAAAGTCTTCGGGGTCAGCAAGGCCTGGGCGGAGGAATATCCCAACACCCACATCCGTGTGGTCAAGGCGATGATCCGTGCCGCCAAGTGGCTGGATGAAAACAACAATGCCAACCGGCCGGAAGCGGTGAAGATCCTGTCTCGCCCCAACTACGTGGGCGCCGACTATGACGTGATTGCCAACTCCATGACCGGCACCTTCGAATACGAGAAAGGCGACAAGCGGGAGATCCCGGACTTCAACGTGTTCTTCCGCCATCACGCCACCTATCCCTACTACTCCGATGCCATCTGGTACCTGACACAAATGCGTCGCTGGGGACAGATCAGCGAGAGCAAGCCGGACAGCTGGTACATGGACATCGCGAAAAAAGTGTATCGCCCGGACATCTACACCCAGGCGGCCAAGTCGCTGATTGCCGAAGGCAAGATGAGTGCCGATGAATTCCCGGATTTCGCCAGCGAAGACGGCTTCAAGCCGCCACAGAGCGAGTTCATCGACAACATCACCTATGACGGCCGTAAACCGAACGCGTACCTGAGCCAGTTCCCCATCGGCCTGAAAGACGGCGAGACCCTGTAACCGGGGAAACGAGAGGAAGGAGACAATCATGGTGACCCTGACATTCCCGACCTGGATGGAACCCTACCGCGCACTGGCCACGGGCAAGGTATCCCGAGATCAGTGGCAAGCGCTGATGCGCCAGCTGCTGTGGCCGGTACTGGGGATAGGCCTGTTCCTGCTCATGTGGCAGTTCGCGGCCCAGCGTATTGATACCTCGCTGGGCCAGTTCCCTGGCCCGGCCCAGGTGTGGGAGCAGGCGGGCAATCTGGTCAACGAACACCAGCAGGCACGCGAGCGGGAAGTGGCGTTCCATGAACGGCAGGAAAAGTACATTGCTGCCCGGCTGGAACAACAGCCGGACTGGCAGCCGGTCACCCGTGCCTATACCGGTGCGCCCACCTTCTTTGATCAGATCGGTACCAGCCTGATCACGGTAATGAGCGGTTTTCTGCTGGCGTCGATGATCGCTATTCCGCTGGGCATTGTCATCGGCCTGAGCAGCACCGTGCACGCGGCGGTGAACCCGCTGGTGCAGTTGTTCAAGCCGGTGTCGCCGCTGGCCTGGTTGCCGCTGGTGACCATGGTGGTGAGTGCGCTGTATGTGAGCGATGACCCGATGGTGTCCAAATCCTTTCTCACTTCCATGTTCACGGTTTCCCTGTGCTGCCTGTGGCCCACGCTCATGAATACGGCGGTGGGGGTCACCTCGGTCAGCCAGGATCTGACCAATGTATCCCGAGTGCTGCGACTCAATGCTCTCAGCCATGTGCGCAAGATCGTGCTGCCGTCGGCGCTGCCGATGATGTTCACCGGCCTGCGTCTGAGCCTGGGGATCGCCTGGATGGTGTTGATCGCTGCAGAAATGCTGGCGCAGAACCCGGGTCTGGGGAAGTTCGTCTGGGATGAATTCCAGAACGGCAGCTCCCAGTCCCTGGGCCGGATCATGGTGGCGGTGATCGTCATCGGCCTGATCGGTTTCCTGCTGGATCGCCTGATGCTGATGCTGCAGCGCGCTCTGGTGTGGGACAAAGCTTCAGCACAACGCTAACAATGAGCCCCCTGTACAGCTGCTTGCATGCTCAGGCAGTAGCCCCGAAGGGCGCGGCCTGAAACACACATCTGCGGCGCCTTGTCTCTTGGAAAGGAGAGTCACCCTTACCTGCGAGACAAGACACCACAGCTGCATGCTTCAGACCACGCTGAGCACACAATCAGCCGTACAGGGGGCTCAAGGAGAATCAAGATGAAAGCCTTACTGGAACTCTCCAACGTCGGCATGAAGTTCGACACGCCGAAAGGCACGTTTGAAGCGTTGAAAGATGTGAACCTGAAAATTGATGCCGGTGAATTCGTCTCGCTGATCGGCCACTCCGGCTGCGGGAAATCCACAGTGCTCAATATCGTCGCCGGCCTGCTACAGGCTACCGATGGCGGGGTGATTCTGGACAAGCAGGAAGTCACCGAGCCCGGCCCGGAGCGGGCGGTGGTATTCCAGAACCATTCGCTGCTGCCGTGGCTGACGTCGTTCGAAAATGTGGAGTTGGCGGTCAAGCAGGTGTTCAAGAAAACCAAGTCGAAAGCCGAGATTCGTGACTGGGTGGAACATAACCTGGAGTTGGTGCACATGGCCCATGCCATGCACAAGAAGCCGGACGAAATTTCCGGTGGCATGAAGCAGCGCGTGGGCATCGCCCGGGCCCTGGCCATGCAGCCCCAGGTGCTGCTCATGGATGAACCCTTTGGTGCGCTGGATGCGCTGACCCGTGCCCACCTGCAGGATTCCCTGATGGAGATCCATGCTCAGCTGGGTACCACGGTGATCATGATTACCCATGATGTGGATGAGGCGGTGCTGCTGTCCGACCGCATTGTGATGATGACCAATGGGCCCTCAGCCACCATCGGCGAGATTCTGGATGTGAACGTGCCGCGTCCACGGGACCGACTGGCCCTGGCCGACGATCCCACCTTCGTCCGTTGTCGTCAGCAGGTGCTGCAATTCCTGTACGAGAAACAGCGCAAGGTGGAGCCGCTGCCCAAGCGTACTGACGCTGCCACTGGCGCCGCGCGCAAACGGGCCTGATAACCGTTTATGACTGATTTTATTCGCCTGCTTTTTTCGCACAGGGAAAAGCGGGCAGGGGGAAGGTGTGCCTGATGACAGCACATCACTGTTTTTTATTTTGGGAAGTTACATCGAGGAAACGACCATGAAATATTCTGCCATTGCCGCCGGCGTCATTCTGTCCACGCTCGGCTTTTCAGGGGCGGCTCACGCCGAAGACGATGCGTTTATTGCCGCGTTGAAAGCCGGCAAGCCGATGCTGGACCTGCGCCTGCGCCACGAGGAAGTGGAGAGCGACGGCGCCGCAGAGGATGCCCAGGCACTCACCCTGCGTACCCGCCTGGGTTACCAGAGCGGCACGCTGCACGGTTTTGATGTGCTGGGGGAGTTTGAAGACACCCGCATTGTCGGCAAGGTCGACAACTTTGCGCCGCATATGGCTGGCTACCCGGTGATCGCCGATCCGGAGGTCACCGAGCTTAATCGCGCCGCAGTGCGTTATACCGGCAGCGATGCGCTCGACGGTCTGGTGGCCACCTATGGTCGTCAACGCATTATCTACGACAACGCCCGCTTCGTCGGCAACGTGGGCTGGCGTCAGGATGAGCAGACTTTCGACGGTGCCAAGCTGGATTACCGCACGGGTGACTTTGCTTTCTCAACGGCCTACCTCATCCAGGTAAACGGCTTCACGCCCAAGTTCGATGCCAATGTCTCCAATTATCTTTTTAACGCCAGCTGGGCCGGAATGCCGGGGGGATCGCTCACTGCCTATGGTTACTTGTTTGAAACCGATAACGTGCCCGATTCCGATAACGACACCTACGGCTTGCGCTATGCCGGTGCCTTCGATCTGGATGCCGTAAAGCTGCTGCTCACCCTGGAAGGCGCCCAGCAAGAGGTGGAAGCCGGCGATACCGAGTACTACTTCGCCGAAGTGGGCGCAGAAATGGCCGGTGTCACCGTCAAGGTCGCGCAGGAAGTGCTGGGCTCGGATGACGGTCAGATTGCCTTCCAGACCCCCCTGGCCACCAAGCATGCCTTCAATGGTTGGGCGGATCAGTTCCTGGTGACCCCGGCGGATGGTCTGAAAGACAGTTTTGTCAGCGTCGGTACCAAGCTGGCGGGGTTCAAGCTGGCGGCGGTGTATCACGACTTCCAGGCTGACGAGGGCAGCAGTGATTACGGCACCGAAACCAACCTGCTGGTGGCACGGCCCATCGGCAAGCATTACGTGGTGGGCCTGAAATACGCCGACTACAGCGCCGATGATTTTGGCGCTGACACACAAAAACTGTGGGCCTGGGCAGAAGTGAAACTCTGAGCAAGACAGCGCCGTTTTGGCGCCGCGGAGTGCACCGCTATGGTGCGCTCCGCGAGGTCTGTTGTGGTGAATAAGGAATCGCAAAGAAAAACAGTAGGTTAATAAACCCATGACTGGCACAACCGTTGCAAACCAATCCCGTACCACTCAATCCCTGGACGCTTCCGACACTATGGCCCTGAAAATCATGCTGGTGGATGACCAGCCACCGCGCGCCGCGATTCTGGAACGTGCCCTGATCGACGAAGGGCACGAGATCCTCTGTCGTCTGACCAGTGCTGCCGGGCTGGCGGAGAAGGTGCATTCCAGCAATCCGGATGTGGTGATCGTGGACATGGACGCGCCGGACCGGGACACCCTGGAAAGCATGGCCCTGGTGCAGCGGGATATGCCGCGCCCCATGGTCATGTTCTGCAACCAGGACGATGAGGATCTGATCGTGGCGGCCCTGCGTGCCGGCGTCAGCGCCTATGTGGCCGGGGAAACCGATCTGGCCCGGGTGCGTGGCGTGATGCGCGTGGCCACCGCCCGTTTCCGGGAATACCAGGCCCTGCGCGAGGAGCTGGAACAGACCCGCGAAGCGCTGGCAGAACGCAAGATCATCGAGCGGGCCAAGGGCCTGCTGATGCAACGCCGCCGCCTCAACGAGCAGGATGCCTACAGCACCCTGCGGCGCCAGGCCATGAATACCGGCCAGCCACTGATCCAGGTGGCCAGGTCGGTGCTGGATTATGCCGAGATGCTGAAAGCCCAGGGCTGAATAACGTCAGGCGCCTGACGCCAGAACAGGAGCGAGCATGAGAAGAGTGAGCCCATTGAGAAAATCACGCAGCCTGATCGAGGCACCCAGCAAAAAAGTGTGGCGTGCCACACCGGCTGAGGGTGTGCAGGTGGTCAAGCGTCAGGCGTCCAGCGTTCGCCGTCAGCCGCTGGCAGCCTGCTAGGAGCCAACCCCATGAAAATCCGTATCGGCTATATGCCGCTAACCGACAGCCTGCCGTTGGTGGTGGCCCAGGAAGCGGGCTACTTCGCCGCCGAAGGGCTGGATGTGGAGCTGCAACCGGAGTGGAGTTGGGCCAGCCTGCGTGATCGCCTGCTGGTGGGGCAGCTGGATGCGGCACCCATGCTGGCGCCCATGCTGATGTCCACGTCATTGGGTCTGGGCTGCATCAAGAAACCCCTGGCCACGGCCTTCTCCATGGGCCTGAACGGCAACGGCATAACCGTCTCCCCGATGTTGTTCCAGGGGCTGTGTGCTTTATCCGAAGGACCCACGCCCAACGACATGGCCAGCGCCATGAACAAGCTGGTGGCCGCCAGGGCCGGCAGTGGTGAGGCGCCGCTGGTACTGGCGGTGGTATTTCCGTTTTCCTGTCATGCCTACCAATTACGTCACTGGCTGAGCGTGGCCGGGCTGGACCCGGATCACGATGTGAAGCTGGTGGTGCTGCCGCCGTCGCAGATGGTGGATCACCTGCGCATGGGGCATATCGATGGCTTCTGTGTGGGCGAACCCTGGAACAGCCTGGCCGCCCTGACCGGCGCCGGGCACTGCATCCTTTCCGGTTACCAGATCTGGGAAAACGCGCCGGAAAAGGTGCTGGCGGTGTCCCGGGACTGGGTGGCCCGTAATCCCGGGCCCCACCGCGCCATGCTGCGGGCCCTTTTCCGGGCCGCCCGCCATGCGGACGAGAATCTGCTGGAGAGTCTGTCGCTGCTGGCACACCCGGCCTGGCTGGATGTGCCGGCGGAAGTGATCCGAGCTCCCTTCAGTCAGCGGTTGCCCGGCGGCCTGACCGGGCAACCGTTTCCGGCCCATCACTTCCATGTGTTTGCCGGTTTCCATGCGAATTTTCCCTGGCGATCTGACGCCCGTTTCCTGCTGGAAGAAATGCAGCGCTGGCGCCAGTGCTCCCTGGAAGAAACCCGGACCTTCGCGGCCCAGTGCTACCGCACCGACCTGTTCCGCGATGCCCTGGCGGATCTCACCAGCCTGCCATTGATGGACAGCAAACCGGACGAGCGCCACGCAGGCCACTGGCAGTTACCTGGCGAACCCAAGCCCGTGGAGCTTGGGCCGGACCGGTTGTTGAAAGTGATCGAAGCGGAAGCGGGGCCGGCACAATAGAACCCGCCCTGTTGGAGCTTTGCTCGCAAAGCGAAGGCGTTTGGTTTGGCACTGAGCCAGCTTCTTGCCTTTCGCCTTGCGAGCAAGGCTCCAACGGGGATTTAGTTTTTTTGGTGGAGGGGCGTGAGGTAGGCCGATAATTTGGCCTTTTCACCGTTGGAGCTTTGCTTGCAAAGCGAAGGGGTTCGGTCTGGCACGGTGCCAGCGTTTTGCTCTTCGCCTTGCAAGCAAGGCTCCAACGGGGGGGCGTTGGTTTCGGTTTCAGCAGAGGATGCTAAACCGCTTCGCGCAGCTGCTTGGCCGCATCCACCATGTTGGCCAGGGCGCCGCGGGTTTCTTCCCATTTGCGGGTTTTCAGGCCGCAGTCCGGGTTCACCCATAGCCGTTCTTTCGGCAGTCGCTCGGCGGCTTTTTCCATCAACTGCACCATCCAGCCCACGTCCGGTTCATTGGGGGAGTGGATGTCGTACACACCCGGACCAATGTCGTTGGGGTACTGGAAATCCCGGAAGGCATCCAGCAGTTCCATGTTGGAGCGGGACGTTTCGATGGTGATCACGTCTGCATCCAGAGCGGCGATGGCCTCGATGATGTCGTTGAATTCCGAGTAGCACATATGGGTGTGGATCTGGGTATCGTCGGCCACGCCCACGGTGGCCAGGCGGAAACAGTCCACGGCCCAGTCCAGGTACTGGCCCCAGTCGGCCTTGCGCAGTGGCAGGCCTTCGCGCAGGGCGGGTTCGTCGATCTGGATCACCTTGATGCCGGCGGCTTCCAGGTCCTGCACTTCATCGCGCAGGGCCAGGGCGATCTGGCGACAGGTATCGGCGCGGGGTTGGTCATCGCGCACGAAGGACCACTGCAGGATGGTCACCGGCCCGGTGAGCATGCCTTTGACGGGCTTGTCGGTGAGCGACTGGGCGTATTGCGCCCATGCCACGGTCATCGCCTCGGGGCGTTGCACGTCCCCGAAGATGATCGGCGGTTTGACACAGCGGGAGCCATAACTCTGCACCCAGCCGAAGCGGGTGAAGGCAAAGCCATCCAATAACTCACCGAAGTATTCCACCATGTCGTTGCGCTCGGCTTCGCCGTGCACCAGCACATCCAGTTCCACCTCTTCCTGATAGCGGATGCAGCGGGCAATTTCCTGCTTCATCTGCTCGGTGTAAGTGGCGTCGTCCAGGCGACCGCTTTTCCAGTCGCGGCGGGCGGTACGGATCTCCCGGGTCTGCGGGAAGGAGCCGATGGTGGTGGTGGGGAAGGCCGGCAATTGCAGCGCTTGCTGTTGTTTGGCAATGCGTTCCGCAAAGGGGCTGTGGCGGTCGCGGGAGACGTTGCCGGCGTCAGCCAATCGCTTGCCCACCACCGGGTTATGGATACGATTGGACAGGCCACGGGCCTGCAGCGCGTCCCGTTGGGCCTGCAGACCCGCATTGACGCGGCTGTCGCCGTCCAGGGCGCCGCCCAGTAGCGCCAGTTCCTGCAGTTTTTGTTTGGCAAAGCTGAGCCAGCTTTTCAGTTCGCTATCCAGCGTGTCTTCCTGATCCAGATCCACCGGGCTGTGCAGCAGGGAGCAGGAGGGCGCCAGCCACAGCCTCTCGCCCAGTTCGTTGCGCAGGGAAATCAGCGCATCCAGGGCGGCATCCAGATCGGTGCGCCAGATATTGCGGCCATTGATATAGCCCAGCGACAGCACCTTGTCGCCCAGCCGCGGCACCACCTGACCAAGATCATCGTTGCCGCGTACCCGGTCCAGATGCAGGCCATCCACGGGCAGTTCCAGAGCCGTGAACAGGTTGTTTTCCAGGCCGCCGAAGTAGGTGGCCAGCAGCAGCTTGCAATCACTGGCGGCGGCGAGCTGGTCATAGACTCGCAGGTAGCTGCGCTGCCAGCTGTCGGGCAGGTCCAGCACCAGAATCGGCTCGTCGATCTGTACCCATTCCACGCCCTGATCGGCGAACCGCTGCAGGATCTGGCGGTACACGGGTATCAGGCTGTCCAGCAAGGCCAGCTTGCTGTTGTCGTCGGCGCCATCAAAGCTCTCGCCCTTGCTCAGGTACAGATAGGTGAGCGGACCGGGAATTACCGGTTTCGGGGTATGGCCCTGAGCCTGGGCCTCGGCGACTTGTTCGAACAGGCTTTCCCGGGCAATGCGGAAGGTCTGGTCTGCCGCCAGTTCCGGCACGATGTAGTGGTAGTTGGTGTCGAACCATTTGGTCATTTCACAGGCCGCCGCCGGCGTGCCGGTGGGGGCCCGGCCCCGGGCCATGCGGAACAGGGTATCCAGGTTTACCGGTTGCTCGTTGTCCTGTTGGAAGCGGTGGGGCACCACGCCCAGCAGGCAGGAAAATTCCAGAATCTGGTCGTACCAGGCGAAATCGCCCACGGGTACCAGGTCCAGGCCGGCTTCCGCCTGCAGCGCCCAGTGTCGTTCGCGCAGGCTCTTGCCCACATGTTCCAGTTCGGTCTGTTGCAGATCGCCGGCCCAGTAGGCTTCCACGGCTTGCTTCAACTCACGGCGGGCTCCGATACGGGGAAAGCCGAGGTTGTGGAGGGTGGTCATGCTGTCTTCCTTTCATGCAGAAATGGGGACACTGGCTGGCCTGCCATCAGGTGCCAGTGGGATTGGGGGCTATTGTGGGGACAGGTGAAGTTGAGGCAAAATCAAATATCTAATTTTAAATATGAGATTTTCTCATGCTGGAAGTCCGACATCTGACCACCCTGCTGGCGATTGAAGAGGCCGGTTCCCTGATGGAAGCGGCGGAACGGCTTCATGTGACCCAGTCTGCGCTGTCCCATCAGCTCAAGGATCTGGAAGGTAGGCTGGGCGCTGCCTTGCTGGTCCGGCGCACTCGTCCGGTGCGATTTACCACGGCTGGCTTGCGGGTATTGACGCTGGCCCGGGAGGTGTTGCCCCGGGTGCAGCAAACGGAAAGGGAGCTGAAACGCCTGGCGGCGGGCCAGACCGGGCGCCTGCATATCGCCATTGAATGTCACTCCTGTTTCCAGTGGCTGATGCCGGCACTGGATGCGTTTCGCGAACACTGGCCGGAAGTGGAACTGGACCTGTCTGCGGCCTTCAGCTTCGCGCCCTTGCCGGCGCTGGTGCGCGGTGACCTGGATATGGTGATCACTTCCGATCCGCAGGAAAACGAGGCGGTGAAATATCTGCCCCTGTTCCGCTATGAGCTGGTGCTGGCGGTATCCCGGCAGTCGCCCCTGGCGGCAAGCAAGTGGATTGAGCCGGACGATATTGCCGACCAGACCCTGATTACCTATCCGGTGGAGCGGGAGCGTCTGGATGTGTTCACGGCGTTCCTCAACCCGGCCAATGCCGAACCCGCCGCCATTCGCACCGCCGAACTGACTCCCATGACAGCACAACTGGTGGCGGCGGGCCGGGGCGTGGCGGCGTTACCCAACTGGGCGCTTACCGAGTACACCGAGCACGACCTGCTGAAAACCGTGCGGCTGGGCGAGAAGGGCGTCTGGCGCACGCTGTATGCGGCCGTGCGGGTGGAGGACCATCACACCCCTTACATGCAGGAATTCTGGGAAACTGCCAAGGAGCTGTGCTTCAAGACCCTGAGCGGGGTGCGGGCGGTTAAAGGCAGTTGATCCTTTGCTGCAGGAGCGATGCGTGCCATGGCGAACACGGCGTAAGGGAAGTTCGCCATGCAAGCATAGCTCCTACAATTGCTGGAAATGTCGGGTTGGGTAATAGAGAAAAATAACGCCAGTAGATGCTGGCAGGGTTGCTGTTGAATCAGCTCGCCTGCGGTGCGATTTTCCTCAGGTTTGGCTGTTGCGATTTGCAGGGGGCAACGTTTTCAATTGTGCGAGAGACAAAATGAACGTGGCTGCCAGCAAGAACAGGGACATGGGCTGCCGAAACTCTGGATGCCCGGCCAGGAAAAAGCCGGTGTGGATAGCGACGGTCAGTAGCCCCAGACCAGCCAGGAATTGGTGAGACAGACGTTGGTGTGGGCTGTGGGTGGCCACCTGCAGGAAGGCCATCAGTGCCAGAGCGATGATGGGCAGGTTCAGTATCAGGTTGAACTGATTGCCGCCGGGCAGGTGGAAAAGATTCCATTCGTGCCAGTAGGCGGCATCAATCTGGTGGGTGAGCAGGACGGTGGTGTTTAACAGGAAAAGGGTTTGGGGCAGATCGGGTTTCATGGCATCTCTCCGCTTTTCCTGTCATGAAACCCGGTTTGCCGGGCTGGCGCCATTACCTCTGAGGTAACGGTTTATTCCCCGTCGCGAAACTGTATCTGTAGTCCTGTCAGGAAATTACGCAGGATCTGGTCCTTGCACTCCCGATAATGCTTGTGGCCGGGTTTGCGGAAGAAGGCGCTGAGCTCGTGTTTGCTCAAACGGAAGTTGGCCAGTTCCAGAATGGCCAGCACGTCCTCGGCCTGCAGGTTCAGCGCGATCTTCAGTTTCATGAAAATCATGTTGTTGGTCAGGCGGGATTCCGGTTCCGGTTGCGGGCCGGGCTTTTTGCCACGCAGGGCATTGATCAGGCCATTGAGAAAGATCGCCAGGGTGCGGTCGTTGCACTTCTGGAAAGCCGGGTCGTCATCTTTTTTCAGCCAGTTGCTGATCTGCTCGCGGGTCACGGTTTCGCCGGCTTCGGCGAAGACGCCGATCATGCGACTATCGTCAAAGTCGAAGATATAGCGAGCGCGGCGCAGAACGTCATTATTAAGCATGGAAAACCTGTAGTGAGCGGCAGGAGAGGGCGTGGGCCCATGTTACAGGGAACCGGTAACCGGGACACGCCCCTATTGTTCAGGCTTACGGGGTGAAAATCTTCAGCCCGACAATACCTGCCAGAATCAGGCCCAGGCACAGCAAACGCGGGGCGTTGACGGCATCCTGGAACAGCACAATCCCCAGCAGCACGGTGCCGATGGTGCCCATGCCGGTCCACACCGCGTAGGTGGTGCCCACGGGCAGGGTCTGCATGGCTTTGGCCAATAGCCAGAAGCTGGCGGCCATGCCGATGACGGTTAACAGGGAAGGAAGCGGGCGGGTGAAGCCGTGGCTGGCTTTCAGCCCCAGTGCCCAGCCGGATTCGAGGATGCCGGCGAGAATGACCAGAACCCATGCCATGATAAAACTCCTGCATGGGGTCGTCCCCTGGCAGGCTTTTCAACAGCCTGCCCGTGAGTGCCGTGATCGAGGTCGTCCTCGGGCACTGGATTGGTGATTGTATCAAGCCCTTGGAAGTGGGCAAGGAAGGAAAAGTTCCCCCGAGCGGTCAGCTGGCGGTTACCCCGGCGATCCATTTTTTGGTGGGCATCTGAAACAGGCGTTGGCTTTCCGTCTGGCATTTCTTCAGCAGACGTTTTTCCCGCCCGTGGATGGCATCCAGGGTATGGGCCAGATCTTTCTGCTTCTCGATGGCGTGGCTGTGTGCCAGCACATGCTCGCGGAGCATGTGCAGGTCGTGGAGTTTGCCCAGTTTCTTGCCCAGGCGCTCCAGGTCCGCATCGTGGCAGGGTGTGTGGATGTCCTGATCCGCCAGGGCCTGCTGCTGATAGAGCAGGTACTTCACCCATTTGCGCAGGTCATGCCAGGGTTGCGGGTCGCTGCCGCCCTGGGCCTTGATGGTGCGATTGCGGCACTGCTTGTAGGTGCGCGCCAGACCACTGACCAGCAACTCATGGTCGCTGATGCTCAGGGCCAGGGACTGCCAATATTGCTGGTCCTGGGCGAAGGCGGTGATGGCTTCCTGATGGTGGTGGGTTTCCGGCTGCAGGTCGGTGTCGCTGAACAGTGTGCTTGCCACCCGGCTCAGGGAATGTCGGCGGGGCTTGTCGGCCTTACTGGCCAGTTTCTGCAGCGTGGCGGCCATGACGTGGTTGTCGCGGGCGCCGGCCAGCAGCCGGGCGGCACTGCGGATACCGTGATCAAAGGCGCGGTGATCGTCGCGGCTGAGCCAGGGGCGCAGCAGTTGCCATTGGGCGCGCAGCCGTTTCACGGCCACCCGGCAGTCGTGCACGGCATTGGCGGCCAGGGGTTGATGCTGCAGATCTGCCAGTGCCTGCGCATTAATGCGGATGGCCTGCTGGCATAGCCGTTCAACCAGGGTGTTCTCGTCCATGGTTCCCTCCGTCCTCCTCCTGAGTCTGTCGGGATATTATGACTGCGTCGTGATGAACATGATCCCAGATTCACTGAGCGCCAGCTTCACCATTGTCTTCCACCCAGTAGATCTGCTTGTGGCCCAGGGCCTCATAGTGCTGACGGGCCTGTTCCGCTGCCTGGCGACTCGGGTAGTCAGCCACTCTGGCCCGGATGCCGTTATCGTCCTGGCGCCAGAGGGTAAAGCGGTGCTCAGTCATCGGCCCACTGGTTGAAGGGCGTGCTGCTCAGTGCGCTGTTGTAATAGCGGGGATCGCCGGTGACTTCTTCGCCCAGCCAGTCGGGTTTGTCGAAGGGGGTGTCTTCACTGGGCAGTTCGATTTCAGCAACGATGAGGCCATCGTTGTCACCATGGAAGACATCAATTTCCCAGCACAGCTCGCCCTGGGGCAGGCGGTAGCGGGTCTTGTCGATGACGCCGGCGCCGCACAGTTCATCCAGCATTTGCCTGGCGTCTTGCTCGGGCACGGGGTACTCGAATTCGCTGCGGGTGGCGCCCACGGTTTTGCCCTTGATGGTCAGCCAGCCGCGGGTGCCGGCGATGCGAACGCGTACGGTGGCGTTCTTGTCGTGGCTCAGGTAACCCTGCGTCAGCCGTTCGCCGGCCAGTGAATCCACGATGCGCGGATCGTTGATAAGAAACTTGCGCTCAATTTCCTGTGCCATGGCTGCCGTCCAGTCCCAGTTGATCGAAGGTGATGGCAAAGCCCAGCGTATCGTAGCCGTCGAGAATCTCGGCGGGCAGGTAGAAGGCGGGGTCGTCCATCACGAAGTAGTGTGACACGCCGATGCCGAAACGGTAGTCCGCTTCCAGAGCTTGCAGTTGCGGGGCCAGCCGCTTGAGCTTGTAGAGCAGTTTCTCGAAATGGTCCCGGTGGCTGGCCGTGTGGTCCAGCTGGCTGGACAGGATCCAGCGGTTTTCCCGGCGACGGGCATCGGGGAAGGCCTCGCTGAAACTTTCCCCCTCATGCCAGTAGTCGTCGGCACTTTGCCCGAGCAGCAGATCCAGTTGACGGGGGTCGTGGTCAAAACCGAAAACCGCAAAATAGACGTGGTGTTCCATGGATCACTGTTCCGGTTGCAGGTCGCGGTTGCGTTGCAATTCGTCCACCGGAAAGCCCTTGCTCTCGGCCAGCTGCCGCAAAGCTTGATATTGATCATCTGGCAGTTGCGGGGTGCGTGCCAGAATCCACAGGTATTCCCGGCTCGGCTCGCCGATCACTACGGTCTGGTAGTTCTTGTCCAGGGCGATGATCCAGTAATTGCCCTCGGTGATGGTGGGTAACAGCCTGGAAATCCAGCTGTCGAAACGCACCTTGAGTTTGGCATTGTCGGAACCGGGGACCACCCGGGCGGTACCTTCCGCCACGCTGGGTTCCTCGCCGTCACGTTGGCAGCGGTTGACCACGCGCACGGTGCCATCCTCATTGAGAGAGTAAGTGGCGGTGGAGTTATAGCAACCGCGCTGGAACCACTGGGGCAGGCGGGCGATTTCATACCAGGTGCCGCTGTAGCGTTCCAGGTCCACCTGGTCGACGGTGGCCAGGGGCTTGTCCCCGCCGCAGGCGCCCAGCAGGCTGGCGAGGAGCAGGGTGAACAATCCCGGTATCAGTCGCATGGAGATATCCTCTTTGTGGGTAGAGTGACAGGCTAGCCTGAATCAAGCCTGACATGAATGGGCATGCTATACTGCCGCGCGAATTCAGGGAGTTAATTTTGTCCGATTCATCCACCAGACTGGAGCTTGTGCGGCTGGGCTGCGAGCGCGACGATCGCATGCTGTTCAGTGGCCTGAGCCTGACCGCCCGCGCCGGGGAAATCTGGCAGATTACCGGTGCCAACGGCGCCGGCAAGACCACCCTGTTGCGGATTCTGGTGGGGCTGCATGGCTTCTTTGAGGGCGAGCGACGCTGGCGGCAGCCCCAATGGCAGCAGGACCTGTTGTATCTGGGGCATCAGCCTGGCGTCCGCGAAGAGCTCAATCCGCTGGAAAACCTGCGCTATGCCTGCGCCCTGAACCATCAGGCCGGTGACCCCATGGCGGCCCTGGCGGCGGTGGGCTTGCGGGGTTTCGAGGATGTCCCGGCGGCGCATCTGTCCGCGGGCCAGAAACGGCGCGTTGCCCTGGCGCGGTTGTGGCTGGAACGCAAAGCGGTGTGGGTGCTTGATGAGCCCTACACGGCCATCGACCAGGACGGCGTGGCACAACTGGATGCGCAGATGCAGCAGGCCGCTGAGGCCGGCTCCCTGGTGATCTATACCTCCCACCACCGGGTTGGCGACGGCGTGCAGCGACTGCATCTGGAGAATGGCCGTGCCGAGGTGCTGTCATGAATACCTTCCGTGCCGCCCTGGGTCGGGAATTGCTGGTGCTGTGGCGTAGCCCGGCGGAGATCATCAATCCGCTGTTTTTCTTCGTCATGGTGATCAGCCTGTTTCCGCTGGCAATCTCCCCGAAACCGGAATTGCTGGCTACCGTGGCGCCGGGAGTGCTCTGGGTGGCGGCCCTGCTGGCGGTGATGTTGTCCCTGGATGGCCTGTTCCGCCGGGACCAGGAAAGCGGTGTGCTGGACATGTTGCTCACGGCCCCCGTGATACCGGTGGTGCCGGTACTGGCTAAATTGTTGGCTCACTGGTTGCTCACCGGCCTGCCGCTGGTACTGATTTCGCCGCTGCTGGGCCACATGCTGCAACTGCCGGATGGGGCCCTGGGGACGGTGATGCTGAGCCTGCTGCTGGGAACCCCGGCGCTGACGATTGTCGGCGCCATTGGCGCGGCCCTCACGGTGGGGCTCAACCGAGGTGGTATCCTGCTCGCCGTGCTGGTGCTTCCCCTTTATATCCCGGTGCTGATTTTTGGCGCCGGGGCGGTGAGTGCAGCGGCCGGTGGCGCCAATGTGGATGGCATTCTGGCGATTCTGGGTGCCTTGCTGGCATTAACGATCAGTCTGGGACCCTTGGCGGTGAGCGCCGGTCTCAAAATCAGTTCAGGGAATTGAGGTTCAGATAACGAAATGGTCTGGCAAACGTTGAAGCGGTGGTACCACATGCTGGGCTCGCCGCGCTATTTCTACACCTTCAGCTCCCGGGTACTGCCCTGGCTGACGCCCATTGCCTTGCTGACTCTGGCGGCCGGCCTGATCTGGGGATTGGCATTTGCCCCGGCGGATTATCAGCAGGGCAACAGCTACCGGATCATCTTCATTCACGTGCCCGCATCCAGCGGTGCCCTGATGGGCTACATGGCCCTGGGCGTGTCCGGTCTGGTGGCGGTGGTCTGGCGCATGAAGATGGCGGAGGTGATGCTCAAGGCCATAGCACCCTTTGGGGCGGCGCTGGCGGCCATTTCCCTGGTGACCGGTGCTCTGTGGGGCAAACCTACCTGGGGTACCTACTGGCAGTGGGATGCGCGCATGACCTCCATGCTGATTCTGCTGTTCATGTATGTGGGGGTGATTGCCCTGCAGGCGGTCATCCGCGATCCCCGCCAGGCAGCCCGGGCCGCGGGCCTGCTGGCCATGGTAGGGGTGATCAATGTGGTGATCGTGAAGTATTCCGTGGAATGGGTGCAGACCCTCCATCAGGGTTCCACCCTGAAGATGTTCGGTGAATCCACCATTGATCCGGCCATGAAGTATCCGCTGCTGTTGAGCATGCTGGGCCTGTGGCTGCTCTATGCCGTCAATGTGCTGCTACGCGCTCGAACTGAGGTGCTGTGGCGGGAACGGCGCAGCAAGTGGGTAAGCAAACGGGTGAAGGAGGGCGAGCACTGATGGCTTTCGACAGCTTTGCCGATTTTCTGGCCATGGGAAAACATGGATTTTATGTCTGGAGCGCCTACGGAGTCAGTGCGCTTTTGATCATCGCCAACATGGTGTTGGCGATACGCGGGCAGGGACAGGTGCGTCAACGTCTGGCACGGCAACAGCGCCGTGACTCTCTGGGAGAATCTGAACAATGAATGCGGCACGCAAGCAGCGACTGATCCTGGTGGTCTCCATTCTGGTGGGCCTGGCCATCGCCTGCGGATTGATGTTTTATGCCCTGCGCCAGAACATCAATCTGTTTTTCACTCCCCAGCAGGTGATGGCCGGTGAGGCGCCGCTGGAAACCCAGATGCGTGTGGGTGGCCTGGTGGAAGAGGGCAGTGTAGTGCGCGACCAGGAGACTCTGGACGTTCAGTTTGTGCTCACCGATGGCAAGGGCCGCTTTACCGTGCACTATCAGGGTATCCTGCCGGACCTGTTTCGCGAGGGGCAGGGCATCGTCGCCAACGGCACCCTGATCAGCACCAATCGCTTTGAGGCCGAAGAAGTGCTGGCCAAGCACGACGAAACCTACATGCCGCCGGAAGTCCAGGATGCCCTGGAAAAGGCCGGTCATCCGGGAGCGAAGAAAGGCAGTGAACAGTGAATAGTTAACAGTGAACAGTTCGCGAGTGGGCCTGGTCCTGCTTTGCAAGATGAGAGGCCGCGTCCATGGCATGGGCGCGGCCTCTTTGCTTGTGGATGAACCGGCGCTGGACCGCGCCGCTGTTAACTGTTAACTATTCACTGTTAACTGAATAAAACCGCTTGCTACCCCTCCCTCTCTGGCCCTACATTCGCGGGTATCGGTGCCATCTCCGGCGCCTCGCAATTTAGGGCTTTTCATGAGTCAGGTTATTATTCTGGTCGACGACCCGGCAGACTGGGCCGCCTACTATCCCGCCCGCCATCTGCTCTCTGCCCGGGAGTATCTGCAGGCACAGCAACCGGTCTGTACCGACAAGAAAGTGCAGGTGATCAACCTGTGCCGCAGCTATAAATACCTCAGCCCCGGCTACTACTGTTCCCTGCTGGCGGAAGCTCGTGGGCAGCGGGTGTTGCCGTCCGTACGAACAGTGAATGACCTGAGCCGCAAGGCGCTTTATGGCCTGCATTTCGGTCAGTTCGAAGCGGCGCTGGACAAGGCCATGAAACGCAAGGGCAGTGGGACGGATCACTTCTCGCTGATGCTTTACTTCGGCCATACCACCCAGGAAGGCCTGGCTGATCTGGGTCGACAGATTTTCGATCAGTTGCCCTGTCCGTTGCTGAAGGTGGAGTTCCGCCGCCGCGAGCAGTGGACCATCGAAGCGTTGAAGCCGCTGGCCCTGAAGCAACTGAAAGGGGCCGAGGAAGATGCCTTTGCCCAGGCCCTGGAGCAGTTCAATGCCCGTGTCTGGCGAAATCCGCGCCGCCGCCGCAGTGACCGCTACGAACTGGCCATGCTGGTTAACGAGGAAGAGGCGTTGCCGCCCAGTGACAAGGCGGCGTTGAAGCGTTTTATCCGGGCCGGACGTCAGCTGGGGATTCGCGTGGACCAGATCGGCCGTGATGCCTACACCCGCCTGGGTGAGTACGACGGTCTGTTTATCCGTGAGACCACCGCACTGGATCACCATACCTACCAGTTCGCCCGCAAGGCAGAACAGGAGGGCATGGTGGTGATGGATGACCCGGGTTCGATCCTGCGCTGCACCAACAAGATCTACCTGGCGGAACTGATGCAGGCCAATGGGGTGCCGGTGCCGCCAACGGCTTTTGTGTTCAGCGATGACGATGAGCAGATTGATCGACTGATCGACGAGCTGAAACTGCCCATGGTGTTGAAGATTCCTGACGGCAGTTTTTCCCGGGGTATCAGCAAGGTGAAGACCCGCGAAGAGCTGGCCACCAGCCTGCGGGATTACCTGAAACAGTCGTCGGTGGTATTGGCCCAGGCCTTTATGTACACGGATTACGACTGGCGCATCGGCGTGCTGAACAACCGGCCCCTGTTCGCCTGTCAGTATTTCATGAGCAAAGGGCACTGGCAGATCTACCACCACCAGAGCGGCGGCAAGACCGAATCCGGCAACAGCCGTACCCTGCCGGTACAGGAAGTCCCGCCCAAGGTGCTGAAAGCCGCCCTCAAGGCCGCAAAGCTGATGGGCAATGGTCTCTATGGCGTGGACCTGAAACAGTCCGGGGACCAGGTGGTAGTGATCGAGGTGAACGACAACCCGAACATCGATGCCGGGGTGGAAGACGCCTGGTTGGGCGAGGATCTGTATCGCCAGGTGATGCTGGAGTTCCTGCGTCGCATGGAGGCCAAGCGCATCGGCCTGCCGGTGTAGCCTCTCCCTTTCCGTAGGAGCGTCGCTGGCGGCGCGATTCGGGCATTGGCCAGGGGGGATGTAGGAGCACCTGAAGAGGTGTTATTCGCTCCGCTCACCCTTCGGGCCGCATGGAACGACGTGCGTTACTCCGCTACGCTCCGTTCCTACAGGGGCCTTTATTGAACGCCTTGGCTCATTTCTCGCAACATCCTGGCGTTGCCTTTCGCCACCTCGTCAGGTCTGATCAGAGAAAAGCACAAGGAACTCTCCATGCAACTTCTCGGGTTATTGCGTCGCGAGCTGCGTAGCGAATGTCGCCAGTGGGTGGACGACGGCGATATCAGTGAAGACCAGGGCAACCGCATTCTGGCCCGCTACGGCACCCGCCTGGACGACGATTCCGACAGTTCACTGGCCTACAAGGTGCTGGTTACTGTGGCCTTGTTATTTGTCGGTATGGCCATCCTGCTGCTGGTGTCAGCCAACTGGGAGTCGATCCCCCGGGCCGTGCGCATGCTGGGCTTGATTGCCACCACCGTGGCGTTGAACGGGGTGGGGATTTATCAATACCTGCAGCGCCGAGAGGGCGTCGGCTGGCTGTTTCTCGGCGGCATCAGCTATGGCGCCTCGATCATGCTGATCGCGCAGATCTACCACCTGGGCGAACATTTCCCGGATGGCCTGTTTTACTGGGCACTGGGCGTGGCACCCATGGCCTGGCTGGTGCGTAGCCGGGTGATTACCCTGCTGATGCTGGCGGTGGCCATGCTCTGGCTGTTTGCCGAAGGGCAGTTTTCACCGCCCTGGGCCATGGCCCTGTTCATGGCAGTGGGGCTGACGGTGGCGGTACAGGCCCGGTCCGCGGGGCTGATGCTGGTGCTGGCGGCAGTGGCGGTGAGCTGGCTGAATCTGTTGCTGGGCTGGGCCTATGGCTATCCGCGCGGGCCGGATTTCGAGGCCGGGCATCTGACCCTGAATCTGGGCCTGCTGGCGTTGCTCTATGCGCTGGTCTGTTGGCTGGGCAGTCGCCCTGCCTTGCACTGGCAACGGGCCGGCAGTCTGATCGGACTATGGACCCTGCGGGGCTATCTGTTGCTGTTGCTGCCGTTCACGTTCAGCGAATTCTCCGAAGGTTACCTCCATGAGCAGGCCGGGTTGACGGACCCGGGGTTGTGGCTGGGGCTGCTGCCGGCCTTGCTGGCGTCATCATTGTTGGTGTTTCGCCGTCTGGGACAGACCGGCGGTCGGTTGCTGGTCATGCTGCTGCCATTCGTGATGCTGGCGATTCATGGTTTGTTGAGTCGGGACGATGCCATGCTGTTTGCGGTGGCGGTGAATCTGCTGGCGTTGTTGTCGGCCATTGTGCTGATTCAGGAGGGCTTGCGGCGTGGCCTCAGCCAGTTCTTCTACAGCGGCATTGCCCTGGTATTGGCGCTGGCGGTGATGCGCTATCTGGATCTGTTCGGTGATTACCTTGGCGCCGCGGCCATGTTCCTGGTGGCGGCGGCGGTGCTCTATGGCGCGGCGCGCTACTGGCGTCGCCAGCAGCGTCTTGTGGCGCCGGAAAGCGGGGAGGGACAGGCATGAAACAACGCACTCTGAGCCTGGCCTTGCTGGCCGCGCTTACCCTGCAAGTGGTGATTCTCGCCGGGGTCTTTGTGAACGGTTTCTACCCGCTATGGCTGGGCAAGGAAATCCGTGTGGAAACCCGTCCGGTGGACCCGCGGGATCTGTTCCGCGGTAACTACGCCCGCCTGGGCTACGACTTCAGCACCCTGCCTGCGACAGGATTTCGTCCCGGGGACGTGATTTATCTGCCTCTCGAGCAAGACGGCGACCTGTGGCGCGGGCTGACTCCGTCCCACCAGCCCCCGGCGCAGGGACTTTACCTGCGCGGCAGAGTCAGCGGTTTGCCCTGGGGCGGCACCCGCCGAGTCACCTACGGCATCGAGGCCCTGTTCGCCCCGAAGGAAAAGGCGCTGCAACTGGAGCGGGAATTACGGGATGGTGCTGTGGCGGTGCTGAAGGTGGCACCGAATGGTCGGGCGGCGCTGGTGACGGTGGAGACAAAGGCAGTTGATAATTGACAGTTGAAAGTTGACAGCTGCGCGGGACAGGTTTGTTTATTCTCAAAAGTAAGAGGCCGCGTCCATAGTCCGGGCGCGGCCTCTTTGCTTTCAAGCTATGACGTGCTGATACGCGTAGCTGTCAACTGTCCACTATCAACTGTCAATTATGTTCACCCCATCACCTTCTGAATAAACCCGGACTCCTTCTCGATGGTTTTGGCAAAGGGCTCCAGGGCGTGCATGCGCTCGGTGTGGGCGGCCAGGTTGGGGTAGTTGGCCGGATCGATGCTTTCGCCACCGTGTTTGAAGTTGACCAGCTGGCTGGCCAGGCTGATATCCGCCACGCTCAGGCTGTCGCCAACCAGGAACTCACGACCCTCCAGTTCCTTGTCCAGATAGGCAAACAGGGGCGGGATGGTGGTGGTCAGGGCGTGCTGCACTTTCTCTTCATCGCACTCCTTGCCGATCAGGCGCATCACTACCCGGTTGCGGAACACGGCGAAGGTACAGCGCATGGCCAGGTCATAGTCCACATAACGCTGGAACCAGATTGCCCGGCCCAGATCCATGGCGTCGGTGGGGTAGAGGGCCGGTTCCGGGTAGACCTTCTCCAGGTAGGCGCAGATGGCGGCAGAATCCGCCAGGTACTGGTCGTCCACTTCCAGGGCCGGAATGCGTTTCATGGGGCTGATCTTTTCGTAGCCTTCCGGTGGATTGTTGGGGTCGATATGTACGGCTTCGTAGTCAACTCCTTTCAGTGCCAGCACCACGCGGGTCTTGCGAACGAAGGGTGACAGGGCGGCTCCGTACAGCTTGATGGTCATGGGTCTCTCCCGGTAAATGGTTGTTTTTTCAACGGTGTGGCGAAAGTTTCGCCGTTATAGCGCGCCAATATCAGAGCAGCACAGGTTTTTCGGGTCAATGACGGACCGGGCCAAAATTTTTCCTTGACGCTGGCCGATCAGATACCTATTCTACGCGCCGCTTTGACGTACCACGTCAAGCCCGGGTCCCCTTCGTCTAGTGGCCCAGGACACCGCCCTTTCACGGCGGTAACAGGGGTTCGACTCCCCTAGGGGACGCCACTAATTCGCTGGTCGTTAGCTGGCAAAAAGTTAAGCGGGAATAGCTCAGTTGGTAGAGCACGACCTTGCCAAGGTCGGGGTCGCGAGTTCGAATCTCGTTTCCCGCTCCAAATCAGAAGGGACCCTTTCGGGTCCCTTCGTCGTTTCCGGCCCTGTCATTTGCTTTCAACCGGGCGGCCCTTACACTAGGGACTGACCGAAAGCGAAGAGACTATGGCCCGCCTACACCCCCGATTGCTGGAAGCCCTCAACCTGTTACCGCAGGACAAGCCTGTTCATCTGCTGACGCGGCATTCTGTGCGTGAGTTGGCCAAGAACGGCTTTGCCGACTATCGGTTGCCGCTGACCCCGGAAGGTATCGACATGGCCCGTGAATGGGGCGCCCAGCTGGCGCGGCCGGTGGAGGCGTTCTATTCCAGCCCGGTGGGGCGCTGTGTGAATACTGCCATCGCCATGGCAGAAGGCGCCCGCAAGGCGGGGCTGATTGATGAGATTCCCGATATCACCACGGATACCACCCTGGTGGAGCCGGGGTGCTATGTGGAGGACCTGAACCAGGTGGGGCCCACCTTCCTGAAAATGGGGGCCTTCCGGTTTCTCAATCAGCACCTTCAGGAGCCGTTCGACGGCATGCTGTCCCCGGCAGAAGGCCGCAGCAAGCTGGCGGCCTACCTGAAAGCCCGTGAACCGGCCAGTGGTCATCTCAATGTTCACGTGACCCATGACACCATTCTGGCGGTGCTGGTGGCCGAGCTGCATGGCCGCCGCCGCATCAGCGAAGAGGACTGGCCCTGGATGATGGAAGGGCTGTGGGTGTGGTTCAGCGGTGGGCAGATGCACTGGGTCTGGCGTGGTGAACATGGCCACCGGGTGCTGGACCACTGATCTCTCTCTTCACCATCCATTCGACTATTTTGGCGAGGTAATCCTTGTCTGCTCTGACGATTCGTAATCTGACCAAGACCTATGCCAATGGTGTGCAGGCGCTCAAGGGCATCGATCTGCAGGTGGAGAAGGGTGACTTCTTTGCTCTGCTTGGCCCCAACGGGGCAGGCAAATCCACCACCATCGGTGTGATCAGTTCCCTGGTCAACAAGACCGGCGGAGAGGTGAGTATCTTCGGCTATTCCCTGGATACCGAACGGGCTCTGGCCAAGCAGAAAATTGGCGTGGTGCCCCAGGAATTCAACTTCAACCAGTTTGAAAAGGTGTTCGACATCGTCGTCACCCAGGCGGGTTTTTATGGCATCCCCGCGCCCCTGGCTCGAGAACGGGCGGAGAAATACCTGCGCCAGCTGGGCCTGTGGGAAAAACGCGACAAACAGTCTCGGACCCTGTCCGGCGGCATGAAGCGCAGGCTGATGATTGCCCGGGCGCTGGTGCATGAACCGGAACTGCTGATTCTGGATGAGCCCACCGCCGGGGTGGATATCGAGCTGCGCCGTTCCATGTGGGATTTCCTTACCCGCATCAACGGTGAAGGCAAAACGATCATTCTCACCACGCATTATCTGGAAGAGGCAGAATCCCTGTGTCGCCACATTGCCATCATTGATCACGGCACCATCGTGGAAAATACCGACATGAAATCCCTGCTGGAAAAACTGCAGGTGGAAACCTTTATTCTGGATCTGGCCCGGCCGGTCACCGAGGAGCCGGTGCTGGAGGGGTTCGAGGTGTGGCTGAAAGATTCCCGAACGCTGGAAGTGGCGGTACCCAAATCACAAAGCCTCAACACCCTGTTTGTGGCGTTGGCGGATCAGCACTTCGAAGTGATGAGTATGCGTAACAAGGCCAACCGGCTGGAGGAGTTGTTTGTGCGACTGGTGGAGCAGAATCTGCCCGGGGAGCAGGCATCATGAGTGCACGCGAACAGTGGGTGGCCTTTCTCACCATCGTTACCAAGGAAATCCGTCGTTTTACCCGGATATGGCCGCAGACACTGCTGCCCCCGGCGATCACCATGACCCTGTACTTCGTGATCTTCGGCAATCTCATCGGGAGCCGCATCGGTGAGATGGGCGGGTTTAATTACATGCAGTACATCGTACCCGGTCTGATCATGATGAGCGTGATACAGAACAGCTACGGCAATGTGGTGAGCTCGTTCTTTTCCACCAAGTTCCAGCATTCCATTGAAGAGATGCTGGTGTCGCCCATGCCGGCCCACGTGATCCTCAATGGCTTTATCGTTGGTGGGATGGTGCGCGGGATGCTGGTGGGCCTGATCGTCAGCCTGCTCAGTCTGTTTTTCACCCATCTGTCCATGCAGCACCTGCTGATTACCATCACCGTGGTGATACTGACGGCGGCCCTGTTTGCCCTGGGCGGTTTCATCAACGCCATCTTTGCCAACAAGTTCGATGATATTTCCATCGTGCCTACCTTTATTCTGACGCCGCTGACCTACCTGGGCGGGGTGTTCTATTCCATCGATTTACTGCCGGAATTCTGGCGGACAGTGAGCCTGGCGAACCCCATCGTTTACATGGTCAATGCCTTCCGTTACGGCGTGCTGGGTGTCAGTGATGTGAATGTCTACGCGTCACTGGGAGCGATCCTGATGTTTGTGGTGGCGTTCTATCTGCTGGCACTGTGGCTGTTGCAACGGGGTACGGGTATTCGCCACTAAACAATCGGATTATGATGGGAATATAATCCATGGACGGGTGTGCCAAGAGGTAATCATGAGTTATTTGAAGGAAACGCCACTGGGGCGGTCCACCGATTATGTGGATGAGTACATGCCCTCGTTGTTGTGCCCGGTGCCGCGCTGGGATGCGCGGGAATCCCTGGAGCTGGAAGAGCTGGGTGATGAGGATACCAGCCTGCCGTTCCACGGCACGGATATCTGGAATGCCTACGAGCTGTCCTGGCTCAATGAAAAAGGCAAGCCGGTGGTGGCCCTGTGCGAGCTGCGTATTCCCTGTACTACCCCCAATATTGTGGAATCCAAGTCGCTCAAGCTGTATCTGAATTCCTTTGCCAACACCCGTTTTGAAAGTCGAGACAAGGTACGCGCTGCCATTGAAAAGGATGTGGCCCAGATCGTGGGTGGCAATATGGAAGTGTTGCTGTACTCCCTGGAAGAATCCGCCGGTTTTCCGGTCTGGGAAGATCGTGGTCAGTGCGTGGATAACATCGATATCGGGTTTGAGCACTATGAATACCGGCCCGACCTGCTGCTGTGCGACCAGGGGGCCGAGCAGACCGGCCAGCTTTATTCCCACTTGTTACGTAGCCATTGCCCGGTAACCAACCAGCCGGACTGGGCCACGGTGGTGGTGCGCTACACCGGTCGCGCCATCAGCCCGGCCAGTTTTCTGCGTTATGTGGTGTCCCTGCGAAATCACCAGGGGTTCCATGAACAGATTATCGAGCAGATGTTCGTGGATCTGATGCGCCAGTGCTCCCCACGCCACCTGACCGTTTATGGTCGCTTTACGCGCCGGGGAGGCATCGACATCAATCCGTTCCGCTCCAACAGCGAGCAGCCCTTACCGAATCGACGCACCATCCGTCAGTAACATCATCAAGCCAACATCGTTATCAAGGAGCGAATAATGTCGGATCTGGAACAGACCCAGAGCGAACCCAAACCGGAAGAACGCAGCCTGGGCCTTGCCTGCCACCTCCTGGCGCTGGCGGGTCTGGTGGTGCCGTTCGGGAATATCCTGGGGCCACTGATCATGTGGCTGGTCAAGAAAGATGAAAGTGCCTTTGTCGATGACCAGGGCAAGGAAGCATTGAACTTCAATATCACCATTTCCATTGCCGGCTTTATTGCCTTCCTGCTGATGTTTGTGGTCATCGGCGGTCTGCTGTTGCCGATCATCGGTATCTTCTGGTTGGTGATGACCATCATCGCCGCGGTGAAGGCCAATGGCGGAGAGCGGTATCGTTATCCGTTGACCATTCGGTTGATTAAGTAGCCTTCCACACTCCCCGCAGGAGCGTCGCTGGCGGCGCGATCACCCAACCCAGTTGCGAGAGACGAGGAACGAAAAGCGAAAACCTGGCTTTCCCAACGTCCGGGTTTTGATTTTCGAAACTCGCTTCTCGCGATTCGTCACTGTTGGTCTATCGCGCCGCCAGCGACGCTCCTACGATCGGGGCGTGGCTACGGCCCCAACGGCCAGCCAAACCCGATCCACACTCCCAGCAAGACCGACCACCCCAACAACAACGTCAGGCTATACGGCAGCATCAGGGCGATCAGGGTGCCGATACCGGTGTCTGGCTGATAGCGGCGAGCAAAGCCCAGTACCAGTACGAAATAGGGCATCAACGGGGTGATGATATTGGTGCTGGAATCACCCACCCGGTAGGCCGCCTGGGTCGCTTCCGGGGAGATGCCCAGTAGCATCAGCATGGGTACAAAGATGGGCGCGAGGATAGACCACTTGGCCGAAGCGCTGCCGATCAATAAATTGATCAGAGCGGCAAGCAATACGAAAAACAGCAACAGCACCACCTTGGGGAGCGTCAGGCTGCCCAGCCAGGCAGCGCCCTCAATGGCGAGCAGCAGTCCCAGCTGACTGTAATTGAACCAGGCCACAAACTGAGCGGCGAAAAACATCAGCACCAGGTAGCCGGCCATGGAGGCCATGGTGGTTTCCATGGCACTGATGATGTCGCCGGCATTGCGAAACTGGCCGCTCATCCGCCCATACACGGCACCACACACCCCTGCGATGACTGCCACGATCACTACCAGCCCGTGAATGAACGGCGAGCCGAGAATGCCACCGGTGTCCTGGTGGCGCAGGGGCGCATCGGCGGGTAGCACCAGCAAGGCAATGCCCCCCAGCAGCAGCACCAGGGTGGCCAGCGTCCATTTCAGGGCGTGGGGGTGGCTGCTTGGCACTTCCGGGGCGGAGGCCTCTCCAAGTGGCTGGTTGGCCAGCCTGGGTTCGGTGATGCGCTGGGTGACCAGGGTGACCAGTGCGGTGACCAGAAAGGTGGAGACGATAATGAACCAGTAATTGCCGGTGGCATCCACGGTTCGGCTCGGGTCCACAATCCGGGCGGCTTCCGTGGACAGGCCGGCCAGGGTGGCATCCACCGGCCCCACTAAAAGGTTGGCGCTGAAGCCGCCGGATACCGCTGCAAAGGCGGTGGCGATGCCGGCGATGGGGGAGCGACCGGCAAGCTGAAATACCAGCCCGGCCAACGGGATCAGCACCACATAGCCCGCATCCACGGTGAGGCTGGAGAGGACCCCGGCAAAGGCCACCGTGATCACCAGGGTGCGTCCGGACGCCCGTCGCACCAGACTGGCCAGGCTCACTGACAACAGCCCTGACTGTTCTGCCACGCCCAGCCCCAGCATGGCCACCAGCACGATGCCCAGTGGTGCAAAGCCGGTGAAGTTGCCCACCAAGGAGGTGAACAGATAGCGAATGCCGTCGCCGTCGACCAGCGAGCGCACCGTTACCGTCTCGTCGCTGAGCGGATGCACGGTGGATAGCTCCGTTGCTCCCAATACTGCGGTGAGCGGAAGCAGCAACAGGCAAAGCCAGACAAACAGCAAGGTCGGGTGGGGCAGTTTGTTGCCCAGCGTTTCCAGTCGGCCCAGCCAGCCGGGGGTGTTGGTCATGGTGTGGCCCCTTGTGGTAATCGGATTACTTTAGCGAGGAGCGGCTAGCGGGAACAAGGGTGATCGAGGGCAGTGTTTCGCAGGAGCTATGCTTGCATGGCGAATGGTTGGAGAAGGTTCGCATGTCGCAGATCCCCCTTGGGGGGCAAGCATAGCTCCAACAGATGGCGGAAGGCGTTTCATCTTTACCGGTTTCGCGGAAAGATATCGCCTGGCGTTGTAAGGGTTCAACTCCCTCCTGGCGCCCACAAAAAAGCCCCGCATTGCGGGGCTTTTTTAAATTTGGCGGTGGGGGAGGGATTCGAACCCTCGATACGTTTCCGTATACACACTTTCCAGGCGTGCTCCTTCGGCCACTCGGACACCCCACCTTGAACTGATTGTGCTCAAGAGCCATCTGGCCAACTCTTGAGGGCGCGTAGAGTACCGGAGGGTGGGGCCTGAGGCAAGCGCCTCACTGCCTGGTTGGTCAGGGTTTGAGCAGTTCCGGGCGGGAGATTCAGGTTCTAGCCAGGTACAGGCCCTGATACAGGCAGACCACCTGGCCGTCGGAGGCAGTGCCCGTGGCATGAATGCGAAGCGTGGCCTTGCCCCGTCGGCTGAGACGCTGGGTGAAGCGATCCCGGTCTTCTTCGCTGATGTTTGCGGCGATATGCAGATCACCGTCCAGCGGTAATTTGTATTCCAGCGAGGTTTCCACGGCCACCACGTCGGCCGGGTGACCGCTCTTCTGGGCAGCCAGCGTGGTCAGTCCCCAGCCGGCCAGAGTGAGCAGTGCTGACTGGCTGCCGGCAAAGAAGGTGCCCTTATCATTGTGGTTGGGTGCCAGGGGCGCGGTGACGACCAGGCAGAGACCGTCGAAATCGGCGAAGGTGAAATCCAGATGCCGGGTCAGGGGGATGGCGTCGCGGACCCGTTCTCCCAGCGCGGCCAGATCCATCATGGCAGGGTACGGATGAAGTCGGCGGGTGACTCATCCGGCAGGCTTTTCAGATTGCCCAGCGGGGTGCCCAGATACAGGTAGGCCACCACCTGATCCTTGGGGGCAAAGCCCAGCATGCGCTTGGCCAGATCGGAGTTGGCCATGGCACCGGTTCGCCACATGGCGCCCAGGTTCAGTTCATAGGCGGCGACCATCATGTTCTGTACGGCGGCACCAACGGCCAGCACCTGTTCCCACACGGGAATCTTGTGGTTCTCGGTGACTTCAGCCACGGCCACGATAATGGTCGGTGCACGCATTGCCTTGCTGCGGGCAATTTCCCGGCTGCGTGTATCGGCCTCCGGCTGCTCCTCCAGGAGTTGGGCTTCCATGATGTCGCCCAGCCGTTCCCGTTGCTCGCCTTCCAGGACGATAAACCGCCAGGGACGCAACAGGCCATGGTCCGGTGCACGGATAGCCGCGCGCAGCAACAGGTCGAGCTGCTCATCGCTGGGGCCTGGCTGGTCCAGACGGGGGCTGGAAACACGGGTGGTCAGGGCGGTGATGGTGTCCATTCAGGGCTCCTTGTACTGGGGCGCCATGGTAGCCCGATTTGATAACAAGTCCCAGTCACCGCTATCTGTCTGCCTTTGATCATGCCAGTCTTTTTTCTTAGAAGGGAAACGGATAAGCTTCTCGCAAATCACGTGAAACGGTTCACATGCCAAGCTCAATCAAAAAGAAAGCCCGCCGACTGCATATCGGTCCCATGGAGCGGGCGCGGCGTCAGGCCAATTACATCCGTTTACTGGCTTTTCTGGTGGCTGCCATGATTCTCATGGCCGGCCTCAAGCTGGAATTGTACCCACAGATTTACATGCTCGGGGTGGCGGGGCTGCTGGCCTATCCCCTGATTGCCCAGGGCATGCTGTATGTCACGGAAAAGCAGGACCGCCCGCTGAAGCCGGTGCATCAGTTGCTGATGCAGATCGACGCGATGATCATCGGTGTGGTCTGTGCCCTGCTGCATTTCGCGTTGGTGCCCTCGATGGTGTTGTTGATCATTGTGCATGCCAATGCGGTGAGCAGTGGTGGCCTGAAGCCCTGGCTACTGAACCTGTTGATGACGGCCATCGGTGCGCTGGTGATGGGCTGGATTCTGGGTTTTCCCGCCTTGCCGGTGGAGCAGTCACCGATCTTGCTGACGGTCATTTCCCTGTTGGGCCTGGGTATCTATGTGGGGGCATCTTCCGCCTTTGCGCATCTCCAGGCCCGTTATCTGAAGCAAGCCCAGGATGCCGTGCGCCGCCAGCAGAAGCAGGCGGTGGATATGTCGCGCAAACTGGCCAAGTATCTGCCGCCCCAGGTGTGGGGATCGCTGTTTTCCGGTAAGCGTGATGCCAAGCTGGAAACCCGCCGCAAACGGCTGACGGTGTTCTTTTCCGACATCAAGGGCTTCAGTGCCATTTCCGAGGAGCTGCCGCTGGAAACCCTGACCAGCATGCTCAATACCTATCTCAGTGAAATGACCCGCATCGCTTTGCGTCATGGCGGCACCATCGACAAGTTTATCGGGGACGCGGTGATGGTGTTTTTTGGCGATCCCAAAAGTGCCGGTGCCCAGGAAGATGCCTTCCACTGTGTCATGATGGCCATCGAAATGCAGGAGCAGATGAAACTGCTGCGTCAGCGCTGGAAGCGGGAGGGCATTGATCACAAGCTGGAAATCCGCATTGGTATCAACACCGGCTATGTGACAGTAGGCAATTTCGGTACCGACTCGCGAATGGATTACACCATTCTGGGTACCGACGTGAATCTGGCCAGCCGACTGGAATCCGCCTGTCGCCCCGGTGGTGTGCTGATTTCCCAGGCCACCCAGGAGCTGGTGAAAGACCGTATTCAGTGCCGCAATATTGGCGACATTCAGGTCAAGGGATTCAACCGGCCGATTCCGGTGTATGAAGCCATGGGGGCCAAGAAGGATGCCGGCGCCCGCAACCGCTATGTATCCGCTGAAACCCAGGGCTTCGGCATTCATCTGGATGTGCAGCGGGTGCGCAATTTCGACAAGAACTCCATCCTCAAGACGCTGGCCCGATCCGCCACTGACCTGAAACAGGACAAGACGGTGGACCTGGACTTTGAAGCGGAGGGCTTCAGCCTGCACGTGAAAAGCGCCGAACTGAAAAAACGCGAACGGGAAAAAATCATCGATGTGATGGGCCGTGCCGCGAAAAAAGTGCAGACCGAAGTCAGGGTTTAAGGCAGGGGGTCGCTACGCGCTACGCTCGATTGGATAGGGAAAGGTTGGAAAATGCTCGCCCGGGCATAGCTCCTAAATAAAGAGCCCAGCCCTCCCTAAAGTCCGAATCGCGCCGCCAGCGACGCTCCTACAGAAAGGCCAGGAATAATGTCGCGGGCAGGGCGTTTTTATTTTGCACGGGCCCACCCGCGATATACTCGAAGCAAGCAGCTAGACGCTCGCCGCCTCTCACATCGGCAACACTTCCACGGTCCCCAGATATTGTAGCCGGCGCTGGTCGGCTTTCGGGTTGCGGACCTTGTCATCAGTGCTGGCGGCTTCCAGGTAGTAGCGAGCGGCGGCCGGCCAGGTGATGGACAGCATCCCCTTGTCGTCGCTGATTACGGTCCAGTTGTCCTGGCTATCCCGATGACGGGTGCCGCCGGGGACCATTTCCATTGCCACACCGGTGGCCGGTTTGCCGTCTACCAGCAGTCGCCATTGCGAGGTTTCACCCGCGTACAGATCGTTGGGGTGGGTCAGCATTTCCAGTTCCATGCCTTTACCGGTGGGCGCAATGGGGGTCGGAGCGCCCAGGGTGACCACAGTCTCCAGGCGGCTATGGACTTCAATCAGGGTTACGTCGCTGGCATTTTTGGGGAGCTCGGCGAGCAGTTTGTCCGCATCCATGCCACGGGCGCGTTGACGTTCACCGTTTACCTGGTACATCAGGAAATAACCGGGGTTGGCCACGGCGATCCGGTAGCTGCCGGGTTTGTCCAGGTTCACATCGAAGACGCTGCGGCGGTGACCTTTAAGCAGATTTTCCACGGTAGCGGCCTGACCATCCGGGCCGGTGACTTGCAGATAATCCAGCGGGTAGGCGCGCTCCACGGCGAAGATGTCATTGGAGATGCTGGCATCCACGGTGACCCACTGGGGCTCGGAGACACTGGTATGGCTGGGCAGCAGCCACAGCTTGTGGGCCTGGGCGGGCAATGCCATTGCCAGCAGGGATAACAGGCTGATGCGCTTCAGTGTGGTGTTCATGGTGTTCTCCTTTTCGTGGTGATTGGCGTCAGGGGGTGAGGGTCAACGTGACGGTGCCCAGTTCACTGTTACCGTTAGCCTGGTGTTGCTGAGGGCGGCTGGCGGGCCACTGGAAGGGCAGACGCACCACTTCACGGCCTCCCACTTCCCGAGAGGCTTCCACCACCAGTTGGTAATTCCCCTTCGGCAGCTCCTGCAGGCGTTGCAGTTCGCTGAAATCCACCGAGTGTTTGCCCGGGCTGCGGGTGGCGCCGGTGAGGCCGTCATAGGGCTTTTGCTGGCCACGGCCGGTACGTCGCCACCATTGGCGGATATCCTTGAGCCACTTTTCCTGGTCGTCGTACCACAGGCCCAGTGGCAGGATGGTGCTGCGATCACTGTTTTCTACCCAGAAGGCCACGTAGGGCGCGTGGTATTCCGCCACTCTTAATCGGGGGATTTCCACTTCCACCTGAAAGGTATCGGCGCCGGCATAACCGGCCAGCAGAGAAAACAGCAAGACGGGGAGTAAACGCATGGGGCTGTCCTTTTAGTGCATGAAAAACACGATCAGTAACCAGGGCAGTGCCAGCCCGGCCAGGGTCACCGGCCAGGTGGCCGGACGACGTTTGGCGTGGAGCATCATCAGCCCCAGGCCGGTGAGTGCGAACAGCAGGCTGGCCACGGCGAAGATGTCGATAAACCAGGTCCAGGCCGCGCCGGTATGCCGTCCCTTGTGCAGGTCATTGAAAAAGGCGATCCAGCCCCGGTCGGTCTGCTCGGCCAGCACGCTGCCATCATTGAGATCAATGGCCAGCCAGGCATCGCCGCCGGGGCGGGGCAGGGCCAGATAGACTTCCCCGGCGGACCATTCGGCGACTTTGTCACCGGTACGGATCTGCATCTCCCGTTCCAGCCAGACGCGGACAGGCATGGGCAGGGCCCCTTCTTGCCTGAGGGCGAGATGTTGCCGCAGTGGGGCGGGCAATAGGGCTTCCTGTTCCTGTACCGTCGGATCTGCACCAATGGCGCTGGCATGGTTCAGGGTGATCCCGGTGAGGCTGAATAACAGCAGGCTGATCAGGCACAGGGCCGAGGTGATCCAGTGCCATTGGTGGAGCTGTTTGAGCCAGAAGGCTTTGCGTTTCTTGTTCACAGCGGGGGAGGGCTCGGCAAATTTCGATGCCAGGGATGGTAATGAGAATGGTTCTTTTTAAATAGACGCGGGGGCTGTAAAGAATGTAAGACGGAGCCCTTTTTTGAATTTGATTCAAATAATGCTGGATTCAGCGAATGGTAATTCTTATCATTCGCGAATGAATGCCGTTGCCCATATCCCTTCCCGCCTGCTGATCATCGAAGACGATGCGTTACTCGGCGCCCATCTGCGTGATTTTCTGACGGAGCGCCGTTATCAAACCACCCTCTGTGCGGATGGCGCCCGGGGTTTGGCGGCGGCGGCTTCCGGTGACTTTGATTTGGTATTGCTGGATATCCTGCTGCCTGGTCTGAATGGGCTGGAATTGCTGGCACAGCTTCGCCGGAAAAGCCCGGTGCCCGTGATTGTGGTGTCCGCCCTGGGTGACGAGCAGGCCAGGATTCAAGGGCTGATTGGTGGCGCCGATGATTACCTGCCAAAGCCGTTCAGCATGGCCGAACTGGCGGTACGGGTGGAGGCGCTGTTACGGCGGGTCAGCCTGGAGCGGCATCGGCCTGCGCTAACGGAAGCCGCCGGTGGTCTGGTGCTGGACGAGGCCAGCCAGGGTGCGAGTTATCGGCATCAGGATCTGGGCCTGACCGGCACTGAATTCCGTCTCCTGCAGGTGTTGCTGGAGCACCGTGACCAGGTGTTGAGCAAGCCCTTTCTCTATCAGGCTGTGCTGTATCGGGGATGGGGTCGCCACGACCGCAGCCTGGACTTGCATGTCAGCCATCTGCGCCGCAAGTTGCGTGCTGCCGGGGTGTCGGAATCCACCGTGCGCACCGTCTGGGGGCAGGGTTATACCCTGGTGACCGCTCATCTGTGATGCTTGATCGACATTCCCTGCTTTGGCGACTGGCAATGCTGCTGATGGTAACGGCGGTGTGTACCGTCACGCTCAGCCACTGGCTCAATCGCACCCTGAGTAACCGGGCGTTGTTGCTCAGTGATGAGGCGAAAACCGTGATGCGCGGTTATGCCGCCGATGCGGAACAAGCCTGGCTGAAGGAGGGGGCTCCGGGTGTGGCGGCCTGGATCGCTGCCATGGCTGAGCGTGAACCCGGCCACATCATGGTGGTCAGCCAGGATGATCAGTCGCTCAGCGGTATGCCGCTGACAGAATCGGAGCGGGACGGCCTGCGGTTTCAGCGGGGGCTGGAGTGGCGCATGAGTTTTCGTTATCGCTCCATGCCTTATATCGGTGTGCCTTTTCCCCAGCGACCGGAACAGGGTCGCCTGGTCATGCAGCTACCGCCTCGCTTCATGCCTGCTCAGGACTGGCCGATATGGGAGTCCCTGTTAATGGTGGGGTTGCCCGCCCTGGTGGCCCTGGCCCTGGCACTGGGGCTGGTGCTGTTCTGGCGCGTCCGCGGGCCGCTGCGCGGCTTGCAGCAGCAGGTGATGCAATTCAAGGATGACCCTGAGGCCCGGGTCCACCCACCGCTGAGTCAGCGCCGGGACGAATTTGGTGATGTGGCCCGCAGCTTCAATCACATGGCCGAACAGGTGTCGGCCATGCTGACCACCCAGCGCCAGCTCCTCAATGACATGTCCCACGAGTTGCGTACGCCCCTCAGTCGTCTGGCGGTGGCCCTGGAAAGCCAGATGGACGAGCAAGCCCTGCGGCAACGGGTGGCCAGGGAGCTGATCCAGATGCGTACCCTGGTGAACGATACCCTGGCCCTGGGATGGCAGGACACGGAGTCCGATGATGCCGGGCAGGAGTCAATCTCGTTGTGGGCACTGTGGGATGTGGTGAGCGATAACGCCGCGTTCGAAAGTGATTGGCATCCCTCCCGCTTCCCCTGTGACTTGCCTGTCGACGCCCAGGTCCGCGGCAATCTGAATGCCCTGGCCCAGGTACTGGAAAACCTGGTGCGGAACGCGGTGCGCTACTCTCCCGCCCAGGGAAGTGTGTCCCTCTGCGGCGCCAGGGAAGGCATGTGGTGGCACCTGTGGGTGACCGATCAGGGGCCCGGTGTACCTGCGGAGCGGCTGGAAGATATCTTCGCGCCTTTCGTCCGGCTGGACAGTGCCCGTGCCGGCAACAGTGGTTTCGGTCTGGGGTTGAGCATTGCCCGCCGTGCGGTGCAGCGCCTGGGCGGCCAGCTATGGGCCGAAAACGTGAGTCCAGGTCTGCGGATCCACCTGCGCCTGCCGGCGGCTGTATAGTTTGTAAATCTTCTTTATCTGCAAATAAGAATCAATATCATCACTTGCCGTGAAGCATGTTCATTCATGTTTATGCGGCTCTGGCCGTGTTCGGGGGATCCGTCTCTTTTTGAGCGTCCGGTCCTGTTGTCGAGATGATTGAGGAGATAAGGAAGATGGGAATGCGTTTGGGGAACCTGGGGTTAGTGCTGGTGGCAACCAGCGGAATGGCCTGGGCAGAACAGGGGAGCCATGAACTGGGGCAGATTTCCGTGACTGCAGGTGGCTTCGCTCAGCAAGTGGAAGATGCGCCGGCTTCCATCAGTGTGATTAACCGGGAGCAGATTGAGCAGCGCTACTACAAGGATGCCACCGATGCCCTGCGCGATATTCCCGGGGTGATTGTTACCGGTGGGGGTTCCGGTGATCGAGGCACGGATATTGTCATGCGCGGTATGCCTTCGGCGTATACCTTGATTCTGGTGGATGGCAAACGGGTTTCCACTCGCGAAACCCGTCCCAACGGCAGTGCCGGTTTCGAGCAGGACTGGCTGCCGCCCCTGCAAAGTATCGAGCGGATTGAGGTGGTGCGCGGTCCCATGTCCACCCTTTACGGATCCGATGCCATTGGCGGGGTGATCAATGTAATTACCCGCAAGGTGGCCGACGAGTGGGGAGGCGCCGTTCAGCTGGACACCATTATTCAGGATGACTCCCGTTCCGGCGATATCAAGCAGGGTAATTTCAGTCTCGCCGGTCCTCTCAAGGACGGCCTGGTCGGTTTGCAGCTTTATGGTCGCTTCCAGGATCGGGAAGAAGATTTGTTTGAAAACGGTTTTGAAGAAAAAAACCTGAAAAATCTGACTGCCAAATTGTCGGTGACACCCAGCAAGGATCACGACGTTGTGCTGGAGGCCAGCCAGGTGGACCAGCGGCGCCGCTCTCTGATCGGCTACAGTGCCCAGGCGACCGGCTGTCGTGGTGGGTGTACCGATTCCGACAACCGCAGTACCCGCGAAGCTTTTTCATTGAGCCATACTGGACGCTGGGCAATCGGTACCTCAGACACCTACGTGCAACGGGAAAGGGCGGAAAACGAGAGCCGCGAGATGGTGATTACCAACACCTCTGCCAAGACGTCACTGGTGATGCCGCTGGGGGATCACCGGCTGACACTGGGCGCGGACTTTATCGAGGAAGCGCTCTCCGACAAGACCTCCAACCGGATTTCCGACCGCACCCGAATTGATACCGCCAAGTACGCACTGTTTGCGGAAGACGAATGGATGCTCACGGATACCTTCGCGCTTACCGCCGGGGCACGGATGGATGACGATGATGACTTTGGTAGCCACTTCAGCCCGCGTCTTTATGGCGTGTGGGGGTTCAGTCCCCGCTGGACCCTGAAAGGCGGTGTCTCCACCGGCTTCCGGTCTCCCTCGTTGCGAGAGATTACTCCGGATTGGGGACAGGTGAGCCGCGGTGGCAATATCTATGGTAACCCGGATCTGGAGCCGGAAACGTCCGTGAACAAGGAGCTGGGGCTGTACTTCAACGCCGGCCGGGACCTTCAGGCCAATGTCACGGTTTTCCATAACGACTTTGAAGACAAGATTACCCGCATCGCCTGTCCGATCGAGATCTGCACTGATGGCCCCAACCAGTTCGGTTCCGACCCCACCTATCGGGTCAATGTGGATGAAGCGGTAACCCAGGGTGTGGAAGCTGCCCTGTCGACCACGTTCTACCGGGTGCTGTCCCTGAACCTGAGTTATACCTATACGGATTCCGAGCAAAAATCCGGCGAGTACAAGGGCGAGCCCCTCAACCAACTGCCAGAGCATCTGGCCAGTCTGCAGGCCAACTGGCAGGCCACGGACACGGTGTCTCCCTGGCTGACGGTGCGCTACCGGGGTAAGGAAAGCCAGCCGACCACCGGCCCATCCAGCAGTGCGATCATCGCCCCATCCAATACCCTGGTGGATGCGGGGGTAGGGTTCCGTCTCTCACCCCAGGCGAAGCTGAATACCGGTATCTACAATCTGGCCGACAGGAAAATCTTCGAGGATGAGTACGGTTATGTGGAAGATGGTCGGCGTTACTGGCTCGGGGTAACGGTGAATTTCTAAAAGCGTGTGGAAGAAAAAACGCCGGCATTTGCCGGCGTTTTTTTAAGTCTCAGTATTAGAGCTTTTCCTGAAGCGTGGCGCGGAAGTCCGCATCATGCTGTGCCAGGCGAACGATCTGATTGTATCTTTCCAGTTCGAGCCCGTTCTCTTCCACGGCTTCTACCATTTTCTGCTGGGCTTCCTGCTGCACCTTCATGGCCTTTTGGGGCTCATCCTTGCTGGCTTGCAGTTTCCGGGAGTAAGTCTGCTGGATGCCTGCCATCTCTTTCTGGGTGGCAATAAAGGCATCAAGATCCGTATCGGAAAATTCAGACGCATCCGGCAGATTCTGTGGCGTCTGCATGGTCTGGGTTTGCGGTGCGTTTTGCTGGGGAGCGGCGGGGTTCCCGGGCTGTTGGGCCGTGGCGGTGGCGGTCAGGGCGCCGGAAAACAGCAGTGCGGCCAGGGTGATCATTGGCTTTTTCATGGAATCAGTCTCCTTCGCATATTCATGCCCCCGAATAAAAATCAGAAGGCCGTTTCTGTGTCATAACGTCTTGCGTCGTCGCGAGTGACACATGCAAGGTCCGACATGATTGAGAGCAGCCGTTCCGCCGTTTTTGTTAAGTTATGTAAATCTGCGTGGTGGTAGACGTCACTTGAGTCATCAGATCAGACCGGCAAACCGGATCCGGCGTGTAACCCTTTCATTTTTCCGCTGTGACAGTTTCAATGGGTAAGCGGGGCTATTCCCCGCGGTGGGACTGATAAGAAAAACCAAGGAGAGCTGAATGTTGAAACAATCCGGAATTTTTCGTGGAACGCTTGCAGCGGGTTTGCTGTTAGCCGGTACTGCGGCACAGGCGGAATTCTACACCGGTGCCCAGGTGAATATGCTGAACATCGATCGTGGTTCGGTGAGCAACGTGACTCTGACAGGGCTGACAGTGCGGGGAGGCATGGTTCTGCATGAACTGATCAGTGCCGAGGTCCATGCGGGCAAGGCCTTCGGTGATGATTCCTACCGGGGGGTGGAGGTGGAAAACGATTTCCACTACGGCGTCTATGCCCGACTGACGCCGCCCGTAGCCGGTGCAGTTCGCCCGTATCTGATCGGTGGTTACAGCTATGTTGAGAATGACTTCAACGGCGAAACCCTGCGTGACGACGGCGCTTCCTATGGCGGCGGTTTTGATCTGGGTATGGAAGAGCACATCAGCATGAGCCTGGAGTATCTGCGCCTGGTGGATAATGACTTTGGCTCCCAGGAGCTGATCGGTCTGGGCTTGAACTACCGGTTCTGACCCGCAGAATCACTGTCACCGGGGGAGGGCAGCTGAGTCGCTCCCGGTGACAGGTTGGTTCGCGAGACATATGTCGGAATGTTATAAAAGTATCACCATATATTCCTTTATCTTCTTCGCTGAAACCCTATCATGGCACTTGCAATTCCTGTTTTGAGGTGCTGTAGATCATGGGTAGTGCACAGCTTATTACACGTTTCGGAGACAACACCGCCGGCCTGTCCAAAGAGGCCCTGGCGGAGCTGAATCGTGTCTATGGTCCGTTGAGTTTTGAGGAACGTATCGCCCGGGTATTCGAGGATTTTTCTCCCGAACGGATCATGGTGACCTCTTCCTTCGCGGCGACCTCTGCCTATTTTCTGCACATCATCTCCACGATTCGTCCTGATCAGCCGGTGCATTTCATTGATACCGGCTACCACTTCGAGGAAACCCTCAAGTACAAGGACTACCTGATTGACCGCTTCGGCCTGACCGTCATCGACGTGACGCCGGACCCGGATCACCACCAGGTGTCCCTGGAAAACCGCATGTGGGAATCCGATCCGGACCTGTGCTGCCAGGTGAACAAGGTGAACCCGCTGGACGAGGCCAAGGAAAACTACGACCTGTGGATTTCCAGCCTGATGGGCTGGCAGACCGAGCATCGGGCGGGCCTGCAGGTCTTCGAAGAGCGTGGCGGGATGATCAAGTTCAACCCCATGATCGACGTGACCAAGGAACAGCGTGACAGCTACATCGCGGAGCATGATCTGCCGTTCCACCCGCTGGTGGCGGAAGGCTACAACTCCATCGGCTGCAGCCACTGTACCTTCAAGGGCGAAGGCCGCGAAGGCCGCTGGAAAGGCCAGCAGAAAACCGAGTGTGGTCTTCACCTTTAAGCCATAGCAAAGCCACACAAAACGGGCGCTTGATGCGCCCGTTTTTTTGTCCGGTCGACCCTTTCCCCATTGTTGAGTAGGCTTTCAGTGTCTCCCTCTGTCTGCCAGCCCATGAAGCGACAATACCCGAAAAGACGCTTTCTCCTGATAGGGGGGTTGCTTGTTTCGCTACTGATGCTGGCGGCCCTGCAATGGTGGCCGCTGCCTGAGCGGCTGGATAACACGCCCTACGCCACCTTGATGCTGGATCGCCACGGCCGTCTGCTGGATGCCCGGATTGCCGAGGATCAGCAGTGGCGTTTCGTGCCGGTGGCACAGCTACCGGACAAATACGAACAGGCACTGCTGTTGTTCGAAGACAAGCGCTTTTACCGGCACCCGGGCATTGATCCGCTGGCCATCGCCCGGGCCATGCGCCTGAACCTGGAAGCGGGAAGGGTGGTCAGCGGAGGTTCCACCCTGAGCATGCAGCTGGCCCGGCTGCTGCGTGACGATCCGCCGCGGACTCTCACCGAAAAAGCCCGTGAGGCGCTACTGGCATTGCAGCTGGAGTGGCACTTCAGCAAGCCGGAGATCCTTGTCCATTACGCCAGCCGGGCTCCCTTCGGTGGCAACATAGTCGGCTTGCGTGCCGCATCCTGGCGTTATTTTGGCCGCGAACCCGGAGCCTTGAGCTGGGCGGAGGCGGCCCTGCTGGCAGTGCTACCCAATTCGCCTTCGCTGATTCATCCCGGGCGCAATCGGGAGCGGCTACTGGCCAAACGTGATGCCCTGCTGCAACAACTCCACCGACAGGGTGCCATGGCTGAGGCAGACCTGCGCCTGGCGCTGATGGAGCCGTTACCTGCCGCGCCCAGACCTCTGGCGGGGCTGGCTCCTCACTTGCTCAACACCCTCTCGAAGACGTCCACGCGACGGCTACTGACCACAACGCTGGATGCGGATCTTCAACGGCGGGTTCAGGAATTGGCCCGGCAACATGGTCGGCGGCTGGCCCGCGATGGGGTGCATAACGTGGCGGTGGTGGTCATTGATCATCAGCAACGACAGACCCGCGCTTATGTGGGCAATGTCTCCCATGGGGACCCTGTGGAGTACGGCGCCGCCGTGGACATCGCCAGTGCCCCCCGTTCCACCGGCAGTGTGCTCAAACCCTTGTTGTACGGCTTGATGCTGGATGACGGGCGCCTGCTACCCGGCACCCTGGTGGCAGATCTGCCCACTAACTACGGCGGTTTTAGCCCGGAAAACTTTGACCATGGTTATCGGGGCGCGGTGCCAGCCCATCAAGCCCTTAGCCAGTCGCTGAACATTCCTGCGGTACGCATGTTGAAAGACTACGGGTTGGGACGATTTCACAGCGAACTCCAGCGCCTGGGCATGACCACCCTGTTTCGCAGCGCTGAAGACTACGGACTCACCCTGATTCTCGGTGGTGCAGAAGGACGCCTGGACGAGCTCACCGCCATTTATGCGCAGATGATGGCAAGCGCCAGCGGGCTACCAGTAGAACCAGTGAGAACACTGGCAGAGCAACAAACCGCCACGGCACCGGGGATGGCACTGAGCCCCGGTGCTGCCTGGCTTACCCTGGAGGCCATGCGGGAGGTCGCCAGACCGGGCACGGCACAGCAGTGGCGACTGTTCACCTCCAGCCAGCCAATTGCCTGGAAATCCGGTACCAGCTATGGACTGCGTGATGCCTGGGCCATCGGCAGTAATGGGCAATATACGGTGGGTGTCTGGGCGGGCAACGGCAATGGTGAGCCGGCGCCATCACTCGGGGGCGCGGCGACGGCGGCACCACTGATGCTGGATGTGTTCAGCCTGCTGGGGACTGCGTCCTGGCCACAGCCGCCATTGGATGAGCTGAAAACCGTGCAGGTTTGTGCCGATGATGGCTACCTGGCAGGGGGCCGGTGTGAGACCGCGGACCAGTGGGCTCCGCGGCAGAGCCATTTTCAGACTGTCACGCCACACCATATCCGCGTGCACCTGGATGCCAATGGCCAACGGGTGCACAGTCAGTGTGAATCAGTGAGTCAGATGCAGCATCGGGACTGGTTTGTACTACCACCCGCCCAGGCCTGGTTCTATCGCCGCCATCATCCGGAGTATCGGCCCTTGCCGTCCTGGCGGGCGGACTGTGTGGCCGGCGCCCGCGCCATGCAAACCGAGCCGCCCATGGCACTGGTCTACCCCCATGCAGGCACCGCTATCTACATTCCCGTGGAGCTGAATGGTCGTTTGGGACGTGCAGTGTTCCGCGCTGTCCATCAGCGCAGCCAGGCAGAATTGTTTTGGCATTTGGATGACCGTTTTTTGGGAAAAACCCGGCATTTTCACGAGCAGGCCATCGTCGCCGAACCCGGCTGGCACACCCTGACACTGGTCGACGACCAGGGGTTCCGGTTACGTCATAGCTTCAAGGTGCTGGGGAAATAGGGAGTGTTGTAGGGTGGATTGGTCCGAAGGACGCAATCCACCAGGGTGAGCTACTTCGCACTAATCTGCAGTGAGCTGATATGGTCCTCATCAAACATCATTGCACCGTCCGGCAATGAAGACATGGCCACATGCGGGGTAGAGGCAAGAATCTCCATCAGCATACCAAGATCACGATCAGATAACGGTTTTGCCCGCCCACGAAGATAAATGATTTCGGAATCACTGACCGCGTGGCGAGTCCAGCCAGTAGTCAGAATCTTTCGGTACTTCGAATCCAACTGGCTCAGTGACTCAGCACTGCCGAAAACTCCTGCAGGCAGCTGACCGTTCTCGCCCTGCATAAAACTCACCAGCTCGGCCCCTTCAGGAGGCCTGGCAATCCAGTTGATGTCCTTCGGCAGCGCTGAGCTGCCAGCAATCCAGGCGTTCTCTTCGCTATTATCACGATTAAAGACGTTAACCCCGTCTTTTTGAACACTTCGAAAGTCCCTCTCCATCTCGTCCATATTGCCGAGAATCTCATCACGCATTTCCGGAGGAAGGTGGTCATAAGGACCGGCATGGGAAGTTGAAATTACAGAACCAAGAAGAAGGGGGATCAACAGGGGGAGCTTACTCATTCGATATCTCCATTGGAAAATGGGGGAATTTGATGTGCTATGCAGTCAGGGCCAAGCGGCGAACGTGGTCGCTCACAAGGCTAGCTAGTGCTGAAGAAAGCAACAGATATAAAAAAGGGAACTTTATTGGCTGCATTAATGAAAATCAATGTGCATGGTTAACATATAGGTCTTCGATAAAAATTTTTAGCAGAAAATAAGTAGAAATATGAAGTGGGAAGCATTTTTATAGTTTGTAGGAAAATGCTTACAGAAAGTTAGGGCGTTATCCACTGTGCTGCTTTTGACTCGAATGTTTCACTTCCCGCGCTAGAAAGGTGCTTGCAGAAAAAGATCTTAAGCAGTGTGCCTGTCGTTAGATGCTGCACAATGGTGCTAATTGATTTAATCGAAGAATCAAGGACTGGAGGATAAGGGATGCAAATGAAAAAAAAGCAGCTTGGCCAGGGGATGACTGAATACATCATTATTGTTGCCTTGATTGCAGTTGCTGCAATCGGTGTTTATCGCCTCTTTGGGGATACAGTTAGAAACCAGACAGCGGGCATGGCGATGGAGCTTGCAGGTGAAGATGGTACGCAGGCTAGGAATACGGCGAAAAACAAAGCGAAATCTGCTGAAAGTAATGCACAAAGTTCACGCAACTTAAGCAACTATACAGGCAATAATTAATTTTCAATAGACGGTTTAGATATTTCCGGATACAAGTTTCTTGCTTGTATTCGGTATCACTATGACTGGTGATAAGGTCTTTAGGATTGGGCAGTAATTGCATTGGGGTTTGGCTCGGGAGCGGATATGACGTGCATAGGTTCTGACAGAATTATGCAGCACCAAAAAGGGCAAATGATGGTGTACGTCACAGCTCTTTTGTTAGTTATTGCCGGTTCAGTATTTTATGTATTTGATGGATATCAGGTAAGTAACGAAAAAACTCGATTACAAGGAACGACTGATGCGGCTGCATATAGTGTGGCTGCGATTGAAGCAAGAAACCTGAACTTTCAGGCTTATACTAATCGAGCAATGATCGCAAACCATGTTGCTGTTGCCCAGGCAACTACTTTGGTTGGCTGGTCCCGATGGCTTCATAACACATCAAGGAATATCTCAACAATAACAAAATGGATACCTTATCTTAATGCTGTGACAGCAGCTATTGAGAACGCTGCCAAGGCCATAAAAGAAGTAATGGAGCCGCTAATGAAAGCGGCTGCTACGGCATTGGATGTATGGATAGCAGTTCTGTCGGGTAGCCAGGATGTAATGCACGCTAATACGGTTTTCATGGCTAAGCAAGCGTTTGAAGATGTTGTTAAAGAAAATGACGAAAAAGTAGACAATGCTTACACCCTGGTCTCATTAAACAGCTTTAAAGAAGCACATTTTGATTTCTCTAAAAATTACAAACCTAAAAAAGCGTATGAAAGCTGTGGAAGATGGGAAGGTGGCTGGTGGATTTTTCCTGGTAAATGGGTTCCACCAAAAGGCGATAAAGTCCATAGGCAGTATAGCGATGAATTCAGAAACCTGATTTTGGCCAGCCGAGACAGGTTTACGCGTTCAGGAAAGCCACGTAATCGAAGGATTGCTAAGGTTACTATTCCCTTTTTTCGTAAATACAAGTTGGAACGAAGAGGTGGTACGAGTTTTACCAAAAGTAGTAGTAACTGTGGTCCCTATTTCAAGTGGTCTGCAATTGATACATTATCGATTCATCAAGATAAATATAAGTGTAGCTGGAAGGGCTGTAAGTGGAAGCGAAGAGGGGAATGGATTCCAGTAGGTTGGGGGGCAGCCCAAAGTGGAAAGAATAGTAGTGATAGGGTGGATTTCCGCGCTACGCACGGAAAGAAATGGTACTGGAAAGACAATAGACGGGCATCTGAATTGGCACGTTGGGAGTATGGCAAGGAAAGTCCAATATCCCGGTATGAGGGGATGCGCTCATTTAGGGCTCTAGCAGAGCCTGGTCTACTGGACGAAGGTCCCGGAATCGTTATTACTTTAACCAAACCAGCAGGGGAACAGGGTGTCGCAACCGCAACAGACCTGACTGGGGCGAAAAATTGCGCGGAACTTGCGAATAAAAAAGACTTTCTACATGGTCGGTTGGCGAGTATGGCCAAGGCAAAAGTTATATTCCGTTACCCCTATGATATTCACCCTAGAAGTAGTGGCCGTCGAGAATACGGTAGCTTGTACAGTCCTTATTGGGAGCCGTCACTAGCAGCCATGAAAGTAACGGAAAAAGCGTTCGTTCGTGCCGAGCTAGGCCTAACCAAAGGCACTGAAGGTGAAAAGGTAGGAGAGGCCTGTTCTGATGATGGAAGTTCAAATGGCGGGACTAATCCAGATGGAGGAGGTAACGATCAGGGCGGAAATAATCCCGGAAACGGAGCGGGTGGATCTGATGATGGTGATAATAATGGTGGTAATGATGGAGGTGGCAGTCAGGACGGCAATGAGCCGCCAGAGTGTGAGCCATCAGAAAGCCTGTTCTCTTGGAAAGTGAATTTTAAAGAGCATGCAATTGGGGTGGTGTAAAGGTCCTGTTTGATAGAAATAATTCTTCTCATCGTTAAATGCTGGAACAAACTACAAAGTTTGATTTTATAAAGGGAAATTTACTAATGAAGTCGACTCGTAAACCATTATCCATGACAGCTCTCTTCCTGGCTGTGTCGGCATTACTTGTCTTGAGTGCATGTGGTGGTGGAGGCAGTAGTTCGGGAGCAGTAAATAATGACAATGATACAAGCTCTACGCCGGATGGGCTTCGTGAAGTAAAAGCTGCTCGGTTTAATCACGAAGATGATGTGGTATTACTCGCGCCAGGATCACTGTTAGATACCGCTCTTTTATCAGGAGTAAGGTCTGTAGCTAATCTATCGTTGGCGTTTGGTATTGACGCAACTGGTAGTGATCGTATTGCCAAGAGCAGAACTTGCGGTGAAGGTGGCGATTTAGAAGTGCTGAGCAGAGATAGTCAACAGGTTGAATCGCCGTTCAGCGGGGCTAACTTTGATGTCATTGTTACAAGAGAAAATTCTTGCCGCGAAAGTACCTTGGAATCCGGAGGAGATGAATCTTTGGCAAATGGGGTTCGGAAAATAGGCTATCCCATTTCAGGCGATGGGTCTGATAATTTTTTGGAAGAGACTGATTTTATCGGCTATGAGCAATCCGGTTTGGGTTTGGATAAACCCTACGTAGTGTCCGGATTGTTTGGTTCGAATGTGACTCAGCATCGCTGGTGGCAAGGCCACACACATTTGTGGCGAGATGACCCTGATAATGATAGTTACGGCGATGCGGGTGGGGTCGCAGAACAGTATTCGATTGTCTACTACGATGGAAATGATGGAGAAGGGAAATACAGTTCATTGATACAGTTCGGCGCCAACGCAGAGAGTATGTTTGATATCGGCTACGCTCCTAATGGCGATAATTCGGTAGACGAAAGTTACATTGAGCACTATCAGGGAGTTTATGGGCTGGAAATTCTTAAATTCAATGGCAATACTCCATCCGCGAACTGTCCACAAGGGCGCTTTCATGTCAAAACAGGTGGCGTGGGTCTCTATGTTAATTTGATAGAAGGTGAAGAAGAAGACGACACTCTTTATGGAGAGGGTATTGAACTAAATGGCAATCTCGAAATGGAAGATGAAATCGGTAATACAGCCATCGTTACCTATGACGAAACTGCGAAAACAGTCACAGTTGAGCTGAATGAGAATAGCGCCAAAGTCTACACGTATGCAGAAATTGAAAGCCTGAAAGCTCAACGCTGTTTTTTGTAACGTTCCTCCGCCCGGTTTTCTGGGCGGAGGTCTTCCCTGGGGGGAACCTCTATGATTATCAGCATAGGCCGCGCTTCGGGCCTCGGCCGACTTTTGTTCTACATTAAGCGTGGATTAGTAGGATTGCTATTGTGGGGGGTGGCAATCGTGCCTGCTGTGAATGCACAGCCCTTACCTGAAAGCATTTGGCCATTACTGAAACAGGCGGAAGGTATTCTTACGGCCAGTCCCAAGGGACATGACATCCAGGTCGTGTTCGATCCTAATTGCCCGTATAGCGCTGTGCATTACCAAAAAATACGAAGCGCATTTTCAAATTTGGCCATGCGTTGGGTGCCGGTAGCTTATTATAAAGATGATAGTGATGTTTTAGCGGCATCACTATTGGCTTCAAAAAATCCTTCGGCCGCATTGGCGCGTAATTTTCAGGGTTATGATATCAAAAATCAGCATGGAGCCTGGCCTGTTTCTGATGTGGTGTCAGAATTAAGCATCTATCAAAAAAAATTGCAAAAGGACTGGGAGGAATGGGCTGGAGCAACGCCGGTCACTCTAGTTCGCAATAGTAATGGCCAGGTAAAAATGTTCTTTGGCGCAATTCATAGCGCACAACGTGAGGCTGAGTTTAAGCGTTTTCTTCAAGAGAATGGCTACAATTAAGTCTAAGGGAAAAAAATGACAGGGATGTCGGACGATCTGAACCACAGAACCCAAAATTGTGATGAAAGAGTGAAAGTCAAAAATTTCACCCTATGGGTACTGGTTGTAGCTTCACTGGTATTTAGCCCTCTGAAAGTCCACGCGCTGACTCAATGCCCGGACCCGGGGGTCTGTTTTGTCTCGCAGTCAGCTAAAGACGCATGGGCTGCGATGATGCAGTGTGGTTTTGGTGATGATTCAGATGGCTTGGGTTCTGACCTGACTCCCGACGGACCGGATGGTCCGGGAAACGGCGGACCTGCTGAGTGTTCCTCTCCAGTCGAGCCTGGTAGTTCCGACGTTGGAATGTCCCCTGTTAATGGTGGGGGATCGGGCTTGTTTGATGGCTTAGGTCAATTGGTAATCACCCCGAAATTTAGCCCTGCTCAAAAGTAGAATTTTCTCGTAACCTAGCACGAAGGAGATTCTGCATGAAGAAGTCACGATTTTCGGACAGCCAGATCCTGGCGATCCTCAAGCAAGCGG